>Ga0187864_10004023_pt1 | contig 11727 bp, 8 predicted proteins | sample June2016WEW_11_4_FD_132985 | JGI IMG/M metagenome (GOLD analysis project Ga0187864, IMG submission 132985) | Peatland microbial communities from SPRUCE experiment site at the Marcell Experimental Forest, Minnesota, USA - June2016WEW_11_40 | ecosystem: Environmental > Terrestrial > Soil >... | reverse complement strand
TGCTGTTGCTGAGCCTGCTGCTTGTTCTGGTTCTGCTGCTGTTGCTGCGCCTGCTGCTTGTTCTGGTTCTGCTGCTGCTGCTGGGCCTGCTGCTGTTGCTGAGCCTGCTGCTTGTTCTGGTTCTGCTGCTGTTGCTGCGCCTGCTGCTTGTTCTGGTTCTGCTGCTGCTGCGCCTGCTGCTTGTTCTGGTTCTGTTGCTGCTGCTGGGCATGCTTCTGTTGCTGAGCCTGCTGCTTGTTCTGGTTCTGCTGCTGCTGCTGGGCATGCTGCTGTTGCTGAGCCTGCTGCTTGTTCTGGTTCTGCTGCTGCTGGGCCTGCTGCTTGTTCTGGTTCTGCTGTGGTTGCTGGGGGTGCTGTGTCTGCTCCGGCGGCTGGACCGGCTTGGCGTGCCGTATCTGCTCCGGCGGCTGGGCCTGCTGCTTGTTCTGGTTCTGCTGTGGTTGCTGGGCGTGCTGTTGCTGCGGCTGGGCGTGTTGCTGTTCTGGTTTGGCTTGCTTTTCCTGGTTGGTCTGCTTTTCGCTTTGCTGTTCCTGCTGCGCGTAGCCAAAAGCAGTGGCTCCGAGAAGCACAAACAACAGAAATGCTCTGCTGACAACTCCAAATCGTTTCATAAGCGTGCCTCACATTTCAGCTTAAGCGTAGCCACGTTGATTGACTGTCTCGTTTTGATCAGTTCAGGAAGGCGGCCCGTTGTGTATCATCCACAACGCGATGCGAATGGAAAAATCCCAAGCAGCACGCTGGCAGCACTTTCCGCCTTTTTTCTCTTAGACCAGACCGCTACACCGACCATTGCGACGGCCATAACGACTCCGCCAGCTACCATTTCGACCGGCGAGCCGAGGCGTGCCCGCAATGCAGACCCTCGGCGCAGCGAATGGGGCAGGCAGGATTAGCGATAGGACGCGCGTTGCAGGGCGGTTTCGGTGGACGACATTGCTGACAGAAGTCAAGTCGCATTCGCCGAATGATCGGTTTGTGATCGCATTGCATTCGCCTGATGGGAATCATCAAACCGGACTGCGCGTCTGCCCTCCAGAGAAAAAGGCCGCAGAGACTGGCTTCTCGGTGCGGCAGGACACTCTCTCCGAGTCCGGTTTAAGCGCAAAATATGCGGAATTGCGGGGATTTTCGCGGCCTTTCAGAGAACGGCCGCAGGGTTTCTCTGCAGTTCAGACTGCGTGGCGGAGGGAGAGGGATTCGAACCCCCGATACCCTTTCAGGTATAGCGGTTTTCAAGTTCCCCGGTATCACCTGACTATTGTTGAAGGGTTTTGATTTTACTCTATCTATCAAGCACTTACGGTTTCGGCCAGTGGACGCTCTCTGCCGCGTTTTGACCCCAGATGAACAAGCGTCTACTACACTTTTACTACAGTGTGCGCGAAACCGGTTCTGAGGGGTCGCCAGCCCTGTTCCTGCACCTACCCCACCCCCGAAAGTCCAAACGTTGGCCAAATCGCACGCCATGCACGCCCTGGCACCTTGTACAGCCCCTACCAGGGCGGTCGTTCAAAAGCAACCGTCCAGGGCATCGAGGAACGATGGACAAAGAGCGAAAAAAACCGTGGTTTCGCGAGTAGCGTGCCGGTTTCTTATCGATTCCTGTACGCCAACGACTTAGAATGGGTGCGTGAGGTGAGGGGGAGGGCGCTTCTTCCCCATGGACAGCCGAGCGTTCGGCCAGGATTTACTTGTCGGCATCGCGCTAGGCCACTACCGCATCGTCGAGAAGATCGGCGCCGGCGGCATGGGAGAAGTCTACCGCGCCCATGACGAGCACCTCGCCCGTGATGTCGCGATCAAGGTCCTGCCGCCCGGTACGCTCATCGACGAGTCAGCCCGCAAGCATTTCCACAAAGAAGCTCTGATTCTCTCGCAGCTCAATCATCCCAACATCGCCACCATCTACGACTTCGACACGCAGCAGGGGGTGGACTTCCTGGTGATGGAATACATCCCCGGCATCACACTCAGCGAGAAGGTGGCTGCCGGACCGCTGGCGGAGAAGGAAGTCCTCCGCCTAGGCGTGCAACTTGCGGAAGGGCTCGCGGCTGCGCACGAGCAGGGGGTAATCCACCGTGATCTGAAGCCGGGCAACGTGCGGGTGACGGCTGACGGACGCGTGAAGATCCTGGACTTCGGGCTGGCGAAGCTGGTAGGGCCGTTCAGCGGGACGGAATCGACACAGTCACTGGGTGAAAGTCAGGCCGTCGCGGGCACGCTGCCGTACATGGCACCCGAACAGTTGCGGGGACAGGCCTGTGACGCGCGGACTGACATCTACAGCGCCGGAGCGGTGCTCTACGAGATGGTAACCGGGCAGCGTTTATTCCCAGGCGCTCAGAGCGGGGAGTTGGTCGACGCCATCTTTCACCGCGAACCAACGCCCGCCGGGAAGGTGAACTCCAAGGTGTCGCTCGCGCTGGAGGCGGTGATCGGCAAGGCGCTGGACAAGAACCCGGCGTACCGACAGCAGAGAGCGCGCGAGTTGCTGGCCGATCTGCAAGCGCTGGCGGCTCCAAGCGACGCAGTAGCTCCGGCAGCGGCAATGCAATGGCTCGGATGGCTGAAGTGGCGCATGCGACGGCAGTATCGCGCGTTGCTGGTCGCGGTTGCGTTCATTCTGGCGGCGCTGCTGAGCATGGTCTGGCTGTCCGGCCGTAGCCCGACCCTGGCTTTTGCGGCGCGAGATTTCGTGCTGGTCAGCGATTTTGATAACCAGACAGGTGACCCGGTGTTCGACAAGTCGTTGACGACGGCGTTCACGACCAGCCTGGGCCAGTCGAGCTACGCCAATATCTACTCGCGGCTGCGCATCGCCGAGGCGCTGAAGCGTATGAAAAAGTCCGGTGTGGACCGGATCGACGAACCGCTGGCGCAAGAGATCGCTGTGCGGGAAGGACTGAAGGTGATCGTCCTGCCGAGCATCAGCGGCGTCGGAGAAAGCTACCGGGTAGCGGCCAGTATCCGCGACGTGGCTTCGGGCAAAAACGTAAAGACCGAGTTTGTGAAGGCCAACGGCAAAAACAAAGTACTCGATGCGGTAGACACGCTTTCCGCAGCGATTCGCGAGGACTTGGGCGAGAGCCTGCAGACCGTCTCGCAAAGCAAACGACTCAGCTCGGTGACCACGCAGTCGCTGGACGCCCTGCGGCAGTACTCGATTGGAGCGGAAAGGGCCTCGGCGCTCCAATGGGACGAAGCGAAGGTGTATTTCGAGAACGCACTGCGCATCGATCCTAGCTTCACTGCGGCCCGCGCCTCCCTGGGCATGTTACACGTGGAACAAGCCATGGACGGCTTGCCTCATTTTGATGGCGAAGAGGGCAAACGCCTGCTGAGCGATGCGGTAAAGCACGTGGACGGACTTACCGACCGGGAGAAATACGGCATCCTGGCGTTTCATGCCCGGGCGGTGGAAAAGAATCCAGAACAGGCAATCGGATACCTGAAGACCCTGATAGCGTTGTACCCCGACGACTCCCACTCTCACGTGAACCTGGGCCGGGCATACCTTCAGATGGGGCGCGTGCCGGAGGCGCTTGCGGAGTACAAAGAAGCGATCAGGATCGATCCGAGACTCGTTCTCGCATACGGGAACTTGGGGAGCACCTATCTGTACCAGATGGGCGATGTCGCCTCGGCTATGCCGGTGTGTCAGAAAGTCCTGGAACTTGATACCGGAAACGCCTGGGCGCAGGATTGTCTGGGCTGGTCGTACTTTGCGAAGAACGAACTTCCGCAGGCGCAAGCCGCGTTCGAGAAAGCGGTAGCGGCCAATCCGCAGGGAACGTTATCCCGCTACCGCTTGGCGCACACCCACCGGGCGCAAGGCCACTACCAGCAGGCAATCGAAACGCTCCAGCAGATCCAGAAGGTCGATCCGAGCGAAACTTCGGTGTTGTACGACATGGGCGTTGTATATGAGGGGATGGGAGATCGCCAGAAAGCGCGCGAGTCTTTCACCCGCTATCGCCACGAGCTGGAAACGCAGTCGAAAAAGACGCTGCATGAGCCGGGCAAACAACTGGACATGGCCGTAACCTACGCGCGTCTTGGGGAAACCGGGCGCGCCCGGCAATTGCTGCGCGAGGCCATGGCGAAAGCACCCCAGCTTCACCTGGATGTAGCCTCTGTGCTCAGCCTTCTCGGCGAGAAGAAAGAAGCGGTTGACCAACTGGAGCTGGCGATCCAGAACGGCTACACCAACTACATCTGGCTGAGGATGAACCCGGACCTGCTGCCGCTGCATGGATATCCGGCGTTTGAGCAGTTGATGGGCAAGGTGATAAAGATGTAGGCGGTGATTTTGGCGCCGGCTCTTTCACGGGCCTTGAACTCGACCACGAAGGGCGGCTCAAGGTTTTTCGGCAATCGGCTTGCTGCCCCCCAAGAGTCGATCCTTGCCGCCTTTCCGTGCGATTAACGACCGATTCTTGGCCCGTGCGTAACCAGGGGATTCAAAACGCTGCACGCTATTGCCTGGTCCAAGAAGGTGTCTTTTGCCGTTCGCTGCCCAAGGGGTGCCCGGTCTTCAGTTACACCCCCGACGGTCCTGTGTGACAAAAAAACAGGCTCTTCCGGGGTTCCGCTTTTCTTCAAACGTCCGCTGAGCTGCTTCATCACGGTTGCGCTCGCAACCGCCACCCTGCGAGGGGAAAGCCCGATCCTTACCGGAGGCAAATGACTGAAAACAAATGGCGGAAGCGTGTGCGAGTCGAACGCACCATTGACACCGCAAGGCGCCAATCGCCGGTTTTGAAGTTCACACAGCCGATTTTGCCTGGATATGAGCTTGGCATATTTTGGTCCCTGCATTCAACAGGATACAGGGACCATGCTTTGACCCATGTGGCTGGGTTTTGTCAGTTTCTGACCGAGCACCTATCACAATTTCATCACAGCCGAATCCGTGTTGCGGGAACGCTCTACTCCTCCTTCTTTCGCTCTGTCCAACGTTTCTTCATCATCGCGTAGAGACGTTTCCGACATACCGAGCCTCATTCGCCGACGTCGACCGGGTGGTGCGGGAGTCTGCGTCGATTTAGATGGACGCCCCACGTCTCGCCGACTAGCTGCTCAATCGTGCAAGTGCCGTAATGGCTTTGGTCTATTCGGTCGCGTTCAGCGCGAGGGGGCTGCCCGTCTCTGCACCCTACCCCACCTGTGAACGGGGAACGTCGGCCAAATCGCAAGCCATGCACGCCCCGACGCCTCGTTCGGAGGGGAGATCATTTCCGCAACTCTCCAACAATCTGATCCCTCCTGTGCAACCAGGACGCCAACAGACGCTGTTTGTCGCCGTCCGGGAGATTTCGAATGATCTTAAGATCCAGACCGGCGTAGGGCACGAGCCCCGCAACGACTGTGCGGTTCAACGAGAGGAACTCAAACGGCGTGTGATACTCCAGGTAAGCATTGTCGTCCGTATTGAGGGTATCTGATGGGTTGGCCGCCAGATAGGCGGAAATCTCATCGGGCCCCATGAGCATATAGCTGAGAAAATCGGCGGGGTCGGAGGAGATATGGATAGATGCCAAGTCGGCTTTCACTACCGGATCTTCGAGCCGCTTTGCCAGAGCTTGGTAGTCGATCGAGAAGGGACCCTGGGTTGCGACAAAAAGGCCGACGCGAGGCACATACCAAAAGGAAGCATTGGGGAATACGGCCGCAAACGTGCGAAATGAGACATCGAAAGATCGTTTTGACATCTGATGCATCGGCATCCATTGGCACACAACTCCCCCCGGCCGCAGGCGGCGCTTGAGCGCTTCGTAGTATTCGCGCGTGTACAGGTAACCGACACCCGAGTCGCGCGGATGGATGGGATCGGCCGTGATCATGTCGAACGATGCATCGGTCATGGCGAGAAAATTTCGGCCGTCGTCGATCCGCACCTGGACCTTGGGATTGTGCAGAACTCCGCCGGTTATATCCTCGACGTGCGCTTGTGCCTTTACCATTTCGGGGCTCAATTCGATGACCTGGACCTTCTCAATGCCGGAACTCAAGCCGTCAATGAGCTGGTTGGGGTAAGGGAGAGGTGTTGCAAAAGTAGGCCACAAATGGGGTACTTTTGGGCTGTGCTGGTGCGGATGGCAGACCGTCGCGAGTGCTCCCGATGGTAAATCGTTTCACGGTGTCGCGAACGGGCGAGACGGGTGTACTATAGTGCCGTTTTCGAGATCAAGAAGGAAATTCCGGATGGGACAGGCAACTCCGCGCCCACTCACAGCAAAGGTCTGCATCGCTCTCATGATTTGCGTCCTTGCGTTCGCGCCGCTCTGTGCGGGTTACTCAGTGCTGACTCACGAAGAGATCATCGACCTGCTGTGGAACCAGCAGATCCAGCCATTGCTGCTGGCGCGATTCCCTGACGCCACCCCGGAAGACCTGGTGAAAGCACATGCCTACGCCTACGGCGGGAGCGTGGTCCAAGACATTGGCTATTACCCGTTCGGTAATCAAGTCTTCAGCGACCTCGCCCACTATGTTCGCACCGGCGACTTCGTTCAGGCGATGCTTAACGATGCGCAGGACCTGAATGAGTACGCTTTCGCTTTGGGGGCGCTCTCCCACTACGTTTCCGACATCAACGGACATCCCTACATCAATTTGTCGGTGGGCATCGAATACCCCAAGCTCGCAGCGGAGTACGGGCCTGCTGTGCCCTATGACGTCGACCACAAGGCCCATCTGAAAACTGAGTTCGGCTTTGATGTTTTGCAAGTCGCCAAGGGCCGTTATGCGCCGGACAATTATCACAACTTCATCGGATTCGAGGTTTCTGCTTCCCTGCTGGAGAGGGCCTTTTACGACACCTACGGGTTGAAGCTGACAGAGGTGATGCCGAACGAACAACTTGCCATCGGAACCTATCGCCGAAGCATCAGTCAGATCATTCCGGAAATGACGAAGGTCGCGCTGTTGGTCAAGGGAGACGAGCTGAAACGAGAAATCCCAAACTTTAACCGGCAGCGCTTTCTCTATCATCTGTCGAAGGCCGACTACACCAAGTCGTGGGGATCGGGATACCAGAATCCGGGGCCGGGTGCCCATTTTCTCGCTGTCCTGTTCAAGGTTGCGCCCAAAGTGGGGCCGCTTCGCACAGTTGACTTCAAAGAGCCGACCCCCAAAACCGAGGACCTCTATTTCAAGAGTGTAAACCAGACGATTGACGGCTTCAGCAAGGCCCTCGGCGAAGTAAAGAATCACGATCTGCAGACGCCCAATATCGATCTCGACACCGGTAAGCCAACCAAGCGCGGCGAATATCCTCTGGCCGACGCGACATACCGGGAACTGCTCGACGGACTGGCCAACGACCATTTCAACCACATGGATGATGCGTTGCGGAATAACATTCTGGAGTTTTATGAGGGTTTTGGGTTCCCCAAGCCGGGTACGCGCATTGACAAATGCGTCGTTCAACGCTGGGAAAAAACCTGGATCGAGCTGACCCAGGTGCGGGCAACCGAGGTGCTCGGTCCGCTGGAACAGGCACAGCCAGCGGCAACGGCTCAAATGTCAATGTCGCCGGCAGATTTAGACGTTAAGCCCTGTATGGAATGATTCGGCGCCCAACCCTAATCACTTTTCCAAACAACATTTGGCCATCGACAACAATCCAACTTTTCATGCTGCAATTTGTGCGCGATGGATGTGTGTAGGTTAGAAGAAACGTAAGATACTTACTTACAACGAGCAATAGCTTTTGACTTTATATTATGTGTTATCATTGCTGTACAAGTTAGCTGAGGACCCGGCTCGGCGCTGCTGAAAATGCGGGACATAATCATCCTCTCCTGTCTTCGCGCAAAGCAGGTTGGCCCCTCGAAAATCGATTTCCCTGATGGATGCTGTCTAGATTGCGCCTCCTGAAGCTGCCAATTTGGCCAAGGCCTAGTCCTGGGGAACGGGCTGCTGTCCAACTACTGCCAGACCATCGCCAGTTGTTGGGGCAGCGCTTCCGGCAACTCCGGGTGACGTGACCGGCGAATTTTGTAGCAGGGGAAATGTTAGAGAAACTGGTACAAGAGGAGCTAAAGCATGGCACGGAAGAAGCACAGTGCAGAACAGATCGTCGCCCTCCTGCGACAGATCGAAGGTGAGTCAGCCAACCATAAAAGCACCGGCCAAGCCTGCAAAGAAGCCGGGATCAATGAACAAACTTACTACCGCTGGCGAAAAGAGTACGGCGGACTGAAACTAGAACAGGCTCCACGATCTGCCGCTATTTGAACATTCGAGCAGTGTGGGACTTTAGCGACCAACTGCTTTGACGTTAGCGCCTGGGCGCGAGGCGTTCCGCAGCCAGCCGCCACACGTCAACCTCATCTCATCACTATCGTCCTTGGTCGGACAACAGTTTCTTGAGGTGACGGAACAAGTGACGGTGGCAACGCTCGCTGCTGGGATCGTCGGTTACCGTAGTGATTGTTCCATTGCCTCCAGCGCCTGCAACGCGAATATGTAACGCCCGACCCTGCTTCTTCGGCATCCATATGCTGATTGTTACAATCACGCCGCTGTCCCGCCTGAAGCAGAGCAAGCGCAAGCGGGGCTCACAGCCGAACTCCTGATCCGCCGACCGCCCCCTACCTACTGCGGCGAACACGCCTCGGCGAGTGACTGGTTCTCCACATCTGATCTAGGTGTCGCGGGAGTCGGATTGGTCGATAAATCATGCGTGCGAGTTCGCTGAAGCGGTTGCCGTGAAGCGGGCACCGCACGGCTCGGGCTGCCTCTTTCTCGGCTTGCAACTGGAGGTCTGGAGGTTCGTTGGAGGGGAAACATATTCAAACTCTGGCGGCGGAGGTATCGAGCATCGATCGAGCAGCGGCACGCGACTCCAAGGAACCAAAGTGAGCACGCGGGCTACTGTGTCGCGTTGACGAGGCGGCTGCTTGGGAGCATGGTGAGGCGGATCGCGGCGCTCCCGTGGCAAGCGGGTAAAAGACGGCTCGAAAGTTCGGATGATCGTAAACCAGTATAAGGAATGGCCATGCCGGAAGAGGTGTATGCCCAAGCGCCTGGGGCCAGCGCCCTTCTGGGCGGACTGAAGAACAATGGGGGTGTTGGAGCAGCACCACGGGTCTCACTTGAGAGAAGAAATAGGTTGTTTTCCAAGGGGAACGGAAGCATAATCGCTCACGGCAGCGACAAAATGGAAATCCCCGCTAAATAATGAAAGAGAAGCAGTCCGCTCTCTGTGGCAAGAAGGTGTTCGTCGCATTCCTGTCCCTGTTGCTGTCATTCTGCCTGGCCAGTTGCGGCAGTGGCACCACTGGCAACAACCCCGGTGCCGCAACCTGGGACTATACGGCGCTCGGCGACTCACTGGCTTCCGGCGTGCTGGCGCAGGAAGGCTACGTGGCACGTTATGCTAGCTACGCGAACCAGGACACCGGCTCCAATATCAACACGATCAACCTCGGCGTGCCGGGTTGGCACAGCGGCGATCTGCTGAATGCGATTCAAACCGATCAGATTCTGCGTAACCATATTGCCAATTCGCAAATCGTGACTTGGGACATCGGTGGTGACGATGTGGCCAACGCGCATGACTATTACACGCAGGGCACCTGCGGCGGTACCGATAATCTGGATTGCGTCCGCACTGCGGTCACTACTTTTGAGCAGAACTGGAGCGCCATCATCGCCGAGTTGCTGACCCTGCGCAGCACCAGCAACACCATCATTCGCACCATGGACATCTACGATCCTTATGTCGCGTCCGACATGCAGAAGGGGATCTTTACCACTCTCGAACCGTATCTGGACGAGGTGAACAAATACATCCACACCACGGCTGCGGCAAATGGCATTCCAGCCGCCAACGTTCACCAGGCTTTCAACGGTGCGGACGGCACCCAGGATCCTGTCGCCCAGGGACTGATCGCGGTTGACGGTTTGCATCCCAATGATGCTGGCCACAATGTGATCGCAGACCAGCTTCGTGCGTTGGGATACGCACCCTTGCAGTAAGTCAGGTCAGAGGCGAACACAGTGACTGGCGGGGCCGATGTCGGTGTCATTCCGTCCGCTGCCAAGGGTTGATCGGCAGTTAACAGGGAACTCGATTCCCTGATGCAGCGTTGATAGTTCCCAGTTCTGGCATCCACTAATCCTGTTGACACCGACACGATGAGGACAATCGAGAACCTAAAGACGACTCATCTTATAGTCACCGAAGAGATAAAGATTCAGTCGCCCACAAGTAACGGCACCCGAGATGAGTCCGGTCTGCGTGATAATAGCGCACGTCGTCTTTCAGCACCTTCGCAAGCCGCTTTCAGGACTGACGCCGATGCCGTTCCAGGTCCCCTGGACACGCTTTAGGACAGCTACGCCAGCATCCAGATTAGTTAGGCTTTCTTCTTCTTCAGGTGGAGTACGTGCGTGCTTCCACCTACAAGGTACTTGCCCATACGCTGCTGCACGTCGAATTGGTACTTGTCGGGCCGTGTTCCCTTCTGTAGAAGCGGCTTGATCAGCAATAATGTCGAGCGGCGGCCGGGAAGAACGACCGGCAGAACTGAGCGGGGCTGGCCGACGCGCTGGGTGCCATACTGTTTTCGGAAGAGAAGCTATTGATAATACCGCACTTCTGTGGAGAAGAAACCCTCAGAATTTCGGGTAGTGTCTCAGTATTCCCGGTAGTGGTGCCGTTTGATTTCCACAGGGGTTGAATGCCAGTTCGGACGGCGTAAACTTGGGACATGGCAAAGCGAAAACTTCGGATTGTGCGAGAAAAGCCGCTGCTCGGCATCTGCGAATACTGCAACATGCAGTTTAGCGCCACAACCGCGCTTGGAGCGCCCAACAGAATCGCTATTCAGGAACAATTCAAGGCGCACAAGTGCAAGCCTATGGACAGCAGTCAGAACGCTTTGCGGATCGTGCGCGAAGCGACGGAGAACAAGTAGCCTATTCCTCATCTGATTCAGCTACCGCTTTCGACCAAAATGAAACAAATGGCTGCACAACTTTTGAAGTTTCTTGCCGAAGTTCGTCCCTCGCTGGAAGTCGGGGGAGTACGTCCCTGGGCCGATGCCATCGCTTCTGGGTATCAGCAGAAGTTCAAAGCTGAATTGCAGAATGTAATAGGTGAGATGAAAAAGCGCGGCATAAGCACAGGAATGACCGATGCCGATATAGATCCACCTCAAGGTCAAGATGCTGATGGAATACGTGGCATTGCCGACAAACTGGTGACGGCAGCGGTCAGTCTAGACTCACAGGATAAGTTTGAGGTACTCAGCGGCGATTAGTTCATTTGGCCAGCAAAAGCGAGCACTCGTTGTTATCTATCAACGCACATTTCAGACACTACCGAAAAATGGGGCCGTACTCGATACCAGTGCTGGCCAGGAAGGGACCGCCAGCCCTACCGATTCGCAAGCGGGCGCTCAATGCGCTTTGCCGAAGTGACTTCAGTACGCGTAGTACGGCCCTACGCCGCCGGGAGTGCTCAGGTTCTCGATGGCGGTAAACATGTTGCGGCCATAGAAGAACGCCAGCCCCCAATCGAAGCTACCTGTGTTCGGAGCGCCTAACGTGCTAAAGGCGGTATTGTTACCGCCGTTGTTGTTGAACAGGGTAGTCGCGTCCTCAATGCTGAAATCCACGGAGATCGGGCTTCCCACCGCCCCGTTGAGCGTCTGACCTTGATTCGTAGCCGTAAGGTTGTCTGGCGAGGTAGTCGGACAATACCAAGTGTTG
>Ga0187864_10004019_pt1 | contig 11736 bp, 5 predicted proteins | sample June2016WEW_11_4_FD_132985 | JGI IMG/M metagenome (GOLD analysis project Ga0187864, IMG submission 132985) | Peatland microbial communities from SPRUCE experiment site at the Marcell Experimental Forest, Minnesota, USA - June2016WEW_11_40 | ecosystem: Environmental > Terrestrial > Soil >... | reverse complement strand
GCGCCCGCCGTGATGGTGGACGATGAAATAGCAGGCCATGAGGTGGATGCCGTATTCCATAGGGCTGTCGTTGCGGACCAGGAAGGGGTCGAAGACCAGCCGCAGGGCCTCTTCGGGCAGCCCCGGGCCGTTGTCGCTCAACTGCACCTCGAGCTCCTCCTTTTCAGCAAGGCCGGGCTCGGGGCGGCTGGCGCAGAAGCGGATGCGGCTGCCCGGGGGCAAGCTGGCCAGTTCGTCCTTCAAGAGCAACTCGAAGAGCCGGCAGAACTTGGGTTTGTCCACCTGGAGGGCCGGGAGGGAATCGGGGATGCGATTTTCGACGGTGATGCTCTTTGCGGCCAGAGGCTCGCGGAGGGCGGCCACGGCTTGGGCCACCACCGCGCACAACTGGACGCTATCGCCGAAAGCCAGGGCCGGTTTCTCGGAAGCGGTCCAGAGATCTTTGAGCAGGTGGTTGATTCTGGCGATCTGCCCCTGGACGTTCTGGTAATAGCCCTTCCAGAAATCGGGGTTGCGCAGCCCGTCCAAGTCCACTTTTTCCTCCTGCATCTTGGCCGGCGCCAGGTCCAGGAAGGTCTTCACGGCCACCATCGAGTTGCGGATATGATGGCTCAGGCCCGCCGCCAGCAGGCCCAGGCTCACAATGCGGTCGGCAATCATCATATTGCGCAACACGGAGAGCTTTTCCTGCAATAACTGGTCGCGCTCGCGCTGGACGATGAAAAACTCAAGGCCGCGTTTGAGAGTGCTCTCGAGTTGGGGCGGGTCCCAGGGCTTGGTGACGTATTTGTAGATGGCGCCCGCGTTGACGGCCGCGATCGCGGCCTCCATGTCCGCATAAGCGGTGACCAGGATGCGGATGATGCGCGGGCGGAGCTGGCGGGCGCGTTCCAGCAGCCAGACCCCCTTTTCGCCCGGCATCCGCTGGTCGGTCATCAGCAGCCCGATTTCATCCTTGTGCTCTTCCAGCAGCTTGAGGGCCTCCCGCGCACTGGAGGCGGTCAGGACCCGGAACTGGTCCTCGAAGGCCCGCGTGAAGTACTTCAACGAGAGTTCCTCGTCATCCACGTAGAGGATCGGAAACTTCCGGTAATCGTAAAGATGTTCCATAATCGGTCATTCGGTGGCCGGGAATTCGAGCGCAAATTCACAAAACCGGCCCGGCTCGGTGCGCACCGCAATTCGGCCCTGGCAATCTTGCACGATGCGGTGGCAGATGGTCAACCCCAGGCCCATGCCCTGGCCCACGTCTTTGGTGGTGAAGAACGGGTCGAACACCTTGTCCAAGTGCTGCGGTTGGATGCCGGGACCGTTGTCGCGGACGAGCAGGATGCTCTGGCTCCGCTCCCGGCGGCCCTCAATCCAAATCGTGGGCTCTTCCTCCGAAAAGGTCTTGTTGGGGAGTGCATCCAGCGAGTTCTGCAACAGATTGACCAGGACGTGGATGAGCGTGTTCTTGTTCGCCAGGACAGTCTGGCCCTCGGGCAGCTTCTGTTCAATCCGGACCCTATCCTTCCATTCGTTGCTCAAGAACCGCAGCGCCGCAGCCACCACCTCCGCCACCGGCACCTCCTCGCGGCTCCCCGTGTCGGGATGGGTGAACATCCTCAAGTCCGAGACGATGTTCTTCACCCGCTTGAGCCCGTCCTCCACGTCCACCAGAATCTCCTGGCACTCCTCCTGGAAGGCGGGCGCCAGGGCCTTGGTCCGCTTGCGCAGGGTGAACAAGCCCGTGGTGGCAAAATTCAGGGGATTGTTGATTTCGTGAATGATGCCGGCGCTCATGCGGCCCAGGGACGCCAGCTTCTCGGATTGCACCAGTTGGGCCTCGGTCTCTTTGAGTTGCCCGATGGTCGTCTCGAGCACCTGGTTCTGCCGCGCCAGTTTGGCCTGATACTGATGCGATTGGACCAGGTTCCTGATCCGGACATGCAATTCGGTGGTCGAAAAGGGCTTCGTCAAGAAATCGCTCGCCCCCGCCGACAACGCGGCCAGCTTGGTTTCTTCATCCGCCCGGGCGGTGAGCAGCACAATGGGAATGGTCTGGGTCGAGGTCCGTTCCCTCAGCTCACGGCAAGCCTGCAATCCGTCCTTCTCCGGCATCATCATGTCGAGCAGAACCAGGTCGGGCAAAAACTGGGCGGCCTTATCGATGGCCTGCTGGCCGTCAACCGCCTCGATGACTTGGTATTGCGAATTCAATTGCGTTTTTAAGAACCGCAGCATGTCGGGCTCATCGTCCGCCACCACCAGCGTTGGCCGCTTCCCGTGGCGCGAGGTCTCCACCGGGCGCAACGACGACTGCAGAGGCGTGAGGGCGGGAAACAGCTCGGCGCGCCGATACAAATCCGCCAACCACTCGTTGGAAGAGACCGTCGCCGCGCCGCTCTGGACCGCCGGCGGCGTGTCCGCCGGAGCTTCCGGCTTTGGCTTGGGCCCCGGCTCGGCGGCCTGGCAAGGCAGCCGGACGGTGAAGGTAGCGCCCTTGCCTTCCTGGCTTTGGACGCTGACCTTGCCGCCTTGGGCCTCGACCAGTTCTTTGACCAGGGCCAGCCCGATGCCTGCCCCCTGATACTTGCGCTTGGAGGAACCGTCCGCCTGCCAGAAACGGTCGAAAACAAAGGGCAGGTTCTTTTCCGCAATCCCCATCCCGGTGTCCGAGACGATCAACACCAGGTCGGCGCCTTGTTTCTCCGCGCGCAACTCCACCCGGCCCCCGGCGGGAGTGAACTTGAGCGCGTTAAAGACCAGGTTGAGCACAATTTTTTCGAGCCGGTCCCGGTCTGCCAGCGCTGTCCCCAACTCGGGGGCCACAAAGGTCTCCAGCCGCAGCCGCTTGTCCTCGGCCACTTGCCGCGCGGCGCTGGCCAGGCCCTTGACGAACTCGTTGATCTCGAGCGGCTCGCGCTTAATCTCGAGGCGCCCGGACTCGAGGCGGACCAGGTCCAGCAGGTCGTTGATGAGCTTGAGCAGGCGCATGCCGTTGGCATGCATGGTGTGGAGGAGGTCGCGCGTCTCGGGGTCCAGGGGGAAGCGGTGGAGCAGCGCCTCCAGCGGCGCCAACAGGAGCGTCAGCGGCGTGCGCAATTCATGGCTGATGTTGGCAAAAAAGCCGCTCTTGATTTGGTCGAGTTCGAGGAGTTTCCGGTTGGATGCCTCGAGCGCCTTGCGGCTGCGCTCCAACTCGTAGCTGGCCTTGAACTCGCTAAGGCGCAGGCGATTGAAAAAGTAGTTGCCGGTGACCACAATGATGCCCGTCAGGGTCAGGAAATAGAAGTTGTTAAAGACGAACGATCCCCTGCCGGGCCGCAGCACGCAGACGGCGCCATACATAAGCAGAACCCCGCCCACCGCCAGCAGGGACTCGAGCACATTCCACCGGCGAGCCACGCTGACTGCCAGCAGGATCAGGTTCAGCCCGGCATAGTAAACAGAGGTCGCGTCGCCGGAATGGTAGATCATCCACGCAATGAAAAATGCCGGCAGCAAGGCGATGGGCAGCCCCAGCACCTGGTGGTCCTTTTGACCGAATGGAGTCGTGTAGAGAAACCAAAGCACGCCGGCCAAAGCTGAGCAGACCAGCCGCAGGACCAGGAAAAAAAACCAGTGCTTCGGATAAACCCAGAGGTCCAGCACTACCCCCACCGGCATGAGTGTGACGACCAGGGCGGAAGCTATTTTGCCCGAGTTGACGCGTTCCTGCCGTTCGTTGGCAAGCAGGGCCGCCCGGAACCCGGGCTCGTTCAAGGTCGGGTCTTCAGGCATGCCAGGGCTTTCTGACCTCGATAAACACGTTTACCCCCGTGTCATCACACCGAACAAAAACCGAATCCGGATCGGCCCCCCGGGGTTTGAGGGCGCGCAGTTCGGGCCCGGTGCGATAAACCAGGTGCCAGTCGAGCAGGTGCTCCATGACGTGGCGCAGCGGGTTGGAGGGCTCGGCATTGGTGGCGATCAACAGACCCCCCGGCGCCAGCCAATCGTACATCACCTCCATGAGCCGCCGGCAGACCTGGTCGGACAAGTAGTCAAACAACCCCGCGCAATAGACCAGGTCGTATTGATCTTGAGCTCGCCGCTCGATGCTTCGGCCGCTTTCCTTTAGAATCGATTGGACCGATTTCTTCATGAACTGGAGTTCCGTCGAGCGGCCGTGGCTGGACGCGATGCCGGCCAGCGCAGCCCGCACGTACTGGATGGTCTCCTCGTTAAAATCCAGCAGCGTAAAGCGCGCGCGCCCGCTCAGGGGTTGCTCGCGCAGGAATTGCTGGACCTCGAGTGCCGGGCCGCAGGCGACATTCTGCACGCGAACCTCGCGCCCGGCGCCGGCCACTCGGGCCGCCTCGGCCAGCAACTGCCGGCCCAGGTACTCGATGCGATTGCGATGGGCCTGGGCCGCGGCTTGCCGCAAAAACCAAGTGTTGACCGCCTTGGCAAAGAGCGACCCGCCCTCCTGCGCGTTGCGGGCCATCATGTTGACCATCTCATAGTCTCCCGCATAACCCAGGGGCTTGGCAAAGGCGCGGTAGGCAAAAGGGGCGCACAGCACCCACGGATGAAGTTGGCGCCGCGCGTAGCTCCGATGGGCCGGCTTGAGTTCCTCATCCAGACCGGCGGCGATGGCCTCGAACTTCTCGAGCAGCGCATTCACACAGGCAATGGCCACCCCGGAAACCTCTTCCGCCACCGCCTGCTCCAACTGCACCCGGTCGCCGGTCGGGGCGGAGCGGATGCCCAGTTCCACCTGGTCCAGCCAGAGCCTCAGGTCCATGAGAAAAGTCTGCAGGTCCGCAATGATCAGCTTGTAGTCCGGCGTCACCCTGTAGAGCTTCTGCCACTCCCCAATGAACTGCCCAAACTCCGCCCGCAGCCTGCCATCGGCCAACATCGCCCGTGTGAATTCCACGTCCGCCCAGGAACCCTCCTCCAGCGACACCTCGCACATCTGCGTCAGCCCGGTGCTCACCAGGTTCCCAACCACCGCCCGTCCGTTGTAAATGACCCGATCCTGAACGATGATCTGGAAATGGCTCAACACCTCCGAAAGCCGCACCACCAGTTCCGGGTTATAAACCTCGATGACCGCAAGGTGGCGCGTCAGCCTCGAAAGGCTGGCCCGCAGCTCCACCCCTTGGTGGTCCTGGCAAACCACCAGGTTGTTCTTCACTGCCAGGTTGGCCGTAAGCATCGCTTTCTCATTGGCGCCCGCACCGGGCCAGTTCTTCACAAATCCGTCTCTGCTTGACCGGGCACGGCCCGATCCACAGGGACATTCTTTCCGCCCCACAGCATAGAACATTTTTTGGGCCAACAACCAGACAAATCGGCCCTGCCAAGGGGATTTGTCTCGATTCGAGACAGAGGCCGCCAAAGAGTGTCTTGCCCCGGGGAGAGCTCACGAGGAGTTCCTTCGAGAGGCGGCGCCCAGGGAGCGCGCCCTCGGGCGTCGGTTGGAATTGCTCCATTCTGCGCCGACAAGTGTGGATCCGTCGATAAAAACCTTGTCAAGACCATGAGCAGAACGCAGGATGGGGCCATGAAGACCGCATTTGGCGCTGGCGCCTTAGAAAGCCGGAGGCTACCCGATGGGTTCAAGGCCCTGCACGCAGGACGCTCCAAGGGATGGCCTGCCTGGTGAGGGCTGGACCGCCCTTGGTACCGCGAGGGTGGTTTAACCGACAATGCCATACGCCGGCAGAACCATATCCACCAGGGAACGCCTGTTGGATCTGCTGCAGATTCTTCGTGAAACGCTACGCGGTTCGCCACAGGATTTCACGGAGGGCAGCTTGGCCCGCGCCATCCTGCTCCTTTCAGTTCCCATGGCGGTCGAAATGTCCATGGAGTCGGTGTTCTCGCTGGTCGATGTCTTTTTTGTGGCTCGACTGGGTCCCGAGGCAGTGGCCGCCGTGGGCATTACGGAGTCCATGCTGACTTTGTTGTTTGCGGTGGCCGTTGGCCTGGGCATGTCCATCGCCGTCATGGTCGCGCGGCGGATTGGCGAAAAGGACCCTTCGGGCGCCGCCGTGGCCGCGGTGCAGGCCATCGCCCTGGGTATCCTGGTCTCACTGTCTATTATGATCGCCGGGATACTCCTGGCCCCCAGGTTGCTCCGCTTGATGGGGGCCACTCCCGCCATTATTCAAACCGGCTCCGGCTATACCACCGTGATGCTTGGCGGCAACCTCACCATTATGCTTATTACCCTTCTCAACGCGATCTTTCGGGGCGCGGGTGACGCCGCGATCGCCATGCGGACGTTGTGGCTGGCCAACCTGGCCAACATTATTCTCGATCCCTGCCTCATTTTCGGCTTGGGGCCGTTTCCGGCCCTGGGGGTCACCGGGGCGGCGGTGGCCACCAACCTCGGGCGCGGTCTCGGGGTCTCCTATCAGTTCGTTATGCTGTTCCGCCGGCAAAGCCGGGTGAGGCTCACGCGGGAAGCGGTGCGCCTGGACCTTGGGGTGATGTGGCGGCTGGTCCGCGTGGCCCTTGGGGGCATCTTCCAGTTTCTCATAGGCACCGCAAGCTGGATCGGATTGGTGCGAATCATTTCCACCTTTGGCAGCGCCGCGCTCGCCGGATACACGATTGCCACTCGCATCACCATTATTAGCCTGCTCCCCTCCTGGGGCTTAAGCAATGCCGCCGCGACGTTGGTAGGACAAAACCTGGGCGCCGGGAAACCGGAGCGCGCCGAACGCTCGGTGTGGCTGGTCTCCTGGTGCAACATGGCCTTGCTGGGGGGCATCGGCGCGCTGTTTATCGCCTTCGCCCATCCGTTGATCCGGCTCTTCACTCACGATAGCCAGGCGGCGCCAATCGGCGCGTCCTGCTTGCGGACCCTCAGCTACGGCTCGCTGCTCTATGCCTTTGGCATGGTCATGCTGCAGGCCTTCAATGGCGCCGGTGATACTTATACGCCCACAGTCATCAACCTGTTCGGCCACTGGCTGGTCCAGATCCCGCTGGCCTACGCCTTGGCCCGAATGGCGCATTTGGGCCCGAACGGGGTCTTTTGGTCTATTTGCCTCTCTCAATCCCTGATCGCCCTGGTGGGGCTGGCGGCCTTCAAAGGCGGCCGTTGGAAGCGGCGGAAGGTCTAATGAAAGCCTTGTCACAGGACATTCGTTTCGCCCTGCGGTTGCTGGCAAAATCCCCGGGCCTGACGGCGGTGATTGTGCTGATGCTGGCGATTGGAGTGGGCATGAATAGCGCCATTTTTAGCTTTGCCAATGGGCTGTTGCTTCGACCCCTCGCCTTTCCGGAAATGGAGCGGTTAGTCTCTCTTTGGGAGTCCAACCCCCGCCAGGGCAGGGACCAAGCCGAGGTCGCCCCGGCCAACTTCCGGGACTGGGTAGAGCAAAGTCATGGATTCGAGCAATTGGCGGCCTTTCAATGGTGGGACACTCATCTGGCCGACGCCGGAGCGGCGGAACAACTCCAAGGTTTCCGGGTTACCGCCGCTTTCTTTAAGGCCTTGGGTGTCAGCCCCGCTTTCGGTCGAACCTTCGGCGCGGAGGACGAGCAGCCAGGGCGTGAGGATGTCGTCGTTATTAGTCATGGCCTGTGGCAACGCCGATTGGGCGGGGACCCGAGCGTCATTGGAAGAAACCTGACGCTCAACGGTCGAACGCACACCATCGTCGGGATAATGCCCGCGGCCTTTGAGTTTCCGGTTACGGCCGAATTGTGGATGCCATTGGTGATCGCCGGGGACCTGGGCCGGGAACGCGAGAAGCGTTTCTTGCAGGTATTGGGGCGACTGAAACCGGGCGTGAGCCCGGAGCAGGCCCGCTCCGAAATGAAAGGCATTGCCGGCCGTCTGGCCAGGCTGTATCCGGGAGCCAACATGGACTGGACCGTGGAGTTGGCACTGTTGCGCCAACGAGTGGTCCGGGACAGCGGCACCCGTGATCCCATACTCATCCTGATAGTGGCGGCGGGGTGCGTGTGGTTGTTGGGTTGTGCCAATGTGGCCAACCTGCAACTGGCCTCAGCCACCCGCCGGCTCAAGGAACTCGCTATCCGCGCCGCGCTCGGGGCCAATCCCCGGCGCCTGGTGGGCCAGTTGCTCGTCGAAAGTTTGGTCACCGGGATGATTGCAGGGCTGGTCAGCCTGCTGTTCGCCCTCGCCTGCATCCACGGCATCAAGGTCAGCCTGCCCACGGACATCGCCAGGTATCTTTCCGGCTGGAAGACGGTCGGTCTCGATGCGCGGGTGCTGGTCTTCGCGTTAGCTGCCGCCGCCCTGACCGGCATCCTCTGCGGAATCGCCCCGGCGCTGCTGATATGGCGGTCGGAACCTTTTGCGATACTCAAGGAAAGTGCCCGGGGCAGCACTCTCGGGCGCGGCCATGATTGGCTCCGAGGTTCGCTGGTCGTGGCTGAGGTAACGCTGTCGCTGGTACTGCTAATCTGCGCCGGTCTGGTCATCGAAGGCTTCCAGACCGTGCTCCACCGTTGGCGCGGTTTTGTTTCGGATAAAGTCTTGACCTTCCGCATCACCTTGCCTGCCGCCCAATATCCGACCCCCTCCCAGGTAACCTCATTTTTCGACCGGGCATTGGAGGAAATGGCGACGTTACCTGGGGTGAACTCGGCGGCTTTCGGCAGCCACCTCCCCTTTGCACACAAGGCCTGGCCTCAGCGCCCGCTTCACATCGAAGGCAAGCCTGCCCCGAATGGGAAGGACTTCCAGGTCGCTTTCCAGACCGTCAGCCCCGGGTATTTTCGAACCCTGAAGATCCCGTTGCGCGCCGGCCGCACTTTTAGGGCCGGCGATCAGGCGGGAGCGGCGAGGGTGGCCGTGATTAGTGAAAGTCTGGCGCGCCGGTATTGGCCCGATGAACCGGTTTTGGGCCGGCGCATCCAACTGCCCGCCGACGCGGGGGATGAGAGTCCCTACTTCACCATTGTAGGAGTGGTGGGCAACGTGAGGCGGCAAGCGTCGGAACCGGACGACCAGGCGGTCTATTGTTCATTCGCCCAAGAGCCCGAACGCACCATGCTTTGCGCGCTGCAAACGCAAGTCAACCCCAAATCCATGATCGGTTCCGTGCGCGCGAGGATGCGGCAACTCGATGCGTTGCAACCCATCACAAACCTCAAAACGCTGGACCAAATCATCGCCGAGTCCATGGTCGCCCTGCGGGTTCCGGCAGAGATGCTCACGTTTCTGGGCCTGCTCACCCTCCTGCTCGCCGGCGCCGGAATATACAGTGTCCTGGCCTATGCCGTCAGGCAGCGCACTCACGAAATCGGCATCCGCCTGGCCCTCGGCGCCCCGCGGGCTGAGGTGCTGCGGATGGTGATCGTGGCGGCGCTAAAACTGGCCGCGATTGGCATATCGGCCGGCCTGCCTATCGCCTTTGGCTGCGGCCGCGTCCTTTCCAGCGTGCTCTTTGGAACCGGGTCGCTCCGCCTTGGGGCCGTCGTGTGCGCCGTAATCCTGCTGACCGCCACGGCGTTGCTGGCCGCCCTGCTGCCCGCGCGCCAGGCCATCAGCGTCGATCCGGTCATGGCCTTGCGAAAGGAATGAAGTCAATGTCCCCAGGCCTCAAGGAAAAAAAGCGATTGTTGTTCGTTGCTCCGCCCTATTTCGGCCACATCAATCAAATGATTGTTTTGGCCAGGGAGCTCTCAGACCTTGGCCATCAGGTCGGGTTTGCCAGCACAGAGTTGTTTCGAGATAGATTCAAAAGCACCGGCATTCGCTTCTTGCGGTGGGAGCCCGAGGAGGCCATGACTGACGCAGGCCTGCTCAAAAGGCGGGCCGGGCTGTGGTCTGCGGCCTCGCGCTGCTCCGGCATTCTACGGGGTGAACGCCAGATGCTCTCAGTCGTGGCCGATTCCTATGCCGCGATGTACCAAACCCTGACCCCGATCTGGCGCCAGCTTAATCCCGACCTGGCGGTCGTGGATAGTGCCGTGGTTCCTGCGTTTGATTTGGCCAGGCAGCACCAAGTGCCGTACATCATCCAATTGCAGTTTTTGGGCAACCACGCCGGCATCGGCGCCGGCTACCCCCGCTACGGCACCGATTACTCCATCCGAATGACTCCCTGGCAGCGGGTGCTCAATCTTCTCCATCCTCTGCGGGTCTCGATTTACTTCGCGCCCGCAATCGCCAGGCTCAACCGGGCGCGGGCCCGGTGCGGCGCCCTGACGCCAGTGCGGCAGCTTTACACCAAGAGCCTCATGCTCGTTTGCTCTGCCTATGGCATCGAGCTGCCGCGACCGCTGCCGCCGCTGATGAAGATGGTGGGGCCGATTCTACCCCGGCAACCCGACCCGTTGGATGCCTCGCTCGGTGCCTGGCTGGCTGGAGGCGGCTCGCCCGTCGTATATATGTCCTTTGGGACTCTGGCTACGCTCGAGGCCTGGCAAGTACAGGCCCTGGTGAGGGGTCTAAATGACCCGCGATGGAGGGTGCTTTGGTCATTGCGCCCCTCCCAGCAAGAGTGGGTGTCTGCCGCGCCCCCCACGTTCCACATCCAGGCCAGCGTGCCGCAGCAGGCGGTGCTGGCACACCCGGCAGTGCGCGCCTTTGTGAGCCATTGCGGCATGAACAGCGTCAGTGAGAGCCTCTATTGGGGCAAGCCGATCCTGGCATTGCCCATCTTCGGCGACCAGCATTACAATGCGGCGAGGGTGGCGGACGTGGGGGCTGGTCTGCGCCTGCGGAAGCAGCGCTTCGACAGCAATGAGGTCCGGAGAAAGATGGAATCGCTGCTCGATGGGCCTGGCTACACGGCCGCCGCGCGGAAGATGTCGAACGTGTTGCGGCAGACCGGTGGATTGGATGAAGCGGCGAGAATTGTCGAGCACACCCTGGCGAGCGGTTTCAACCACCTGATCCCGGAGATGCTTTACGCCACGGCCTTGACTGCCTCTCCTGAGCGAGCTCCAGCAAGCAATCTCCTTAACCGGACGACTTAGGCGGCAGGGCTCTGCATGAAATCCAATCCGCATCCCTCAGGGCGAGTGCCCGGCGGCCAACCGGTCCTGGCCATGTCCTCGCTGGGAAGACTGGGACGGTTTGGCAACCAGGTGATGCAGTATTTTTTCCTCCGCATCTGCGCGGAGAAAAGCGGGGCGCGCATTCAATGTCCCCCTTGGCTCGGCAACCGGCTCTTTGGTTTTCAGGATGGGCCGGTGACCTGCCGCCTGCCTCTGGCGATCGAACGGTGGGAGGCTGGGGCCAACATGTTCGATCAGCTCCCCGAGCTGATTCCCTACCTCGAGAAGATGACCGGAGCGACCGGCACACGGATTGGGGTTGAAGCTTTGGAGCGGGGGCTGAGCGACGTCGATCTGTGGGGGCACTTTCAGTACCACACCCGCCACTACCGGCCGCACCGGAACGCGTTTCAGGCCCTGTTCCAACCGGCGCCTGCGCTCAAGGCCGACCTGGATGCAGCACTGGCACGGCTTCGGGCCAATGGCCGAACCCTTATCGCCATCCACCTGCGCTGCGGCGACTTCAGGCGCCTGCCCCATTTTGGGTTCACCCTATGTGTTCCGGCGCGCTGGTGGTGCGATTGGCTGGACGGCGTCTGGGGGCAGTTTGAACGGCCCATCCTGTTCTTATGCAGCGATGACTTGAAGCCTCTACTGCCGCAGTTCGATAAGTACCGGGCGATGGCGTCCCGGGATCTGGGGCTCCAATGGGGCGAGAGCAGGCCAGAACTGGTGGACTACATTGATTTCTATGTCTTGAGCCAGGCTGACGTC
>Ga0187864_10004018_pt1 | contig 11738 bp, 5 predicted proteins | sample June2016WEW_11_4_FD_132985 | JGI IMG/M metagenome (GOLD analysis project Ga0187864, IMG submission 132985) | Peatland microbial communities from SPRUCE experiment site at the Marcell Experimental Forest, Minnesota, USA - June2016WEW_11_40 | ecosystem: Environmental > Terrestrial > Soil >... | reverse complement strand
TCGTCCGCTCCATCGCGGCCTGCGTGTAAGAAAACATGCCTCCCATGCTCTCCTACAACCGCCGCCTGCCAAGCGGACACTTCACTTGCTATCTCAACCGGACATATCATGTGCTAACGACAGTTTCCCATGGAAAACATTGACAAACCCAAGGCCGTTAAACCAGCCTGGGGAAAACATTTTCCGATATCAGGAGGCAGATTATGGGATCTTACGTTAGTCGCCGCGGTTTCCTAAAGGCTGCTGGCGCGATTACGGCTTCTGCATGTGCGGCCAAGTCAATTCCCGCATGGGCGGCACCTCCGGACAAGGCATCTGTTGCGGTAGTCCCTCCCTTGGCGACATTTCCTTATTCGGACGTGCAGTTGCTCGACGGACCCATGAATCGCCAATTTGAGGAGAACCACGCTCGTTTCTTCAACCTCGACGACGACCGCTTGCTGAAGGTCTTTCGTCAGACGGCTGGGTTGCCAGCTCCGGGCAAGGATATGGGCGGCTGGTACGATATCGGCGGCTTCAGCCTGGTTCGCAATGATTTTCACGGCTTCATCCCCGGCCATAGCTTTGGGCAATACCTTTCCGGACTTGCGCGGGCTTATGCTGTTACTGGATCGGAGCCAACCCGCGCCAAGATCAATCGCCTGGTGAAGGGATATGCAGAAACGCTTGATCCCGCTGCCAAGTTCTTCGTGGATTACCGTCTGCCGGCTTACACCTACGACAAGCTTTCCTGCGGCCTCATCGACGCGCATGAGTTCGCGCACGACCCCATGGCCATGGACGTTCACAAGAAGCTCACCCACGCCATCGTTGCCTATCTGCCGGAAAAGGCTCTATCGCGTCAGGAACAACGCTCGCGCCCGCACAAAGATACCTCCTACACCTGGGACGAGACTTACACTTTGCCGGAAAACCTTTTCCTCGCCTACCAGCAGAGCGGCGACGCGTTCTATCGCGAGATGGCAAAGAAATATCTGGAGGACGACACTTACTTCGATCCGCTCTCCCAAGGCAACAATGTGCTGCCTTTCGAACACGCCTACAGCCACGTGAATGCCTTCAGCTCGGCCATGCAGGCCTATATCACGCTGGGGAGCGAGAAGCATCTACGGGCGGCCAAGAATGGATTCGAAATGCTGGTGAGCACTCAGAGCTTCGCCACTGGTGGCTGGGGCCCCGACGAGGCGTTTGGGGAACCCGAACGCGGCCAATTAGGCGACAGTCTTGCCCTTACTCACGCCAGCTTCGAAACCCCTTGCGGTGCCTATGGCCACTTCAAAATCACGCGCTATCTGCTCCGCGTCACCAGGGATGCCCGGTACGGGGACAGCATGGAGCGTGTGCTTTACAACACCATACTTGGCGCGTGGCCCATCCAAGCCGACGGCACATCCTTCTATTATTCGGACTACGCCTCGACGGGAAAGAAGGTCTGGTACGGGCAGAAGTGGCCGTGTTGTTCGGGAACCTTCCCCCAACTTGCCGCCGATTACCACATCAGCACCTATCTGCGCGCCGCCGACGGGGTGTACGTCAATCTCTACACGCCGTCCCGAGTGCAATGGGACGATGGAAGCGGCCGCTATGGATTGACGCAGGAGACCCGGTACCCGTTCGATAACAAGGTCCAGATCCAAGTGTCAGGCTCGCGACCTGCGGAGTACACCCTTTACTGCCGCATTCCAGTCTGGGCAGCGCCTGATCCGATCCTGTCCGTTAACGGCCAGCGAGTGCCCGATCCAGCGCAGCCCGGCATGTTTACCGCCATCCGGCGCACGTGGAAAGAGGGCGATCGGGTGGAGATCGAACTTCCGATGCCTCTGCGCCTGGAAGCCGTCGATGCCAACCATCCGAACCTGGTGGCGCTGATGCGAGGCCCGTTGGTGCTGTTTGCCGTGTCCGATTCTCAACCCAGCTTTGATCAGAGGGCGTTGTTGCAAGCTAAACCGGCAAACAACGCAGCGGGCGATTGGCTTGCAACTTCGGCTGGTGGAAGCACGGTGACGATGCGCCCCTTCATGAACATCGACAAGGAGAACTACAGCACGTACGTGTTGTTGAAGTCTTGACGGAAAACCGACTGCGTCTGCCCGTGCTGGTTCGCTACTGAGCTGGGGCACCCTCCTCAACCAGCTTGTAGCTGTATCGGTCGTTTTCTTCTTTTGCTTTTTGTCGGCGGAGGGCCGCCAGTCTCTGGAGCAAATCCGGAATCTCGTCTTTTTTCCCGGTCTTCCGCAGCGCCTGGATCAGGTGGTAGACCGCGGCCTGATCCTTCGGGTTGCTCTCCAAAGCCTTCCGGCATTCCTGGGCGGCTTCTTCATACTTCCCAGACTCCAGATAGAGCTTGGCCAACACGCTTCGGGCCGGGCCCAGCGTGGGCTGCAACGCAACCGCCTTCCGGGCGGAGCGCATCGCTAATTCAAAGTCAGCCGTGCCTGGCTCCCCATTCGTCGCGGCGAGGAGGTCGGCTTGCATATACAGCATGAAGGCATCATCTGGTTTTCGTGCTAACGAAGCCTGTACCTTGGCCAGCGCGCGATCGAAATCATTCTCCTGAGCCGCAGCCAATCCTTGAGCAGCCGAACTCAGTGACTGGTTAGGGTCTAATTCGTAGGCTTTCTGGAAGTCGGCCTCCGCTTTGTCGTACTGGGCCAACTGAACGTAGAGCACGCCGCGGGCGAAATAGAGCGGCGCCGCTTTGGGCTGCAAGGTCAGGCCGTCACCGATTACGTCAATGCCCACCTGAAACGAATCGTGCGCATAAGAAATGTTGGCGAAATCCAGGTAGAGATTCACATTCTGCGGCTCCAGCAGGATGGCCTGTCGAAGCAGGCTGACCGCTTGTGATGTTTCCTTGCTGTTCTCGTAGGCCTTGGAGGCCAGTTCCAAGGTTGCGGCGCCGGGGTTGTCCGTCTTTAAGAGCGGTTCCAGGGTGGCCAGGGCATCTGCAGGCTTGTTGGCCATGAGTTGGATGGCTGCCAGCACGTGGCGCTCGCGCTCATCGTGCGGATTAAGCGCCACCGTACGCTGAAAGACTTGTGCCGCGCGATCGAATTGCTCGACCTTCACCAGGCACGTGGCGTATGCGTGCAGTCCCGCCGGTTGAGAGTCGAACAATCTGCCCGCTTTTTCAAAGTGAACGACCGCCGCCGAACAGTTCCCTTTCTGGTATTCAAGAATGGCCAGCATGCCATGGGCCATCGAATCGTGGGGACGCAGGCGCAAAACATGTTGCAGAAGCGGGATTCCGTTTGCACTGCCGGCGTCGTATTCAATCTGAGCCGCGCCTTGAAGTGCAACCAGATAGTCGGGAGAAATCTTGAGCGCCGTGCGGAACGAAGCCAGCGCCTGCTGCTTGTCCCCCCGGCCGGCATAAGCCGTGCCTTGCATTGCCCATAGCTGCGCATCGCCGGGGAATTGCTGCAGCGCGGGACGCAGCAATTCCAACGCGGTTGCGAAGTCCCGGCTGCGGAGCGCCGAAGCTATCCGGTCCACCTGGTCGTCAGGAGCCTGGGCAAAAACCAACGAAAGCAGAATCAGTGGGACGAGAATGACGCAGGTTCTTCGCATAATCAGAAACGATGTGGCCTTCGGCCCGCAATTCCGCATTGTACGCGAGGCGAGTTAAACGCACGTTCCAGATGTACTCCCCCACTTCGCGCATGTTTCATACGCCCAAAGCAAAAGCCCTGCCGCTTCGGTTAAAGCGGCAGGGCTGTATTCGTCCAACTGAATCACGCAGTTAGAACGTGAACCTGGCTCCAATCTGCCAGTTGCGTGGCAGTTGCTGGGCGGTCGCCTTGCCGAATGTCCCACCCATCCCAAAACCGGACAAGGACGGAGTGCTATCTGCGAGGTTGGAGTCGAATCCCGTGAGGTTGACGCGGTTGAAAATGTTGAAGAACTCAAACCGCAACTGCAGCTTGACTCCCTCCGTGATGTTGGTGTTCTTGTAAAGGTTCAAGTCAGTCTCGGCAAAGTTTGGCCCTCGGAATTGGAAGGGCTTTTCATTGCCTTGTGACCCGAACGTGGGCTGAGCAAATTGTCCCGCAGTGAAAACCCCGTTGAGAAACGCAGCTTTCGAGTTCCCTTGGTGGTAGCTGGTGACATCGGGGAAATCGAGGCCCCCGACGGCGACGCTGGCCACTGTGTTTCCGCTTTCCCCGTCAGCGTTGTAATCCCCGCTGGTGATCTGATAACCCACCGCTGGGTTAGCCAAGGACGGGCAGGCAGGTGCGCCTTGGGCTGTGTTTTGGCATACAGGCTCGAATGGGGCAGTGGTGGAAACCATCTGGGGATAGCCGGACTGGAATATGCTGGTTCCGCTGACTCCCCATCCTGCAGTTATGTGCCCGAGAGCGCCGTGCCCGCTGTTAAGTCCGCGAAGCTCGTAATTCAGGGTTAGAGAAAAACGATTGGGCACATCCCAAGGAGATGGTCCGTAGTACGTTGACGGAGTCGCCTCGGCGGGATAGTTGCCGGCGTCATCCTGGGACTTCGACCGCGTATAGGACGCGTCAAAGAAGCCACCGCGCGCGAAGCGACCCTTAAATTCGAAGAACACCATCTCGTAGTTGCTATGACGATCATTCTCGGTTAACAGGATCGAGCCGAAGCTGGGATTGAGCCGAGTTGGCGTCAGGCTCTCATGCTGGATCAAGTCGCCGGCGACGGCATTGACGGTCTGACCGTAGCTGACAATTCCTGCATAGTCACCGCCTCCAACCATGTTGTAACCGTGCGAGCCGGCATAACCCACGCTGGCCGAATAATTGCCGCCGATCTTCTGCTGCAACGTCAACGACCAGATGTCGGCTTTGGGAGATTTCAACTTGGGGTTAATGCCTCCCACTGCCTCGTTAGCCCCCAGAACTCCCCCCTGCGCATTCAGACATCCGTTAGCTCCAAAAGAGGAGCAAGGCTCTCCGTTCACCAGCAACGGAGGATAGTCGCCAGCGGTGTCGAAACCAAATGGGGGCTTGCCTCCCGTGCCCAAGTTGAAGTAAGGCGTAAGAAATCCAGGAGTCGCCGCTGGTGCAGTAAAAGTCGGTTCGATCAAGCCCGGCGGACTGCCGCGGAATTCTTCCTGCACGTTAGCTTGGGTGAGCCAGTTGTTATACATGCCGAATCCGCCGCGCAGTACCGTGTTGCCATTCCTGGCCACGTCCCAGGCAAAACCAATTCGTGGACTCCACAAATTGGTTACCGCATTTTGCAGGGCCTTATGCGTAGCCTTCGCATACCCGTTCGCGACCTGTTCCTGGAATGTTGATCCCGTCCCAAGATAGAAGTTCCCGAATACCGTGCTGGGGCTCTTGGACCAGGGGTTCCCGCTGTCATCCCAGCGCAGACCGAGGGTCAAGGTGAGGGTCTTTTTTGCTTTCCACGTGTCTTCGGCAAACAGACCCCAGGTTCGGGATGCCGCGTCCCACGACCACAACTGCGCACTGCCGGTCACGGGGTTATACGTCACATGGCCTTCCGAGTGAGGAGCACTCTCAGCCAATTGAAGCAGATTATTGAAACTGAATGTGGGCTGGGACCATGGTCCCTGGAATGGCTCCACATCGTCTCCATACCATCCTTCATAGCCAAACTTCAATGTATGGGCGCCGCGGACGTGGGTCAGTACATCGCGCCAGTGGTAGTTGTGCTGAATAAAGTCTCCCTGGGCGAAACCAACGCCAAAGGCTTGTCCGCCCTCGGTGCTGATGCCGCTCACTGTAATGGACGGCACGGTGTAGTCTTTGGCCCCGCTGCCCAGATCGCCTTCCACCCGGTTGGCGCCGAAAATAGCCTCATTCAGCCATGTGGGAGAAAAAGTGTGCGCATAGTTGATCTGAAACGCGCGCTGCCAGTTGTTGTTGAGAGGGGAAAAGGCGGGAACCGCCGTCGGGGTCCCGTAGTTGAGGAGGGTTCGATAGAAGCTTCCGTAGATTCTATCCTTTGCGAAATCCTTGTCGACGCGCACGAAGTACTGCGTTCCGTTGCGAATTCCCACCGCGCTGTAGTTGCCCAGGTCCTCCACATTCGTCGCGCAGGGAATGAAGTGTGTGGCCTGCGTATTGCAGAGTGGATTGTTATTCTGGTCAACGCCGAAATAATCCTGGGCATTAACTGTCGAGACGCTGGACACGTTAACCGGAGTGTAGGTGCTCAGGATCTTTGGCCCCACCGTACCCGGGAAGGTGGTCTCCGCCCAGGAAGCGAACGCCGGATCGGCGAATTGGATCGAGCCACTAGCAGCCGACGATGAGCGCAGGGGCTCAACCGCGAAGAAACCGTAGAACTTGTGGTGCGGAACGATCGGTCCGCCCACCGAGAAGGACATGTTGTTGCCGTGGAAAGGCAGGTACTTGGGACCCGTAAAGTGACCCAGCGAAAACATATCCTGGTCGTAGAACCAGTCCGCCGCCGACCCGTGGAAGCGCTCCGAACCCGATTTCGTGGTCATCACTTCCTGCACGCCGGTAGCGCGGCTGTACTCTGCCGAATAGGTGTTGACTTGAACGCTGGCTTCCTGAATGGATTCGGGGTTTGGCGTCAGGTTCAACACGCCCTGGCGAATTCCGCTGGTCACGTCAAGGCCGTCAATAACGTACATATTGGACATTTGGCCTTGGCCGTTGGCGCTGACATCCACCTGCGTTTCCGTCGAATAGTTGTCCACACCCGAGCCTGGTGTGCCGGCCGCCCCGGGCTCGCCGGCCCCCACGGTTCCCAATCCGGAAACTCCTGGCGCCAGCGTGGTTAGAGTGACGAGATTGCGTCCGGCGACCGGCAATTCCGCGACGCCGGAATTCTCCAAAGTCAACTCGTTGCGGCTGTCTGCGGTGTCAACCAGCGGGGCTTGCGTGGTGACGGTTATGTTCTCGGTGACTGCCCCGACTTTCAACGTGATCGGCACGTTGAGGTTCTGTTCGGTCAGCAAGGTTATGTCGGCCTCAGCCTTGGCGAAACCCTTAGCCTCGGCCGTGACTTTGTAAGGACCCGGCGCCAAGCTCACGAAACGGAAGTTGCCGGAGCCGTCGGAGGTTGTAGTCTGAGCGACTCGAGTGTCTTGGTTTACGATACGCACTGCGGCGTCAGGAATAGCTCGCCCGGAAGGATCTTGCACGATTCCTTGCACGCTGCTAGTGAACTGGGCGAATGCGACCGTAGCGAAGAAGAGGGCAAACAACAAACACATAAAGCAGAACAGCTTCGACCTCACTGGCATAGTTCCTCCAGGAGCAGCCTCCGAAAGCGGGGGCTGCAGCAAACGCTTACTGAGCTCGCCTAATATAGAACAACTAAGGATCAGCGATTGTCAAGAACTTTCTTGAGTTGTGTCTTTACCGAACTGTGATTACGATCACGTCGCGGAAATCCGGGTTCTGGAAACTTCTGGCGAGGCTAGCTGCGGCTCCAGCCTTTGTTGCTGACAATTCCCGATCCTTCCCGCAGCGTGACCAACTGGTTTGCAGGAAGGTTCTTGTAGTGTTCGTGCAGACCGTTGGGCCAGTAAACGTCGAGGTCAACCGACTTGAATGCTCCCAAGCCGAAGTGCAGGCGAGGATCGCCCGAGGAGTAATAGCTCGACTGGCTCACCCTAGCCTGGGCTTGCACTCTGTTTCCGTAATGAACCAGCACCCGCGCGCCGATGGCGCTGCGATTTGACTTTACGCCCTCGAGTTTGATCTTGATCCAATTCTGTTCACCCGTAAGGTCGTTCCGCAGCAAGGATGGCGGTTCATTCATATTGACAATCAGGATGTCTATATCGCCGTCGTTGTCGAAATCGCCAAAAGCGCAGCCTCGGCCCGAATGGGCTTCCACAACGCCAGGCCCTGCTTCCTCCCCTAGTTCTTCGAAAGTTCCATTGCCGAGGTTGCGGAAAACAATGCGAGGCGTCTTGTAAGGATAATCCGGCAGTTTGCGTTCGACTTCCGGATAAACGCTCCCGGTGACGATGAAAATGTCGGGATACCCGTCATTGTCCAGATCCACAACTCCGGTGCCCCAGCTCACAAACCGCGTCTCGACGCCCACTTTGGCTGCTCGGGTCATGTCATCGAAGCTTCCCTTGCCGTCGTTGTGGTAAATGCCGCAAGTGTCGCCCATGAAGTGAGTTTTGAAAAGATCGAGATGCCCACCCAGGTCGTAATCGCCGATGCCGACGCCCATCCCTGCCTGTTCCATACCGTCGTCGCTTAACGCCACACCCCGAATGACGCCTTCTTCACGGAAAGTGCCGTCGTGGTTGTTCATGAACAGCAGACTGGGCGTTGAATCGCAGGCCACGAAAATGTCGGGCCAGCCGTCTTCGTCGAAATCGGCCGCAACCACCGTCATGCCGTAGCTCTCAGTGGCACTGGCGATACCGGCTTCCTTGCTTACGTCTGTGAAAGTTCCATCCCCGTTGTTCCGATACAACCAATGCCGTCCGGTGGGCAAGCCACGCGGACCGCAGTTGACCGGAATTCCCTTCCAATTGCACGTCGAATTCGCTCCCGGAATTGGCGCCTTATCGAGATCGAAGCGGATATAGTTGGAAACAAATAGATCGAGGTAGCCATCCCGGTTATAGTCGACAAAACTGCAGCCGGCACCCCAGCGGGTCTCTGCGCTGAGCAGTCCTGCCTGTTTCGTAACGTCGGTAAACGTACCGTCACCATTGTTGCGATAAAGCCGATTCTGCCCGAAATAAGTGCAAAAGATATCTTCAAGCCCGTCGTTGTTGTAGTCTCCGATGCAAACTCCGTTTCCCCAGCCGACAGCGTGCAGCCCGGCTTTCTCAGTCACGTCAGTGAAAGTGCCATCACGATTGTTTTTGTAGAGGCGGTTTGTGGCTTGATCTGGTGCACCTTCAAGACGTGTCCCACAGAGCAGAAAGATGTCCATCCATCCGTCATTGTCATAATCGATGAACGCACAGCCACAGCCATTGGCCTCCACGATGTACTTCTTGGACTCGATGCCGCCATAAATGGTGGGTTCATGCAATCCTGCCGCTGTTGCGATGTCAACGAAGTGCGCATTAAAAGGACGGCCCGAACTAGCGGGACGGGCCTGAGCTTTCACGCCACGAGAAGCGATACCCTGGGCGAGCAGTGGCACACCGTTAGCACCAAGAACTGACCCTAAAGTGAGCCTAACAAAACAACGCCGTGTAATGTCCATAAGGAAAGCCGGTCGGAAAATCCATTATTACTGCGGAAACCGCACTACGTAAAGCATGGTCAGAAAGTCCTGAAAACGATTCCTACCGAGCCTTTTGAGATTCACCTGGTTCCGCTTGCTCGACGAGTTTATATCGATTATGTTCCGCTTCCTCTTTCGTAGCTTCTTGACGCAACTCGGCGAGCCGCTTCAAAAGATCCGGCAGTTCTGCTTTGCGCCCGGTTTTCCTCAATCCCACAATCAGGTGATATAGGGCAACCTGATCCTTGGGATCGTAGCGGAGCGCCTGTTTAGACTCGTCCACTGCTTGCTGGTCCTGTCCAGCTTGCAGATAAAGCTTAGCCAGCGTGTCATGCGCATAGACCAGGCTGGGTTGGAGGTTGGCTGCCTTGCGGGCGGATGCCACGGCCTGTCGAAACTCCGGACCTCCCGTATCGGGATTTTTCTGCAGGAGAATATCCGCCTGCACGTACAGAAGGAACGCATCATTTGGGCGTTTCGCCAGTTTCGCACGCACAACGGCCAACGCCTTGTCCAAATCATTCCTCTGTTCGGCAATCATTCCTTGCGCCGCTTCCGTAAGCGCAAGCTGAGGATCCAGCTCATTGGCTTTTTCGAAGTCGGCTTCGGCGTGGTCGTAGTCGGCGAGCTGTACATAGAGAATGCCGCGAGCCAAATATAGGGGAGCAGCTTTCGGCTGTACGCTAAGACCGGCGTCAATCATGTCAATTCCAACCTGGAAGGATTGGTGTACGAACGAGACGTTGGCGAACTGAACATAAAGATCGACGTTTTGTGGGTCTTGGACGATAGCCTGGCGCAAGAGCTTCACCGCCTGCGGTGTGTCTTTGTCGGCTTCGTACGCCTCCCCGGCTAGTGCGAGCACCGCCGCGTCGGGGTGGTTTTGCAACAACGGCTGCAGGGTCTCGATGGCATCTTTGGGATGCTGCGCTATCATTTGGACGGATGCAAGCCGATAGCGGGCACCTCCATCCGCGTTCGACTGAGCCAGCGCGCGGCCAAATACCGAGATCGCTTTCTCAGTTTCCTTCAGACTTACCAGGCAATCGCCGTACTGCTGCAAAGCTCCGGGTTGGGAGTCCACCAGGGAACCGCTTTTCTCAAAATGTAGAACCGCTGTGGCACAATCGCCGCGCCGGTAAGCTACCACCGCCAGCATGGCGTGGCTGGTCGGATCGCTGGGACGTAGTTCCAGTACGTGCTGCAACAACGCAACCGCGTCTTTACCGCCGTTCTCGTATTCAATCTGCGCCGCTCCTTCCAAGGCGGGCAGATAATCCGGCGAAATCCCCAGCGCGTGGCGGAATGCGCCCAGCGCTTCCTTTTTGTCGCCCTTGCCAGAGAGCGCAATGCCCTCCAGGGTCCACAGTTGCGCATTCTGGGGGCTCTGCTGCAGCTCCGGCTGCAGAAGTTGCAGCGCTTGGTCGAATTGCCCCGCTCGCAGCGCAGAAGTAATGGGCCGCATCCGATCTGTCGTGGTTTGGGCAACGACAAAAGAATAGACGCCGAACAGGGCAGCCAGAACGCCAAGGAGGATAGAGAGACGCATGGCTGCTATTATCTCTCGCTTCGCCGATCCAGGGAACATGGGAAAATGTTTACCCGCTTGAAACCACGAGCCCGTATTCTTGTCGAAATTAACTCCGCGACGCTTCCGGGCGATGCTAGGCCGGATTGCGCTCCTGCCGGCACCGACGGGATAGATGATGGCGGTCAAGTCAGCAGCGGGTTGGGGGAAGGAGAACCGTTACAAAAATGGCGGAATATCGGGCAATTTCTGCGGTGCGGGTTCGGTTCTCCGACCGTTGGGGGCGGTTCATATGAAAATTGTTTCACACTGTCGGCGAACAGCGGGATGGGTGTATGATCAGTGCCGTTTTTGAACCAAAAAGGAGATTCCGGTTCAAGACTCTCTGACCGTGGTTTGCGTAGTGCCGTTTCCTCAGTAATAATGGATTTTCCGACCGGCTTTCCTTATGGACATTACACGGCGTTCTTTTGTTAGGCTCACTTTAGGGTCCGTTCTTGGTGCCAACAGTGTGCCACTACTTGCCCATTACGATCCTTCCCGGCTCATTCTAGTGGGTGGCGCAACCGATTCCGCCATCCGGCCCCGCTATCCGGAAGACGATATGGGGAAAGATTCCCTCCCTTCACGGAAGAAGGCCCAGATCGAGGCTGCCAAACAGTGGAAGGTGTTTCATCAATTTCAGTTTACGGATAAGCTTAAGGATAGTGGGATCACTTTCACCCACCATGCCGTTGACGACGCCACCAAACACATACGGATGGGGCACTACGACCACGGCAGCGCAGTTGCAGTTGCCGATGTGGATGGTGACGGCCTATACGACATCTACTTTGTCAATCAGGCTGGTGGGAACGAACTCTGGAAGAACCTGGGTGGCGGCAAGTTTAGAAACATTACGAAAGAAGCAGGCGTGGGATTGCCGGGCCGGATCAGCGTGGGCGCCGCTTTCGCCGACATCGACAACGACGGCAGCCAGGACCTCTTCGTCACCACCGTTCGTGGCGGAAATGTATTGTTCAAGAAT
>Ga0187864_10004015_pt1 | contig 11743 bp, 16 predicted proteins | sample June2016WEW_11_4_FD_132985 | JGI IMG/M metagenome (GOLD analysis project Ga0187864, IMG submission 132985) | Peatland microbial communities from SPRUCE experiment site at the Marcell Experimental Forest, Minnesota, USA - June2016WEW_11_40 | ecosystem: Environmental > Terrestrial > Soil >... | reverse complement strand
CCCTCACAAAGGATCGGGCGCGAACTTGAAGCATGGCGCATCGGCCCGGTGTGTAAGCGCGAATCCGAACGAAGTGAGGGTTCGGGGGCAGGAAGAGGAAATCACCGAGTATAAATTCAAAGACCCGCGCGAACTCGCTTTAAAGGCCATGCAGGAAATCCGGGGACAACTGAAGCTGCAGCTCGAAATCTTCCAGGCGCTTTTCGATATGAAGGCGGTCCAGCAATTTCAGGCCGAAGTATTGGAGGTAATCGGAAGTGTTTCAACGGAAGCAAGAGATAAGATCGTTCGTCGGCTCACGGAAAGAAATGCCCTTCGGTCAGCTCTTGACCTCAATCGAGCAGAAGTTCCGCCGGAATGACGGATTGGAATTGCTTCCGCTACCTACGGGGCATGAAGTCGCGTGTGGGCTTAAAAAGCATTCAATTTGTCGAAAGCCTTTTTGCAAGCTCGCACAAATGGGCTTCCAAAGAAGTGAGGGCCTGGTCCATGAAGTAGTCGCTGAAAGGATTTCGATCTTCGGGCAAAGCGTGTGAGAAAAAAGCCGGCAGGACGGGCCGAACAGGCGTAACGAGCACTCCCAGAGCCCGGGTTGGCGGCAGGGACAGCAGAAGGTCCCTTCTCCTTCCCAGCATCCTGCTTGCAAACAGCCGCAGAAGAAAATTCTGCCACAGGCAGCATTTGACAATCCGCTTCTCGGAAACCCCGGCGCTCAGTCCCGTAAATTCGAGGAACCCCCGATAACAGGATGCAACATCGAGAAACAGGCCCCGGTCTCTTTTGAAGTCCTCCAGAAGTTCATCGTATCTTTCCGGCGCGCGCGATCCGGCCAGCCAGAGGGCTTCAAGCTCGGATTCGAGCAACCGGTGGCCTTCGATCCCGGAGAGTCTTTTTACCCCCATGAAATCCCGCACAAGGCGGGAGCCGCTCAACCCGTTTATTACAGGATGCCAGAGAGCATCGACCAGAAAATGGCAGGCGAAGCCAAGCCCCCACAGGACTGTGTTTGCGGAAAACGGAAGACGGAAGACGGAAGACGGAGACCTGTCCTCCGACCTCCGTGCTCCGTGCTCCGTCCTCCGATTCGGCGAAAGGGTTTGGGCAATCCAGTCGGAAATGATGGAAACTCCTTCCCGGTCCATGAGATCATGCAGCGCATTGCCCAGAGAGGACAACGAAAAGGAAGGCAAATCGTAGAAAAAGATGTCAGGACAAATAGTCCCGATAAAAAACGCGGGAGATCGCGAGCAGGCGGGCGGGCTGTGGATTTCATCCGACGGCAGGCTGCCGGCGCATCTGTTCAGAAGCTCATCGGCCAGGTAGAGATGGAAACGCTCTTTGGGCATAGTTGCAAGGCCTGTGCGGGACCAAAAAACTCACTTATCCTGATTAAGACCCCCGATGGCTTCATCGATGGCTTTGGTCCGGTCGTCTCCCAACTTTTGGACCGCTCGGGCCTTGTCGATCGGCTTTTTTCCAAAATCCCGGATGCTCTCCGTGGCCTGTTGAGTGGCCGATTTGGTGTCTTTTCCTTCGTTTTTCGCATCCTTTGCTTTGGAACAGGAGCAAAAAACCAACAGAGCAATGAGCAACGCTGAAACGGCCAAAGCGCGAATTCCCCCGGCAATCATGTGAATCACTCCCGATGAGACTGACGCGGGGACACGGGGACGCGGGAAGAAGGGGACGCGGAGATGCGGAGATACGGGGACGCGGGAAGAAGGGGACGCGGAGATGCGGAGATACGGAGACGCGGTGACTTGAGGGCATTAGCGGATACACCACTGATCTGGATGGGAGAGCATTTGGATTATCTTGCCTTGTATGAATTCGTATTGTTTATCGAGTTTATGGGCATCATTGGGGTCGAGATAGCCACTTTTGACCGAAAACTCGATCCATACCTGCGTCTCTGCGGCTTCGGCTTCTGCATCACTTAATTTGCTGACAAAAGAATTCGGGTATCGCCTCTTGCGCCACGCTTCAGCAATATTGGCACAAACCGAGCGAGAAGAGCGCCGTACTTGGTCGGTCAACGAATACCTCTCCTCCAAGGGAAATGATTTACTCAATTCAAATAATATCATGGATGTCTCCATCGCCAATTGGTAGACGTCCAGCTCTCGAAAGTGTCGAATGCTAACCATCTCCGCGTCCCCGCGTCTCCTTCTCTCCTTCTCTCCGTGTCCCCGCGTCCCCTTCTCCCCGCGTCCCCGTATCTCCGCGTCCCCGCGTCTCCTTCTCTCCGTGTCTCCGCGTCTCCGCGTCCCCGCGTCCCCGCGTCCCCGTATCTCCGCGTCCCCGCGTCTCCTTCTCTCCGCGTCTCCGTGTCCCCGCGTCTCCTTCTCTCCTTCTCTCCTTCTCTCCTTCTCTCCGTGTCCCCGCGTCCCCGCGTCCCGCGTCTCTACGTCCCCGCGTCATCTTCCATGTCGCAGAAAGTTTTTATGGCTTCGGGAATTAGCTTTCGAATGAATGAATGCCGGTCACCTTCAAATTCGGCTACATATTCTTCGTAGAGGGGGTGAGCGCTGGAAAGGGCGGGTGTGTTATGCCTGGCTGCCGAAAACTCTTCATGGAAAGTCTGGATGAGGTCGACCAGGGGGACCTTCAGGAAGGGGTAATCATCAAGCCAGCTCAGCCGGTACATTGCCTCGAACCGGACGAGGTCGAGCAGGAAGAGCGTAATGTCGGTCACATTCATTTTAGATTCGCTGTCGAGGTAATGGAACCGAGGAGCGAGGCCAAGTCCCTTTATCCCCATGATCAGCTCGTAGAACGCCGAGGATGAATCCTCGCTCCCCCGGACCAGGTACTTGATTACCGGATTATCAAGCCGGCGGACGGAGGTATTGTCATCAAACGAAATCCCGAAACGGCGCCCCCATGGACTGAATCCTTTCTTGGCGGCAATGTGCCGCCTGCATTCGCTGATGAAGAGTAACCTGCCCATTTAATCCCCCGAAACGATTCAAAAAACATCCGCCGAAAATACATATACGTCGACGTCTTCGTCTTTCCAGGCTTCTTCCGGGAGTCCGGCCTTGTGACAGGTCCACTTGAGAAATTGTTCCCGGTTCCAGTTGTGTTCGGTTGCAACCTGCGGCAGAAGAAGGCCGGACCGGACTCCTCTGCGGATTAAGAGTCCATGTTTTCCAATTTCGATTTCCGAAGGGTCGCCGATCCGCTGTATCGGGGTCAGGACGGATATCTCTATGTCGATCTTGTCAAGTTCATCGCCGGCGATGGCGCAAAATCGGGGATCCCCGAAAGCGGCTTCAACCGCCATTCTCTTGATGGTTTCCCAAAGAGGCGCGCGGGATTCGATCATTCCGATGCACCCGCGGAGGTCTTTGCCCTTGTGGATGCAGACGAAAGCCCCCCCCGGCTCCTTGAGCCTGTGGGCATCCACCGCAATATCGGGCATGGCTTCACCCAGGCAGCGGCAGCGGATCGCATGAAAAGCCACTTCACGAAGCTTTTCCTTTTCTTCGGCGCTCAATCCCAGATTCACCCCCGCTTTGCGGGGATTAGAGCTTTTGTGATTCTTCATCGCTTAAATCTCGCTCCGGTAAATTGCGGCCGCGGCATACCCGACAACCCCGGACCTGTCACCAGTCACGTCACCCGAATTAGCGTAGTTGAGCACTTTGCATCGGTCAGCACCGAGCTTTTTGGCTGCAAGCATCATGGTAATCAACGGCCCCGCCCCGCAAGCCTGGGTCCTCTGGTTTTCCACTTCAGCAGCGAGCCCCTGCGGATCGAAACTGTTCAGCCGTTCCAGACAGACCCCATCCAGCAGCATCGCTTTTTCGTAGGGATAGTAATGCGACAGATCGCTGCTCGCTATAATCAATACCCGTTTGTTGCTGCATGCCTCCGCAATTGCCTCGGCCAGCTTGAGGCAAAAATCGTAGTGCTGGGTCCCCATTATGACGGGCGTCAGAGAGAAGGCGTCCAACACGATCTGGAGGAAGGGGAGTTGGATTTCAAGGGAATGCTCCCTGGAGTGGGCTTGCGGGACGTAGTGTATGATGGCGGCGTTCTTATAGAGCTCATCAATCAGTTCGCGGTCCAGAGGGACAATGCCCAGGGGGGTGCGATATCCGCCCAGATTGTAGATGCTCGCCCCGGCGAAACTTGCCTGGTGGCTGGGAGCGAGTATGAGCACCCGGTCAAATTGACTCTTCAAAAGGAGCTTATAAGACCAGGCGGCTACGCTTCCCGAATAGATATACCCCGCATGCGGAACGACAAGACCGGTAAGTTCTCCCTCCAGATCGGACGGGCGAACCCGGTCAAGATACCTGCCAAGCTCCTTTTTCAGCAGCGCATGATCGGCCGGGTACCAGGTCCCGGCAATTACCGACTCCCGGATTTTTTCGGCGCTCATATTTGCTTTTGCCTCTTTTTGATTGCCCACCGCTTAAAAGGTCTGATGGGTTGCGCTTCGCTACACCCACCCTGCGGGCCTTTTCATGGTTTGGGGTGTCCCGCAGGGACATGATGGACTGCGGTCAATGCTCTGAGAGTTATTCGATCCTGGGCATCAGCGTCCACTTTATGAACCACCATTGGGCGTCCGGGTCCTTGTCCAGGCAGACAATCCCCCCGTTCTGGAACTTGAAAATAAGCCTTTCAGCCGACCCGGTAATAAGAAAGCCGGTAAGCCGTTCCATGAAAGGCAAATGCCCTACGAGCATGAGATTATCGCCGGTTTTCAGCGTATTTGCAACTGCGGCGACATCATCGAGAGGATCAATGCCTGAAATCGGCTCGGTTTTGCTCATTTCCCCCCGAAGCGCCACGGCAAAGATTTCTGCTGTCTGCCTCGCTCTCTTCCTGCCGCTGTGCCTTATAGCCGCAGGCCGCACACCGTACCCTGCGGCGACCTCGGCTATGCGGTTTACATCTGCATAGCCTTCCTGAGACAGGCCCTGCTCGGGGTCCTGTTCTTTCGAAAGGCTTTTTCCATGCTGAACAAGGTAGAGTGCCATATTTTTCTCTCGTAAGGTAGATTAAACAAACTATTCGCAACGAGGCCCCGGATGTTTAACTTTTAATGAGAACTATATCTTTGTTTATTGAAAAGAGAAAGAAATGGAGACCCTGCAGGTGATCCAATATTGTAGCTTCGAAGGCAAGACCTATTCGGAAGACTCTGAAATCTGCGCGCTCCTGCGCTGCATGATTTGCAAAAAAGGTCAATGGGAAGACCGGAAAAGTTATGGGCTCGCCGCTTTGGTATGGCAGCCCTTTTGCCGGGGCATGCGCCCTATTTGAGGGTCTTTATCGCCTCGATCACATCCAGGTAAAGCTGGGCTTGAGCGGGAGACATAGTCGGATGGCGGCCCGTCAACTGCAAATCACCGTTGCTTCTAACTATTCCCAGATACTGCCCCCCTTTTGGCAGTATGCTGTAGGCCCCTTCCTCCACCTTTGCAAGCGTCCCGAGTTCTTGCCCCCCTTCATCGAGGATAGCCCACTTGCCCTCGCCTAAGGCCTTGAGGGTGACTTCATCAGCCAGGCTAATAGCGACAAAGGCCATCAAAAAAAGGGATAGACATATGAGAGCAAGCGCTTTTTTCATCTAAGCCTCCAAGAACTCAGGTGCGCAATAGAAATGATGCTCTTCTGCTCAGTGTTGCACATAGTCTCTCATACGAGGTGCAGGGGCATGCACCCTATTTGAGCGTCTTTATCGCCTCGAGCACATCCAGGTAGAGCTGGACTTCAGAGGGAGAGACAGTCGCATGGCGGACCAGCAACTGCAAGTCGCCGTTGCTTTTAACTACTCCCAGATACTGCCCCCCTTTTGGCAGTATGCTGTAGCCCCCTTCATCCACCTTTGCAAGCGTCCCGATTTCTTGCCCCCCTGCATCCAGGATAGCCCATTTGCCCCCCTCCAATGCCTTGAGGGTGACCTCATGAGCCTGGCTGATAGAGACAAAACCCGTCAAAAAAAGAGATAGACATATGAGAACAAGCGCTTTTTTCATCTAAGTCTCCAAGAACTTAGGTGAACAGGTGAACCCGTGAATTGGTTTTTCCCCCTTAACCCTTGACCGGTACACTTTCATTGATTGCCTGACAATGGTGCTTGATATTGACTCCCTTGACCATAAAAATCACGCTTTCAGCAATATTGGTCGCCTGGTCGGCGGCGCGTTCGAGACATCGGGCAGCTATAATGGTCTCGACCGACCTTTGCACGGCAGGCGCCTCGTTGGTCATATAGTCGAGAGCATCCTTGAGAATACGGTAATTGAGAGCGTCGGCAACATCGTCCATTTTGCAGACATCCGTGGCAATGTCCGCATTCTGGTTCACAAAAGAAGATATTACGATGCGTAGCATGTCAAGGGCGGTATCGCCCAGTTCCTCGATGGCGAAATTACGTGGAAGAGGCGGGCGCTTGTTCAAGGTTAGCGCCCTTTGAGCGATGTTTACGGCCTGGTCCCCTATGCGCTCGAGTTCTACCGCGATCCGCAAGGTGCCGATTATGAATCGCAAATCCCGCGCCATAGGCTGATCGAGAGCGAGAAGTCTGAGCGAGTGGCGGTCCACTTCCACTTCCAGCAGATCGATTTCCCGGTCCCCGTTCAACACTTCTATGGCCAGATCGTCGTCCCTTTCCACCAGGGCCTTTATAGAATTTTCCAGTGCTTTTTCGGCCAGGGTCGCCATCTCGAGGATTGTCATCTTGAGCTGTTCCAGATCGGAGTGGAATCTTTTTTCCATTTGTCAACAACTCCCGGGGGCCCCCCGTCGTTCGAGTCCGGGATCGTGTGTCCCAGAGTGATGGATTTTTACTTCTTGTCTCCTGACTCGTGACTCTCTACCCGGAAGGTTCGCCTATTTTCAGGCAACCCACATGCCAAATCGCAGGCTTCGATACGGATATCAATGAATTTCGGACCGGTTTGGATTCTAATCTCAAGAAATAAGCGGATTCAACACAAATCTTAACAACCACCCAAAATAATACCCGGCCAAACAGGGTGATGAAAAAGGGTGCTCTGGTGGGAGCAACGCCTGAACATTGCAAATGATTTCATCATTCCGTACCGGCTTCCCGTCATGCCGGCGGAAGCCGGTACGGGGTGACGTCTATAGGGTTTTTCGCCCTGATGTGGAAAATCCAATGCTTTTTCATCACCCTGCTAAATTCCTGAATTCCGGAATCCCATTTTCGATGTACTTTGGGGGACGATTCTGGTATTGAAGAACCCCGTAATAGATTGATCGATACGAGGAGGATTTATGCCCAGACGTTTCATTATCGCACTCTCAGCTCTTTTTTTGGTCTTTGTCTTTTCACCGTTTGCGCCCACCAAAACCAGTTCAGCAGCTCAGGAAGAGATGATCGTCGGCACCGTAGTCAAGCACGGGAAGGTGTTCGTAATCGAGACCGATGAAGGCGATTACATTGCCAAGGGTAAGGACCTGTCCAAAATGGAAGGCAAAATGGTCGAAATCACCGGCACGATAAGTGAAAGTGACAAAGGCGATACGATCGAAGTGAAATCGGCTGAGGAGATCGAGGAATAAATCCGTCAAACCTTGAATAAACATCTATGACTTCTTATCCCTGGGCAGCTCTGGTCCGCACCCGGCGTGCGTACGTCGCCGCCTCCAGCCCGGCTACGCACCCCTCCCCCACCGCCTTGGCTATCTGCCATGGGGGACCGCAGATGTCTCCTGCAGCATAAAGGCCCGGCACATTGGTTTCCTGCTTTCCATTGGTCTCCACAAAGCGCATTGTATCGCTGTCGAGCGCAACCCCAAGACCCGATGCAAGCTCTATGGCGCCCTTGGCCCCCAGTTCGACGAAAACCCCTCTGGTTTCTATTTCTGTCCCATTGTCGAGCAAAACGGCCCGGACCCCACTGTCTCCAAGAATGCGCCTCACATGACGACCCATATGGACTTCTATCCTGCTGCTCTCGATCTGATAACGAAGATGCTCCGATATTTCCAGAGCGCCGCAAACCAGATGAGTTTCACCGGCGATGAGCAGCATCTTCAGGGCGCCCGAAGCGGCCGCGCTGCCATTGCCGACGACAGTGACCACCTGATTTCGGTAAAAATTGGCATCGCAATCAACGCAGTAGCTGACCCCTTTGCCGAGCAGCTCCTTTTCCCCAGGGACGTTCAGGTGGTTGCGCGATACTCCCATGGCGAGAATTATCGCCCAGGTAAGCAGGGAATCTCCCGATTCGAGTCTGACGCTGAATCGGCCGCTCACCTCCTGTTCGAGGTGAAGAACGTCCTGGTCGAGGAGGACTGCCCCGAACTTTTTCGCCTGATTTCTTCCTGCCTCAAGGAACTCCTCCCCTGAAACCGTCTCATCAATGCAGCAGTAATTTTCGATGTGAGCTTTATACAATGCGCTGCTCTGCACTCTTCCCAAAACTGCCACCCCGGCCCTGGTCCTGGCGGCATGCACTGCCGCCTGCAACCCGGCGGGGCCGCTGCCCAGAATTACAACGTCAAATTCCGTCTCCACCCCTTCTCCTTTCATTCACGAGCACCGCTCCCTGCTTCATGCCTCTTGCTTCATGCTTCATGCTTCATGCTTCTTGCTTCACGCTTCTTGCTTCTTGCTTCTTGCTTCTTGCTTCATGCTTCATGCTTCTTGCTTCTTGCTTCTTGCTTCTTGCTTCATGCTTCTTGCTTCTTGCTTCTTGCTTCATGCTTCTTGCTTCTTGCTGCGGATTTTTTCACGTTTGCCGATTGTCCTATCCCGCCAGAGAATGTATTGTAATATTTAATAGTGACAGGTTCAACCGGGGCGACTCACCCGGGCCGGGCCCTTGCTTGCCCGCCGGAGCGTTGGGTCCTGTTTAGAGGAGACCTGTAGTGGCTCTATGATAGTAACTGCGGCCCTGATATCATCGCAGGGGCGGCTCTTTGTGGCGCAACGGCCGCCCTGGAAAAAATTCGGGCTCCTGTGGGAATTTCCGGGAGGCAAGGTGGAACCGGGAGAGGGTCTCGAACAGTCGCTCGTCCGTGAAATAAAGGAAGAACTATGCCTGGATATACGCGTGGGCGGCCTGTTCAAGAAAATCTCCCAAAAGGAGCCGGACTTTGCAATCGACCTCCACGCATACTGGTGCGTAATCTGCGGGGGAACACTGCGCCTCATTGAGCATATTGCGTTCATGTGGGCGAACATATCCGAACTGAAACGAATCGATTTCACTCAGGCAGACCGTCTTTTGATTCCATTTCTGGAAACCCTTCCGGAGTTTCCCGATTTCTAGTGCACTAAATTCCCCGGTCCCTGCCGATATTCTATTGTCTGAAAAAAGTATGTATATTATTAATTATAGTTTTATATGTTTATAGGACCTGAAGGACAAAATATAGAATGTCGAAAGAAAAAAGCGCCCCCGGAGCCGTACTCGACCTGTTATCATCCCTGAAGCTTACGCTGGTCCTCTTTTTTGTCCTGGCGGCCGCGTCTGTAATAGGGACCCTTCTACCCCAGGAGATAAGCCTTCCCGAACTCAGAGATCATTTTAGTCCCGCAACGGCCTCCTTGATAAACTTTCTGGCGCTCAACAATCTCTATCATTCCATGTGGTTCAGGATTTTGCTCCTGCTGCTGTGCACAAATCTTGTCGCTTGCACGATAGAGAGGCTCCCGAAGACGATCCGCCTGATTCGAAGGTTCGAAGCTCCCTTCGATTCGCAGAAGCTGTCCAAGTTCGGTATCAGCAGCTCGATTGCCGCCGCGCTCCCCTTCGAGCAGACGCAATCTGTTGTGGAAAGCGCTGTGTGCGAGACTTTCGGCCGGATGTGTCGGATAGAATCGGGGCGGGTGGGGGGGAAAAGGGGGGGGGGGGGGGGGGGGTGCTAGGTCCCTTTTGCGCCGTAAGTGAAACGGGACGATGGAGCACTCTGATGGTCTATGGGGTCCATCTAAGCGTGCTTATAGTCCTGGTTGGCGCACTGGCGGGGTCTTACCTGGGGTTCAAGGGCGCCATGAACCTCACTGAGGGCGAAACGTCGGATAAAGTGATGCTCGCAGGAGACGAAAGCGTTCAGGGTCTCCCGTTCGAGGTCCGGTGCGACAAGTTCGAGGTCTCTTTCTACGATACGGGCGCGCCGAAGGAGTTTCGATCCGATCTGGCCATAATCGACAAGGGCAGGGAAGTCTTAAAAGAATCCATTGTTGTCAACGATCCCTTGACCTATGAAGGGATCACTTTTTACCAGGCTTCCTACGGCACCACTCTGAAGGAGGCCGAAATCGACCTCACCGATCCTGACTCAGGCAAAAAGATCGCACTGACCCTGCCGTTCCGGCAGCCCGTCACCATTCCCGGCACCGACGATCAGCTCGTGATAGCCGACTACCAGGAGGATCTGATGCGAGTCGGGCAGGCAATCGAGCTCGTCTATGGAAAACAGGGACGGCAATCTTCCGCCCAGTGGATTCTGATCGACCGGCCTTATCACGGCAACAGGATCGAGAATTACCTGGTCCGGGTCACTCGAATCGATAAAGCAAGGTTTACCGGGCTCCAGGTCAAAAAAGACCCCGGGATCTGGCTGGTGTGGGCCGGTTTTACGCTTATGACCCTGGCCATAGGCCTGACGTTCTATTCGAGCCACAGAAAACTATGGGTCTGCATCGAACCCGACAAAAAGAGGAAAAAAACGATCGTCACCCTTGCCGGAAGAGCGAGCCGCAACGCGCAGGCATTCGAAGAAAAGTTCGAGGCGCTGCGCGCGGAGCTTGAAAACCGGCTTAAAAATCCACCTGCCCCCCTTTAGAAAAGAGGGCGCAAAACAGATAAAAAGGGCACTGAATGACCAGTTCTCTTCTGCTCAGCCTGACTACTTTCGCCTATCTTCTGTGTACGGTCCTGTACCTGGCCGGCACGATCTTTCGGTTCAAGCCTCTGCTTGCCGCCGGCACGATTACGGGCGCTGCGACCCTGCTGATGCAAACGGCGGGCATCGGCCTGCGCTGGATGGAATCCTACCGGATGGGCTATGGGCATGCGCCGCTTTCCAACATGTACGAATCGCTCGTTTTTGCATCCTGGGCTATAATGATTATCTACCTCGTGTTCGAATGGCGAGTCAAGCAACGCGCCCTTGGGGTCTTTCCGGCACTGTTTTCCTTTCTGGCAATGGCGTACGCCTCTTTTTCAAAAGACGTCGACTCAAAGATTCAGCCGCTCGTCCCGGCTCTCAAGAGCAACTGGCTCATCGCTCACGTAATGACCTGTTTTCTTGGCTACGCCGCATTTGCGGTATCCTGCGGGCTTAGTTTGCTATACCTGGTAAGGAAAAGATTTCCCGAAAATCCGAATCCGCAAGGCGGCTTTGTTGCTTTTTTGCCAGGTGCTTCCCAGCTTGAGTGGTTCAATTACCAGATGGTGCTGTTCGGATTTTTGTGGCTTTCAGTCGGAATAATAACGGGGTCCATCTGGGCCAATTCGGCATGGGGCACTTACTGGAGCTGGGACCCCAAGGAAACCTGGTCCCTGATAACCTGGTTCATTTACGCCGCCCTGCTCCACGCGCGCAATCTGCAGGGCTGGAAGGGAGAAAGAGTGGCCTGGCTGTCAGTGATCGGTTTTGGGTGTGTCCTATTTACATATTTTGGGGTAAACTTCCTTTTGAGCGGTTTGCACAGCTATGCAAGATAATACATTATGGAGGGTGCCATGCTAAGTCCGATGGAAATGCTGCTCTTGCTTCTGGGTGTTGTCATTCTGGTGGGGGG
>Ga0187864_10004014_pt1 | contig 11744 bp, 7 predicted proteins | sample June2016WEW_11_4_FD_132985 | JGI IMG/M metagenome (GOLD analysis project Ga0187864, IMG submission 132985) | Peatland microbial communities from SPRUCE experiment site at the Marcell Experimental Forest, Minnesota, USA - June2016WEW_11_40 | ecosystem: Environmental > Terrestrial > Soil >... | reverse complement strand
TACTTGGCCAGCAAACGCGCGGTCTGGCGCAGCTCGGCGCGGTCACCGCCTTCGCGTCCCGTACCGTTCACCGCCCAGAAGCGCACCGGTTGCCCGGTGGCGCCGTGGACGAAATGACCCTCCTTCGCCGCAATGAATCCTTGCTCGCCGGCGAACTTTTCGTTCAGGAAACGCAAGTCTATCGGACTGTCGGAGAACGAATCCGGCTCCGGGTTGAAGGGGAACCAGTCCTTGGCGTCGTCAGCGCGGCCGGACAGGCACAGAACAACAAGGCAGCTGAGAATGAAACCCAAGCGTCTTGGTTGCATCGCGGAATTCATGTTGCTGTGTGAGCGCATTACTGCCATCAAACACCTGCCTTCATACACCCTTGGCGACCGCACGCAAGCAGGATCCAAGCCCAGCGGCTTCGTTAACTTCGTTAGAGCGATTGTACCACCACCGCGCTCCGCTTCAGCAGCTTGTGCTGGCCAATCCATGCGCTGTGGCAACGGTCCTCGCGAAGGCCGCAGCCCACGCACGCGCCGACTTTCCCGAACGGCGCCAGGATGCGGCCCATCTGCTCGATTTCCTCGGGTGAGAACGTGCCTTCTGGCGCCGGCCCGGTAGCCAGCTGGATTGGGCGCATTCCAACGGCGCGATAGCCGGCCGCATTACATTCGTCAAAGCAGTCGACGGCACGTTGAGCCACGTTTGCCACTACCGCCGGGCGTTGAGCGACGCGGAAATTGCGGGTTTTGTCCCGGCAGCAAGATGACCGACCGCCCGGCCGTAACTCGTCACCCATACGAGCGTGGTTTCGTCTTTTATGCGGCCACTGATTCGGCGGATGTGGGCTTCTACGAAACGCTGACGCGGGAGGCGGCCGCGGCGGGCCGAATCACACCGCTGCTCGAGGCTCCTCGCGGCGTCGAGGTCACCAGCCGGGAGACGCCGGATACCACGGTTTACTTCCTGCTAAACCTGACCGAAACGCGGCACGAGGTTTCGTTGCCTCGGCCCATGAACGAGTTGGTTAGCGAGCAAGAGCGTGTAACGGCCGTCACGCTCACACCGCTGGGAGTGGCCGTGCTGGCGCAAAAGAAGAGGTAGGCGGCGGGAGAGATTGTCTCTTGTAATGATGGATTGCTGTGAGCCGCAGGCCCGACGTAAAGTCGCCGCCATCGAAGCATGACTAAGAACAGGTTTCTGACCAGCCACCTCACGCTGTGGATTGCCATCGGCATGTGCGGGCACTCGTCCGCCGCGGTCGCCCTTGCTCAAAAGACTCCAGCCGTGCTGTTCGCCGGCTCCGACGGCGGCAGCTGCGGGTATGAGGTGGCGACCCGTTTGGCGCAGGGGGGCTTTGCCATCCGGGCGGAACACGCCTCGCTGAGCGAGCATCCGCTGGCCTGGGACGAGCTCACCAACTTCAACGTCGTGGTGCTTTCGGGTTTGGGACTGGCCAACGCCGATATGTCCCTGGGCCGGACCCGGCAAACGATTGATGTCCTCAACCGCTACATCGAGACGGGTGGGGGTGTGGTGATGTTGGGCGCGTTCGGCCAGATGGCCACGGCCAAACCGCCCCAGGACGCGTTTCTAAAACCGTTGGGGCTCACACCGTTGTTCGACGAGATGCCGGACGACTCCAAAACTGCGGTGGTGGCTACCTCCTGGCGCATTCCCTTTGCGTTTGCCGATGCCGTCACCGAATCGCCGGTCTGCGCCGGAGTCAGAGGCTTCTGGTATCCGGCTCCCCGGGACCGCGTCGGGGGACAAAATCACACCATTTCGTTTGTGGCCGACGCTTTGTGGCAGGTGGTGTTGCGTGGTTCGGGTTCCTCGTTGACTCGCAAGGGCGCGCTGCAAGAGGGCCGGCCGGAGCATCCGGGCACCTATAGCCAAAAGGTGCCCCTGGCCGCGATTCGTTCGGCGGGCAAGGGCCGGATCATGTTTTTCGGAATCACCCCGGAATACTTGTTCGGGGCTTTTGCCAACAGCACGCTGGAGGGCATCGTGCTGGACAAAGGGTTAAACGGCAGGCCCTCCGGCGGGTTCCGCCTGCTCACCAATAGCCTGCGATGGCTGGCCGAGCCGACCTTGGCCAGCGGCGCTTGCGGCGGCGCGAAGACCGAGGAGTCCCTGCTCCGCAATCCCCATAAGGTCCGCTATTCCCGGCCATATTCCTGGCCTGAAAGGCTCTCTTTTCCCCAGCCGGAACCGGCATGGCCCGGGGTGGCCGGCGCGCGCACCAGGTATTCCAGCGGGAACGTCAGCGCGGACCAATGGGTCGAAAAGGCCAGGGCCGCGGGGCTTTCCTGGGTGGTCTTCCTCGAGGAATTCGCCAGGCTTTCCAAGGAAGACTTTGAGAAGCTCAAGGCCGATTGCGCGCGTCTGTCCTCCGCCGAGTTTGCCGCCATCCCCGGCTTCACCATCGATGACGAAGTCGGCAACCACTATTTCTATTTCGGGACCAGCTTTCCCTATCCCGAGGCCAAATTCCTGACCCCCGATGGCAAAGCGTTTCGCTCGCACGACCCGGAAGTGGACCGCAAGAACCCTCATATTCCCGGCCAACTGGCCATGACCACGCTGGATTACGCTTACTCGATTTCCAGTTTCAGGCTGACGGCCGGCAATTACCTCTTCAAGCAAGGCGCGGCGCCGTTCGCCGACTTTTTCTCCGATTACGACGCGATGGGGGTCATTACCGCGCGCAACGGCGAGGTGATCGAGGACGCGAGCGAGGATTACCTGAAACTGTGCGGGTCGGGCCAAACCCCCGTGCCGTTGGTGATTGACCTCATGGACGATCCGGCCCAACTGGGGCGCTCGCGCTGGCACACCGTGCTCAGCCTGCCTCAGCACGGCGGCTCGATCATCGGCGGCGCCCTCAAAGCCGAGCGCAAGGTCCGCGATTACTTTGATATATGGCACACCTATCCCGACAACCCGGTCAAACCCCAGGTGACCTCCGGCCCGCGCATCGACACCTGGTCGCACGTGGGTCCCCGCGATTACGAGGGGAGCACGCGCGGGGATTTTGTCTGGCAGAACTATCGGTGGGTGCTCCATGGGCAGGCCAGTTCCCCGGTCGGCCTCAGAGAGGTCGCAGTCTATGACGGCGCGCGCCTGTTCCGGCGCTTTCTGCCGCAGGGGAAAACTCAGTTCGAGTTTGCCCTGGACCTGACTCACGACCGCCAGCATTGCCTGGTGATGTCCGCAACGGACTTGGCCGGAGGACGCGCGATCAGCGGAGACCAATGGGACCGCAATCATCGCATCGAGGAATTCATGTGCGGGGATCGCAATAACCAGCTCACTTACGGTTACGTCGTAAACAAGGATGACGTCGGCATCCTGCTGGGGGGCAACCAGACGCTGGGCACGACCATCAAGCGTATTGCCTCCGGCCTTTCTCCTTCGGGCGCCTTTAAGAACGACCAACTGTTGGGCGCGCCCGCCTTCGACGGCGCCGCCGGCGGCGAGCCCGAAATCTGGGAACACACCGCGCCCCTCGCTCCGGCCCATCCTGTCCCGGACGCGGTGGTCACGGAGGCCAGGCGGCTGTTGGTCACCCGTGATGTCATGATCGGCGACGGGCCGCGCGAGCATTGTTTTGCGGACCACATCCCCGTTCACAATGTCTGGCACACCCTGTGGCGGACTGAACCGGTCAAGGAATACAGCGTTAACCGCCGCACCCATTTTTTCCAGGTCAACCCCGATAGCCCGCTGGCGGTTTTCCTCTGGCAAATTGACCTCACGCTCAAGGAAGATCTGCCCAACCAGGGTTTTCGCCTGGTTTCGCTGCAATCCCGGGCGGCTGCTTCGTGGGCCTTTCGTAGCGACGCACAAAGCCTGCGCACCGGAGAATGGAGCGGCGCCGCCACCTCGGCCGAACCCGTTTCCGATCGGTTCAGGCTGAATGCCTACGCAGCCTTTCTGGATTCGCCTCTGGGCGGCGCCGCGCTGCTCCCATTGACAGATGGGTTGGCGGTCCAAACCAGCCTCCCGCGCAAGGGCGATGTCGAAGTCCTGCTGCCGGCGGACATTGCGCCCCAGGCCAAAGGCGGTTCCAAGCGCGTGGAGTTGCTGATCCTCGGCATCCCCCGGCGTTGCACCCTCACTCAAGATTGGCCCCCGTCCAAAGACGTGGTCGAGCGGTTCTATCGCGAGTTCGGCTTGGACGGCGGCCTCGGGGGCTACAGCGTGTCCTTGGAGGAAGGCCAGGTGCTGTCCCGTCGCTACGTGCTCAAGGTCGATGGCAAAGCCTCCGGCGCCCTGAGCGGATGCCTGGATGGCAACCTGGTTTCGAGCCTGCCCATTGGCGTGTGCGGGCTGAACGACCGCTGGTCGGCGTTTCTCTACGACCGCAGCGCCAAACAGAGCCGGCCCATTGGCGTGCTCGAAAACCAGGGCTGGGCGACGGTTAATCTTTCCGGCCATGCCGACCTGTTTATCGGCCACCCGGTTGCCGTGGACAACGCCCAACTCTTCGTCCAATTGACGCAGTCCGGCGAACAAGGCTGGACGCTGGAAGTCCACAACCCCACCGACGCGCCCATCACCACCCGCATTCGTGCCCACCCCGCCTTTGATCCGCTGACGGGCAAATCTCTCCCAAGGGGACCTGTGACCGTCCCGGCTGGAGAATCGCTGATCATCAAGTTATGACGTGGCTTTGGCCATGAATTGCCGCGCGGCTTCCGAAGGAACGCAGTCAGGATAATCGACGTCGTACTTGCTCGTCAGCGCCCGCCCGAGGACCGAATCATGGGGCAGGGCAATCCCAGCGGCTCCCATTCCATCAATTCATTCTGCCCCAGCCGAAGTGGTCAAAAACGTGGCCGTTTTGCAGCAGCTCACTTAACATCTCAAACAACTGTTCGTCATGGCCACCACGTATGGAAGGGTGGTAGAAATCGATTATTAGCCGCCCATGATGCTTATAGCAGTAGACGTGTTTCGTATTCCATTTTACCGGGACGCAAGATAATTGCTGGCAAGGTTCATCCGCATCCTCCGGGTAAATCCCATCGTAGGCATCGATGGTGTAGCAGCAGAGGATGACCTCTGGCTGAATCAGATCGATCTGCTCCGTGAGAAAACCTCGGTCCCGAAGTGCATACTCGATGATCTTTTTGAGAGCGCTGCTCCTTTGGCCCTCATTCACCTTTTTCACCTCGACCAAGGCGATGTCATTGGTATTCTGTGGGAGTATGCTGTCAATGTCAGTAAAAGAAGGCACCTTGCTCCGGTCTCGGTAGAGGGCTTGCAGGATGCAACGCCATCGGGCGACGTTTCGCGAAAAGCGGTTCAAATGGGAAATGATTCCGTCGCTCGGCTCCCAATCTTCCGCGGAAGGCCACGTCTCTTTGAGCAAGAAAAGGACCTTGGGTTTTGCCTCGCGCCATGGCGCGAAGTCCAGAATTCCATCACGTGCAAAGTGCCTCTCATTTGGCGGATCCTCGTATTGGGGTCTGGCGAATTTCCAGCGATCAAAGAGCGCATCCTGCTGTTGTTGATAACCTGGGCTGTTGCTCATGCAGCCAAATTAACTCTAGGCTGGGGAGATGGTCAAGATCTGCGATAAACTCGCGCGCTCATTTGCTCTGGTTGGCGTTGAGCCTCAAGATATAAATCTCGCCGGCGGGCAGAGTGAAGCTGAGGGGTAAATCGGTTTCCAGGGTCAGATTGCGGATACCGCTGAGTTCGTGGCTGGTCGCCAGCTTGAGTTGCTTGTCGTTCTTGCGGTCCAGGTTGTTGACGTAGGCCAGCCAGCCATCGGCGGTCTTGATGGCGCGGTACTCCAGGCCCGGGACATGGGCGCCGTCGGGTGTCAAAAAGCGAACCGGGCGGTACACGCCGCCGGCAGCGAGTACGGCGTTCATCAGTTCGGCCATGCTGGCGGGCACCAGCGGGATGGCCAGGTAATAGACCGCGCCCTGGCCAACTGGCACTTGGACGAGGGCCGGCTGCTCATCGGGAAAAGTGGCCAGGACTTTGTTGGTAGGGCCGATCTTGAGGACATGGCGCACGCCGGCGCCCTGCAGTGCGGCGGGCAGCGGGAGCACGGCGCCAGGCAGGGTCTTGAGCTGCGCCCGGGGCACGTCGCTCTCGACGGTATCGGTGAGCAGGCCCATAAGGAACGGGGCCTCGGTCTCCTCGCCGGCGGCATCGCGCGCCAGGCCGGAGCGGGACTGGCCCTTGGCGAGTTTCGGGGCCTTCATGCCGGCTAGCTGAGCATTTCGGCGCTGGCTTGGCCGGCGTGTTTGATGGCGGTGTCGCCCACGCGACGGCAATTGCCCTCCCACTTCCAGCCCGACCAGGCCCTGAAGGGATTGCCGCCCTCATCGGGCTGGTCGAGGAACTGTTCGAAGCCGCCGTCCTGGAGGAGGTTCTGCGCCGCCTGCGACGGCGGAGCGGCGGCGAGAGGGGCTACCAGGAGCGAAGCCGAAAGAGATGAAACCGCTAATCGTCGGCGCATTCCTGTGTGAATTCCCACGGCCAAGTACTGAAGCAGCGCTATGAACCGTTTCTTCTTCGCGGTACTGCTCGCACCGGTCGCCTTTTCGCTGGCCGGGTCCTCCCAACCGGAGCCAACAATGCCCGCCGGCACCCTGCTCCCTACCGGCTTCCTGAGTGTGCGCGGCAGCGCGATCGTCGGCACGGCCGGCAGCCAGCCCATCACCGGCGATTGGTGGGTCTGGTGGTGCCTGACCGGGCAGATTCCGAACGGCCGCGTCGGGGAGGACGGCAAGGTGCGCCCCGAGCAAGCGCCCTTTATCCGGCAGATGCTCTTCCAGGCAGCGGGGTGCCTCGGTGCCGCTTCCACAGCGCGCGCCGACGCTGCTCTCAAGACCGAGGAGCCCGGGACCCAACTCGACTTACCGCTCGAACTCCAGTAGGCCCTTCGAAGCGCTGTGCAGTCCTTCTTCACACATGCGGTCGATGAGCAACAAGGCGCGCAACCGCACGGGCTGGGACTGGAACTGGGCATATGACCGGAACACGAGAGTCCCGACGGTGGCTTCGTCTGCCGCATGAGCTGTGCGAATATCGCGGGCGCGGGCCGCACATTTGCCCACGAATCGTTCGCAGACGTCCAACGTGATTTCAGGGATTTGCTGTCTGGTTCCCTCAAGTGCGTGCAGCAACATCGTAGGGGAATCCGCAAACGCCATGCTGGCAAGAAATGCAGCGATGAGAGCGTGGAAATTCCCAAGCGGGACCTCCGGCTGTTTCCACAGATGCCAGAAGCATCTTGCTGCCTCAACCCGCACCTCCCTGTCCGGGTCATCGAACAATTTGATTAGTGCCTCCACGCACCACTGTGTGCAATCCGGGTGGGTGAGATTCGCTTCGGCAATTTCCGCGGACCCAAGGCGTGTTGCGACATCACCGCTCAGGGCGGCCTCGGCCAGCGTATTCGCTTCTGCGTGATACAGCCGAGCGAGGCAGGCAAGTCGGCCACCGGCGCGCGCCACTTCCGAGACTGTCGACCGCAGCATTCGCTCGACGTAGCAGCGCAGATCGTTGAAATACCCACTAAGCCCCAAGGAGAGAAAACGCTCAACGTGAGGTGTGCCGAGCAGGCGATCTTCGGCGTCCGTGAGTCGAGAAAACAGGCTCATTGCGGTGGGCACATCATACCGAGCGACCGCAAGCAAGATGGAAGCCACGCAGGAGCGAACTGAAACTGCCCTGTCGTTTACCATCTGTTCCAGCGTTTGCAGAAACACCTCCAAGTAACCGCTGTCATGCAGGATCAAATCCGGAATTGTCCCGGCGGCGTGCCCGCGGACACTGTTGATCCCCAGGGTCGTGATGTCCCGCTTGTGGGCCAGTTCTCCCGCTTGCCCTTCCTCTCCTGGCGGGTCCGGGTGCTCGGTTGCCATCCTTTTGACGAAAGCGCACATATCCTCCGGGAGCGGGTACTTCTCGGTAACGCCGAGGACGTCGAGCGCTGCCTTCGTGCAAGAGGCGTCCTCAAGAGGAATCACCCGGCGTACGACGTCCATTCGCAAATCAGAAGGAATCGTTGCCCTCGCGAGGGCGTAAAGCACGTTCATGAGGTAACTAGCATCCGTTTCAGGAGGAAACCGGAGCGCCAAGTGTGCGAAGCGTTCAGGCTCGCGTTTGGTGAATTCCTGGAGCAAGCCGGCCAACTCCCAAGCTCCACCCTTCTCCGGATGGTGCCAGTCGGGAATAGCGCGGGGTCTGTTGTGCTTTGCGATTGCGGCCAGCCAGTTCTGGTCGGTCATGTACTCGGCGGATTCCTTTTGTATAGGTGATACCACAGAGTAACTGCGAATACCTTGTGGTGGGCCTTGCAGTCTTCCGAATTTCCTCTCAAGCTGTTCGAATCGGGCCGTGGTCGTCCGACGTCGGCGCGCAGAGCAGAGTGCCCCAAGCAGGTTGAACGATGCATCGCCGCGTGCTTTGAAGCCCTCTTTTGAGCGTTCGAACGGCGTCGAAAAAGCCAAGAGAGTGGCCTCCAACTTCTCGAATGTGGTCTGCAAGCAATGCGGTGAACATTTCTCAATGAGGCACCTGCTCGTCCAAAGCGCGTTGTCGGAAAACCCACACAGCAATCTTTCCGGCTCTGCCGCGAGCAAGCTCATGGCTTCCTCTGCGAACACCTTCGGCGCGGTCATGTATGCGTTTAAGAGAAGGTGGTTAGCTGTGTAAAACCGGGCCTTCCGCAAGATTGCGACGAAAGGGCGGAGCTGCTCGATGTCCGTCTTTGCGACCGCGGCAAAGGCATCATTGCATGCCCCTAGGTACGCGTCGGTCAGCGAAGGAGGGGCGCCGGCGATGTAAAGTGGCCAAATGCGGTCGCGCGGGAGTTCGCCTCCATCCGGATCCCTTGTTGCCTCGGCTGCCCGAAGCACGGACGGCAAGACCTGGGATAAAAAGGACGTTGGGGCGCTGCGGGCACTCTCGTATACGTGTTCGATGCCGGAGTGGTCCTCCGAGCAGGACACTTCTCGCTGACCATGCGGATCGGCGACGATCCGGGCCGCTTGCCTCTCGATCCAGTGGGCGGCCGGCTCGGCGGTCCATTCATGGCGGCTCTCCGAAAGGCCGTGCAGCACGCTCCATGGTGACCGACTGCCGGCAGACTCGCCCTCCTCGCAATCAAGAATGCCGTCGTCAAGCAGACGAAGGAGAAGATCGAAGAACCGCCGGCCTCCGCGATAATTTGGGAATTCCATCAGGCACCGGAGTCGCCGCTTCCACGGGCCTCCCTTCCCGACGAACGGTTCCACCAACTCCGCGACCCTTTCCGCGTTCTCCTCGGTATGGCGCTTGAGGTACATCATGAGAAGATCTTCAAGCCAGATTTCCCCTGAGTTAAGCCATCGACTGATATGACCCAGTTTGTCCGCAATCGTGAAAAGTGTGGGAGAATGGAAAAAGGCCTCGAAGCCCCGGGAGGCTAATTTGTTCGGATTTGCAGTACCAAGCCGGCGACAATCCAACTCAGCCGCAATCAGTGGCATTAGTAGTGCAAATTCCTCGTCGCGAGGATCCGGCAGCGCCCCCAGCAATTCCAAGACGAGCAGCTTCAGGTGCGGTCGAATCCGCGTGCTACCCAGCACGAGATCGACGTTTTTTAAATAGCGTCGGAAATCACCGTCGCGGAGGTAGATAAGGACTTGGCGTAATTGAGCTCGGCGGAAAAGGTGCTGCTCTTCACTTTCCAACACTCTGACAAACTCCTCGCGGCCACATGCCGCCCCTCGAGCAAAACAGTAGTCAAACAGACTCTCGTGCCCGAAGCTGACGCGACCGCCATCCGCGTTTAGGACGCCGGCTGAAATCAACGCGGTCACGAATTGGGGCGGAAAGTCGTCGAAGAGAGATCTGGGAGCCGACAACTCCTGTCGCGCGCTCATTTCCTCGGTCAGCCGCTGGATCAGCCGAGGCCAGTGCCCGATTTCCTGTGGGCGACTCGCAGCAACTTCCTCGTGTTTAGCTTCCCAGTATACATCGAAAAGGTCTTTTTGCGACGCAAACGTGAGATTCCGCCGTCGAACCAGGCCGGAATCGACGAAGAGCGACAGGTCCTGCGGCAATCTGAGAAGCTCAATCTGGTGTCTCGACAAGAAACTGATGCCTCCCCCAGCGCTGCACAAAACCATTTTCACCTCCCCTTCGCCGAGCAATGCCAACTCAACTGGGGTTTGCCCTTTGGGCAGCAAGCTCCGCAGTCGGTGGTCGTGCTCAAAATCGAACTTTCGGCTCGCGAGGATTAGATGAACCGAAGAGGCAGTTCGCAATCCACGCACCTCCTGGACCAGAGCTGCAACCGTATCGAAGAAGTCGGGATGGCGGCCTGACGTGGAACTCACGACATCGAGTTGATCAAGGACAACAACGCATTTTTGCTTGGGAAAACATCGGGCGAGGACGACGGGCGGTGACTCCGCAAGTCCGTATTGTGCGCCAAACAACATTGTTGTTGGAACGGGCTTCGCGCGGTCCAAACGAAAAGCTAGAACAGGTACGCCGCTTTCCCGCAGGATCGTCACAACTTCAAACAGGCAGGCGCTCTTGCCCCCTCCTGCGAGAGCGAGCAGAACGGTATCCAGGGCAACCGCGCTGCTCTTTATTCGCTCGGCAACGTCGAGCGCCGCCTGGCGCGGAATCGGGTGGCCACAGATAAGCCTCGCCCTCTGGCCGGCCAGATAGGCGTCCGTTAAATTGAGGAGGGCCTTATGGACCGACAGCGGGAAAGTGGCTGCACGAGGCCTAACGCCGCGGGCTTCCATATGTGAGCGGATGCCGTCAGCGCTGAGTGTTCTGTGGACGCTGCCAAGATACAACTGCCGCAAGCAGTCGAGCGCCGTCTGTGGCGGGCCTTCGAACGAGACGCCGAGAACGCAGAGCAAGAACCTTTCGAGCGTTACCTCCCGAGCGCCCTCGACCCGCGTCCGGCGCAAGCACTCGAAAACGTCCATGTCGCCGATGCCCGCCCAATGCGCACGCAGTTCGCGCACCTGATTTCGGCGCTCCAACGTCAAGAATTTGCTTTCGAACTCGCTGTAATCCTGAGCGTGAGCGGCGCTTTCAGCGAGTAAGCGAAGCTCGGGTGCGTCGCTGATCGAGGCAAAAACACACCTTTCCCCCGCACGCAGACGCTCCAAAAAGAACCGGAGCACTCCTTCCCGATTCAGCGCCGCCAGCGTCCACGTCTGCTGGTTTGTGAGTTGCCGTTTGGCCTGCCAGTACTCGCGACCCTGCTTGGTCTCCAGGTAAAAATCGGCACCGTCCATCCCGGGCGGCTCGACTCGGATTGCACTGGCTTCGCCGCGCAGAACCTCGAGCATCGCACAAACCCCCACAAGGCTTCATGGTAGAGCCCCGCTTTGTCGGCTGGGCCGCCTGCGAAGCTGCCGCTCATGCCAGCCGTCCAGGCTTCACCCAACCCGAGAGCGTGTGGCCTGAAATCGGAGCTGCCTGCGCCCGAAGCCGTATGGCCAATCTGGCAAACGACGTGAAATTCCTTTTCTGCCGTGCGGCTGCTTCTGGCTCTTTGCGGGCGAGGAAGGGTTGGTCTCCGGTCCCGGTCATCTTGCTTCGATGCTGGCAGACGGCAAGGAGGCTGTCAACGGGCAAATGTTGTCGGGTTTCTTGCTGTTCTTTCCGGCTTGGACGTAGTGTTCCGCTTCACGCTTTTCTGGGAGAAAAGCATCTTGATAATCAAGGAGGTTCGAGAAGGGCGTATCAAGATAATCGAGGAAGCTGAGCGC
>Ga0187864_10004013_pt1 | contig 11746 bp, 6 predicted proteins | sample June2016WEW_11_4_FD_132985 | JGI IMG/M metagenome (GOLD analysis project Ga0187864, IMG submission 132985) | Peatland microbial communities from SPRUCE experiment site at the Marcell Experimental Forest, Minnesota, USA - June2016WEW_11_40 | ecosystem: Environmental > Terrestrial > Soil >... | reverse complement strand
TCAATCAGTTTGGCCGAGTGTGCCGACGGTTGGACCGCATCGACCGCAGATACCTGGCTTGGGTTCAATTGGCCAGCTGTATAATCTTCATGCGGCAGGGTTTTTTCCCTTAGCCCTAAACGTGAGAGCGGGCCGAATAATCACGATGCGTATCATGAGCTTACGCCCCCCTGATATGGCCAATTTGGAATTCTGACCCCCACGCTTGATCGTTCAATGATTCGCCTGCACCCAATCTTTGGGCGTTGCGGCCTTGTCTCGCAGTTCCTGCACCAGTTCTCTCTGGCCCTGCAGCGTCTCTATCGTTTTGGAAAGATCGTTGACCTGAAGCTGCTGGCGCAGCAATCGGTCCTCGCAGGCAGATCGCAGATCGCGATCAAGCTCCAAATTGTAAACCGCGCGTCCCGTCAGGATCGCACCGGCGCCAATTGAACCAATACCATAGGTAACGGCACCGGCTGGACCGGTCATCGGCGCGACCTTGCCGGCGCCGTATTCCATAGCCACCAGGGCCACCGCGGCGGCCTGGTTCTTCAGTCCATCCTGGTCAAGGGCTTGCACGACTTTATATGTCCGGTCCACATACTCTCGAAATCTGTCGGTAAAGTGAGCGGCATCGTTCAGGATCTCCGCGCGGCGCAAATCCTGAAGGGCAGCATCGGCAGCGGCGACGGCAGCTTTAACGGTCTCACTGGCGTCGGGCGTGACCTTGGCCAATTGGTCCTGGGCCTGCGTCAGCCGGGCGGCATCTTCCGTCGTGAACGAGGCAATCAGCGTGTTGGTGGCGAGATTGCCGTTGGCCGCGAGCGTGGCGGATTTAGTTGCAAGCGTGGACAAAAGAGAAAGGGCGGAAGTCGCAGCGGTCAGTTCGTCGTCGCGGATCGAGTCACTGATTCGGTCCCATTCGGCGTCCTGGGCGTGGACTCCCTTCTGGAGGACGGCGATGATTTCGCGCAAACGCTGAATGCGCGCGTCGAGCATTCGCAGATTCAAATCCGCCGCCGCAGCCGTCTGTGGATCGAAAGCAAGGTTCGGAACGGGCTTCGATAGCGCATCATCCTGCAAATTGGCGATGGCGGTGCGCAGGTCCAGAATGTCCTGCAAGGCCTGCTTCTGATCGGCCGCAGCTTGACTTGCATCCGACTCGGCTTGCTTATGCGCTTGGGTCGCGGCCTCGGCGGAGCGCCGCGCCGCCTCAACTTGCTGATTGACCTGGGCAAGCTGTTGGTTGAGCTGCGCCCACTCGGCATCCAGAGCGTCAGCTTCGGCGTCATAGGCGGGAACCTTGTGATCGGGTTTGCTGTCGTCATGTGCCTTCAGGCGAGCATCATAGGCACTCTTCCTAACGAGCACGGCGTTCTTTCGCTCGATGCAGTCGGCCAACGCGGCGGCGGCGGATGTCTCATTCTGCTGCGCGGAAGCGATCTGTTCGGGGGATTTGGCCAACACGGCTTCGGCGAGGAGCAGGCGCTCCTCGGCGGCGGCGAGTTTTGAATTCGCGGCGACAATGTCGGGGTTCAACGCGGCGAGGGTATCCTGAGCCGGTGCTTTGCGGGTGAAAGCAAGCGAGCAAAGGAGCCAACACAGGCAGAGGCCGATTACTCGCAACGCCGGCTTCATCTTCATCCTCGTTTTTGAATGCTTCACTCGGGCACCTACTGAGTTGTTTGCTTCTGTTGGTGTTGTTGATAGAGGTCGTATGGTGGGCCGGACCAGTTGGGATAATCGTTGTGGTCCTGGATTTCCTTGAGATAATCCTGCCAGTGCTGTTCGAGAGTACTGCGGGACGCATACACCTCGCTGACTAATACATCGGATAATTTGCGCAACGAAGGCGCTGCCTGGCCGGGGCTGAGGGCGACGACCTGAAGATCATCGTCCGGCGGTTGCTCAGCGTCATGGGGGTGCGCCCAGGCAAAGCCCGCCAGGGGAGACCACTGGCCCTCGTTGTCCGAGGCGAGGACGTAGGGCCAGAGCAACCTAGCACGGTCCCAACAGAAAGATCCCGGCTTCCAGACGACGGCGCAGTCGTCGATGGGGGGGCTGCCATCGCTTCCGGGATGTGCCCAGGTGTAGCCGGGCGAGGGATACCATGATCCTTCGGTATCCGAGGCGATCAGATTAGGCCACTTGTAATTACCTTTGGAGTACCAACCGTTGCTTTCGATCCCGGGCATCCAGCGAACACTCATATCGTTGGGGTCCAAATGTCCATTGTCGTCGAGATGGGCAAATACATAGCCGGGCGCCGGATACCAGCTTTCCTCCGTGTCCGCGGCAATGACCTTCGGCCACTTGACGCTGCCAAAGCAGAGATAATCACTTCCCGGGAACCAACGAACGGCCAAGTCGTCGCTTGTTGGATTTCCGTTGGCGTCGAGATGGGCCCATCTATAGCCAGGTTCCGGATACCAGATTCCCTCGGTGGTTGAGGAAATAACGTGGGGCCACTGGTTGTTGCCTCGGTCGTAATAGGGGATTCCCGATTTCCAGGAGATGTTCAGGTCGTCGGTAATGGAATGCCAGTAGGCGTCTGGATGTGTCCACATATAGCCGGGCGCCGGGCAAAATGCTCCTTCCGTGTCGCCAGCAATAATGGAGGGCCATTTTTCGCCCAGGTACTGATAGGCAATCCCCGGAGTCCATTGAACGGCCAAATCGTTCTCAACATCTGGATGCACCCAGGAGTAGCCGGGCGCGGGGTTCCAAGTGCCTTCATTGTTGGCTGCCAAGACGTGGGGCCATCGAATGTTGCCGAGGTACTTATAGGTCTTCCCTGGCTCCCAGCGTACGGAATAATCGTTGGGGATGGAATTTGCGAAGGTATATCCCGGCGCCGGGTACCAGTTTCCGTCATTCGATTGCATGGCGTGAGACGCGGCGTCGCTCGCACAGCCCCCGACCAGCATTGCCAGCATCATTGCCGCGAGAAGTGGAGCTATTGCTTTCATGGAGAGGGCCTCAGGACTCGATGGACAGGGCCAGCGCCTTCAGATCAACGCCCGCCGCCTTCAAGCCGCGAATAAATGCCGCAAGTTCGCCGTAGGCAAACATGCGGTCAATGATTAATTCGCGGCGGTAATAGGCGATGTTGTCGGCGACATGCCTGGCATTGGCTTGGAACTCGGGAAAGAGTTGGCCTTTCTCAATTGCGTTATAGTCGGGCTGGAGACCACCGTCGGGAGACTCGATGTCGGAGAGGGGCACGAGCCGCACGTCCAGCTTCGCCTGCGTGAGCCGAACCTCCTCTTGCACGATCGCGAATTGAAATCCATTGAACTTGAAAAACACGGCGACATTGGGAATCCTGCCCTCGTGTCGTTGGGGCACATAATCGTTTGCGAACCGATAGCCGACTGACCAGTCCTTCTCGGCGAAGACGATGTCGCCCAGGAAGCGATCGGCTATTTTCATGTCCATCGCCAATTCGGAATCAACAGGAACCTGGCCGTAGACTATTTGCTTTTGTCCGATGGATACTCCGACCTTATCGTCATCGGCGATGGCGCGACAAAGGACGGCGACGGTCTTGGGGGGGACTTTTGTGAGATAGATCGCGCGGTCATCGAGGACAAACGCATCAAATCGCTTGTCGAATGTCACCTTGGTGATGTTGCCCAATCCGGTTGCGGCGTCCTCAAGCACAATTCCTCCGGGAATGCCTTGATAGGTGTTGATGATCTGCTTGGCGTCTTGGGCATTGATGGGCACGAATGCGCCGCTGACGGCCGGCGCAGTTCCCTGGAAAAATGGAGTGCCTTGGGGCTGCACGACGTCGGGGAGGCCGGCCCGCGGCAACGCACCATCGAACCATTGATCCGACATGGGAGCGCCGGCGCCGGTGGCGGCGTTCATGCTTTGCAGGTCACTTATCCGTTGCTTGAGCGCATCGGCTCCTATCCTATTTATCAAGACGCGTCCGAGGACGCCGGACGGTACGGTGACCGTCCCGGCGGGCGAACCTGGTGACCCATTGGATGTTTGTGGCGGCGTGGAGTGTGACGAATTCGCCGCTGGCGTCTGGTTCGAGTTGTCGGCCGGCTTCTGTGGCTGTTGTGGCGGCTGCTGCGGCTGCTGCGCAGGTTGATCCGGAACCTGCTTTTTGTCGGGGTCGTCGGGGCTCCTGGCCGCCTGCCCCATGGCCACGCACGCGGATGCGAGAATGGCGACTGTTAGAAATATTACTTTAAGGAAATCATTTGTGACAATCCGACGTGAGGACACATTAGTAGTTTTATGGTTTCTTTTCATGGTGAGAATCGTCACCTCCGTGAAACCCCGTAAACTTTTTGATTTCCGCGATCCCTTGCGGTATTAACTCCAAATGCCTCGCGACGAGATCGTTCCCATCCTGGATTTCGGGGCCCAATACGCCCAGCTCATCGCCCGGCGGGTGCGCGAAAAGGGCGTTTACAGTGAATTAGTTCGGCCTGATATCCCTGCCGCTGAGGTCAAAAATCTCAACCCCAAGGGAATTATTCTCTCCGGCGGGCCGAGCAGTGTGTATGAGCCGAATGCGCCGCGCTGCGATCCCGAAATATTCAACCTTGGAGTGCCGATTTTGGGGATCTGTTATGGAATGCAGTTGGGGTGTCAGATTCTCGGCGGGCAGGTGAAGTCGGCTAAGGCTCGGGAGTTTGGGCGGACGCGGTTGCATGTGGTGGCGGATGATCCGCTGGTGCGCGGGTTGCCTGAGGAAACCACGGTTTGGATGAGCCATGGGGATCAGGTCCAGGAATTGACGGCGGATTTCGTGGCGCTGGCGGCGACGGCGACTTGTCCGTATGCGGCGGCGCGGCATGTGAGCCGTTCGTTTTATGGCGTGCAGTTTCATCCGGAGGTGACGCATACGCCGCGGGGCGAGCAGATTTTCCAGAATTTCCTGTACGAAATCTGCAAATGCACCGGAAACTGGACGATGGGGAATTTCGTCGAGCAGACCATTGAGCGGGTGCGGAAGCGGGTGGGGGATGCGAAAGTCATCTGCGGGCTTTCCGGCGGGGTGGATAGTTCCGTCGTGGCGGCGCTGCTGCACAAGGCCATCGGCGATCAGCTTGTCTGCATTTTCGTGGACAACGGTTTGCTGCGGAAAAACGAACGGCAACTGGTCGAAGCGACGTTTCGCGACCATTTCAAGATCAATCTGATCACGCTGGATGCGACGGAGCAATTCTTGTCCGCTCTGGAGGGTGTGACCGATCCGCAGCAGAAGCGGAAAATCATCGGCAAGGAGTTTATCGAAGCGTTCAAGCGGGCGGCGCGATCCATCCATGGCGCGAATTTTCTGGCCCAGGGGACGCTTTATCCGGATGTCATCGAAAGCGGCCACGGACATGCCGGCGAGACGGCGAACATCAAGCTGCATCACAACGTGGGGGGGTTGCCGGCGGAATTGGGCTTCGAGCTGGTCGAGCCGCTGCGGGATTTGTTCAAGGATGAAGTGCGCAAGGTGGGGGAGGCGTTGGGGTTGCCGGAAACGATTGTTTGGCGGCATCCATTTCCCGGTCCGGGTTTGGCGGTGCGAATTGTCGGCAACATCACGCCGGAGAATCTGCGCATCCTGCGGGATGCGGATGAGATCGTGCTGGAGGAGCTGATCGCGGCGAACCTGTATCGCAAGACGGCACAGGTATTTGCCGTGCTGTTGCCGATCGGGACGGTGGGGGTGATGGGCGATGCGCGGAGTTACGACGGGGTGATAGCCATTCGGGCGGTGGAGAGCCAGGATTTCATGACGGCGGATTGGGCGAGGATACCGTTCGACGTGCTGGCGGGGATGAGCAATCGGATCATCAACGAGGTTCGTGGGGTGAATCGGGTGGTGTACGACATCAGTTCCAAGCCGCCGGCGACGATTGAGTGGGAATAGGCGTCTCATGGAGCGAGAAAACTGGGGAATAAGGGGCTGATAAGACGATGCTTATGAAGCGGAGTCATGCGCGGCTGATGCCGCGGTTTGCGCGGCGCAGGAAATGCGCGGAGCGGAAAAACGCCGCGAGGCCGCGGCGGCTAAACGAGTGCGAGGGTCCGAGAAACGCGGGCGGCTTTGGGTGACGTTGAGAGGCTCAATTTTATTTGCAACACGGGAAGCGTTTGTTTAGACTTCGATTTGACTGGTCATGGCGCAATTGTGTGCCTGCGTTGTGACCAAAAGTGTGGAAAGCATGGAGGGTTCAGGCACGAGCTTTTGGCACTCGATCGCCTTAGCGTTACAGGCCTTACGTACCCGCGCAACGAAAAAAAGAACCGTAACGAACCGTAACGAAGCGAAATGAGGAGGAACACCGTGTTGTTCGATCCCACCGGTCGGCGAAACGCCTTGAACGTTCAGTCCCCCCAAGCCCATTCCAGTCGTGAAAGCAGGTCGAAATCCATGATGCGTCGAAAGAAGTTGGCGTTTCTGGGTCTGGCAGTGTCGATGTCGCTGCCGTCAGGGGTTGCGAAATTCAGCCAGTTGTATGCCGATCCATCGGAGCCAACGGGCTCGCGCGGTCCGGCGACGCAGCCGGCGAATGCGGACCTTCTGAAATTGGGCATCGATCAATACAACCAGGGGCAGTACGAAGATTCGGTTGCCACGCTACAGGAAGTGGATATCAAGTCGCTTGGCCAGCCGGATCGGCAATCGCTTGTGAGCGTGCTGGCGAAGGCTGGGGCGGCGGCGACGGAATGTCGTTCCGCCCGCGCGGAATTCGCCCGGGGCGAGGAAGCGCGCAGGGCCAATAATCTTGCCGAGGCTCAGACGCATTACAACGCGGTTCTGGACAACCCCCGCGCCGATGCCCAGACCGTTCAGAAAGCGCAGCAGCAACTGGCGCTTGTCCAGGCGGCGCAAAAGAGCGAATCCAGCGACGGCAAAACCGCTTACAAACAAGCGGTGGAGGAATATCGCAAGGGCCTGTGGAAACAGGCTCGGGTGGATTTCATGCGGGCGGAGCAGTTGGGCTACCGCGGTGGTTTCCTCGATGCCAGCCCGGCGGAATACCTGCGGAAGCTGGATGAGGGTGAGCGGCAGTACATCGCGAAGAACAAAGCGGATGCTCGCTCAGCGTATGACCAGGGCCGGGAAGCATACCGCGCCGGCGACTGGACCACTGCGCGCCGCGATTTCATCGCCGCGCGCGAGCTGGGGTTCGAACCGAACTATCTCGAAGGGCTTTCCCCGTCGGAATATCTCACGCGGATGGACGAAAAGGATGCGGCCGACAGGCAGGCATCCATGGCGGTTTCGGGGGCGGTCTCGGGATCGGCCAACGCATCGAGCCAGACAGTGAACCTTGCCAGCGATGCGTCGGCGGCGCCGTCCACCGGATCGGCTACGGACCAGCAGCAATTGCAGCATCAGGCGGAGGTGGATCGCCTCGCGCAGCAGCAACGTGTTTACAAGGCGCAGGGCCTGGTTGATCTTGCCAAGCAGGCCGAAAAAGCGGGGAACGATCAGGAGGCGTTGAGCCAGTACACGCAGGCGGTGGATCTGGATCCGACGAACACGGAGGCGGTGCAGGGGCGGGATCGGCTTCTGGCGAAGATGGGGCGAGCGCCGGCCAATGGCGGGGTGACGCTGACGCGCACGCAGCAGCAGATTTCGCAGATCATCGCGGCGATCAACTACAAGTTCAGCACGGCGTTGGATCAGGCGCAGAAGGACATTGCCGGCAATCAATTTGCCGCCGCCGAAGACGACATCCAAAACGCGCAGGCGGCGCGGGATGAAGATCCGACGGTTTTCAACGCGGACAACTTGCGGCAAATGGACGCCCGGATCCAGTCGGCCAAACTCGATCTTCAACGCGCCAAGGCCAATTTCGATCGGCAGCAGGCGCAGCAGCGCGCAGCCAACGTGGCGGTGGAAGAGACGCGAGCGGAACAAGCGGAGCGAGAGCGCCGCAACATAAATGTGGCGGCATACATCAAGCTGTCGCGGGCGCAGATCGAACAGCAGAATTATGCGGCCGCCCTCGGCGTGCTGGATCAAATCCTGACCATCGATCCGCAGAACGACTACGCGCTGGGGATTCGTCAGTTCGTGGAGGACAAGGCGATCCTGCAGGAACAGCGGCACTATCGGGAGGAATTCGATTACAATCTGGCGCGATCGCTCACCAGCGCCCAGGAAACCGAGATTCCTTATGAGGATATCTATCGCTTCCCGGAGAATTGGCCGGATGTCTCCACGCTGCGCGACAACGAACTGAAGAACAGCAACGCCAGCAAGGAAGACCAGGCGGTGCAGGCGTTGCTGGACCATCGGCTGCCCAGCGTTTCGCTTCCGCAGGTTCCCCTGGCCGACGCGATCGATTTCCTGCGTGATCTCACCAGCGCAAACATCCTTGTCAACTGGAAAGCGCTTGAGGCGGACGGCATCGACAAGCAGTCGACGCAGGTGACCGTGACGCTCCACGATGTGAAGTTCTCCAAGGTCCTGGACATCATCCTCAAGGAGGCGGGCGGCGGGAAACTGGCGTACACCATCGACGAAGGCGTCATCACGATCTCGACGGCGGACGAATTGAACAAGGCGGTCGTCACACGGGTGTATGACATCACCGACCTGCTGATCAATCCGAATTTCGATCCGAGGATTCAGAATCTCAGCGGCGGGACCGCACAAGTCACCGGCACGGGCGGCGGCGGCGGCGGGCAAACGTTGCAGGCCAGCCAGCAGACGACGACCGTCACTCGCGCACAGCAGTTGCTGGACATCAGGCGAAAGATCGAAAACACGGTTGAATTCAGCACTTGGAAGGACAACGACCCGAACGGTTACGGCCAGATTGACGATTTCAACAATCAGTTGATCATCACGCAAACGTCCGACGTCCATAACAAGATTCGCGATCTTCTGGCCCAGCTTCGCGAGGCGCAGGCCGTCCAGGTGTCGATCGAGACTCGCTTCTTGACGGTGTCGCGTCATTTCATCGACGACGTGGGCGTCAACGTAGGCTTTACATTTAACAAGACAAATTCCAATAACTGGAGTCCCATCTCCATCACCAATGCGACCTCGTCATTTACGGCCAGCCCGTCCACCGGTCTGCCCGGCTCGCTGGGCGTCACGCCTGAGCCCGGCGGACTGGCGGTGCAAGGGACTTACGGCGTGACCGACGACTTCACGGTCGGCTTGCTGATCAGCGCCGTAGAGGCGTCGAAGCGGCTCAGCGTGGTTCACGCCCCGCGGGTCACGTTGCAAAACGGCCAGGGCGCGACCATGTACCAGCTCACCTTCCTGCCTTACGTGGCCGGCTTGAACACGACGGTCGCCACCGGCGCGGCCATCGCCGCTCCGATTATCGCCTACGCAACGGATGGGGTGCTGATAACCATCGAGCGGGCGCTGGTGACGGCGGATCACAAGTATGTGACGCTGGACATCGATCCCCAACTCGATTCCTTCCTGGGCTTCACGACGTTCCAGTTTGAATCGGTCACGAGTGGTGTCGTTACCACCGGAAACAACAACGGCGGCACGACCACGGTCATTGGCCCCGGCGGATTCACCCCACCCAGCCTCAGCGTTCAGGAGGCCACCGAGCAAAGAACCGAAGTGCGAACGCGCGTGACGGTTCCCGACGGCGGCACTCTGATGCTGGGCGGCGTCACCATCGCGGGCGAGGTCAACTTGGAGGCGGGCGTCCCGGGCCTGTCCAAGATTCCGTTCCTCAAGCGGCTAACCACCAACGCCTCGGAGTCCAACGACGAACAGATACTGCTTATCCTGGTCAAGCCAACGATTCTCATCAACAAGGAGATCGAAGCCAAGAACTTCCCGCTCTTGACCAGCAACAGCAGCAGGTGAGCCTCTGATTGGAAGAAGACGGCTGCCGATCATCGTTTGCGCAGCGTTGCTGGCGGCGCACGGGGCCATGCTGGCGTATTCCGCGGCGGGGAATTCCGCGACGTTCGACGAACCGGCCCATCTGGCGGCGGGCGTGGAATACTGGCGCCGCCATGATTTTTCGATTTACAGTCTGAGCCCTCCGCTTCTAAGGCTGTGGGCCGCGGTTCCCGCGGTTCTGGCCGGCGCGGAGGCCCCGCCAATCACTTCCGAGCGCAGCCTCCACATCGTTGAGAGGCACTTGCGCTATGTTGACGCTTTCATCGCGGCAAATTTTTCAACATTCCCGCATCTCCTGCTCTTGGCGCGCCTGGGAATGATCCCAATCTCCTGTCTTGCCGGCTGGGTCATTTACCGCTGGGCGGGTGAGTTGTATGGCCGCCGCAGCGCCGTCGCCGCCTGCGCCCTGTATTGCCTCAACCCCAGCATCCTGGCCGGGGCATCTTTGGTGACGACGGACCTTGGCAGCGCCGCGGCCATGCTCCTGGCGTGCTGGCTGTGGTGGAGATTTTGCCGGGGACCGTCGTGGCGGCGATGGGCGCTTGCCTGCGGCGCCGTCGCGCTGGCGCACCTGTGCAAGTTCACGGCGGTATTGCTGTGGCCGATGATGCTGGCGATGGTGATTCCATTCGCGCTGCTGCGGCCGGGGCGGCAATGGTGGAAGCTGCCCGCGGCATGGGTAGCCCTTGGCGCGACGACGCTGGTGCTTCTGAACGGCATCTACGGCTTCCGCGGAACCGGCCGGCGGATGGAGAGTTTCGCGTTCGACTCGGATTACATGCGAGGCATTCAGCGAAAGCTGCCTGCCGCTTTTCCCTCTCCGCTGCCGAGCCTGCTGTTGGAGGGCTTTGATGCTCAGAAGCGCGACACCCAGGACGGATACCCGGCATTTCTCTTCGGCGATATCTATCGTGGAACCCGATGGTATTACTACCCCGCGGCGCTGCTGTGCAAGCTGCCGCTGGCGATGCTCCTGCTGCTGGCGGCGGCGGTGGCGTCGGCGCTGGCGTGGCGCGGGGCGGCGGCCCCGGCCAGGCTCGGCGGCGAATGGAGCATCTTTCTCGCCGTCGTCGTCTTCGCAGCCGGCGTGATGATCTTCGGCGACCTGAACATCGGCACGCGCTATCTTCTGCCCATGTTTCCGCCGGGTTTCATCCTCATCTCGCGATTGTGGTCGATCGATCCGGTCCCGGTAAAAAAGCAACCGGTGCAAGAACCACGCTCGGTCACGCCCTATCTTCGAGATGCGCTGCTGGCGCTTTTGGCGGTCGAAACGCTGCTGGTCTGCCCGCGATTCCTCAGCTTCGTCAACTTCGCGGTGGGCGGTCCATCCAATGGCTGGCGCCTGCTAAGCGATTCTGATTTCGACTGGGGCCAGGGTTTGATCGATCTGCGGAATTGGATGCGTGACCACCAGATTCACAGCGTCGCGCTGGCGTATTTTGGAGTTGTCGATCCGACGGTGTACGGTGTCCGATACACCCCGATTATTTATGCTGCCGACAGTCAATACATCGCGTTCAGCAGTTATTTTCTGGACGGGTTGACGAACCGGGCGGTGATCGGGCGGAATCGGCAGGCGATCGTCCACGTTCCGTTCGCCAAGGCCCTCCAGGCCAAATCCCCGATCGGGGTGGCGGGTTACACGATTTTCATTTATTCGCTCGATGAGGTGAGAGCGGCGTCGTTGGAGCCGGTTGGGCCGGGGCCGTAAAGGGCTAGGGGAAAAAACCCCTGGACGTTGGTAAACTTGTGGCGTTCGGACAAGGAGGTCTGGATGACGTTAGCGAGTTTGGCCCGTCGGCTGCCGGACGAGGTTTGGGCAGCGTTCGAGTCGGTTCTGCCGCCGAGGATTTGGTGCGGCAACGGTCGTCCGCCGTGCGGGAATCGGGAGTGTTTGCACGCGTTGAT
>Ga0187864_10004012_pt1 | contig 11747 bp, 18 predicted proteins | sample June2016WEW_11_4_FD_132985 | JGI IMG/M metagenome (GOLD analysis project Ga0187864, IMG submission 132985) | Peatland microbial communities from SPRUCE experiment site at the Marcell Experimental Forest, Minnesota, USA - June2016WEW_11_40 | ecosystem: Environmental > Terrestrial > Soil >... | reverse complement strand
TCCATGGGCGTAAACCACGCCTTCGCCCTCAAGTATTATACCGGAAACACATAATTGCAGGGGCAGCGCTGTTCCCGCTGAAATGTCTCAGCACTGGGACGAGTTCAATGCCGTCATGGACGAAATCCTGCTCGCTGCGGACCCCTCCCGCAGCGCGCCCGTCTCGGCCGACGGAGAGCACCTGCGGCACATTCGGCCCGAGACGCTGATGAAGCGGGCGTGCGAGATGACTTCCGAAGAATCCTCGAGGTTTCAGACTCTCTACGAGAAGGTCAAGCTCTCGAACGTCGCCGTCCGCGCCGATGCGATCAGGAACGAGCCCCTGCTGCGGCTGCTGCAGGACTCGACGCTCGTAGACGTGCTCTATGACGTGCTGTCGTTGTATTTACAGCACGCCGAGCAGCTCAACGTCTACGTAGAAGATGTTAGACTCTTTCGCCAGCAGAAGCCTGGAGCGAGCGCAGATGATTTGTTGGCCTACTTTAACAGAAAAGACCTTAAATGATGGAGGAGGGCGTATTAAATCGATGATGTTCCTCGCCGGAAAAGATCCAACTGCCGTCAATCTCTTGCTCGCCTCGGCGGGTATCATACCTGCGATCATCGAGTGGGTAGTGCTGCCCGTAGCCTGTGTGATTGCGATCGCAGCAGACATCAAGAGCGGACGGCGGACCCTATTCATCCTTTTCCTGCTCGTCGTCCTCAACCATTTCATCGGCGTACTGCTCCGGAGCCTCTTCGGTCCCGTCTTCCCCTCCCAGCGCGCGCAGGATGCAATGTTTTTGACGACTTGGCTCTTGTGTCATTTCCGGAGCACGATCTCGCCCTGGGTCGTCCTCCTGGCGTACGTGGGATGCGTCTTCGTGGGACTCGACGGCCTGCTCGTGCTCGACCAGAACATCGCCTCGGTTTTCGGCGCGTTTATCATAGGAGCGTGCGTGCTCGTGTTCAATCTGCCCCTCGCGGAGGACGCGTTCGGCGATTCCCTGGGCGGCTAGTCTTCCGTTTTCTGCTTCTTCGGGAGGACGAACGATGCACTTGGCATCGTCGGGCTTGTCGCACCCGCTCTTGGCTAGGAGGATGTGTATTGGTGGTCTTGCAAACGACGCGTTCGCCGATGCACCAAGGTTGGATGGCGGACTTTTCGCTCAGATCTCGGCTTTGTGGATTGTCTTTCCGATGACACTGGCAGACACGCCGTACTTTTTTGCGAGCGAGTCGTGAGTTTCGTTCCCCGCTGCATATTCGCGCCGGATGGCCCTGCGCTCGGCATCTTTGAGTTTTGCGCGTCCGTTGCGTTCTCCCGGTTGTGATTTGCCCTTGAATTTGATCGGGGCCAGAACTTGGATTTCAGCAGAAGGTGGAAGTGCGCCCGGCAGAAGATGAAGCCACGTGCGTCCCGAGCCGACGTTATTGATCGTCTGCACGGATACGCCGTATTTCTCTGCGACGTCTTTGCGCTTGATTGTTCTGTTTGCGTAGTCGTTCCTTATCGCAGTCACTTGCTCGGCCGTCAGTTTGGCGCAGTTAGTTCTCTCGCCTCTCGCGTGTCGTAGATAGGTTCCATCCGGAATGCGCTGAGCGACATTTTCGGCAGCGGTTCCGGTGCGCAGGTGATGCGGCTGCACGCAGGAACCGTGGTTTCCGTGACAGTTGTGCAAGACGAACAGTGGCTTGCCTTGCGCGTCCTTTCCGATCGAACCATTAAAAAGCCGATAGAAAAGACGGTGGAAGCCGTGCTGAACTCCGTGCAGAGAGACTATGCGATGCGAATGCCCGGGAATGAGGCGCGTAGGGGAATCGTGCAAGGTCGACACCGCGAGAACGCACTTGACCGCGCCGTCTTCCTCTCGGATGAAAAGCGGGCCGGTGGTCCACGATAACATACGCCTGAGATCCGCATCGTTGACGTACTTCTCGTTTGAGGGATCGCAGAATTTAGCACGCATACGTTCGCGAGTCCGAGCGACCTCGGCGACAGGCACATCACGTTTCTCCCTGGAGAAGCAGGCGGCGGCATCCATCGGCCCGAAAAAATAAACCGGCGAGTTCCGTTTATGGTAATCGCCCTAATCTTCGGTCTTCGGCTTCTTGTTGGGGATGACGTCCACGCACTTGGCCGCCTCGGGCTTGTCGCACCCATCTTCGCAGCTGCAGTCGTTTTTGCGGCCGGCGCAGTGCTTGCAGTGCCGCTTTCGGAGGGCCTTGTCCGCGCGCCATTCGGTCTCGCGCTTGGCGATGCCGTGGCGCACGGCCCGGGCGGGTCTGCGCCCATCGCCCTCTTTCGCAGAGCGGAGATCTCCTGAGCTTTGCTCACCGCGACTATTCGCCCGGCCTCGGTCGCGACCTGCTCCATCATGAAGCACGCCTCCGCTATCGTCCGTTCGAACTTGACCCCGTCTTCGAGGGGCAACCCCGCGCCGTTGCGGCTCGCGTTCATGAGGCTGAGCATGTCGCCGAATTCCGCTGCCATGATGGCTTGCAAAATGAAAAGACGGGGTGCCCTTTTACGGAAAAAGCGTCCCCGGATTTTTGTTTTCGATGGACTCCCTCCCGCCGGACCTGCTGCTGCAGCTCACGCGCTCTCTGCCCCTCGCAGACCAGGCCCGCTTTGCGCGCATCGGCAAGCCGATGCGCAGCGTCGTGAAGGCGCGCTCTCGCCTGGGCACGCTGAACGCCGCGCGAAACGTGGTCCGTCAGCTCGACGACCGCTCCTACTTTTCGTTCTTCCGCGAGATCTCGCGCGGCCTGTGGTCGAGGAGGAGGAGGGTGCGGAACGATGGACTCGATGCCGCGATCAAGCGTGCGCTCGCGGCCTCGGAGATCGAAGAGCAAGAGTGGCAACCGGCCGCCGCCGCCGAGGACGACGATTCCGACCACGACAACGAGCCCGGCGGCCGTACCTGCGACACGGGGCGCTGCACGAAAGAGGCGGAATTCGAGTGTCAGGCGTGCGAGAGGACCACGACGGCCTTCTGCAGGGACCACGCCGTCGATTTCGTTTGCGAAATGTGCGAGCGTGTCGCGTTCTGTCCTTACAACTGCACGATGCAACCGGACGTCCGACCGTGCTACGCATGCGGCGCCCGCATCTGCGCGAGCTGCCAGGAGGCGTGCCCGAAGGACGGCGACGCTCCGCTGTGCCGCGCCTGCTACCGCGTCATCCGGCTCGGAACATAGATTCATTCTTCGTCCGTCGTGTCGGCATCGCGATCGCACTCCCTGCAGAGCGAGCAGGGCATGCAGTTGGTGCAAGCCAGCAGGTTGCATTTCTGGCAGAAGCGAGAGGGGCGACGAAACGACGTGATGGGGTGCTCGGATAGGCACCAGTCGCAGTAGGGTATGCGCTCGCAGCGCTCGCACAGCCACGCCTTGGCATGTTCTTCGCAGGCTCCGAGTCGCGTGCACGACGCGCAGAGCACGGTGGCACTCTGGCTGCATCCGGTCTTTCGACAGGCGAGATGGAAAGCGCCCGCCCGCGTCGCTTTTCTGAGCACGGCCTCGTGCACCGCGAGGCGGTCGCGCTTGATGCGGCTGCGGCGAAAGTCGGTGCGCGTGATTGCGATCTTGCGCTTGAGGGCCGTCGCTCCGTTCGCATCGCTCTGCAGCTGACCGAAGACGCGGCGGGCGTCGCCGAGCGCGCTCTTCGAATAGACCAGATCTTTCATCCTGCTGCACGAACGCCCGAGCCTGGCCAGGTCCGAGAAGCAGAGGAACGAGAAGACGGAGCCGAGGGCGTCGGCAGGCAGCGAGAGCATTTTTCGCGTCCCCGCGAAAAATTGTTCCGATTTGTAGGGGCGCGTCCCCGCGTTTTCCATTTTCAGCATGCAACGGCTGCCGCTGGATATTCTGGTCGCGTTTGCCAGATACCTGTCTTTCCAGGACTCTGGCGCCTTCGCGCTCTCGTTCAAGCGAGCCTCTGTGGCGACGAGAGAGGCACTCCATCGGACGGAAGAGCTCTTCGCCCGGATCGAAGATCTCTCGGACAAGGACGCAGAGCTGTTTCAGCGGCGCGTCTCGAAGGGCATGCGCGCTCGCAAGCGCCGCTTCGAAGCCGAGCTCGCCGAGGAATTCGTCGGGATACGGGACAGGTCGATGGCTGGGGGGCTGATGTGCTCTCGCGATGGTTGCACCCACCACGTAACATTTCCTGAAGACGCCATCAAGCTGTGCGAGCTGTGTCTCAGTCTGTTCGGCTGCGGAGATTGCGAGCTCATTCACCGTCCGGGAGGAGACGCCCCTCACAACACGCAAAGGTGCAATTCCTGCGGAGCTCGGGTGGGACACGGGTGCGGCGTCAGTCACTCGGACCGGAACGAAGGGGATCATCTGATCTGCCGCAACTGCATAGACGACTTTTGCGACGGGGTGCTCTGAAACACATAAAAGGGGTTCACTTTATTCAGAAGAATCGTCGTCGTCTTCTTCCTCCGTGGTGTCGGCAGCACGGAAGCAGGCCTCGCATAGAGCGCCGGGCATGCACGACTGGCAAGCGAAGAGGCCGCATGCGCCGCATCTCCCGATGCCGCGCTCTGGTGCGCACGTGTCGCAGTATCTCACGCATTCGCACATGTCGCATATCCACTTGTCCGCGTGTTCTTCGCAGGCGCTGAGCCGCTTGCATCCTCCGCATACTATAGTCGCTCTACGTTGGCAGCCGGCGCGGTGCGAACACCCGAGCAGATCGCGGTGACGATCGAGCGTGCCTTCTTTCACGGCCGCCTCGCGGATCGAGTCGCGGGCGCGCTTGACGGCTCGACTTCGAAACTCTGTCCGCTCGGCGGCCAGTTTCCGTTTGAGGGCCGTCGCTCCGTCCGCATCTGAGACGGTCCGCAGCTGGGCGAAGAATCTGCGGGCGTCTCCGAGAGCGCTCTTCGAATATGCCGCGTCCATCATCTTCTTGCAGCTTCTGGCCAAGACCGCCAGGTCCCACAAGCGCAGGAAGGAGAACACGTGGCCGAGCGGGTCGGCGGGCAGCGCCAACATTTTCGGAAAATAAATTCGCGGGGACGCGCTTTTCCATTTTCGGCTCGCCGCACGGCGATGGACGCCCTCCCGCCGGAGCTGCTGGTCAAGATAGCCGGCTACTGCCCCCTGCCGGCCGCCAGGGCGTTCGCACTGTCCTCCAAGGATGCGGCGGAGGCGGTGCGAGAGGCGATTCGTCATACGGCACAGGCGGTCGCCAGGGTCGAAGAACTCGACGGCGCGTCCCTGAAAATGGTCCAGCGGCGCCTCTCGAAGGGGCTGTGCACTCGCAAGCGCCTCGCAGAAGCCGAGCTGGACGAAGATTTCGTCGCGGCGCGCACCAAGTCCCGCATGCGCGGAAATACCTGCACGGCAGAGGGGTGCCGCGCCCAGGCGGACGACAGCGGCACCGTGCGGCTGTGCGCCGTTCACCACCGCGCGTTCTGCTGCCCCGCATGCAACCACATCCACCGATGGGACAATCGCGCGGTGGTGTGCACCCGCTGCCGAGCGCGGATGCTGCGCTCGTGCGGCCTCTTCCACATGGACGCGCAGGAGACCGAACACTGGATATGCCGGGCCTGCGTCGAGGATCTCTGTAAAGGGGCGGTCTGATGATAACCATAAAAGGCATTTTACTATGCTCTCCCTGCCGGACGACGCGCTGTCCCTCGTAGCCTCTTTCCTCGACCTCGAGTCGCAGGCGAGCCTCTCCCGCACGTGCAGGCGCTGGCGGGCGGTCGCCAAGAAGAGCGGCTGCCTCGCCGCCGCAAACTTTCTGCTCGCCAACCTGCGCGAAGAGGACACCCGGTTGATCAGGGACGCGGTGCTCGACCGGCGCTTCGCCAGGAAACGGGCGCGGGTGCTCGCGTGCCGAGAGCGCCGCATCGAGGAGGCGTGCTCCAAGGCGCTCATGTTCCGCGGCCACAAGATCCCCAAGAAGCGAAAGCATCTCACCGCCTGCGACTACCCGTACTGCGAAGCGCGGGGGGTCGCCGCGTGCGACAACGAAGACCACGACCGCCCCACGCTTCTCTGCGCGGAGCACGCCAGGGCCTACGTGTGCGAGCGCTGCAAGTCGGTCGAGGGGTGCCACCTGTGCTACGGCGACTCGTACGTGCCGAACGAGTGCCAAGGATGCGGCGCGCAGCTGTGCGAGGGGTGCAACGACGCGGCGAGCGACGGCAGCGCTCCGGCCGGCGTGAACGACATGTGCCCGGATTGCGCAGAGGACGCGAGCTGCACTCTGTTTTCGTAGATTTGTTGTTATTATTGTCGTTCGGCGCTCCGCCGTCGTCCTCATGCCCTTCGTCCTGGTCCGGCCGGAAGGCCCGCTCGATCTCTACCTGAAGATGACGCCGGCGGAGCTGCTCGGGAGCGCCCCGGGTCGGATAGAGCTCAAGTGCGGCCTCTCGATGTTCGTCGTGACCGCCGGCTACCACACCGACCTGCCGTTCAACGAGCGGGCCTCTCGGCTCTGTCCGCCAGAGATCTGGGGCTCGGCGGTCATCGAGGCCGAGACCGTCGACGCCGTGGAGGCCGCCATTTCCAAAAGCGGAGAGCTCCCCCTCGAATTGAAATGAGTTGTTCATTTCTTGTGGTCGCTGTTCCATCGCTCCATGGAGAGGACCCGCAGCCGCCGGATGTTGCGGTACTGCGGGGCGTCCGAGATGCCCATCTCGCGCGTGTGCTTGTTGCGGTAGTGCATCTGCACGGCCTGATCACGGTGCTCGAGCACGTAGGCGTAGATGGTGCTCGCCATGAAGAGCTGCCGCAGCACTTCGACGCGCTCGGCGTCGGTCCGCGCCGCTGAGAGCTCTGCCTGTCCCTTCTTCATCGCCGACTCGTACTCTTCGCGTATCTCCTTCATGGTGACGGGGATCCCATCCTCCTCGTTGTCGTGGTCGGAGCTCCAGGAGCTTTCCTCGGAGCCAGCGCTCATTTATCTGAAACCGGCAATTTCGTCCCCGTCAATTTATGGAGAGCACTGGCCGCTTCAGCGGCCTCCCGTCCGATCTGTGGCTGATGGTGGCAGACTACCTCTCCTTCGCCGACCTCTCGCACCTCGTCCTGACGTGCAAGGCGTGGAGGAAGGTCGCGGACGGGCGGCTGGCCTTCGCGCATCTCAAGCGCCTCGTCCCCCGCCTCCGCGACGCCGACGTGCTGAGCTGCAAGCGCAAGCTCGAGGACGAGGCCACCGAGCGCTCAAAGGAGCGCCGCAACAAGTGGCAGAAGCGGCTGGTGGCCGAGGTGGCGCGGAAGCAGGCCAGCCCGCCGTTCTGTTCTGCGCTCAGGGACTGCTTCGCGGCGAGCATGACCCAGTGCCCTTCGTGCGACGCCTACCTATGCGGCTTCCACGCCATGGAGTCTGCGTGCTGCGTGTGCGAGAAGCTGAACAGCTGCTGCAGGTGCGATCGAATCAAATCTCACTGCGTCCGCTGCACCGGCCCCTACTGCCCGGAGCACCGCGGCGCCTCCGTCTCGGGCGGATACTACTGTCGCCCGTGCACGGAGGAGGCGTTCCCTTCGTTTTTATAAAGCAGCCTTTTTAAGGAAAAAGCGTCCCCGGAAATACGAGGATAAAAGCGCCGCGAGTGTCGGTGCTTTTTTTTAGTCGGTCCGCCCCCCATGGAACTTCCTTCCGACGACGAAACTTTCCTGCGAGTTCCGAAGAGACACAGAAAGACGAGAGCCGAGAAAGAGGCCGCAAAGCGCGTCGAATCCGCGCGGCAGCACCTGTGCTACGAATCCGAGTCGCCCGACGGCAAGATCTTCGAGTGGCACCTCAATCTGGAGAAGACCCGCAACGTCACGCAGATGGACCTAGACGCCGGTCAGTGGCTAGTCAGACCGACGCAGGCGATCATGGTCTCGGACGTGAGCGTCCGCATGATACCCGCCAACGAGCGCACGAAGATTTACGCCAACGCGGACGCTTACATCGGTGTCATCGAACTGCCCGCGGTAGGTGGCCGCCCAGAGGGGGTGCTCTTCTTCGTGTGCCTCGTGAGCGACGGTCGCAAGGAGGCGCGCAGGCGCATCCAAGCCGACCTGCAGAGGCCACTCTTTGCTCACGTAGGATACGACTTCGACCTCTGGGGCGAGACCGACATGGCGTGGCGCAATCTCCGAGGAGAACACATCCCCGCGCTCGACGCCTTCGCATGGGTCAGGCGACGCAAGTTGTTCAAGCAGCGAGCTGCCCGTCTGATGCCACCGCCTCCCGAGTCGTCTTCGGATTCGGATTCGAGTTCGGAAAAACCTGTGCCTCGCACGCAGTCGCTTTCCGAGCGCGCCCTCCTCGACGCTCTCGTGCGATACGCCAAACGCGCGTTCGATGCCGAAGAAGAGCTCACCGCGCTGAAGGCGCAGAAAAAGTGATGTACTAAACGCCGCTCTTGCGCTTTGGCCTGCGCGGCTCTTCGAGGGCGGGGTAGGCCTCCAGGAGGGCACGCTCGCGCTCTTTCGTGACGGCGATGGCCGTGGTGTAGCCGCGGCGGCGCTTCCAGCCGAATTGACAGACCACGGCTTCCTCGTGCGAGCGGAGGATCCCCTCTCCGAAATCCCGATCGACCAGGCCGACGACGTTGTCCTCAAAGACCACGTCCGCGTGCTTGAGGAACACGGAGCCGCCGCGGTCGAGCACCTTCAGCACCCAGCCCAAATAGACGTTCTCGCTGTGAAACGCCTCGGTGGTGCGGGCGCGATCCAGTTCCCAGCGCCCCGAGATCCTCCTCCAGCCGCTGAACAGGCGGTTCAGCGCGGAGGGCACCCACTCGATGAAGGCGGCGATGTAGGCGTCGTCCTCCTCGCGGCTGTCCTTCGACCAGAGTTCGATGCCGGATGAAATCAGCTTCCCCTCGTAGGTGCGCTGATTGTTGCCGCAGCCGAACGCGTGGATGCGCTCGTAGGCAAACTTGTGGCAGCGCCTCTCGTACATGCGGCTCAGGTGAGCTATGGCGGCCGCGCGGCCAAAGTTGCAGACCTCTGCGAAGCGCTTCGAGTGGGTCCACGGCCACTTTAGCTGCTGGCCGTTGTCCGGGGCCTCGAGCAGGCGCTGCAGGTCGTCGAGCAGCGCCTGCTTGGCGCGCTCGAGCGGGAGGGACGTCATTGCTAATTCAGGAAAACGCTTTACTTTTTGGCCTTTTTGACGCTATCCGCTGCGCTATCGTCGGCGTTCGGTCTCTTGTTGCACAGCGCGGCGAAGCGAGTTTTGACGGGGGCGCACCAGCTCTCCTGGAATGCGGCGTACTCCTCCTCGACGATCTCGTTCCACATCTCCTCGTCGCCGGGGCTGAGTCCGGACGGAGCGAATTGATACCACGGGTCGAACGAGTCCAACGGCGTACGGTCCGGTTCGCATCCGAGCGTTATGCGCCTGTCCGCGGTGCGCGCCGTGTCGGTGAGCAGGAACAGCTGCTGCGAAGCCTCGGTGGCGAGTTTCGCGTCGCCGGTCAGCCGCCCGTAGATCAGTGCCCTGAAGGCGACGACGCCCCATGTGACGACGGTGTTGCGGTCGCTCCTCCACTTGCCGGCCTTGTCGGACTCGAGCGCGCGCGCGACCGGTTTCCACTTGTCGTCCTTCATGTGCTTGATCGCCAGGTCGGTGTTGAAGACGTGGCGCTTCTCCCGCTTGTGCGTTGGCGCCGCCTCGAACTCGAACGGGTCCTTGGTGACGGCGGGGCTCTTGCGCGCCACCTCCTTTGGCGACGGCGGCGGGCGGTACGGTCCGGAGGCAGAGGGCGGAGCGGGCTTCTTGGCGGCGGCGGCGGCGGCCGCCGGCTCGTCCTCTATGTCGGTCGCCGGAGTCTCCGAGACCTGGCGCTTCTTTGGAGCAGCGGCGGCGGCGGCGGGTTCCGCAGCGGAGGCGACGGGCTCCGCGGGCTGCACTACCGCGGGAGTGGGCGAAGGAGGCGACGGCGGCGGCGGCGGCGGCGGAGGCACATGATGCTGTTGGTCGCGCTTCTTGATCTCCTCGGCCTCCACGTTGGTCCAGGCGCGGACGAACTCGGGACCGGGCGGCCCGATGCGCTTCGAGGGGAGTTCGTTGGGCGAGGAAGGCGCTACGGGCGGTGCGACGGCGAGCGGTGGCGATGCAGCCGCGGCCTGGACGACGGGCTTCGGCTTGACAGGCGGCGGCGGCGGCGGTGGCGCGGCGGCCACCGCTTGTTCCGGCTTGATTCGGAAGGCATCGACGAGCTTCGTGTTGCCTGCGTGGAGAGCCTTCGCGTCCGATCTCGGCTTGTAGAGTTTCCCTCGGTAGAGCCCGAAGGACAGGACGACGCGGCCGGGCAGACAGGATACTTCCTCGAGCAGAGCCGTGGTCGAAGACGAGGCGGTACACTTTGCGACCTCGTCGACGATATCGATCAGCCGCTTGGAACTGAACGCCGCCTCGGAGTAGCCGATCGAGAAGCCCGCGCGCTCGTACATCGGGAAGACGGAGAGCGCCACCTGAGCGACGATATAGGTGTTCGATCCCCACGCCGTTGCGTCGAAGGAGACGAACGAGAAAGAGAGCTGTTTCTTGTCGCAGCGGCAGAGGAGGTCGAACGCGCACTCGTTCAGTATCGCGGGCCTGGCGGTGCTGCGCGGAATGGGGCAGGGCGAGCAGAGCATGACGCGGTAGGGAGAGCTGCCCGCCGAGACCGCGCTGACCGCGTTGGCTTTCAGCGAGGCGACGTAGATCTTGCGCGAAGAGTAGCCCGCACCGCGCGCCAGCGTGGCGCAGTCCATGTCGGATACGAAGGCGTGCGTGTCGTAGAAGTCGGAAGCATCCTCCTCGCGGATGATATCATCTCGGATGCGCCCGGTGAACAGCGTATCCAGCAGATCGTGGGAGCTGAGAGAGTTCTCTCCATAGGTCAGCCGGACGAAATGCGCCAAGTCGACCTTGGACGCCGCTGCGGCTATGGCCACGGCGGTGTTGTGGGCTTGCCCGACTTCGGAGAGGCGGCGAGACATCGTTGGGCGGCGATCCGCGGCATCCGAGTTCTTAAAGTTTTTTTCGCGGGGACGAAATTTTCTCGCGCGGACCGAGCCCCCTCGTTATAAATAGACCGAAACCGGATAGCATATCGATGTGGCTCCTGTTGCTGCTCGTGGCAGGCGCGGGTGCGTGCGTCCTCGACTCGGACTGCACGAACGCGAACGTCAGCTGCGGCCAGCCCTACTGCAACGCCGGCGTCTGCGCCCTCCGCCCCCTCAACGCCTCGTGCGACAACGGAGATCCCTGCTTCGCGAACACCTGCAACACGAGTTCGGCGTGCTGGATTTCGAGCGGAGGATCGGGGCCGTGCGACGCGTGCGCCCACGTCTACACCAGCGGCTGCCTCCCTCCGGCTCTTCTAGCCTGCAACACCCCTCCGAGCGGCGCAGCGGGGCTAAAGAGCACACCCCTTCTCCTCCTCCTGTTCATAGTGCTGTCCGTAGTCCTATCTCATGCTAGCTGTAATCGCAACGATAGATAAAAGCGCTCTTCTAACATTTTCTACTGCTGCACGAGCGCAGCAGTCAAAGATAATAGAAGATATTCTAGTCTTCTTACTATATGGCAGTACAGTGCGCTATCCGGCACCTTTTTCCTGGAAAATACTCGGTAATAACAAAACTATTTCCAAATACGGAAGCAACACCCCACTGGACGACGGTTTCCCCCTCGACGTTTTGGCGTCGAGAGGGGTCTCGAGTGCAATCGGGAATCCGGCCCTATAGGACATCCCTCAAGAAACGTCTGATTACGTCATCCTTGAGTGATGTCTCGTGGGGATTCATACAGATGG
>Ga0187864_10004007_pt1 | contig 11755 bp, 7 predicted proteins | sample June2016WEW_11_4_FD_132985 | JGI IMG/M metagenome (GOLD analysis project Ga0187864, IMG submission 132985) | Peatland microbial communities from SPRUCE experiment site at the Marcell Experimental Forest, Minnesota, USA - June2016WEW_11_40 | ecosystem: Environmental > Terrestrial > Soil >... | reverse complement strand
GATCTCGAGGAATACCGGTCGCTCGGGGGACGCGATCTGCAGCTGCCGGGATCTGCCGCAACGGGATCTGCTGCGAGCAGCGCCAGGCGAGAAACCGTTCAGATTCCCGGGCCATTGCATTCCTTCGCCCGGATGGCCGCCATCTCCCCGGACGCCGACCCTGACGATATACTAACCGCGCTCGCCCGCAACGTAGTAACGAACGGCTATCAGGCATCCCGCGCCAACGAACTGCTGGAGGAAACCGAGTATCTCAAACTGGTTCACCGCTACCTTTCGCAGGCCCGGGAACTGGATAAACTGACCGGTCCGGATAAATTCATCCGCATCGCGAACTGCGAATCGACGCAAACCAACGACTTGCTCCGCGTGCTCGGCTACCGGATGCGTGGAGGGTGCGGCAGTGAAGTGGTTCTCGAAACCGTGAACGCCCCGCGCGCCTTCATTACCAGCGACTCCGGATTTCCACTGGCCGAACTGGAACAGGCGCTACGCACCGAACAGCCCTTCTCGTACGATTACCATCCCGCCCTGGCCACTATTCTTTACACAACCGATTACTGGCTCACCGCGAGGGAAAAGACGCAGGGCGATTTCATCGATGCCTTTTTGGACGACCCCGGTCTCTGCCGCTTCTACCTGGGGATGGCCAAACTGGATCCGGAAACCGCTGAGACTTTGAAGAACAACATCCAGCCCGCGAGACTGCGCGCGAATGCCAGCGTGCTGGATTTCTTCGGCGGTAACTTCGAAATCCGCCAGGGCAGGGCGCTGGTGCCCGGCGGCCCGAAATCTGCGGCGGCGTGGGCGGAACTCGCCGGTGCCTCACCGGACAAAGGAAGCGAATTCATCGATAGATTGATGGTGAAGGATGACGGCTGGCTCGCCAGCTTGTACGATTCCCTGGCCCGTATCCAGGGCCCGGCGCAGGATTACCTCACCGATCCGGTGCGCATGAAGCGCCTGTACACGGCCGTGCGCGGCCGGGTAACGACGCCCGGTCCGGCACGCCCGGTGTTCCGCTCCAACACCGAAATGATGCTCCTGACGACGCGATTGCGCATCAATCCGGATGGCAAGGTTCACATCCCCGGCGATCTGGAAGCCTGGCGGCAGTTGTTCGAGAAAAACCCCAAAGGCAAGTATGATGCGAGGCTCAGCAAGGCCGCGGCTAACTGGAAAGATCCCGACGACGTGATCGAGGCCCTGTTCGCTCTTTGCCGCAAAGTGACGGATAACGAGCCGCTGATGATCTTCATGGCTCTGAGCGACCTCGATCGCAACCGGGCCCAGCCGCTCAAGCCTGAAACCGTGCAGAGGATGATCCGCGGCTGGAACGTTTACGGTGCGCAGTACATGATCTTCAACGATGCGCCCTCGTTGACCGACAAAACCATCGTTGCGTGGCTGGACGTGGCGGAAGCTGTCGATAAGCACCGCGATCCCTTGTTCCGCCAGGATGTGATTGCGACGATGCAGGGGCTAACGGGAATCTGGCAGATCTTTTGCCGCCAGGGAAGCATAGCGCCGGCGAAGGCCGACGAAGCGCTGTCAGCTCTGGTCGCGCTGTTCGCTTCTGTCAGGAGCACCCGTGAGCTTTTCGATGCCGGCCGCGCCGGCGTGGACACGCTGCTCAAAAACACCGGAGCGAAAGTCGACGTCAAACCTGGCGAGAACTCCGCGCACGAACGAATGCTGGCGCTTCTGGCGGGAGGCCCGCGGCCTGACGACTCGGAAACGCGCGCGGAGCTGGTTCAGCAGGAGCAGCGAATCTTCGAAGCGCAGAAGCTGCTTCCCGTCGATTTTCTCTTTAGCCTCGCCGACAACCTGCAAGGCATTGCGAAGGGCGAGAAGCTGAGCGCGCAGCTCGCTTCGCGGCTGGCGGCGCGGGTAGCCGATATTCAGCTTCCGCGAAACTCGATGAGCGGTGCCGAAAAAAACGCGTCGGGCTCCGGTTATTTCGTCGACAAGCACGTCGACGATGAACGCAAGCTCAACCTGCGGGCCATCATCGACAAGGCGGCGAAAGATCCGGAGAAGCTGAAGGACATTCGCGGGCAACTGGCTCCCACTCTGCGCGACACGATCGTTGGATACAACTATCTGCATTACGCCCCGCCTGGAGCGCAGATTCTGGTTACGAACCCGCTGTTCGTGCGCGGGCACGATTTTCTCGGCATCGCAGAGGGCAATCATAGCTGGAGCAGGACTGAAATCTACGGGACCGGCTGGCCTACAAACGCGGGCGGGCGGCTGGTAGGCTCGCTCTCCGGTTTGCCTTATGCGCTGGCCGCGGCGGAACAGAATTTCCTCGTACCGGCGCAGAGGCAGGCGTTGATCTGGAGCGATCTGGCGCCGGAGATGATCCTGACAGCGAGGGCCGCACGGTTCTGGACCGTAACCCCCGCGCAGATGCACTGGGTAGGGATGCACATGCGCCTGGCCGAAGACGTGATCGCCGAAGCGACAGTCGCTAACCCGGCAACGGCGCCAGCCGCGCGCGGCGAGTTGTCCCAGGCGGTCGACCGGGTTGCCAGCCCTTTGCGGGCTGCAGTCGTAATGCGCCTGATTGCCGACGGAAACACGCGGGCTGCGATCGACGCGCTGACGCCGTCTGAGATGTACACGTTGGCTGCGATGTATACAACCGCAACAGGGAGTGCGGCCGCACGCGGAGTCGACGTGCACGGCAGCCCGGAGTTCGCCGAGATAGGCCACTTCAAATCGCTCGTTCCCGATCAGGTGAGCGACATGGCGATTTCGCGAGCATGGGGAACGGCAAAACCGACACTGGCTAATTCTTACCGTCCCGAGCTTTTGAACCTGAGAACCTTTCCCAGCCTGATGGGTTATTCCAGCCGGATACTGGCGGAGAGCTGGGAATCGAATCTTCTCTACTGGGCTGATGTGGGCGACCAGGCCGGGGTACAGCCGGCTCAGTTGAACGTTCTCGTCCCGGAGTGGACGCAGAAAGTCGTGGAGCGGATCTTCGCATCGCATCTGGAAGATTGGCCTGCGCTGCTCAAAAGTTTGCGGTCGGTAGGAGAAGAAGTTCGGACGCAAGGTACTCAAATCGCGGTTGCAAATGCCGCAAAGCCTGAGAGTGCACGGTAAGGGGAAACGGGATGAGGGTTTTGTCGCTCAAAGCTTACACGCGTTTTGGATTACTGGCAGGCGGACTGGCATCCGTCGGCGGAGGGATCTGGTTGTTTGCCCAGGAGGCGCGCCAGCCCGTATTCAAATCGAGCGTGGATCTGGTGGTCCTCAGCTTCACGGTCACGGACAACAAAGGCAAGTACGTGAATGGCCTGAAACCGTCCGATTTCCGGATTCTTGAAGACGGGATCAAAGAGAAACTCTCAACGTTCTCGGAAGGCAACCGCCCGGCGATGGAGATCGCGGACGACGGTTCGCTCAAGCCGCTGCAACCGCGCGAGGGGCCGGAGGGCGACCGCACGATCACCCTCGGCGCCCCGGCAGCAGGCGATGCGTTCGTAGGGACGAATGTGTTCGTGCTGTTCGACACGAGTAACTTCATGTATCACGGGTTCGTGTATGCCGAGGATGCGATCGTCGATTTCGTCAGAGGTCTCGATCGCGCCGATTCCGTCGCAGTCTATACGTTCAGCCGCAATATGTCGCGTGCGGCCTCATTGACCCATGACCGCAATGAGGCGATCTTTGGACTGCGGAAATCGGTGGCAGGGGATGACACAGCTTTGTATAACGGGCTGCTGCTGACTTTGCGCGACGCGGCGAAAGTGCCGGGACGCAAGGTGGTCATCGTATTCTCGAACGGTCCGGACAACGCGAGCATGGTGGCGCCGGATGACGTTCGCGCTGTGGCTGAAGATGAAGGGATTCCGATTTACGTGATCTCGACCAACGATGTCAGTAAAGACCCGATTTCGAGTAATGTCTTTAAACGCATCGCCACTCAGACAGGCGGGAAGGCTTACTGGGCGCGGACGTGGCAGAAGCAGGTCGAAGCGTTTGAGGCGATTCGCGAAGATCTGGGAAATTCCTACACCGTGACTTACTATCCCGCGCCGAACCCGAATGAGGGCTTCCGGAAAATCGATATCCAGATAGTAAGCGATGTCGGAAAGCATTACCGGGTGAGGTCGCGGCCCGGCTACCGTCCGCGCTCCTATTAGCCTGGCCCGAACCTTCCTGCTTATGTTGCTCCACGGACCCGAGCGGGCACATGAGCGGGTATGATGTCTCCTAACTCGTGCAGCAACGGGGCCAGACCGGCTTCGTAATTGCGCCAGCGCTCAAGCGAGCTGCGGAACAGCGGTTTGCGCACTTGAACATTGCTGGCGGTTCTGACGCTTCGGCTGGTTTTGTGAAAGCTGACGCAGCGATCGTCCCAGGGCAGGCCGCAATAATCGATCAAGCGCCGCGCCTGACCTTCGAGGTTGTCGACCACGTCCTCGTAGGAGACGTCAAGCATGGCGTCCGGCGGCAGAACGGTTCGCCAGTGAGTCATCAGCGCGTTGTAGCAGCCGTAATAGTGGCCCAACTCCACCAGATCATAGCTGAACTGTTGACCGACCGTGAATAGTTTGGAATAGCAGGACACGCAGGTATCGATCGGGTGGCGCATAGTATGGATAATCCTTGCATTGGGCAGGATCAGACGTATCAGTCCGATTCTGAGGAAGTTGTCCGGCAGCTTGTCGACGATCCGGACTTTTCCCTCGGCAAGAGATGGCAGACTGGCCAGATAGGACTGGCCGATTCGCCTCAAGGTAAGGGCGTCCGGAGTGGGAATACACTCCGGAAACGGAACGGGCGGATTGCAGGCATTTAACACCGTGCTGGCCGCTTTCTCAAGATTTCCCAGTTCGCCGGCCCCGTGAATTTGCGGATGACTGGCAAGAATCTGCTCGACCAGCGTACTGCCGGAACGCGGCATGCCGACCACAAAAATCGGAACCGATGAAAGTTCGCCCGCTACTTCGCGCTCGAACAACCTTCTGTCGAATACAGTGGAAATGCGCCGGAACATATCGAGAACACGCGGCTCATCATATTCGATCTGGCTGCGTTTCGAAGCATTGCCCTTGCGCATATGTTCAAAGGCCCGTACGTAATCGCCTGTGTCTTCGAGGGCTTTAGACAACGCGAAATGGATATACGGCGCCTTGCTAACGGGCAAATCATTCCTGCCGGCCAGCCCTTCAAGCGCAGCCAGATCGTCATCACCATGTTGGAAGGTCTTGATTTCCGCGCGATTGAAGTGAGCCGCCGCGTAGTCCGGCCTGATTGTGATCGCCCGTCCATAGTGAGCCACTGCGTCATCGAACTTACCTTGCTCCTTGAAGATGTTGCCCAGGTTGTTGTGAGCCGTGGCGTGATCGGGATCGATGGCGAGCGCCCGCTTGTAATGCGCCATCGCATCATCGATTCTGCCTTGCTCCGCAAGCGCGAAGCCGAGATTGGTATGGGCATTAACGTCGTTGGGCTGAAGGGCGAGGGCGCGATTGGAATGCGCCACGGCCTCATCGATTCTCCCTCGCGCCAGGAGCGCAACGCTCAGATTGTTGTGGGCGCCAGGATGGTCAGGGTTAAGGGCGAGGGCACGTTCGTAATGCACCACGGCCTCATCGATTCTGCCTAGCTGTGCGAGCGCCATCCCCAGATTGCTCCGCGCATTAGCATCGTCAGGATTAAGGACGAGAGCGCGTTCGTAGTGGGTTATTGCCTCCACCATCCTGCCTTGTGCTACCAGTGCGACGCCCAGGTTGTTGTAGGTATCGGCGTGATCGGGCTTAAGGAAAAGGACGCGCTCATATAGCGCCACGGCTTCATCGATCCGTCCAGCCTGATAGTGCCGCAAGGCATCATCGTAGATACTACGAGCGTTCCGAAGCGCATTCGGGCTTCGAAGCGGAGTCTTCGCCGTTCGGTGCTCCTGGCGATTCTCAGACAATACATCCGGCTCCGCCTCAATTCCTCCCCGGCTTGTCTCAGCGAACTCGGGACCAGCGGTTAATGGACCTTGTCCGACGGCGGTTTGAGTCTCTCCTTCGTCGATTTCGGTCACCTCGTAATGGATCTGCATCCGGTACTGCCGCCTTCGCAACGTCACCGGCAGGGAGAATCGGTCGTCGAACCAGTCCGACATTCGGGGTGGCCTTGGGCCCTCCATCGTACTGCGGACGTTGTCCGCCTCGCTCCCCATTGATGCCAGCTGATTCGATACGCCGAAGAGAACTCCGTGAGGCGCATTCAACGCTCCGAGGGCGAATTGCGCACAGGCAAACGTCCGGTGATAGCCGCGCAGAAGCAGCGCACGATTGGCATGAAATGCCACAGTGACGAAACCATCTGCCTCGGAGACACGCATTTGCTCATTGGGTTGCAATGGACCAGCCAGAAAGAATTCGGAGTGAGGGAGGTCGAAGATAATCGTGTTGCCCTCGCGCCGCGACTTCAATCCGGAATTCGAAGGCGGATCGAGAAGTGCGGTTTGAAGCCATTTGTCAGGCGCCACCCTGTCCCGGTAACCGTCGGCAATAGCTGTTGAAACCCAGAGCTGGTGAACAATCAGATCCATGGGGTTCAGCCTGACGAAATCAACCACGTAGTGCGCATCCGGATGCTTGCTGCGGAACTTTCGGGCCGCCTTCAGGTCCGCTGCGCTCAATGGCAGTTTGCGCGCCGGGAGTATTTCCTCGGAAGGTAGATTTTCGACAATTGCTTTGCGGGACTCCCAAATCTCCTCGGCGGCGCGGAGGGTGAGTGGGGTGGAAAACCGGCAGTCTTCCATCAGGAATTTGAGGGCTTGTTCCCGGGCCATCCATCCCAGGAGCGCACGCGCGGATAAACCGGACGCATCAGCCGGAAGGTTTTCTTCTGGCCGCCGCAAAAAAGCAGAAGCGGGCATTTCCTATTTTCTTTATGAGCGCTTTATATTGTCAAGTGGTTAGGCTTTTTTGTCAAAAATCCATTCCTTTGCGGCTAAGAAAGTACGGGTTAATACAGAAAATAGGGGCTACGGTTGATTGAACCGTTCAATCGGCTCCCGGTGTCGGCTCCACCTGTCGGCGGGCAGATCGTTGGAGCCAGCTCAATTTGGCGCAACTCGATGTCTGCTGGAACGGATTACGCCTCAGTGGCCCGGTTCCAGAACTTCCTCATACACAGCGTGGGTTTCGCGCGCAGTCCGGCTCCACGAAAAAGCGCTGGCGCGCTGCAGTCCGCACCCGCGCAGCACGTTGCGCAAGCGCGGGTCCGACGCGATGGCCCGCATGGCATCCGCAATCTCCTGCGGGGAAGATGCATGGATGGCCGCGCCGCCAGACACTTCCATAACCGCTGGATCGCGTGACGTGATCACCGGGCATCCGCACTGCATCGCCTCCAGCACCGGCAGTCCGAAGCCCTCATAATGGGTCGGATAGACGAACGCGAGCGCATCGGAATAGAGGCGCGGCAATTCCTGATCGGGCACCTCGCCCAGAAAATGCATGCCGTCGCACGCCGGAATTTCCCCAAAATCGGCCCGATTACGGCCCGCAATCACCAGATCGGCATTCGTTTCTTCACGCGATTCACGCCATCCCTCCACCAGCCCCGCAACATTCTTGCGCGGTTCCAGCGTCGCGACAAATAGAAAGAAAGGCTTCTGGGCGGGGGAAGTCGGCGCCAGCGGGCGAAAGTGACTGGACGCGGCCAGGGGCACCGCGCGGACGCGCTCCGGCGGCACGCCGAAGTGTTCGATCACCTCCCCGCGCACGGCTTCGCTGACCGTGAGAATCATGCGCGCGCGCCGCAACCGCACGAGCCAGGGCGTCCGCCATCGAACACGATCGGCCTCCGCGTTATGGGTGTGAAGCTGCCACGATTTTTCCCGCCATGGAGACAAATCGTGAATTGTCAGGATCGCGGGCGTCGACCCAAGATAGGGCACTTCGAAGTTCGTACCGTGAAACAGCTGCGCGCCTGTCTGCCGGATCGCTTGTTGGACGCCCCACAACCACCATCGGCGCTCCGCAGCACTGTGCGGCTGGCGTCCGCGGACCAGGTTGACGGGCGCGCGCTCCGGCATCGGAAACGGCTGATCGGAAAGCAGCGAGTAGATATCTTCCGGGAACTCCCGGGCCAAAGCGATCGAGAGTTCGGTGACGTAGCGCGGAAGTCCGCCCGAAGACAGAGTTAACGGCGTGGCATCGAGAGCGACGCGCACTTACTTATGCTGCAGTTCCCAGTCGTAGTTCAGGCTGGGATCGTTGTAAGGTATGCGGCCTTCGTCGACCGGGTTGTAAAAGCGATCGGTGGCGTAGATCAAAAGCGAAGGCCCGGTCCCGACCACTTTGTAACCGTGGGCCACGCCCGGTGGAATCAGAATTTGCCAGGGCCGCAGATTTCCGGCGTAGATCGTATTGCGGGCGCCGAACGTCGGCGATTCGGGCCGGAGATCGACCAGCGCGATCTGAAGCATATTCATGGCGGGCGTCCAGCAATCCGTCTGATGGCGGTGGAAGTGAAATGCCTTGATGATCCCCGGGTAATTGAGCGCCGCGGAAATCTGCGTTGTCTCTCTGGAGAATCCCTCCACCAGACCCTGGCCGAAACGCTGCACCTCGAGAAAGTACCCGCGATCGTCGGGCCAAAGCGTGACGGGAGCGCATTTTACGCCCGCAATCAGCTTGGGAGAATCCGGCGCGAGAATCACGTCTCCGATGCCTTTCTCGCACTTCGGCACGCTGATGTTGATCTGCGTAACGGTCATGCATGCACCGTCCGTGGTTCGGCCGCCGCGTGGCGGCTCTCTGCAACGAGATTGGCGGCGCGCAGGAGCGATTCGAAAGTGCCGGCGTCCGTCCACCAGCCGTCGAGGAATGAGAAAGTCATCGTGCCTTCGCGTATATAGGCATTGTTGACATCGGTAATTTCCAGCTCATTGCGGCCGGAAGGCTTGCAGGTGTGAATCTTATCGAACACCGTCGCGTCATACATATAAATGCCGGTGACTGCGTAATTCGATTTCGGATGCGCGGGCTTTTCTTCGATTCCGACGATGCGGTCGCCGTCGAACTCGGCCACGCCGAAGCGCTCCGCGTCGGTAACTTTCTTCAGCAGAATTCGCGCTCCCCTTTCCTGCGCGCGAAACGAATCGACGGCGCTCCGGATATTCTTCTCGATAATGTTGTCGCCGAGAACCACACAGATTTTCTGCCCGTCCGCAAAGTGTTCGCAGAGATTGAGTGCGTCCGCAATGCCGCCTTCGCCTTCCTGATAGGTATAGGCGATATGTTTGAGCCCGAAGTGCTTTCCATTGGCCAGCAGCCGCAGAAAGTCGCCCGAATTCTTACCGCCGGTCACCACCATGATGTCGGTGATTCCGGCATCGACCAGGGTCTGGATCGGGTAATAGATCATCGGCTTGTCGTAAATCGGAAGCAGATGTTTGTTGGTTATTTTGGTGAGGGGGAAGAGCCGGCTGCCGGTCCCGCCCGCGAGGACGATGCCTTTCATATGCAACAAATAGGATACTGCTTGCATGGAGCGCTATAACTGGTCCGCGATTGCGGAAGAGAAAATGAACCCGTTGCTGAGCCGCCGGGTCATCCATACGGAGCAGATGACGATCGCTAGTTTGTGGATTGGGAAAGGGGCCGTGGTGCCCCTTCATCATCACGTTAATCAGCAGGTCACGATGGTGAAATCGGGCGCGCTGCAGTTCGATATGGGCGGCGAGAGTTTTGTTGTGCGTGCAGGTGAAGTGCTGGTGATTCCCCCGGATATGCCGCACCGGGTCGAAGCACTCGAGGAATCGCTTGCAACGGATTTGTTCACGCCGGCGCGGGAAGATTGGATTCGCGGCGATGACGCGTACTTAAGAAAGTAGTAACGCCGGCGGTCGCCTTTTGCCCCCGGTTCTTTATAGTCAGACGCGGGCGTTTATTGCGGCGGCGCAATATCGCCACCGAAATTCCAGTTCCCGCCGAGCGGATCGGGACCGTTCTGCGGCGCCGCCCGAAGAATCGGATCCACTCCGGCAACAAGCGTCATGGCCCGCATTCTCGACATGTCGTTAGCGGCTGCGCCTACCACGACGACAGGTTCACCGGCTTTGAGATCGGCCAGTGTGATCGCAGGCTGTTGCTCAATTACCTTGCCGATATCAAGATTCCGGCCGCCGCCGCGTCCACCCCTGCCCTGCCCACCGCCCGGGGCAGCGTCGCCTTCTGCGGCTGCAGCTCCTTCACGGCCGCCCGCGCCCCGTCCGCCGCCTTGAAAAGTGGGATTCAGTCGCCGGGCCATCTGCAGCGCCGTCGCGTCGTCCAGCTTTTTCATGGCGGTGTCGGGTTTGACGTTGATGGTGATGGGCTTCTTGCTGGCCAGATCGATCGCGAGAATTTGCCCGGCCGCGGCATCGATCGATTTGATCTGCACCGGGAGTGTCTTGAACAAGCCGGACATGATTGCCTCGACCTTGATCGCAGTCTGATCGGCGTTCTTCTGGCCCAGCACGCGCACCTGATCCCCGGCTTGAATCGACACCAGGGCGTCTGGTTCGTACTTACCGCTATCCGGGCTGTACCGCTGGTATTCCACCGGGCCGCTGATATCGAGGGTTACGTCTTTCGGCGGACCGGCGCCTCGAACCGAAATCGCAATCTGTTTCGCGCCTGCATCCACGCTCTTCACCAGACCCGCGACGCCATCCTTTTGCCACTCCTCAAGGGTTTTCTCTTTGCGTTGGGCGAGATCGTTTTGCTTGGTGAAATACAGGAACACCGCGGGTTGTCCCTCTTCACCGGCGCGGAGCCTGGCTATCACCCGGTCCCCCACCGATACATCCGATGCGGCCGCGCGCGTCGCCTTCTTTGCATCTGTTTCTCCGGCGGGGAGCCGTAGGAACTGAGTCTTGTCGTCAAACGCGACCGAGGCGTCGCCGGCCTTGTCGGGTTTGATAGTCAGAACCTTACCGGAGGCGTCGGCTTTCTCCACCGTGCCGATCAGACTCACATACCGTGGCCTGGCTGGCTGGCCGGCGTCCTGCGCCATCACAACGGCCGTTAAGGCGAGCAATAAACCGGGCACACCGATTCGCATGTCCATAGTATAGGTCGCTGGGAACGTGGGCGACAGGCTATCGCAACGCCTGGTTTTCAGCTCATTTTTGGCAGCTGGCGATGGAGCCGGACCGGCTCCGATGCAGGCACGGGCCGTTCACGCAGTTCTTCCAGCGCTCTGGCGCAGGCGCGGGCATCCCTCGCGCCGCGTTGTAGCGCGGCGTTCTCCATCGCAATACAACTCCAGAGCGCCACGACGGAGATCGTCATGGCCAGCAAACCGGGCTTTGTAATACCAAACAATCGCACGATGCTGCTGGAGCATTCGCCATTCCAATTGAGCCGCGTTTAATTTAAAGATCTTATGCGCGCACGGGTGCTCCCGCTGCGCCCGAGTGTGAAACAGAAGCACAGTTTATCGGGGATTACGCTTGCATCCGGCGTTCGAGTGCGTCATAAGTTGGGTGGCATGGAGATTGCAACATTCCGGAAAGGAGTTTGCGGGATGAAACACTTCGTAATAATCCTGGGTCTCGCAGGCCTGCTTCCGGCCCCTGGAACCGCAGCCTTGGGATTTCCCTGGTTCCGCACCCATCCCAAGCCAGTGCTCCTCGATCCACTGCCGCCCGCTTCCGAGGAGCAACATCGCGTTGCCTGGCACGGCACCGCGGTTTATCCTTCATCCGGGCGTCTTTATTTCAAGGATTCTTACGACCACTTCG
>Ga0187864_10004005_pt1 | contig 11758 bp, 15 predicted proteins | sample June2016WEW_11_4_FD_132985 | JGI IMG/M metagenome (GOLD analysis project Ga0187864, IMG submission 132985) | Peatland microbial communities from SPRUCE experiment site at the Marcell Experimental Forest, Minnesota, USA - June2016WEW_11_40 | ecosystem: Environmental > Terrestrial > Soil >... | reverse complement strand
CGCAAGCGGGGGTTACCGACTTCCAGGAGAATATGGAAGCCATGAAGCACAACTTCTTCTTGCGCGGGTATTTCAAGACGCGCGGCTACGAAGATTCCGCCGAGCTGGCAAGAAATGCTATCGAACGGCTGCCGCAAGGCACACCGATAAAGGAGTTTACGTACCCCGCGAAGCAGCTTTTTGATAAACGCGATTCGGCTAAGCTGAAGAACCAGAAATCTCTAAATGCTGGCGGCGAGTTCCTGGCGGATAACCAGTTCGGGGTTGCGGTGGTCGTGGTATCCGCTGGCATGGAAGGCGACACTCAGAAGGACTTGGTGCTAACGGAAGCCCGGGCTATGGTGGTGCGCGAGTATCTGGTTGAGCACTTCGCATTCGATGATAGTCAGCTTAAAACTCTGGGAATGGGCAAGCAGACAGACGCGATTTCGGATGCCGGCTGGGGTACGGTGCGGATTTTCATCTACCCAGCCGGGACCGAGATTCCACCTAACAAGCAAACGCCGGCGGCTATCTCGTCCAAAGCAACTTCAGAACAACCGGTGCAGGCTTCTACGGCCGCAACACCGAAGCTACAGTAGTGGTTGCCGTGACCGGCAAAAGCAGAGACGGCCCGCGCGATCGACCAATCTCCGATAGGTCCGAATGATTCTTTCGGAAGGTCCCATTCGTCCATCAGGGCAGGCAGGTAGCAGGGGTTAAGCACGTCTTCAGCTCCACACCGTACACCACGGGAAAGACCCGCTCCAGCAGGGACTTGGACACTTGAAATCCAATGAATTATCTTTGTTCATGAGCGGTATGGGTGTCGGCCAATTCTGCGCGCCAATATACAAAATAGAAGAGCCTTCGTAGAATTCCTCCACCCAGACCGGTTAGGGCACAAAAGTGAGCAAGCACGCCGTTTGGCTGAGGATGAGCTAAAGAAAATCAAAGCGGCATGCGACCTGATATTACATGTTCGCAGCCAACCCATCAGGACGTGGGGATGTAGTCAGGTGCTAACCGGATTTGCGGACTCCCGGCGTTCCACATAGTGGATGAGTATTCCAGCAGCGCATCAATGCGGCTTACAAAGAAGCTTGCCGCCGAGGCGAAAGGAGTATTCATGATTTTGGTAACCGTTTCTAAGTTACGTTTTACGATGCAAGACGGGGATACAATCGCGCACCCATGAAGACCAGGATCATCGTGGTCAGGAGGATGACAGCGTAGTCGTGACTCAGACCGAAGCTGCTCGTGCTGCCGGCAAGCATGAAAGTGCGCAGGGCATCAACGACGTAGGTCAACGGATTTAGATGAGAAATGGTCTTCAGCCAGCCGGGCATGATTGCGGTGGGGTAAATCGCATTGCTCGCAAAGAACAGCGGCATGGTGAGCACCTGACCGACGCCCATGAAGCGTTCGCGCGTTTTCACAATGCACGCGATGATGAGCGAAAACGTCGAAAACAGGGTCGCAGCAAGGACAACGATGACCAGCACGTTGAGGAGCGCGAGCGGGCTCCAATTCAGCTTCACCCCGAGCAGCAGAGAGAGACCGTAAACCACGGCAGCCTGCGAGAGAGTGCGGATACCGGCGGAAAAGCCCTTGCCGAGCACAAGTGCAGCGCGCGGAGTTGGGCTGGCGAGGAATTTCTGTACAATACCGAGGTCGCGCTCCCAGATGACGTTGATGCCGTAAAAAATGGCCACGAAGAGAACGCTTTGCGCCAGGATGCCGGGAGCAATGAAGTCCAGATAGGGAATGTTGCCCGTGTGCATTGCCCCGCTGCGGGAGAACACTTGCCCGAAGATTAGCAGCCAAAGCGCGGGCTGGAGGGCGCGGGTGATGAGTTCCGTGAAATCGTGGCGCAACTTGCGCAACTCAAACTCGGTGATGACGAACGTCTTCTCGATGAAGCCGGTTAAAGGGTGGACAAAAGTATCGGTCATAGGGTTAGCCAAGGCGCTGGGCCGTAGCGCGTTCGGCGGATACGTCACGGAAGTTGCCGCCGGAATCAAGGGCGCTGCCGGCATAGTGCACGAAGACATCATTCAGCGTGTGGCCGCCACCAAGCGAGGCCTCGAGTTCTTTGCAGGTGCCAAGCGCAGCCAGCTTGCCCAGGTGCATGATCGCGATGCGATCACAATGGCTCTCCGCCTCCTCCAGGTAATGGGTGGTGAAGAATAGGGTTGTGCCGTAGTTGGCCCGCAGATCAACGAGATGTTTCCAAACAGCGTCGCGCGCAATCGGGTCCAGCCCGACGGTTGGCTCATCGAGGAAGAGCACTCGCGGTCGATGTAGCGTGGCCTGGGCGATTTCCAGACGGCGGACCATGCCGCCGGAGTATTCGCCCACAAGGCGGCCACCGTCGGCAGTCAGGCCCATGAACTCCAATGCCTCGCGGATGCGCGCCTGCTGCTCACGGTGTGGCAGGTCGTAGAGTTTGGCGAAGATGAGCAGATTCTCGTAACCGGTGAGCGAACCGTCCACGGAGACCGCCTGCGGCACATAACCGATGGCGCGGCGAACGCCGACCGGTTGGGTGGTTATGGAAAAACCGGCGACGCGCGCCTCGCCCGAGGAGGGCGGCAAGAGCGTGGTGAGCATCTTGATCGTGGTGGTCTTGCCAGCCCCGTTGGAGCCGAGCAAGCCGAAGACCTCTCCGGCGTTGACCGAAAGGGTTAGAGCATCGACCGCCGTAAATGCGCCGAAGCGGCAAGTAAGGGTTTTGATTTCCAGAACGATGTCGCTCATAACTTGGCGATTGCATCTCCGGCTGTGCCGAAAATCGCAGACTGGGTGAGACCGCCAGCGGCAAGCCCTGCCGCCATCCCTCGATCCAACCCGAACATCCAGGCAGCCAGCAAGACACAGAGCAAACCCATGAAACACATGACGAAAGAGGAGGCTAACTGGTTTAGCGAGCGTCTGTTTAGCGCATGGAAGAACTGGGGGCCACCTTGGAATCCGAACGCGTAAATGAACAGGGTAAAAAATATCGCCTTAATGCCACTATCTATATTGATGCCAAGCTGTCCAATGACAACGCCGACCAACAGGGTCCCGGCAATACCACCCAAGACGAAGCTGCCGATTTTGATCTTTCCAACCAGATACCCGAGCGCGATGGTTGCGAAAAGCGCGAGCAACGGCTCGAGAGTGAACAGGTGACGTAGAAGCTCCAAGTTATTTCCCTTGTCCCGTCCTCGTCGGCTGCCAGAATGGTGTCACGAACAACATCTGGCATGCCCTCACACCGCGTGATCCGTCTGTACTCTCGTGTATATCAATCTGCGGCCGCTCGGACATTCATAACGGACAAAACGCATCAGCGTTGACATTGAGTATCGTGTCCGCGGCAAGTGGCACATTTCTGGCCAAGTGTCGCGGACAACGCATCTCATGATGTCTAAGCGACCCGCGCAGCTTCTGCGGGCGGTTGATGCACGTTGATTTCTTCGGCTCCGGTGCTTTGCAGAACATTACGAGCCTGCTGGACCTCATCGGTAGTCCCGTGTGCGATCAGCAAGAACTTTCCAGCTTTGATCGAAGTCTCGTACTTCACCACACTGTCCTTCGGGATACCGAGGCTGAACAGCCCCGCCCCTAAGGCACTTATCCCGCCAACCACAACCGCTCCTTCCAACGCGCCGATGATCCAGGCTACGATAGGGCCTGCAGCAATGATTGGACCGATGCCGGGGATGACCAAGAACGCCGCTCCAAATAACATGCCCCACAGCCCACCCCAGAATGCGCCCGTTTTGCCCCAGTACTTCATCCTGTCGCCTATGTTGTAAAAGCCGACCACATCTTCGTTGGAATGGTAATCACTTCCAACAATCGACAGTTTCTTGACGTCGAACCGGCTATCTTTCAATTCTTTGACTGCATTTTCTGCTCCAGAATGCTGTGCGAAAACTGCAACGACGGAATTCTGTGCGCTTTCTTTCAGCGTGCTAACCATCTTGAACTCTCTTTCTACCCTGTAGGGTCATGGATCGATGTCGTTACCGGTTTGCGTTTTCCTGTTGTCAGGTACAAACAATCCACCTGTTAGCAACTCAACGTGCCCAGCGTCCCCGAAGCTACCAAGCGCGGAGATGAGTGTCTGTTCAATATTGCTCACTCAGTTGAAAGCGTTGGGCGCCGGCGATCATCGGGCTGAGCGGCAAGCCGAAATCTCCTTTTTCAGCTCTGCCAACTCGATCAGCGGCTGTCCGTTGGTGTCGTAGATATGTCCAATGGCAGGAAACTCAAAACGTGCGAATGGCTCGATGTCAGGCAGGTTGGTCTGGTCAAAATAGACGTGACAAAGTCCCACAAGAAGCACAAGGACAACAATGATGGTAGCGATGCCGGTTGTCCCGATTACAACGCGAACCGCCCAACGCAGCCCGCCTGAGTGGGTGCGACGAAGTTGCCGGGCTGCCGCCAGAGTGAGCGCCCGCATACGCGTGAACCAAGCGACAGCACGACTTTCCGGGTTCGCCACGCCCGTGAGTAATGCCCGACCGTCCCGGTTGTGTATTCGCAGCATATGCTCTTTCACCTGCCCAGTCTTGGATCGCTTACAAGCTTTTCTTATGCGGACTGGGGCACGAGTATCGAGGCATCAGTCAGCTGGCCGAGTTACCCAAGCCATGCATCCGGGCCGAGAGAGAGTGCCCGAGATGTTGCAAATTTATCAAGTGGGGAGTTCCTCGTCTGTTCAATAAGGCTCAGGGACGAGCATTGGTCGTGGGCTAGCAGTCGGCAAAGACATCTGCCCTGCTGTGATTCAAGTCCTCACATTTCTGGTGGAAAGCTGCGCGATTCTGGCACCGTGCGCCGGCAGTCCCTAGGAGCGGTCAAGGGCTAGCACGAAGGGGCGAATCAACGAAGAGCCGGCGCGCTAGCGGCCGGCTCCATGTGCGGATTATCGAGGTGTGGTAGCGCTTCGGTTACCGAGGCTGGCCATCGAACGCCCTGCCAATTCCGCTAGCCCGAAATCGATGAGAAGGCCAAGAGCCTGAAGCGGTGGGCGCGGCGAAAGCGTGGGACCCGGAAACTGGTCTGCTCCGGCTGCGGGCGGCGGTCCCGGCTACTGTTCGATGCTTTGCCGAAACAACTCCCACATATCACAGGCCACCCGGATCGCACCGCGATGAAAGCTGCTCAGAGGCTGTCCAAGATCACTGCGCACAGCCGCTTTTCTTTTTGTTCAGTTCGGCTGTTTAAGCCACGTCTTTCCTTCCGCCAGGCGTTTGTACCTGCACCAGATCCTCGAACAGGGAGCGGTAGTGGATCATTGCCATTCGTAGGTCTTCTGTGCTTGCTTCGCTTCTGCCAAGCCGCAAAGCAATCTCGTGCGCCGACCGGTAATGATCTACCACCAGGGGATGGTCGACAGAAATGTCAGCGGCACGCTGATCAAAATCGGCTACGGGATAGCCACGAGTCTGCATTAAGGAAGCCACCAGCTCATCGGCTTCTGTGACTGCCCCCTTCGGGTAATCGACAAAACGAGACTGCACTGATTGCCACTGGCCTGCAAACCGCTCACGTTCCGTCGGATCAAGATCGCGAATCTTCAGCCTTTCTACTCGCGTCTCACGATCCGCCAATTTCGCTTCCGCTCGACGTTCGGACCCGTGCGTTTGCACTGCCCGCTCGTACTCCGGCCCAAAACGGTCGCGCAGTTCTGCGGTTGTGTTCTTACGTTTTCGCACGTACAGTGCAATGGCAACGACGATAACCAGTATTACTACAACCACACCGGCTATCAGCTTAGGATCCATCAGTTGTTGTAAATCCAATGTGAGACCTCCCTGCACCAAGAATGTTTACAAACCGTCGTAAGTATCGAACTTTAAAGCTCCGAGAACTGGTCAAAATTGATCATCCTGTAACCCGCCGCTACGGGTATAAATAAGAAAGCCGTAGGCACGACTGATGACCGGAGCAAGCACAGAGTGCTGCTCACTACGGTCCCTATCGTGGACATCGTAATCCTGATCCTGCATCGTATGCATAGCGCTACATCTCGCGTCATTCGGCCTTTTGAACCCTGCCATTTGTTGTCTTCGCGTTGTGAGATGGAGGACTGAGTGGAACGATATATTTGCGTGCACGGCCACTTCTACCAACCCCCGCGCGAGAATCCGTGGCTGGAGACGATTGAACTCCAGGATTCCGCCTATCCATATCACGACTGGAACGAGAGAATTGCAGCAGAGTGCTACGCCCCCAACTCGGCTTCCCGTGTTCTGGACGGGGAGAACAGGATCGTGCACATCGTCAACAACTACGCGAAGATCAGTTTCAATTTTGGCCCCACATTGCTGCGGTGGATGGAATCGAGCAGCCCCCATGTGTACCGGGCCATTTTGGAGGCAGATCGCGAGAGCCAGAAGAGTTTTTCGGGTCACGGGACCGCACTTGCCCAAGCCTACAATCACATGATCCTGCCCCTGGCCAATCGCCGCGACAAGCACACGCAGATTTTCTGGGGAATCCAGGACTTCCAGCAGCGGTTCGGCCGCAAGCCAGAGGGGATGTGGCTTCCGGAGACGGCGGTGGACCTGGAGACATTGGACCTTCTTGTCGAACAGGGTATCCGCTTCACGATCCTCTCGCCGCACCAGGCGAGCCGCGTGCGCACGGCAGACAACGGTACCTGGAACGACGTCAGCGGGGACCGGATCGACCCGTCCACCGTTTACCGGCTGAACCTGCCGAGGGGTCGGTACATCGACTTGTTTTTCTACGACGGGCCGATCTCACGGGCTGTGGCCTTTGAAGGGCTCCTCACCAAAGGAGAGCAGTTGGCGAACCGGCTTGCCGGCGCCTTCTCCGACACGCGCACGTGGCCGCAACTGGTCCACATCGCCACTGACGGCGAAACCTACGGCCATCATCAACGGCACGGCGACATGGGGCTGGCGTGGGCGCTGCATTATATCGAATGCAATCAGTCCGCCCGCCTCACCAACTATGGGGAGTTTCTGGCGAAATATCCACCTACGCATGAGGTGCAGATCTTCGAAAACAGCGCCTGGAGTTGCACCCACGGCGTGGAGCGCTGGAAGAGCGACTGCGGCTGCTCGAGTGGCGCACACCCCGGATGGAACCAGCAATGGCGCGCTCCTCTGCGCGAGGCGCTGGACTGGCTTCGTGATGAGATGGCGCCTTTGTATGCCGACCAAACCAGCCGGCTTCTGGGCGATCCGTGGGAGGCGCGCAACGACTACATCTCCGTCATTCTGGACCGGTCATCCGAGAATCTGCAGCGTTTCTTCGACAGGCACGCCAGACACAAGCTGACCGCGAGTGAACAGACCAGGGCGCTGAAGCTTTTGGAACTACAGCGCCACGCGATGTTGATGTACACCAGTTGCGGATGGTTTTTTGACGAGCTCTCCGGGAATGAGACGGTGCAGGTGATCCAGTATTCAGGGCGCGCCCTGCAACTCGCTTCGGAGCTTTTCGGGCGACCGTTCGAGTCGCACTTCCTGGAACTGCTGGAACGGGGGAAGAGCAACCTGCCGGAGCACGGGGACGGCCGCCGGATTTACGAGAAGCTCGTGCATCCGACTATGGTGAACCTGCGCAGGGTATGATCTTAGATTCGCTAGTCACAGCGCCTCCCGTTCGTGAAGCGTGATTTTGTGCGCACCTTCACGCGTGTTATCTGGGTCTGCCCCGGCATCACATAATGCCAAGACGATGACTTCCACCGTCTCATGACGAACGAGCTAGACGCTGGTCAATTATGCTCATCAGCTGCGATTGGCTATCTGCACATCCCGGCGCCCACGTCGTTTCAGCTCTAAGCACTGTAATCCCGTTCGTCCGAGCCGTGTGGACACTGCAAGTCCCAACTTGCAAACGTCAAGGTGACGGCGAGAAGAGGCAGGCGCCGAGTTGGTGCGGTGAGCACCCGTTGGACGGACCAACCTTTCCGCCTTTACTGCCCTTTCAACTTTGTCCGTCCATTTCTGAATGGCCTATTTATTTTTTAACCCGACCAGCTTTCCTTTCAGTGTGGCGACGGCTTCCTTAGCATTTCCTATCTGCTGTTGAACTTTGCCCACGTTCTTTTCGGCTTTTCCTTCGGCTTTCAGCTTGCGGTCGTTCGTGATCTTTCCCACCGCTTCCTTAATTGTTCCCTTTGCTTCGTGGAAGCTGCCCTTGATCTTGTCTTTCGTGCTGGTGTTCATATTTCTCCTTATGACCCCGTAACAGGGCTGTCCCTCTTGTGATCTGGCGACTTGTTGAAGTCTGAGCGGAATTGATCATTTCTGGAATTAAGACTCTCTCAATTACGCGGCCGAATCGCGCTCCGCACGTGAGCGTTATTGCTCTGACAACTCCATCCGAATCCGCTAACGTAAATAACAACCTTGCGGAGGCGTGTATGTCTGCTCGTATCATCCCAGAACCTCGACTCCCGAATCCGCGTATAGAGCCGGCCGCTAGTGAGCCAGCTCTTCGTTTATTCGCTCCTTCTTGCTAGCCCTCGACCGTTCCTGAGAAACTGCCGGCGCGATCCAAAGATCGCGCAGCTTCTCACAAGAATGTGTAAACGTGAGCTATCTAGCTCGGACGCGAAAGCCCCCACCTGTCATTGTTTAAACATTGACATTAGGACAACACCTTGAGGCGAACGAGAGGCGTTAGCCCGCGTAACAAGGAAGGTCGAAGATTATGCCTCTAATTCAATTGCTAGAAGTTCTGATCGTGGTGGGGGTCCTGCTGTGGCTAGTGAATCGATTCATCCCAATGCAGGCAACCATCAAGTCAATTCTGAATGGCGTCGTAGTTATTGGCGTGGTTTTGTGGCTACTGAATGTTTTTGGGTTGTTTCACTCCCTTCCCCAGATCCGCATCGGGAAAGGGTGAGGTAAAAGAAACGAGCCAAGAAGGCTGAACGCGCCAATCCAAGGTCGATGCAACGCCAGACATCCGCCTCAAGGAGATATTTTGAAGACTAAGCTTTTGCTAGCAGTCGGAATCACCCTCGGTTTGAGCGCGTTTGACTCCGCCGGCTGGCAGCAGAACCGGAAAGTGGAACTTCTCGTATCCGGCGAGGCCATCGCCAAACCAGTCAACCCGACGACAGAAAGCTTGCGCTAGAGCAAGCGTACGTAACGAGCAGTAATGAGGTAGCATCTATGAAAGTAATTAGAATCACCAGCGCAGCCATTCTGTCGTTGCTTCTCGGAATCGCTGCTTCTGGCTACGCAGAGCAGGAGAAGCAGGGCGAAAAACAGCGCGAGCCTGAAAAGCAAGCCGAGCCCGCCAAGCAAGCTAAACCTGAACAGCAAGCCAAGCCTGCCAAACAAGCCAAGCCCGAACAGCAGCATGCTCAGCAACAAAAGCAAGCCAAACCAGAACAACAGCAGCAACAACATGCTCAGCAGCAAAAGCAGCAGGACAAGAACAAGCAGCAGCAACAGCATGCTCAGCAGCAAAAGCAGCAGGACAAGAACAAGCAGCAGCAACAGCATGCTCAGCAGCAAAAGCAGCCGGTGCAGCAAGCCGGTGCTCGCGGTGGTGGCCGCATTCCTGAAGACCGTTACCGGGCCAACTTTGGACGGGAGCACACGTTCCATGTCAGCCAAGCCGACTACAGGGGACGCCGCTTCCAATACGGCGGCTATTGGTTCGGATTCGTTGACCCGTGGCCCAGCAACTGGCTCTACACGCAGAACGTTTATGTTGTCGACATTAACGGCGTGTATTACCTGTGCAACCCGATGTATCCTGGCGTTAACATTGCACTCAGCTTCACACTATAGCGATTCACCTGGGTGTCGCCTGAAGGCGCAGCCAGCTTAGCTACTATCGGCGCGGGCCCACAGCGGCTCGCGCCGCTTTCTTTTCTGGCTGTACGCAACGATCGAAGTGATGTCCCGCATTCTGGAGATGCGATCTGCCCGCGGTCATCGCTTGCACCGCACGAGCACTAATTCCGCCCTTTCAGTTTTATTCTTCACATTGAGTAGTTTTGACCATTAGGAAACCCGCGAAACGCCTATAACTAGAGTTGGCTCTCCGTCAATGTTGAGTTCCGATGCGAATCGTGAGGATCGGGGACGCCGCACTGGTATTAAGACAGAATCAAAGCCGCCCCTTTCGGGAGTGACGTTTGAACATCGTCTCAGTGCAAAGGAAAAGGAGTAAAACATGCTTGGAACTATATTGATCGTGATTTTGGTCTTAGCGCTCTTTGGTGCGCTGCCAAGATGGTCGCATAGCAGAAACTGGGAGTATTACCCCACCGGTGGAGTGGGGATGATTCTCTTGATCGTTGTCATTCTCCTGGTCCTCGGTCGGATTTGAACCATGCACCACCCGACAACATCGCCAGGCGCCATAGCTAAAAGTCGGTGCCTACTTTGGGTTCGTGCGGTGGCACTTCCTCGCGTCATGCTCATGTGCAGCGTCGGCTTGTTCGCATAGCCTACCAGATCACGCAACGGCTTCGGTGACAGCTGGGCGCATGGCACAGTCACTGAAAAAGTGCTGCCGCCGGAGCCGGGACTGGCGTATCCGGTTTGCATAGGCGGAAAACGCCATGGTCCACACGAGGACTGTGGTGGCATCCCAGGTTACTACGGCCTGCTGGAAGCCATCAGCGATCCGGACCACGCCTAACGTGAGGAACTGCAGGAATGGCTCGGCGACGATGACGTCGACCGAAGACTCGCACCCTTGCAGTGCCGCCGGGTAAAGGGCTGAAGAAGCTTGAGCCCTGCCCGGTTACACAGGGTTACGGAAAGGACACGATTCGTTCTACAAAGTAAAGAGAGGGGATGCCACCGATGTTTCGACCACGGACTTTGTTTTTGGCAGCGGTCCTGTTATTGCCACCGGCTCTGCTTGCTGGGCAAAACAGCACGTCGGACTTCAACACATTCTTTGGCATGTTCAAAACTGCCGTGACACAGAGAGACACGGTCAGGCTTACAAAGCTGATGGCGTCACGCTTCGATTTTATTCATGCTGTCAACGTGCGACGCGCGGACGTGTTCGAGGGGCTCGATTCGGATAATGGCCAGCAGTGGACCAACTTGCAGCAAGCTATGCAAGGCACTCCCGTGACTTACAACGGAGATGGTCCTTACAAAAATTCGCGCATGCTGCAATGCGTGCCGAACCGGGTGATCTACGAGTGCCTGGTGGTGTTCAAGAAGGACAGCCAAAACCTGTGGCGGTGGAAATCCATGGCGATGCCGACCAGATAGGATTCGCTATCGTCGGTCTCGTGATCATAACGGTTGCGAAGGCGGAACTTCTTGCCTGCCCCGAACACATGATCGAGCAGCTTCGGCGCATGGGGTATGAGCCGGGTCCCCTAGAACAAACCGAGATTTCCTTTTTGATCTCGAATACGGCGAAGATAGTCCACCTTGTTGACTCCTCCTGCACGCTGGTTGACCCATGTTCCATCTGGGCCGTCCCCAAGAGTCTGCGATTTGCACCATTATGGCTGCAATAAGCCTTGATTCCACCCATTTTCGCAACACCTCTCCTCCCGCCAACCACCGCTCGGTATGAAAACAATTCTGAAACTGCCTGTGTGTTCCAAATTGACCTGTAATCCCTTTGGGCTTGTGACATCGTGTAAGTATGCATAACAACGAGCCGAAGCAAGAATCCAACCAAGCGATACTCGCTCGCGTCAAAAAGGAAATGGATCAGCCGCGCATGGCCGAATCCACGCGAGAAGAAGACGTCAACCAGACCACGCGACAGGAGATGGAAGAGCTGCCGTAATCCAACGGGG
>Ga0187864_10004003_pt1 | contig 11758 bp, 10 predicted proteins | sample June2016WEW_11_4_FD_132985 | JGI IMG/M metagenome (GOLD analysis project Ga0187864, IMG submission 132985) | Peatland microbial communities from SPRUCE experiment site at the Marcell Experimental Forest, Minnesota, USA - June2016WEW_11_40 | ecosystem: Environmental > Terrestrial > Soil >... | reverse complement strand
CTCCATTGGCCCAGGTGGTAAGATAGGGAATTCGGGAAAGCATTATGCGCAATGAGTTCGCGAAATGGGAGATCAAAACCAGCGTGTTTTCAGGGCGAAAATCGCAGGCCGGGAATTGCTGGGGGAAACTCGTCCCAGCTTGAGGGACCAGTGGTGTGATGTCCGCGGTGTAGCCGGTCCCCTCCTGTGCAAACGGTGTGATGATGCGATCTCGAGGCGGTCACGCTCTTGCCGAGAGTTCGAACCGGGGCCTCTCCCAGAGGGTGAGAACCAGTCCCCGGGCGTTTCTCCGTCTAGAGATGCTCGAGACGCGATGCTTGCTGTCGGGCTGGGCTCCGAAAGCCGGTCCCAACATCGATCGGCCTCCTGTGGTGGAGCGCCCGGCGCGTGATGTCGGCACGGTCCCAAACGACGGCCTCAAGGTCCGGGACGCACAGCCCACCGAGTCCGGGAAACTGAGCCCGGCTCCCTCCTCCGCAAGTCAGGATCTCGATACAGATTACGTCGGAGATTCCACGGGAAGTGCCGATGTCACGCCCGGCCTTGCGGGTTTGCCGCAAGGCAACTATGTCATCGTTCCCGAGACCTCCACGCCTCATGACACCATCGCCTCCGCACAGGTGCTCCCCGATCTTCCGTACTTCGGAGTGGTCGGCACGCTCGGCGCCGGCGACGGAATCGACCTCTACCAGCTCGCGCTCGACAGCGTTCCCGATCATCTCGATTTCGGCCTGGTGATGCAGGGACGGGGCGGCAGCGTGCCAGCGACGTTCCAGATTCTGGACGGCTTCGGGCAGGTGCTTGGTACGTGGAACCTCGGGAGTGTGGGCAATTCATCCATCCAGGTCGATATTGAGAAACTTAGCCCCGGATCCAGCCTGTACCTGGGCGTCTCGGCCGGCAACTCGAGCACACCAGTTGGAGCTTTCGGGACCGTCGACTATCAGCTTTGGGTGGCTCGCCAGCCGGCGCTCCCCCTGACTTCCTCAACGATCGGCAGTCCGACTCAGCTCCCCTTCGCCATATCTGGTCTGACACCGCTGCTGATTCCCCTGACCGCCGTGGGACTCCCATCCCCGCAAGGCGGTTCCGCGGCAGCCCTGACCGCACCGGGGACCGTATCCGCGACCTTGAGTGTGACCGTCGGCTCGCTGGCAATCCGCTCGGCTGGGGCTTCCCGGGGGTTGTTGTCAAACGACGAACCCGCTCCGCTGGCTGTGCAGGGACCCGGCACCTCGGCTCCTCAAGAGGTTGTTGCAGGGTCCCTTGCCAGGCCCGAGTCGGAACGTGAGGGCGAGCCCCGTCCCGGTGAACCGGCGGTTGCTGGGCGGGATCCCGAGGCCAGCGTCGTCGTCAGTACCGGCGGGTTCCCGCTCATGGGCGCAACCGCTGTCGGCTACTGGAGATGGCGGGGAACTGCCCCTGAAGCTGTCCCTGCGATGACGGCTTCCGCCCTGGAAGCGAGATCCGAGGGCGTGGAGTCGACCGGCGATCCCGACCTTGATGGCAGACCGGCCGTGTTGCTAGCCGAGGGGGAAGTCATCGCCAAGGAACAGGCAGTCCGCCACAGGGCCTGGAGCGGCTTCCGAGTGTCTGTCTTTTCCGGCCTCGGCGTGGCAACCGTCTGGACCCTGAACGCTGTGCTCTCACAACCGATCGCCGGCTATGATTACCTGACTGCGAGACTCTATCGCAGCCGCATCGGAGCCTGCTCACGCCGCAAGCCGAACAAGTAACGCGCCACGCCCCATGGGCCCGGTCGGGGAGCCGAGCCACGGACTCAATCCGAGCGGGATGGCTGAGCGGTTGCGACCCACGCCGACCACGCCCGGCGCGCCAAAGCGAACGCACGCGGAAGCCGCTCAGGGAATGAGCCAAGGCAACTGGCGTAGGTCACGGCGATCCTGGCCAGCAGCGCGGGACGATCCGCGGCCGCGTCCGCCGCCTGCTCCAGATCGACCTGGGCTTGATCGCGGAGTCCTCGTCGGAGCAAGGCCATCGCGCGGCCGAGATAAGTCTGGGGATCTTCCGGATCATTCTCCACGGCGAGCGACCATTCCCGCACGGCAGCTTCGTCCTGGCCCAGGGCCATGAGGGCTCGAGCCCGCGGAATCCGAACGGTTCCGCGAGCCCCACGCATCAGCGCGTGATCCAGGTCGATCAGGGCCGCCGAGGGGTTTCCCATCTCGGTCTTCAAGAGCCCGCGAAGCTCCAGCAGGCGAGGATCGCCGGGAATCAGGGCCAGGCCCGCCTCGATGTCGCGGAGGGCGTCACTGCGGCGCCCCGAGCGACGGCGGATTCGGCCGCGCACCAGGTAGGCCTCGGCCCACTCCGGCGCCAGGGCGATTGAACGGCTGGCTTCGGCATCGGCGGATGGGTTTCCCAGCACGCTGAGGAGCACAGCGCGGGTTCGGTGGCTCCGTGCCGAGGCCATGGCCTGGCGCTGGTTGGGGGCCGTGGCCTCGAGCCGCTCCACCGCCGAGCGGAGGTCAGCTTCGAGCGATCGGCCCCCCGCCGAGATCGGGGGAAGGTCATCCGGCTGATCGAGCCAGGACAGCTCCTCGACCCGTCCCAGCGCCAGGAGTGTACGCACCCAGAGACGTTCTCGGCTCGGAGTCGGCTTGCGGCGGAATGCCCCCGCCGCATCGGCCTCGGCGCCCTCGAGGCGACCGGTCGCGAGCCTGGCCACGGCCCGGCGCGCGAGGATCTCGTCGGCACGCTCCGGGAAGTCGCGGAGCACGATCGAGAGATCAGACTCGGCCTGAGCAGGATGACCGGATCGCAGCGCAAGCACGGCGCGGCTCATCCGTGCCGGCGCGTCGCGAGGATCTTCAGCCAGCAGCGCATCATACTCGGATCGCCCCCGATCAACGGCCCCCGCATCAATGTCGAGCTTGGCGCGGTTGAGCCGGCCAGCCCGGGCCAGAGGTCCGCCCTTGTCCTGGGAGATCACGCTCTCGTAGGCCGCCCGTGCCCCGGAGTCGTCGCCAAGGACCTGTTTCACAAATCCGAGGTCGAATCGTGCCTTCAGCAGTCGGCTCCCCTGAGACGACTCCAGGACGCGATTGAGGTCGTCGAGCGCCCGAGTCCAGTCGCCCCGCGCCTGATAGAGTAGCGCACGATTCATCCGTGCCCAGGGGGAATCAGGACGCAGGGCCACCGCCGCCTGGTAATGTTCCATGGCTCGGCCCTTCTGACCTTCGCGCCCCAGGTAATAGCCCAGGTAGAACTGCGACCAGTAATCGTCCGGCTCGAGCAATGTCGCCCGCTCCAGCCAGGCAACGGCGTCCTGGGTCCGCCCGTCCAGGTCGCAGATCAGTGCCCACTGGAAGCATGCACGAGCCGAGGTCTCCCCCGCGGGCGAGGCGTGCGGCGATGGGTCGGGATTACCGCCGAGGACCGTCTCGCATCGCTGGCGAAGCGCTCTCCAGGGTTCGACTGGCGAGGCGAAGGCGATCGCTGTGTCGCAGATGGTGGCCGCGCGGCGAACCTCGGCGGGGTCGACGGACTGCTCCCTGTCCAACGCCATCACCACCCAGAGAAAGAGCAGCTCGTTGGCTTCGCTGATCAGGGCCTGGCGCCGCGCGCCGTCGAGCAGCGCGAGCTCGGGCCGTCGGATCCAGTCGGGATCATCGGGGATGGAGAACTCGGCGAGCACCGCCGCAACGGACTGGCCGATGCCCCTGGGATCGGCACTGAAGTGAAGCAATGCGAATCGCAGACGCTCACCGACCTCGAAGAGCCGGTCTGCCCGGTCCCGGACCTCCTTGGTCTGTCGCGCGCGCCGGCTTTCTTCGGCGATGACGCGGTACAGTGATCGGAGCCTCCAGTCATCCTGAGCGAGCCGCGCCGCCGTATCAAGCTGGCTGACGGCAAGCTCGAGCTGGCCCTCCTGGACCGAGCGCCGACCCTCGTCAACCCAGCGCCTGACCTCGGACTCGAGGAGCAGGCCATCGAGCCGGTTCTTGATCAGACCGTACGAGCAGGCCCCCAGCACCATGAGCAAGAGCACGGCCAGGGCCAGCCGCCGACGGTTCCGGCGCAGCCAGTGGATCATCCGGCCGGGCATGGGCTCGCGCGCGAACCGGAGCGGTGCGTCATCGGCAACCGCTTGAAGATCCGCCGCCAGTTCCGACGCCGATGCGTACCTGTCGGAGGGTTCCGGCGCCAGGCAGCGGCGGACGACCGCCTCGAGTGCCGGAGGGACGTCCGGATGGCCGCCCCAAAGGCCAGGCGGTCCGGTGCGCCGAACCTCCGCCGCTCGAAGCAATGCCGCGCTCATCGGGATCGACCCCGAAGGCAGGGCAAACGTGCTTGTGCCCCTGACCAGGCAATCGAAGAGAACCACCCCCAGGGCGTAAAGGTCGGAACGCTCGTCGACCCTCTCGGACGAGCTGCGTGCGAGCGCTTCCAGATGCTCGGGAGCCATGTAGGCAAGGGTGCCGCCTACACCCGCGGGGAGTTCCTCCGCGTCGGCAACCTGGGGTTCCTGCGCCAGGTTGAAGTCGAGCAACATCGGCAGGCCGTCTCCGGTCACCAGCACGTTCGAGGGTTTGACGTCGCGATGCAGAATCCCGCGGTCGTGGGCGTGTTGCAGGGCCTCAGCCATCCGGGCGCCCCACCAGGCGATCGCCTGGGCATAGGTCCGCCCCTCGAGTGCAACTCGGCTTGCCACCTGCTCGATCCTCACGCTCTCGGGCGGCTGCAAGCGGTCCAGGAGATCCAGCAGGTCGGCCCCGGAGCGAACGGACTGGATCTCGGGTCGGTTGAGTACCTGCAGAAGCGTGATCCGGCCGAGGTACGGCATGCAAAGCAAGTGCAGGCCGGTGGCCGGCTCGGTCCGGTAGGAATAGACGGGCACGATATGGGTGTGCTGCAGTCGTGCCAGGGTTTGCGGCTCGCGCGAGCCTGTCCGCGACACCTTGAGGGCAACGGGCCGATCGGCCAGATGCTGCTCCTCGGCCAGGTAAACCCGAGCGAATGCCCCTCGTCCCAGCTCCTCGACGAGCCGGAAACCCGCGATTGTCTGGCCGGCTTCGGGCAGCCGGGCGCCGCCCTGGCGAGCCCCTCGCGACCAGGGAGCACGAGCCCGTCCGACCAGATCGTGAATCGCCATGACTTCCTGAAAGGAGCCGGCGAGTCTGGGGAAGCGGACCTCGTATTCCGCCGCCTCCGGCGCCTCGCCAGCTTCCTCGCGGAGGCAGTATTCCTCGTAGAGCAATGCCACCAGCAGCTCACTGTCGAGCTCGGGAAAACGGTCGCGGTACGATTCGATCGGGCTCGGCTCCGCCGCTGCCCGGCGAAGGGTCAGGTCGGCCCGCAGCAGAGCAACCAGGCCAGCCCGGCGCTGACGGAGATCGTCGGGAAGATAGTTCCTCGGGTCCGGCCGGCACTCCGGAGACGATCTCCAGTCCGCCTGGTACCGCACCACGAGGGCCTCGATGCTTGGCGATGAGGTGCCATCCCAGATGCCGCTGGAGTGGGTCGAGCTCATGGCATCAGCCCTCGATCCGAGCACGGTTCCTCAGCTCTTCCAGGACCCGCTGCACCGTCCTCTCGCTCAGACCCAGCCTGTCGCCGATCTCGCCGCAGGAGTAACCAGCCGCCTTCAGTTCCAGGATCACCCGCCGGTCCTCCGGCAGCAAACGGCTGAGCCGGTCGAACGTCTCGTGGGCCTGAGCCAGCTCGCTCGGGGTGTCTCCCGATGCCAGTGTCGTTTCCCGGTCTCCCCGGTTCTCGATCGATTCCTCCCGGTGAATGTTCTGCTTCTGGGTGGCGGCACGGCGGTATTCATCGATGACCTTGTTCCGCCCCGCCCAGGCCAAGAACGCAATCAGGTTCTCCTCCTCGTTCAGGTCGTTCGGCTCCGTCTGGATCCTGTGAAAGAAGCTCCCCCAGACACTCTGGAGGAAGTCGATCGAGTCGAACCGCGACCTGAGGAGACGAGGGAGCTGGCGGCGGACGACCAGGCGGACCTTCGACTCGTAACGGCTGAGAAGCTCCCGCGCAGCCTGCTCGTCTCCGTTCTTGATCCGGGCCAGGAGCTCGCGGATGTCGCCCGGGCCCTGGCCATGCAGTTGTTCACTCGTCGTCATGGGAGCCTCCCAAGGTCCTCGCGGCCGGGTCGTCGTGCGGCTTTGCCTGTTCAGACCACGTGCCCGCGCCCGCTCTGACGGTTACGAAAAAAGACAACTTCCGACGAGAGACAGACGCTGTTGCCGGCTGGGAACGTCCTCGGGCGATCATCGTTCGTGCGGATCACGCGCGGTGATCCGCGCTGGCATGCTGCAAAGTTGGCCTTGACCGCTCCTGCCGCCGCGACGCCGAGATGCCTATTGTGTTGCGCCAAGGTCTCCGTGGTTCTCCCCCAACCGAGGCGAGAAAGAGAGATTCCCCCCCTTGCGAAGGGGGTAGGGGGGGGCTGTTGCTGCTGCTCCCAAAATCCGCCCCGGGATTCGCCATGTGGCGCGACAAAGCCCTCTCCCCGTTCTTGACGGGGGCACTGCTTGGGGGGGCGTGCTTGCGTGGTGCCGAACCCGGTACGATGGCACAGACCTCGGCGCGCCGTATTAGCATAGCACGAACTGATCGCAGGAGGCGTGCGCCGGGGGACGTCGCGAGGGAGACATTCCACTCCACGTGCTCCCCAAGAGTCGGGGGCAACAATTCCGGGTACGCGGCGACGTCCGGGCCAGACTGACACCCGGGCTCGAGGCTCCACTGATCATCGGCCTCCTACCCGACACCCGCCTCCAGACACATCCCACCAAGGCCATACTCCATTTTCATCATTCCGGGTGCCGCAAGGCGGCATAAGCGACTGACACCCAGGCCGCGGACACCCACTCCCCCTCGCCTGGTGCCTTGCGCTATCAGTCGCTGGCCACACAGCCCGGTCATGCCGCGATTCCTGGCACCGGATGTGTCGGGTCCGGCTGGACCCCGAGAAGATTCCGAAAAAACTGTAACCACGGGACTCGATCGGCACACTTTGGTTCTCAGGAGGACTGCTCGAGCGACGAGAGTCGATCACGAGGACCAGAGGTTCAGTTCGATTTCGGCGCTTTTGCATCACCTCACGTTGTTGTCGTGCGCACCATCCTGGCAGACGCGGATTCGCCGGGTTCCGGGTCAACGAGATCGTGGAGGTCCTGGGGGCATATTCCCTGTCGAGACCGGCTGGACGCACTTTCTCGACCCCTGCTTGCTCTCGGCCTGGAAGGCCATTTCTCGATCGCACGCATGCTTTCGCTCCTCGGAAGGCCTGAGTCGCGGCAAATCTGGGCAGCGGCGACACAGCCGGCCGGTGTCGGGGTGACAGGCGGACCGTGAGGATTCGCGACGAGCCCAGACCGGCGGGCTCAGGCCCTTCCATCGCGGATGGTTGCGCTTTTCCAGGCCAGGTTTCTTGCTTGCGGAATGTCAACGGATCTGCTGGCGAGGTTCTCGCGCTCGCCAGCAGGAGCATCGGATCGGCGAGGAGTCATTCATCGATACAGGAGCATCCCATGTACGGCATCATGACGAAGAGTCTTTCACCGACGAACACGCTGCGTCGCCAGCGGGGTATGCAGCGGGCGAAGCGGCGCGCCCGGCCGGGGCTGGAATCCCTGGAGGCGCGGACCGTCCTTTCCGGCCTCAACCCTTACCTTCAGACAAACCTGGTTTCCGACGTACCGGGCCTCGCCCAGGTCACCGACTCCAGCCTGGTCAACCCGTGGGGCGTTTCGTTCAGTGCCATCAGTCCGTTCTGGGTCTCGAATCAAGGGACCAACACCAGCACTCTTTACGCGGTGACGCCCACGGGCATCTCGAAATTGGGCCTGACGGTCAGCATCCCGACGACGGCATCCGGGCCGCAGGGGCCGACAGGCCAGGTCAACAACAGTACTTCCTCCTTCCTGGTCAACGGCAAGCCCGCGGAATTCATCTTCGCCAACCTGAACGGCACCATCTCAGCGTGGAACGGGGGCACGACGGCACAGGTCGAGTGGACAACCCCCGGTGCCTCCTACACCGGCCTGGCCATCGCGACGAACACCGCGGGCAGCTTCCTCTACGCCGCCGACGGCGCGCAGGATCGGATCGACGTCTTCAACGGCACGTTCACTCCGCAGAACCTGGGCCCGAATGCGTTCGTTGACCCCAAGCTCCCGACCGGGTTCGTTCCGTTCAACGTGCAACTGATCAACGGCGATCTCTTCGTGACCTACGCAACCGCCGGCCACGCCAACCAGACAGGCGCCCACGCAGGGCAGGGGGCCGTGGCAGCCTTCACGACGGGCGGGCGATTCCTCAGCCAACTGATCACAGGCGGCGTGCTCGCCTCGCCGTGGGGCATCACCCTTGCGCCGGCCGGCTTCGGCGAATTCTCCGGCGACCTGCTCGTCGGCAATTTCGCCTTTGGCGACAGTGATATCAACGCCTTCGACCCGTCGACCGGAGCGTTTCGCGGCACGCTCACCGACGCGACCGGCCACACCATCTTCAACCCGGGCCTGTGGACTCTCACCTTCGGCAACGGTGTGAAAGGCGGTGATCCCAACACGCTTTACTTCACCGCGGGGATCGACGCAGAAAAGCACGGACTCTTCGGCTCGATACAGGCCGTTCCGCCACTCTCTGCGACTGCGCCCATCGTTCCGAACCTGCCCAATGGCGCGTTCCAGACCCTGACGACGGTGCCCGCCAATGGCGACCTGAACCCATACGGCGTCGCCTTCGTGCCGCCGGGCTTCCCCACCGGCGGGAAGCTTAGCCCAGGCGACATCCTGGTCTCGAACTTCAACGCGAGTTCCAATCTGGAGGGGACCGGCACGACCATCGTCGACATCCACCCGAACGGCAGCGAATCGCTCTTCTTCCAGAGTCCATCCACGCCCAACGACATCGGGCTGTCCACTGCACTAGGCATCTTGAAGAGAGGCTTTGTCATCGTGGGCAACGTCCCGGGGACCTATGACCCCGCCACCGGCAAGCTGGTGTCGGTCGGCCAGGGAACACTCCGGATCCTCGACCAGAACGGCAACGTCGTGACAACGTTGACTAATTCCTCGCTCCTCGACGGTCCCTGGGACCTTACCGTCAACGACCAGGGGAGCCAGGCCCAGGTGTTTGTCTCCAACGTCCTCAACGGCGTGGTGACGCGGATCGACCTGTCGATCCCCACGAGCGGCGCCCCGATCATCGAAAGCCTGACGCGGATCGGTTCCGGATACCTCAATAGAATCGAACCGGCGGTGCTCGCGGTCGGGCCGACCGGACTGGCCTACAACCCCAAGAACGACACCCTGTATGTCGCCTCGACGGAGGACAACGAGATCTTCGCCATTCCAAACGCGACCACCCGCACGAGCGACGACGGGACGGGATCCGTGGTGTATCAGGATAATGCGCACCTCCGCGGACCGCTCGGCCTGGTGTTAGCGCCCAACGGCGACCTCATCACCGCCAACGGCGACGCAGTCAACGGGGACACGACCCAACCCAGCGAGCTGGTCGAGTTTACGCCCGGGGGCAAGTTCGTTGGCGAGTTCTCCATTGATCCGACCCAGGGCGCAGCGTTCGGCCTGGCCGTGACGAACACCGGCGGGGTCCTGCGGCTGGCCGCCGTCGACGACAACACCAACAGCCTCGACGTGTGGACCTTCGACACAAGGGGTCGATCATCGAAGTCGACCGGCGCCTTCTCGGTCTGAGTCGCTCAACCCTCGGGCGGGAACGCCGCGGGCGTCGACCAGCTCTTCCTGGCGATCAAGGAGGAGGACCTTCGCTCGGCCCTCTTCGGCCCGCCGGACGGCGTCCGGGGCCCCAAGAAGAACCCGACCCATCCCTGGTCCGTGTGAGCCAACTGCCCGCCCCGCCCGTCGCTGCGATGGCAAGGGCGGATAAGGTGATAAGGTGAAGGGCGGATAAGGTGTCAGGAACCCATTTCGGGCACATTGATGCGAGAAAGTCGTTTTTCGATCCCTGACACCTTTTTTCTCCCGGGGGCTTTACGGCGGAATTTGGTAATGCGGGTTCTCGGGATGAAGCGCCAGCGGTGTCTCCGGTGCAGAGGCGAGGGAGGGCGCAAGGAGCAGGAGAGGCAAGAGGAACATGGTGCAGGCTCCGTTTGCGTGCGGGGAAACGTTCATCGGCCGGGCTGAAGCCCGGGGCAGGCTGGCGAGTGCTGGATCGATTTGACGAAAGCCATCAGGTCGGCGAGATCCTGGGTCGTGAGTCCCTTTTCCAGCCCTTCGGGCATGAGTGACAGGCCCGTCGATGCGAAGGCCTCGATCTGTCCGCGGGGGACTACCTCGGTGACCCCAAGGGCGCGCTTGAGCGTCAGGGCGGTGGCTGACTCTGAGGCGATGATCCCCGAGATCGTGCGGCCGTCGGTCGTCGCCACGTTGTAGTTGACGTAGTTGGGCGCGACTTCGCGATTGGGATCGAGAATGTGCAAGAGCAAGTCGTCCGGAGATCTCCCGGCGACCGTGGCCAGGTCGGGGCCGACCTCCACTCCCTCGCCGAGGACACGATGGCAAGTGGCACACGCCTTGAGAAAAATGGCATGCCCCCTCTCTGGCCGGCCGTCGAGCGTCAGAACCAACCAAGGTGAATCCGGAACGAGCTGAGCGCAGCAGCGGGCTCGAGCGGTTTGATCCGGGGCAGTTCGCTGGCCAGGTCGTCGAGTGTCCCGGCCTCCGAGGCCACTGCCAGTGCAATTCCAAGCAGGGCTCCGAGACCGCCGCGCCTCATTCCTCGGCCTCGGGCAATTGCCGACGCAGCTCTTCGACTTCGCGCCGCAGACGCTCGACCTCTTGCTCAGCCTCGCGCCGGGCCAATTCCTCCTTGAGCCGGGCGGCTTCCGCCTCGCGCCGGGCCACTGCCGCCTCGCGCCAGGCCACTGCCGCCTCGCGCAGCGCGAGATCCCGGGTCTCGATTTCCCTGGCGAGCTCGTGCACCGAGGGAAGAAGCTTGCCGGTCTCGGGATTGTAGAACTTCAGTTCGACGTCAAAACGCTGGAGCTCCAGCCCAAGAACCTCGCTCGGCATCCCGCCCTTTATCATGAGGATCGGCTCGTAGCTCCCGGCAACCAGACGGTATCCCTGCAACGATGGGTCGAGATACTCCTCGAAGGGGTCGAAGAGGAAGTACTCGCGAACCCGCAGGACATCCCGGTAGATCTCGAACTTCTTCGTCAGATCTTGCTTGCGAGTCTTCCGCGAGGTGACTTCGAAGACCACGTCGGGCCCCTTTCCCTCCTTCCAAACCTTGTAGGACCTTCGCTTGAAATCGTTGTCAACATCCCTGGCCACGAACACGTCGGGACAGACGTTGCGCTTGGGATCTCCCTTGACATAGTACATGAACATGTTGGCGTGCACCGCCACTCTGGGGTTGTTCATGAAGTAGCGATCGAGGACCCCGTAGATGCTCACCATGGCCACCCGCGCGTGGGTTCCCGTCTCGCCCATGGGTTTTCCGTCCGAGGAAGGATATTCAATGCCATCCTCGACGTCGAGGTTGGGCTTCCGTGGAGTCTTGGTCGAAACAGGGACGCTCATGAAGCTTGCTCCGGTTGCCGGGCTCCGGGGATGATTCCGACCCGATGTCCGCTGTGCCATCCATTGTAACCGAGGATACCGGGCCCGCGACCTTGGATTGGTTTTCAAGCCCGGCTCAGCTCCAAATGACGACCTTCAATCCGTTTCCTCCGGCAGCCGGCTTCGCAGAATCTCGTTCTCGCGGCGGAGTCGTTCGTTCTCGGCCTGGG
>Ga0187864_10003995_pt1 | contig 11774 bp, 5 predicted proteins | sample June2016WEW_11_4_FD_132985 | JGI IMG/M metagenome (GOLD analysis project Ga0187864, IMG submission 132985) | Peatland microbial communities from SPRUCE experiment site at the Marcell Experimental Forest, Minnesota, USA - June2016WEW_11_40 | ecosystem: Environmental > Terrestrial > Soil >... | reverse complement strand
TGGGGTCCCAAAAGTAAAAGACATACGCGGCTTCTCCGATTTCGGCTATTCGTTCGTATACGTCATTTTCGAAGACGGGACCGACATCTATTGGGCAAGGTCCCGGACGCTGGAATATCTGAATAACATCCTTCCAAAGCTCCCGCGGGAGGTCCAGGTGGAGCTTGCCCGCGATGAGACAGCCATCGGGTGGGTATTTGAGTATGCACTTGTGGACAAGACCGGAAAGCATGATCTCGCCCAACTGCGCTCGATTCAGGACTGGTTTCTGAAATACGAAATCCAGTCCCTGCCGGGCGTTGCCGAAGTGGCCCCGGTCGGTGGATTTGTCCGCCAATACCAGGTAAACCTCGACCCCAATGCCCTGCTCTCCTACAAAATCCCGATAGACAAGGTGACAAACGCCATCCGGGAGAGCAACAACGACGTGGGAGGACGGCTCCTTGAGTTCTCCGGCCGCGAGTACATGGTGCGGGGCCTGGGCTATGTAAAATCGTTGAGCGACATTGAAAACGTGGTCGTCGGGACCAATGAAATGACCGGCACGCCTATTCTGGTAAAGAACCTGGGCAAAGTTGTCCTGGGGCCCGACATTCGCCGTGGCGTGGCCGACCTGGACGGTGAGGGTGAGACTGTGGGCGCAATCGTCATCATGCGCTACGGCGAAAACGCCTTGAAGGTGATAGACAGGGTCAAGGCCAAGCTGGCCGAAATCGCCCCCAACCTTCCCGGGGGAGTGAAGATCGTTACGACATACGACCGGGCGGACCTCATCAGCCGGTCTATCGAAACCTTGAAACATACTCTCACTGAGGAACTGATAATAGTCAGCCTGGTGATCCTCATCTTTCTGTGGCACATTCCCAGTGCGATTATTCCGATTATCACCATTCCGGTTGCGGTCATAATCTCGTTCGTTCCGATGTACGAGATGAATATTACCGCCAACATTATGTCCCTGGGCGGGATCGCGATAGCCGTGGGCGCAATGGTGGACGCGGCCATCGTCGTTGTCGAGCAGACACATAAGAAGCTCGAGCACTGGGACACCGCAGGAAGGCCCGGAGATTTCAAGAATGTGGTGATCAGCGCCGTAAAGGAGGTCGGAGGGCCGAGCTTTTTCGCACTGCTGGTGATAGCGGTTTCATTCATGCCCATCTTTACGCTGGAGGCCCAGGAGGGCAGGCTCTTTAAACCCCTGGCTTTCACGAAGAATTTTTCCATGATCATTGCCGCCGTGCTGGCCATAACCCTCGACCCGGCAATTCGGCTGCTCTTCACGCACATGAAGAACTTTTCGTTTCGCCCGAGATTTCTCGCTCGCGTAGCGAACGCCGTGTTGGTCGGCAAGATTCACAGCGAGGAGAACCACCCGATAAGCCGCCCTCTGATGAAAATTTATCATCCGGCCGTGGAGTTCGTGCTGAGACACCAGTGGGCCACAATTGCGGCGGCCTTGCTGGTCGTGGCGGTTACCTTCGCCCCCCGGATCGGGGTCTTCGAGAAAATCGGCTCGGAGTTCATGCCGCCCCTGGACGAGGGATCCCTGCTCTACATGCCTACCACGGTCCCGGGCATTTCCGTCACCGAAGCTCAGAGGGTGCTCCAGATCCAGGACAAGATATTGAAATCGTTTCCGGAAGTCGAACGCGTGTTCGGCAAGGCCGGGCGGGCCGAAACGGCCACCGACCCTGCGCCTCTCTCAATGATGGAGACGGTGGTCCTTCTCAGGCCGCAGTCTGAGTGGCCAAAAATTCCGACCTGGTATTCGGGTTGGGCGCCCAAGTGGCTAAAGGACATTCTGCGCAGGGCCTGGCCCGACCACCTGAGCACCGAGGACCTCGTCCACGGGCCGAACGGCCTGGACAAGGCCATGCAGATCCCGGGGGTCGTAAACGCATGGACCATGCCTATCAGGGCCAGGGTGGACATGCTTACGACAGGAGTGCGCACTCCTGTCGGAATCAAGATTCTTGGCCCTGATCTCAGTCAGATTCAAGACCTGGGTCTGCAGATTGAAGCCGCACTGAAAGGCGTTGCCGGCACCTCAAGCGTGTACGCCGAGCGGACAACCGGCGGTTTTTTCCTCGACCTCGAGCTTAAAAGAGAAGAACTTGCCCGCTACGGTCTCACCATCGCCCAGGTCGAAAGCACCATCACCTCGGCAATCGGCGGGGAGAACGTTTCGACCACGGTCGAAGGCCGGGAGCGCTATCCCATTAACATCCGCTATTTGCGTGATTATCGAAGCACGGTTGACCGGTTGAACAGGACCATGATCGCCACCGCCGGCGGCGCACAGGTCCCTATGGCCCAGGTGGCTGACCTGAAGCTGGTGTCCGGTCCCGGGATGATACGGGATGAAAACGCAAGGCTCAGTGGATATGTTTATGTCGACATCACCGGACGCGACGTCGGCGGCTACGTTGAGCAAGCCAAAAAGATCGTAAGCACTCATGTTCCGTTGCCGCCGGGATACACGCTCACATGGAGCGGACAGTATGAAAACATGCTCCGGGTATGGGACAGGCTCCTTGTCGTCGTACCGATCACGATCCTGATCATACTCCTGCTCATCTACTTCAATACCCGGTCGCTGGCCAAGACGCTGATCATTTTCCTGGCAGTCCCCTTTTCGGCCGTCGGGGCAATCTGGTTTATCTATCTGCTCGGCTATAACATGAGCATTGCCGTTTGGGTCGGCCTGATTGCGCTCATGGGCGTCGATGCGGAGACAGGGGTGTTCATGCTCCTCTACCTTGACCTGGCCTATTACTCCAGGCGGGACCAGGGGCTTATGAAAACAAAGCAGGACCTGCATCACGCCATTGTCGACGGGGCGGTCAAAAGGCTTCGCCCCAAGTTCATGACGGTCGCGGTCATGTTTATGGGCCTGGTCCCTATAATGTGGTCTACAGGAGCCGGCTCCGATGTAATGAAGCGCATCGCGGCCCCGATGATCGGGGGCATTTTCACCTCGTTTATTATGGAATTGCTGGTTTATCCCGCGATTTATGAAGTGTGGCGCCGGCGCTTTCACCTGAAAAAAGGGACGCGCGCTTCAGGGGAGGTCCCGGCTTGATCTGAAAACGGCAGGTGCGGGCTTTGCCCGCGATTTGGCTTAAATCAACCATGGAGAAGAAAATGAGAAAGATTAAACTGATCGTGCTGTTGGGTGTAACATTGGGGTTGCTCACCTTTGGCTGGAACATGCCCGGGATTGCACTGGCTGATCCTCAGACCAAGTGCCCGGTCATGAACGGGAAAGTCGATAAGAAATTCTTTGTGGATTATAAGGGCAAGCGCATCTACTTCTGCTGCCCCGGCTGCGTCGACGAATTCAATAGGGACCCGGAAAAATACCTGAAGAAAATGGAGGCGGAAGGACTGACCCCGGAGAAGACGCCTTAACCCGAAGTTCATTCACTTTCGAACTCATGCATCTGCGCCAACCTGCCGATGATATCCTCAAAAAGACTCTCAATCTGCAGGAGAGGCATCAGGCATGGAAAATGGTAAAATGAACCGATATGAATCGAATGAAAGGCGCTCGGGCAAGGACCGCCGCGCCAGGCCCACTTCACCGTTCACCCTTCAAAGTCTTGTGGGCTCCAGGCACCACTATCGGAGAAACCAGGATGCCCGAAAATTCTATTTTGTCGACCTGTACAGCCCATTTTCGGTGGTTGTGCTGCTAAGTGCACTGGTTCTTTCGATAGCGGACGCTTTTCTCACCCTGATGCTGGTGGGAGAAGATATTCAAGAGTTGAACCCTGTTATGGATTTCTTTCTGAAGATAGGCCCCTTTCAGTTTATAATGATCAAATGGTTTCTGACGGCTTTTGGCCTCATCACTCTGCTCGTTCTCAAAAATTATTACCTCTGGCAAGGGAGGGTCAGGACCGTAGTCGTGCTTGCCCTTCTCCCCTTCCTCTACCTTGCGCTTGTATCCTATGAAATTCTTATGGTGGTGAACGGATGAGCGGCTTGAAACGGAGGCTTGGGCCTATTTCAATCTTGGGCCTGGCGGCGGTCTTTGTCATTTCGGGTATGGCCGGCTGCAGTTCAACCGGCTGGATGAGGCTCCAGGGCGCCGGAGCGGCGCCGAAGCAGCGACCAGACAACTCATGGTGGTATGCCGGCTTTAAAATCAATTGGCCCCAGGATGAAGACCCCGCGCTGGACACGGATTTGTTGATCGCCCACAGGATCATAAGTCCCGTACTGGACCGGTACAGAAAAGACATCCTGCTTTGGCGCTTTCACAGGAGAGCGGCTCGGGATGAGGCCGGACATCGCTTCAGTTTCATCTTCTACACTACTGCGGCAACTGCCCGCAAAATATATGCGGCAATCGACTCCAGCCCCGACCTGGATCGGATGCGGGCCGAAGGCGTGATCCTTATGGTCCTGTTCGACGATACCAATGCCAACCAGAGGCCCGGCATCGAATCCACCAGCGACCGCAGTTGGTCTGCCCCCCTCCAAAAGGCGTGGCCGTACTTCATTATGGGTGTCAGCCAAACATGGCTTGACCTGATTTCCCAGTATGCCGAAGATGGACGCAGAAAACCCCTCTCCCCAGCCGAAATGCGGGCTTTCTATCGTGAGATCAACCAGGAGGTCGAATCGACCTGGAAAAATGAGGGAGGCCATGCTTTCCTGCACCACCTGAACGCCCTTTTCGGATACGGTCCCGTCAATCTTCGCAGCAAGATCGAAATGAGGTTTTAAGCAATTTGCCTTTCTCGTAAAATCCGCACCCTGTTTTCCGATTCCCCCCTTGCCCTCGGTTTTTTGAATTGCTAACCTTTTGCAATCAGGAACCGTTGATTTGGTCCGTCCAAATCCCGGTTGGCAATTTGGACCTCGGGAAGAGAGCTTTATGACCAAAGCCAGAAAAATATTTGTGTGGGGGGCTTCTGGGGCGGGGATTCTCCTGGTTCTGCTTGCCGCAGCGGCGGTGCTCCTTCAGCGTGTCCTCGATACCGACGCTTTAGGCCGTAACGTGGCAACCGAACTCGCGACCCGGTATCACATACGCTCCGAGCGAATCAAGATAAGTTTTCTGCCCTTTCCTCGCATGGTCATGTTCGGTGTCACAATGACCATCCCTGAGACGCTTACCGCATCGGCCGAAGCGGTACTACTTCATCCGAAGATGCTGCCCCTCTTTACAGGCAAATTTGCACCTGCCGAAATAGAGATTCTCAATCCGATGATCACCGCAAGACTACCGGAGCAAACGCCCGAAAGCTCGGCAAAGTCCTCTTCTCAGCAACTTCTACGCTTGAAAGACAGGATTTCCCACTTCCAGGCAATACTCCTTGCGGCAACGCCCGGCGTGGTTATCGACGCTCGCAACGGTGGGCTGGAGCTCTACTGCGGGCAAGACCGCGCCTTCTTTTTCGAAGAGATCGACCTCAGGACTTCCGTCCATGCCCAAAGGGTCGATTTCGAGCTGACGAGCGGCAAATCCGATCTCTGGCAAGCCCTTACATTCAGTGGCTGGGTTGACCTTGGCACTCTGAAGAGTTCAGCAGAGTTGAATCTAAGCGGAGGCAACCCAGGGGACCTTATGAGATATCTGAATAAGTCCGCATCCGACAGGATCGGCGATTCTCAGATAGACCTGACCCTTACCCTTTCTGCCAGCGGCCCCGGAACCGCCCGCGCAGATTTCACGGCTTCGATCCCGCAGTTTACTCTCGGCGGCGGACCCCAGAGCACTGTCATGAGCAACGGCGCTCTGACCGGAGCATTAACCGTCGACACCAACAGCATCGACTTTTACATTTCTCATCTTCGGTTCAACTACCCGACTCTGAACCTCACTGCACGCTACGTCGAAAGATACTCCGATCAAAGCGTCACTCTGAACATCGACGGGCAGGAGACCGACGTTGCCACGGTACAGAGCCTCATGCTCGCCGTGGATAAGGATAACCCCGTCACCCGGCGGGTTTTTGAAATCATACGCAAGGGAGAAGTACCGGCGATCCTTTTCAGCGCGCGGGCAAACAACGCTTCTGATTTGCAAGAACTCGAAAACTTCACCATAAAGGGTTCGATCGAAAAAGGTGTCGTTTTTGCCCCCAAAGCGGACCTGCTCGTCTCCAACGTCAGAGGAAACGTGCTGGTTGAGGGTGGTGTACTGAGCGCAACTAACCTCTCGGGCCAAACTGCCGGGTCTTCAACCAGTGATGGAGAGCTGAGGATCGGGTTGCGGCACGACGACCCCCTGTTCCATCTGGATCTTCCAATTACGGCCGATCTCTCCGAGCTGCCCGAGGTTTTGAAACGGGTTGTCGATAACCAGGCATTCAGGCAAGAACTTGCGCAAATTAAAGATGTGGCGGGCAAAACACAGGGCAGGCTCGTACTTGGCGAAAGCCTGGAGGCACTCACCGTCAGAGTGGACTCCGGCCCTTTCCGCCTCTTTGGCCATTACGGCCGCCTTCCTGAACCCGTTGATCTGCAAGGCGCTTCTTTCCATCTGGAGGGGTCGCGAGTATCTGTGACATCTTTGGCCGGGAAGAGTGGAAGCTCGAGCTTCGAGCGGCTTGATCTGAGCTACGACTGGGGTGAGCCAAAAGTTCTGGGTATCGACTCTCAGGCCAGGTCCGTCGTTTCCATGGACCTTCTGGGTCCGCACATGAGAGCACATGAATACTGGAAAAACTTCTTGGACACCGCACCGAAAGGATTGCTGGAAATTAACTCCTTCCGGTTCATTGGCCCGCCTGCTGACCGCTCCAAATGGGTTTTCAATGCTAGAGGCTCGGTCGAGGACGTTGCTTTTCAAAACAAACGATTAAACGGCCCTCTCACCCTGAAGACAGGCGCCTTCGAAGTAGACGCGGACCAAATTACGTTCAGGGAGATCAACGCTGTCCTGGCGGACTCATCCCTGTCAATTTCAGGGAAAATTACAGGCTACATGGATCATCCGAAGAAAGTGGACCTGCAATTGAGCGGCCGGCTCGGCCCGGAGGGGAACAAAATTGCCGCTACGCTCGCTGAGTTCCCCCACTCTCTCAGGGCCATCTCGAATCTCAACCTGCACAGTTCTCGCCTGACCTGGGACAAGGAGTCCAAAACAGCTTTCAAGGGGGAAATGCAGCTTTCTGCCGGGCCCATGATTACGATCAGTCTGGTCAAAACGCCCCAGGAGCTTTCTATTGAAGACCTCATCATAAAAGATGAGGACTCTGACGCTACAATGTCGATGAACTCCGGGCAGAATCAGTTAAAAATCAGATTCTCCGGAACACTGAGCAACAAGACGGCCGACCGGCTCATCGTCGACAACAGGCTGCTCACAGGGCCTATAGGGGGCAAATTCAGTGCACATCTCTTCCTGGACACCCCCGAGAAATCGAGTGCTCAGGGAGAGGTCAGTATTTCGGGCTTCCAACTGCCGGTCAACCTCCCTGTGCCTGCGCGAATTGAAACCGCGAAGATCGAGGCTGATGGAAACAAACTAAATGTGAAATCGGCCATGATAAGCTGGAACGGAAGCAGGCTGAGCCTTATAGGGAGTGTCGCGATCACCCAGGGCGCTTATCTTGTGGATATGAATGCCTTTGCCGACAGTCTTGACCTGGAGAGCATTCTTAAGTCCAGGGGGAGCACTCAAAAGGAGATGGATAACTCCGCTCAACCAGGCCCCCAATCTCCGAAAAAGGCTTGGGAAGCGCCTCTTAAAGGTACTATCCGGATAAGAAGCGAACACCTGTCCTATGGAAAGGTTACCTGGAACCCGGCCAATGCCGATGTAGTCCTAAGCCCCGGATACATCGACATTCGGCTCAATCAGGCAAATCTGTGCGGGATCTCCACTCCGGGGAGCTTCAGAATCACGCCTGAGGGCCTGAATATCTCTCTCAACTTATCGGCCAAAGACCAGGACCTCGAATCAGCCATAGCCTGCCTCTTCAATAAACGGCACATTCTTTCCGGCAGTTACACGCTCACCGGAAACCTTGCGGCGAGCGGCTGGAGTGACAGCCTCGCGGATTCAATCGAAGGTGACGTTGAGCTTAAGGCAAAGGACGGGCGCATTTTCCGGTTCGATACATTAGGGAAAGTAATTTCGCTGCTCAGCATCTCCGAAATCTACAGGGGCGTGGTCCCGGACCTCGTCGGCGAGGGCTGCGGCTATAAATCTATAGAAGCTAAAGGGAAAATAAAGAACGGAAAGCTCGTCCTGTCCGATTCGGTAGTTAATGGGCCGTGCATCAAGATGGTCTTTCGTGGAGAGATAGACCTCCCAACTCAGCAAGTGGACGTGATTGCCCTTGTCGCTCCGATGCGGACCGTGGAGAGGGTGGTAGATGCGACGCCCCTTATGGGGAAAGTACTGAACGAGGCTTTCGTAACTCTACCGGTCCGCATAAGCGGAAACCTTGGCGACCCCACAGTGGTTCTTCTTTCCCCCAGCGCCGTGGGCGAGGAACTTTTCGGAGTGATGAAAAGGGTCTTCAAGCTGCCGTTGGCTATTTTTCAGCCTCGTGTAGAAAATGGAGAGGCTCATAACACGGATGGATCAGAACAGGGAAATTAGGGGGGCCTGAAGAAGCAGGTAGCGGGAAGTGGAAAAACACTCCTTCCGAATAAAAGGCATGTGCTGCGGCGAAGAAGTTGGGCTGCTCAGATCTGAGGTGGCGCCTGTCGTTGGAGACGATCAGAGGCTTTCTTTCGATCTGCTGCACAGCCGGATGACGATCAGCGGCAGTCTCGACCCAAGCCTTGCTGAAAGCGTCATGGCGGCGGTTGCCAGGACCGGCATGAAGGCAGTCCCCTCTGAGGATACCTGCGCCACAGGAATATGCGCAACAAAAGGCGACAGCGTCTGGGAAAAACATGGAAGGCTCTTCTCATGTGCAGCGAGCGGCCTCTTGCTGATGGCGGCATTTGTTTTTCAAGCGTTCCACCGGGGGAACATATTCGCCGCACTCGCGGGGGAAAGCGGCCGCCCTCCGATCTTTGCGGTTGTTCTCTATTTTTCGGCAATCCTTGCCGGAGGCTGGCTTATTTTTCCAAAAGCCCTCTATGCGGCTAGAAAGCTCAAGCCGGACATGAACCTTCTCATGACCGTGGCAGTCCTCGGGGCAATCGGTTTGGGTGAATGGCTGGAGGCCGCTTCCGTGAGTTTTCTTTTCGCCCTTGCGCTGTTGCTCGAATCATGGAGCCTGGAGAGGGCGAAACGTGAAATAACCGCGCTTTTGGACATCACACCCCCGAGAGCCCGCTTTATTTGCCCGGATGACGGGAACATCGAAGAAAAACCGGTGGACGAAATACCGGTCGGCGCCACCGTCGTGGTCCGGCCTGGCGAACGAATCCCGCTTGACGGCGTAATAACACGGGGGACCACATCCGTAAACCAAGCGCCCATAACCGGTGAGTCCGCCTGCATTCCCAAAGGATTAGGTTCCGAGGTGTTCGCCGGAACAATCAACGAAGAGGGGACTATAGAGTTCAGCTCGACCCGGTCCGCATCTGACACCACCTTATCGAGAATCATCCGCATGGTGGAGGAGGGCCGCTCCAGGCGAGCTCCTGCCGAGCATTGGGTGGATAAGTTCGCCGCGGTGTACACTCCTTTTATGATGCTGGTCGCCCTTGCCATTGTCGCAGTTCCCCCACTTTTCACAGGCGGGGGCTGGGCAAAGTGGTTCTACGAGGGCTTGGTCGTTCTGGTTATCGCCTGCCCGTGTGCGCTTGTAATATCTACTCCCGTGACAATTGTTGCAGGACTCGGCTCAGCGGCGCGAAACGGCGTGCTCGTGAAAGGAGGCGCCTATCTTGAAGCTCCGGCGCGGCTCAAAGCGATTGCTTTCGATAAAACGGGGACCCTTACTTTCGGCGAGCCCGCTGTAACACAGGTCATTCCGTTCGGCGACCACAGCGAGACCGGCCTTCTTGCAAACGCAGCCGCTCTGGAAGCGCACAGCACGCACCCGCTCGCAAGGGCTATTATCCGGCATGTGGAATCCAGAGGCATTAGCACCACCGTTGCGGACAAGTTCACAATTCTGCCGGGCCAGGGGGCGGAAGGGTCAATCGGGGGAAAAGCTTACTGGATTGGAAGCCACAGGATGCTCGAAAAATGGCAGCGGGAAAGCCCGGTTTTTCATGACGCGATCAGCAGGATCGAGGAGGCCGGGAATTCGCTCATGGTGATGTGGTGCGATGATCACGTCTGCGGACTGGTAAGCGTTGCCGACCAGGTGCGCCCGGAAGCAAGCGAGGCGGTTGCCCGCCTCAAAGCTCTCGGTCTGGAAAAAGTCGTATTGATCAGCGGCGACAATCACAAAACTGTCGAACTTATAGCCAGAGCGGTTGGAATCGATGAATTCCACTCTGAATTGCTCCCCGAAGATAAGGTCCGGCTTGTCTCAGAACTCAAGACAAAATTTGGCGGAATTGCTATGGTCGGAGACGGAATCAACGACGCTCCGGCGTTGGCTGCCGCAACCGTAGGGATCGCCATGGGGGCCATGGGCTCCGATGCTGCAATTGAAACCGCCGACATAGCGCTTATGTCCGACGACCTGTCCAAAATACCCTGGCTGATCCGCCACTCCAGAAAAACGATGGCCGTAATCAGGCAGAACGTGGTTTTCGCCCTGCTGGTAAAAGCCCTGTTCATCTGCATGGCGGCCGCCGGTATCGCGACCCTGTGGGAGGCGATTGCCGCCGATATGGGGGCTTCGCTGCTTGTTATCTTCAATGGGCTGCGCTTGCTCAGGATTACGGAGGCAGGCGGCGACAAAAAATATCCCGCCCTCTGCCGCTCCGAGTTAGCCTGCTGCACGAACCCGAAGCTATGAAGCAGGATGTCCTGCTTTCCCCGATAAGGAATCCAACCTTTCTATAAGGTCGCGGAAATCCTCAGACAGAGGAGCGTTTGCCGAAACAGTGGCGCCGGTGACCGGATGGGTAAATTCCAGATGGATCGCGTGCAGCATCTGGCGTTGCGTCCCAAGCAGCAGATCTCGCACCGGGGCCGATTTGACGTTTCTCGCCCGCCTCTTGTCCCCCCCATAAGTCTCGTCGCCGACGACGGGATGTCCGATATGGCTGAGATGTACCCTGATTTGGTGTGTCCTGCCAGTTTCAATCAGAACCCTCAGCAGCGCAGTCTCCCCCCAGTCCTTCTCGACACGCCATCGTGACAGGGCCTCGCGGCCTCTGTTCTGTAGAACAGCTATTTTTTTTCTGTCTGTTGGATGTCTGCCAAGCAGCGACGAAATCTCCCCCTCATCTTTAGCCGGACTCCCGTAAACCAGGGCGAGGTATTCCTTCCTGACCCACCTTTCCTTGAACTGCCTTACCAGGTTCAAATATGCACGCTCACTTTTTGCGATGACGAGTGCCCCGGAGGTATCCTTGTCCAGGCGGTGAACGATTCCGGGCCGAAGAGGAGAACCCTGAACGGCCAAGCGCGGCGAATGGGCGAGCAGTCCATGCACGAGCGTCCCTTCGGAGTGGCCTGCCCCTGGATGGACCACAAGCCCCGGCGCCTTGTTCACGATGAGCAGGTCCTCGTCTTCGAAAAGAATGTCCAGACCCATCGGCTCAGGCTTGAGGGCCTCATCGGATACCTGTCCGCGTACCTTCGCCATGATGAGGTCGCCCGTCCGGGTCTCGTAGCTCGGCTTTGCGGGATTTCCATTTATAAGGACCAGATCTTCTTTGATCAGCTTCTTGAAATGGCTGCGCGAAAGGTCCGGAATCACCCTGCTCAAAAACAGGTCGAGCCTTTG
>Ga0187864_10003993_pt1 | contig 11790 bp, 9 predicted proteins | sample June2016WEW_11_4_FD_132985 | JGI IMG/M metagenome (GOLD analysis project Ga0187864, IMG submission 132985) | Peatland microbial communities from SPRUCE experiment site at the Marcell Experimental Forest, Minnesota, USA - June2016WEW_11_40 | ecosystem: Environmental > Terrestrial > Soil >... | reverse complement strand
GGATTATCGCTGATGGGTTCTGCAACACGAATTGCTTCGAGCTACGTCTAATGTATTCATGCGCCGGGCCTGCGTGATACGTCTCGGCTTCGAGATTAAGGAGAGATAGCCATGAAAAGCAGTATTTTGCATATCCCACGCTGGGTGGCCACGGTGGTACTCCTCGCGGCCCTCGTCGGCGGAGGAGTGCTCGCAATCGGATTGAGGAATTGGTCCGGTCACGAGGTGTACGGCGCTCCCAGCCCGGATGTCACGCTGGCGCGGAACACAGCCCCCGTGTCTCTCGCGAATTTTAGCAATGGCTTTGCAGCGGTTCTGAAACCGGCTCTTCCGGCCGTCGTGAACATCCACACATCGAAAATCGTGAAGCAAGGACAGAATATGCCTTTCTTCAACGATCCGTTCTTCCAACAGTTCTTCGGCAATCAGTTCGGACAGATGCAACCGCGGCCCCAGCGCGAGCATAGCCTGGGCTCCGGCGTCATCGTCACATCCGATGGGACGATTCTAACGAATAATCACGTAATTGACGGTGCCTCTGACATCAAGGTGCAGCTCAGCGACAAGCGGGAATTCAACGCCAAACTCGTTGGCACGGATCCGAGAACGGACATCGCGGTGTTGAAGATCGACGCCACGGGATTGCCCACACTGGCTCTCGGCGATTCCTCGAGATTGCAGGTTGGCGATGTGATCTTCGCTATCGGTGATCCATTCGGAGTCGGCGAAACCGCCACCATGGGAATCGTCAGCGCCACAAGACGAAGCGGATTGGGCATCGAAAACTATGAAGACTTCATTCAAACCGATGCGCCCATCAATCCCGGCAACTCCGGCGGCGCGATGATCGATCTCCACGGCAACTTGATCGGCATCAACACGGCCATTGAAACCGGCGGGGGCGGCGGTAATGTCGGCATCGGCTTCGCGATTCCGATCAATATGGCGCACTCGGTGATGGACCAGATCGTCTCGCACGGCAAGGTCGTGCGCGGCTACCTCGGCCTCGTTCCACAGGACGTCACGCCTCAGATCGCGAAACAGTTCGGATTGAGCGAGCCCCGCGGCGCATTGATTGCAGAGGTTTCACCAGATACCCCGGCTTCGCGCGCAGGATTGAAACGCGGCGACGTCATCCTCAAATTGAACGGTGAGCCTGTCAATTCAGACAATGATCTGCGTCTGCGCATATCGCAGAGCGCTCCTGGAACCAATGTCAAGCTGGAGATTTGGCGTGATGGCAAGACGCAAGACGTCAATGTTCTGCTCGGCCAATTCCCGGAAAAAGTCGAGAATGCGAGCTCGGGTGAAAACAGTGAAGGCGCCCTGGAAGGCATCCACGTGCAAGAGCTGACCTCAGACATCGCGGAGCAGCTGAACTTGCCCGCTGGAACTCACGGCGTCGTGGTCTCGGACATCGATCCGGTAAGCTCGGCTTCATCCGACGATGTCCAGCGCGGCGATGTGATTCAGGAAGTCAACCGTAAGCCCGTATCCAGCATCGAACAATACAAGCAGGCGCTGGCTGGTGCGGACGATAAGCCGGTGCTTCTGCTGGTGAATCGAGGCGGTACGACGCATTACGTAGACGTTGAGCCCGCAAAGTAGCGGATTTCGGGCTCGCAGCAGGAAGAGGGGCGTGGCCTTATCGGCCACACCCTCTTCTCCTGGTTCGAGGGGTCTCTTCAGGCGTTTCCGCGTATCCTGGGCCAGGAAAGGACACCGCAGAATTCATCTCCCAGCAGCATCGGAGCAATCTTCTTCGGGCTATTAGTCTAGAGAGGGGAACTGCAGCGTGAGCGCGACAAGCAGTCCAATCCGACCCACCCATCGAACCCCCACTAGTTGGGTTATCGCTTTAAGCACGACTGGGGGTAGAATAGTACATGGGTTCTATTCATCCCGGCCCTTTGATCTAGTACTAAAATACTGTGCGCTACCTGTGTCTCGATGCGCACTCATTCTTAGCAAGGGGCTTCTGGGGTGAAATGTATGGCATTGGCAAAAAAGCAAGCCGTCTTTAGTGGTTCGCTGCTCCCTAATGGCCAGCGCCGCTGGAGTTCGTTCGGTGCGGGCCTCGGACTCGAATGCCTCGCTCTGACCGCCCTCGTAATCCTACCGTTGTTCATGCCGCAGAAATTCGAAGCGGTTCAGCACTACTGGGTCACGCCGATTGAAGTGCCCGTTATTCAGCCTTGGAAACCTCAGCCGCCCCCAAAGCCGGTCATCATGAAGCGCGAGGTCGTCAAGGAACTCCCCAAGCCCGAAGAAATCGTCGCGCCGAAGCCAAAGATTTATAATCCGGTAATCACGTCGCCCATCGCAAAGAGGGTGACCGCGCGCAAGACTGTGACGCCGGATGTGGAAGTCGCAAAGGCACTCCCGGACCCGATGCTCTCACTGGGCAGTTCGGCCGTCCCGACTCTAAAGAGACCCCGCGAGGCGGTTCAGACGGGCGGTTTTGGCGATCCGAATGGCGTGCCTGCCAACGGAAAAACGGACCGTAATCCGAACATCACGCAGCTTGGCGCCTATGACATGCCCGCAGGAGCGGGTTATGGCAACGGCACGGGCGGAGCGAAGGGCGCTCGCGGCGTGGTGGCCAGCACCGGATTTGGCAATGGCGTCGCCGTCGGTGGTCCCGGCGGGGGAAGTCACGGCAGCGTCCAGCAGGGAGTCTTCGCTGATGAGCGTGCAGCCGCACCGGCTCCGAAGATGAAACAAACGGCTGCCGTGTCGAACACCAAGCCCGTCGAAATTCTCTCCAAGCCAAAACCGGTATACACAGACGAAGCCAGGGCCAAGAAGATCGAGGGGGATGTGCTTTTGCAGGTTGTGTTCACTGCATCGGGCGAAGTGAGAGTCGAGCGTGTCGTTCAGGGATTGGGCTACGGTCTCGACCAGTCGGCTGAGGCCGCCGCACGCCAAATCCACTTCCGCCCAGCCCTCCAGGAAGGTCAGCCGGTGGATTTCTCCGCCATCGTCCACATCACATTTGAATTGGCGTACTGAAAGGGGAATGCAATGCGCACGTGGAAAAGCTTCTGCCTCTCAACAGCCCTCGTAGGCGCTCTCGCGGGCGTCGCCGGCGCACAGACACAGACGGCTGACCAAACCCAGCCTCAGCCCGGCATTTCGACCTCAAATTCAGCTGTTACGGTCAACGAGGCTATCGATCGCATCATCGCGCGCGAGCACGACGAGAACGCTACGATCCGGCGTTACAACCCGATCATAGAAACCTATATTCAGGACATGAAGCCCGACAAGGACCTGGGCTCCGTGCCGGTTCGCGACCACTATTTTCTTGGCCAGGCCAATCTATCGCAGGGCGTCGTGGACAACTCGATGCTGGAGAAGAAAAAGGGCAAGATAGGTGAGTTCAACCCCCTCTCGCACGTCTCCGGATTCTTCACCTCTTCGTACGTGCCCGCTGGCTTCCTCCAGATGATCTACCTCGATACGAGCGGGTTCGACCGCCAGCACTATCAGTTCGACTACGCGGGCCGGCAGTTTCTGGGCGAAGTTCGCTGCCTGATGTTCGACGTCACGCCGCTGCCGAAATCGGGCAAGGGACGTTTCAAGGGCCGCATCTGGGCGGAGGATCAGGGTTTCACGATCGTTCGCTTCAACGGGGTTTATACGCCGGTCGCCGGGATCAACGGCTTTAATCTCCACTTCGATAGCTGGCGCCTTAACGTGCAGCCCGGACTCTGGGTTCCGTCCTTTGTTTTCAGCCAGGAATCGGACCTGAAGGATTTCCTCGGAAACCATGTGCGCTTCAAGGCGCAGACGCGCCTCTGGGGCTACAACCTGAGGAACATGGGTCGCCAGGAAGAGTTCAGCCAGATGACGATTGAGGCCGCCACTGCCATCACGGACCAAGCCGCCACACAGCAGGATCGCTCGCCAATCGAGGCACAGCGCGAATGGCAGCATCAAGCTGAAGTCAACGTGATCGACCGCTTGCAGCGCTCGGGCCTGCTCGCACCCGCGGGCGAAGTCGATAAGGTTCTCGAGACAGTCGTCAACAATCTCGAAGTTACGAACAACCTCGACATCCAGCCGGAAGTCCACTGCCGCATTTTGCTTACTGGCACACTCGAATCCTTCTCAATCGGCCACACGATCGTTATCAGCCGCGGTTTGCTGGATGTCCTCCCGGACGAAGCCAGTCTCGCCACGGTTCTGGCGCAGGAGTTAGCCGATATCATCGTCACGAAACCCTCGACCGACCAATGGGGCTTCAACGACACGACCAATGTCACCACCGTCGAAGCTGTCGAACGTTTCTCATTCAGCGACAGCCCGGACCAGGTGCACGTCGCGAGCCAGAAGGCCATGGAGCTTCTGAAGAATTCGCCGTACAAAGACAAGCTTGGCAATGCCGGCCTCTTTCTGAAACAGCTCGATGCGGAATCCAAGAATTTGCCCGCGTTGATTAGCCCGCATGTCGGTAACCGCGTCGTCGCCGTCGAGCAGTTGATGAGTGCCGCGCCGCAACTGCAACCCGACAAACTCGATCAGATCGCGGCTCTGCCGATCGGGGCCCGCGTCAAGGTCGATCCGTGGAACGACCGCGTGGAGTTGCTCAAATCTAAGCCCGTTGCGCTGCTTTCGGTGCGCGAGAAAATGCCCTTCGAGGTCACCCCCTTCATGCCGTTCCTGACTCGCTACGAGAAGCCTGGTTCCAGCCTCTCGGCGGATCCCGCCAAGGCAGACCTGGCCAAGAAGGAACAGCACCAGCAACCGGCGCAACAACGACAGTAGATTCGTTTCAAGTTCTCTGAGCCCGGCGGCAAGATCCCTTGCCGCCGGGCTTTTCGTTTTGGGGACACCCGTTCCCGCGCGGCCCACATTATCCCGGCACTGCAACAATCGGGGTATTCCCTATCCAGCCGTAAATGGGGGACACTCATGGAGGCCATGCAGCACCAGTCCCTGCTCGAGTACTTCCGCCGCGATTCGCGCCCACAGAATGAGATCGCAGTCGCTTGGCGACGCGGCTATCGAATGGTCCGGTGGTCGTACGCAGACCTGCTCCGGTGCGCCACGAAGTTCGCCTCGGAACTCAGGACTCGCAGAATCGGAAAGGGCGACCGGGTGCTCCTCTGGGGAGAGAATTCGGGGGAGTGGGTCGCTGCGTTCCTCGGCTGCCTCTTTCAGGGCGCCATTGCTGTCCCTATGGACGCGATTTCCGAAAAAACTTTCGCGCAGCGCGTCGCCGAGCAGGCAGGGGTGAGGCTCGCAGTTGTCGGGCGCGACTTACCTTCGCCTCTCGCTGCGTCGGCTACACTGAACCTCGAAGACTTTGCGGAATTCACGAACAGCCGTGCCGCCGGAGACTTCTTGCCCTCCCCGGCCGGTCCCGATGACCCGATCGAGATCGTGTTCACCTCCGGGACCACAGCGGAGCCTCGCGGCGTCGTTCTCACGCACAGAAATCTCCTCGCAAATCTCGAGCCGATCGAGAAGGAAATCGAGCGCTACCGCCGTTACGAGCGCATCTTTCATCCGCTGCGATTCCTCGATCTCCTGCCGTTGAGCCACGTCTTCGGCCAGTTGCTCGGGATTTTTCTGCCTCAGATTCTTGGTGCGACGTCGGTTTTTCTCGACACGCTGAACCCGGCTGAAGTCATTCGCTGCATTCACGACGAGCAGGTCTCCGTCCTCGTTACCGTGCCGAGGCTTATCGAATCTTTGCGCGATCAAATCGAGCGCGATGTCGCCTCGCATGGCGACATCGAGAGATTCCGTCGCGCCTATGAGGCCGCCGAGCGCGATCATTTCTTGAAGCGCTGGTGGCGCTTCCGTGCCATTCGCCGCCGGTTCGGCTGGAGGTTCTGGGCCGTGATTTCGGGCGGGGCCGCGCTTCCTCCGGCTGCCGAGGAATTCTGGACCCGGCTCGGGTATGCCGTGATTCAAGGCTACGGTCTCACGGAGACAACTTCTCTTGTCAGTCTGAACCATCCGTTCCGCCTCGGGCGCGGTTCGATCGGAAAAGCGCTGCCAGGGCTGGAGGTCAAGCTATCCAACGAAGGCGAAATCTTAGTTCGTGGCCAAAACGTCGCCTCCGGTTATTGGAAGGGTGCGGGCGTCGTTGCTCCCGTGCTCGATGCGGATGGATGGTTTCACACGGGCGATATCGGCGAGCGTGGCGCGAATGGGAACCTCTACTTCAAGGGCCGTCGGAAAAATGTGATCGTGACGCCGGAAGGCCTGAAAGTCTACCCTGAGGATTTGGAAGTGGAACTGCGCAAGGAGCAGGGCTTGCGCGACTGCGTGGTCGTCGGCCTCGCGCGCGATGGCAACGCGGAACCCTGCGCCGTGCTTCTGCTGCGCGATCCTCCTGCTCAGACGGAGGCCGCCGCTGCCGCCGCATCCGTCATTGTGCAGCGTGCAAACGAGCGGCTCGCGCCGTTCCAGCAGATGCGTCGCTGGTTCGTATGGCCCGGAAGCGATTTCCCTCGCACGCCGACGCAAAAGCCCGTTCTCGCGGACATCCGTGAAGCCGCGGAAACAAGACTGGGTGGTCGAGAAGCCGCCGCGGGGCCAGCAGCAGTGGCCGCGGGCCCGCTCGCGGAACTCCTCGCGCGCGTTTCGCATGGCCGTGCACTGCAAGAGGGCACAGCGGCGACGCTCAATCTGAGTTCGATCGAACGCGTCGAATTGCTCGGCGCTCTCGAGGATCGCTACCAGATGGACCTGAGCGAGACCGAATTCACTTCCGCCGATACCGTCCAGGCGCTCGAGCGATTGGTCCAACAGCCACCGGCGCCCTCCCCCGCATTTCATTATCTGCGCTGGCCTCAGAGCTGGCCCGTGCGAATCATTCGCGCGGTCGTATACCAACTCCTGGCCCGCCCGGCCATGTTGATCCTCGGATGGCCGGACATACGCGGCCGAGAAAATCTTCGCGGCACGAAAGGTCCGGTGCTCGTGGTCGCAAATCACATTACATTCTTCGATCCCGTCTACGTTCTCGAGGGATTGCCTTGGCATCTACGGCGGCGTCTGGCCGTGGCCATGGATGGTGAACTTCTCGAATCGATGCGGAACCCTCCGCCGGGCACGGGATTCTTCGCGGGGCTGGTTGGCCGCGTGGGATACTTCCTCGTCGTCTCGCTCTTCAACGTTTTCCCGTTGCCGCGCCGCTCGGGATTCCGCAAGAGTTTTGCATTTGCGGGCGATCTGGTCGACCGCGGATGGAGTGTCCTGGTTTTCCCCGAAGGCGAGCGCACCAAAACCACTCAGATGAACCCGTTCCGAGCCGGGATAGGCCTCCTCGCGACGCGGCTGGGCGTGCCGGTTGTCCCCGTGCACCTCGGCGGAATCTCCGAGTTGAGAGAAGCCGGCAAACATTGGGCGCGTCCCGGCCAGATCAAGGTTTCGGTGGGCGCACCGGTCCGCTTTGCGGAGACCGACCCCGCCGAACAGATCGCGCGCGATCTCGAACGCCGCGTCGCCACGCTGGGACCCGGCTCATCAGCCTAGAACCTGGTTGCAGACCCGTATGCGGAGGCGCGTGACATCCGCTGGCACGGGCGCATTCCGCGATACAATGGTTTGTAGGTTTGGGGGAAAGTTGGATGATCCATCGTTTTGTTTTTCATAACGACCGTGTGCAGCCGATCGAGCAGGTGCGGCTCTCGCCCGGTCAATCGGGTCTGCTAAGCGGTTGGGGCCTGTTCACGACGATCCGAATCGTCGAGGGAATCCCGTTCGCCTTCGAGCGCCACTGGAAGCGTCTCGCGCGCGATGCTCAACGAACCCATTGTCCCTTCCCGTTTGAAGCGGAAAGGGTTCGGGGGCAATTGGGCGAAGTGCTGAACGCGAATCAGGTGCGAGAAGGCTGCGCGCGCATCTATATGATCTACAACCAGCCCGGCTTCTGGCGCAGCAACGAAGCTCTTCCCGCGGTGGACCTGCTGCTTTGCTCGTCTGACTTGCCTCCCTACCGCGACCTCGTGCGCCTCGGACTACGCCAACACGGGCGTCATGCGGCCTCGCCTCTCGCTGGCACGAAGGTCACTTCCTGGCTCAACAACGTCTGGAATCTTTACGAAGCACAGCAGGCGGGTTGCGATGAAGTCGTCTTGTTGAACGAGCGCGGCGAAGTGGCCGAATGCACCGCCGCAAACATCTTCTGCGTGCAGGGCGGCCGCGTGCTCACGCCGCCACTCTCATCGGGTTGTCTCGAAGGCGTCACGCGCGGCATCGTCTTTGAGATCGGCCCGCAGGCTGGAGTGCCCGTCGAAGAGCGCACGCTCTTCCCCGAGGACCTCTACTCGGCAGACGAAGTCCTCATCTCCTCGACGAACCGCAACGCGATCGCCGCCAGGGAAGTCAACGGACACAAGATCGCCGCCGCGCCCGGTCCAGTCGTACAAAAGCTCGAAAAGGCCATAGCCGCCTATGTGCGCGAATACGTCGAAGCCCGCACGGCCGTTCCCGGCAGGCGCTGACCGGGACCCCGCTCTTTCTTTAGCGGATCAAGAAGCCAGCGGCGCCGACAGCCAATCCGCAAATCCCGAGGGCCGAGCCCAAAATCCAGAAGAATCGCTTCTGCGTCAGCAGCGTAATCGAGCAAATCACGAGCGCCGCTTCTAACAGGACTTCGCCCAGATCGAAGCGATTCGCCCGCCGCTGCTGGAGCTTCACTTCGTCCTCGCCCTTTCGCGCTTCGGCCTCGATGTCTTTCTGTTCATCGCGGTAGCGCTCGATTTCCTTGCTGTACTTTTCCTTTTGCTTCTCGATTTGGTCCGAGTTCTGGAGCGCGAAAACAGAGGTTTCGTCCATGAAGAGCTCGTACGTGTGCCGCCGGATATCTTTCGCTTCGTAGTAGGCCCACTGATCGGTCGCCCGTGTCTGGCTTAGAAGCTCCTCGGTGTGCGCGCGATGGCCAAGCAAGGAAACAGCAGCGACCAGCACCGCAAGGATCGCCATGGTCATTGTTACGGGCGCAAGATTCGCATGGTGCGCGCCTTCCTCAGCGTGTTCGCGGAGTTCACTGATCTCGTCCGGCATTTTTTCCTCGCCTTTGGCGCATATTTGTCTTTCGTGCGCGCAAGAGAATATCAGAGTCCGCTCGCGGCCGCTATTGGATGGCTACCGTCCGTTCGTGGAGTTCCGGTACAATCTCTGGTAGATAGCGGAGGGGATAAATACATGACTGAACTTGCCAGCAAGAACTGCGTCCCGTGCCGCGGAGGAGTCCCGCCGCTCGCCGGCCAGGAGCTGGATGCGCTCGCGAAGCAGGTGCCGCAGTGGAAGGTCGTGGATGGGCATCACATCACTCGTGCCTTCAAGTTTCCGGATTTTCGCCAGGCGCTGGCGTTCGTGAATAAAGTCGGGGAGCTCGCTGAACAGCAGGGCCATCATCCGGACATTCTGCTTTCCTGGGGCAAGGGCGAGGTCACTACCTGGACTCACAGTATCAACGGCCTCACCGAAAGCGATTTCATCCTAGCCGCCAAGATCGACAAGCTATAGAGTGCCTTCCAATCTGAGAACCGCCTTCCGCGATAGCTTTCTCTTTCATTGGTACAAGAATATCGCCGCGCCCATCGAGTACGCATTGTGGCGCCTGCGCGGATCCCCGGGACCGAAAATGCCTCACCTGGTAAAGCAGCGCGTCATCCAACAGTACGCTCGCGAGTTCGATCTTCCGATCCTCGTCGAGACTGGCACGAACTACGCCCACATGATCTACGTTCAGAAAAACCGCTTTCGCGAAATCTACTCCATCGAGCTCGACGCGCGGAAGGCGGAGAGCGCGCGGCGCAAGTTCGCTGGACGGCCGAACATTCACATCCTCGAAGGCGACAGCGGAACGGTTCTGCCAAGGCTTCTTCCGGCGCTCAAGGATCGGTGCCTTTTTTGGCTCGACGGCCACGACTTCGACATTTCGACGCCGGTCAAGCAGGAACTTGATGCTCTCCTCAAGAATCCCGCTCAGGGCCACGTGCTATTGATCGACGATGCCAACTGGTTCGACGGTCGCGGCGACTACCCTTCCCTCGAAGAATTGCGCCAAAGGGTTGCCCGCGAATATCCCGGCCGCCAAATGGAAGTGACGGACAACATCATCCGCATCTGCCCGTCCAAGCCGCAGCCTCCCGAATCTAACTGACCTTCGCACGGCCGCGTCTTTGACGGGATAGGAGATAGGCTAGAGCGAAACTGCCCTTTTTTGCTTCGGTTCAGGACTGACGGGTAAATGTGCATCCGCTATCGGAAATTCCCACAATTCTACAGGTAATATTCGGCAAACTGGTCGGACGGTGTTCGCGCAGTCGGGCTGGTACAATGCAGGAACTAGTCGACAAACTTAGGAGTAACTCCTTGACGTGGGATATCTTCATATGCCACGCGAGCGAAGACAAGGATAGCTTTGTTCGCCCGCTTGCCGAGCGCCTCAGCGCTGAAAGGAGTAAGGGTATGGTATGACGAGTCGACTTTGAGAATGGGCGACAGCCTTCGTCGGTCAATAGACAGAGGACTGGCGGAATCTAGATATGGAGTTGTCGTGTTGAGTCCGGCATTCTTCGCAAAGGAATATCCACAAAATGAGCTCGACGGTTTGGCTTCGAGAGAATTTGCAGGTCAGAAAGTAATATTGCCGATTTGGCACAATGTGGGTGTCGAAGAGGTACTACGCTACTCTCCAATGCTTGCCGGCCGCATATCCGCATCATCAGCCAAAGGAATCGCTTATGTGGTTTCTGAGATTCTGAACGTCTTGTCTTCCTCTGCCGTCGAACCTTCCGCAACCAAGTCTCAGGAAGATGCGGATCGCACGAACGATCAATTGCGGGCTTTTCGGGCACCTCAAACGGTGGCTGAACTTGTCGTCCTTCTAAAATGGTTGCTTCATCAGGTCAATAGTCTCGAGGTTGTTTCTAACACCTTCGGCAGAACCGGCCGTATTCATGAAAACCTGTGGGCGCTGCGGCCTAGAGCTATCGCGGCGATCCATGCCTGCAAGAATCTTTCAGCTCAGGATAAAACGGAATTGGCGGAGTTCCTGGAGCGGGGCGCTTTCGATATGTTTCTGAGAGAGGCGGATCTCACGTTACCGAGACTGGGAGAAAAACACTACTCTGGAGATCGGACTCTACTAAAACGGGATAAATTTCAGGTCCAAGGTATTCTGGAATCGAGCATCGAACGATTACTGCGACAGTACGACTCAAATACTGAGTATCTCCAACTCATGGCTGACCCAAGCAGTTGGAGGCTTCGTGGTTTTCGAAGTGAACAAGATTACGCCGAATACCTCCACCCCACTACGGTGACGCTGTTCAGGAATCTCACGCCACTTCAGCGAGAAATGTTGCTCGAAGTGCTGAGTCTCAAGAAATTTACCGAAGACGATCTGGCAAGGTTGGGAGTTCCTTCTGCAGTAATCGCGGAAACGCTGAATTCCCTCATCCGGGACAGCTGGCTACGAGTCTTGGACTTTGATACAGGCAGGTTTGTTATCACAGAGTTGGGTGCGCGTCTCCTGCGAAACAAGCTAAGTTCGACCTGATGAAGCCCGTTGCGACCGGCGCTTGCGCGCGGACCGAGCTAGATGGATTGTACACGCACGATTCTTCAGTCTCATCAGGGATCAAACTCTCATTCGATCCAGGAGTCGAAGTTTTCGTAACTCCGGTAATCCGACTAACCAGGCAAGTAGATTTGATGATCAAATCTAAGGAGTTCCCCGCCTTCCCGTCGTCGATTGATTCCGAGTACCTCATAACTCTACTATTGCGCGTGGAGATGCCCGCCATGAACCCGAGC
>Ga0187864_10003990_pt1 | contig 11799 bp, 10 predicted proteins | sample June2016WEW_11_4_FD_132985 | JGI IMG/M metagenome (GOLD analysis project Ga0187864, IMG submission 132985) | Peatland microbial communities from SPRUCE experiment site at the Marcell Experimental Forest, Minnesota, USA - June2016WEW_11_40 | ecosystem: Environmental > Terrestrial > Soil >... | reverse complement strand
CGGGTCGGCGCAATTGATGAAGGACAGCTCCGGCATGCTCAAATTCCGCCTGGGCTTCGACGATAATCTCGAAGGCACCATCAACGGCGGCGGCGTGCCGGTCAGCTTTCACACTCTCCACGGAACCATTTATCTTCGCAAGAAGAAGTAGGGTAACGCCGGCGGTCTTTGCCGCCGGTTCTTTGCCGGGCAAGGTAAACCATGCCCTACCAAGGCGCAATGGTAGGGCATGCCTTAGCTTTCCAAATCTCACACAAGAAATTGCATAAAATGATGGAGGAATGAAAACTCCAACTACGCGCCGCGCGTTTCTGAGCGCGGCCTCGCTCGCCGGGCTGGGCGTTGTCGCCGCTCCCGGCGCTGCGGCGCGCGCCGAAACCACGCCTTGGGAAATCAAGCTCGGTATCGCCACCTACAGCTTCCGCAAGTTCGACCGGCCGAAGGTGATCGAGATGATCCGGCAGGTGCGCACCCCTTGGATCAGCGTCAAGAACACCCCGCAGCAACTGGCCACCGATAGCACCCCCGAACAGGCTCGATCTGCGCGCCAGGCATTCGATGCCGCCGGGCTCAAAGTGATGAGCATCGGCAACATCGACATGACCAAGGCCAATACGGTGGACGATTTGCGGCCGCTGTTCGAGCTGGCGAAGAACTTCGGCGCACCCATGATGGTTTGCGCTCCCACGCAGGGCAACCTCAAGGCCGTCGAGCAGATGGTGCGCGAATACGACATTCGTATCGCCATCCACAATCACGGGCCGGAGGATCCGCATTTCCCCAGCGCGCAATCGGTGCTCAAGGCGGTGAGCGGTCTCGACCCGCGCTGCGGCCTGTGCATGGACGTCGGGCATGCGTACCGCGCGGTCCGCGTGCCCCGCTTGCGGGCGGCGATGGCGGCGGTGAAGGGCGACGTCTCCAACACATCCAACTCGGAAATTGTCGGCGCCTTGTGGGAGGCCGCGGCAGCGCGGAGGGGCGAAACCACTTACGAGGACGATCCGGTGAACGTCATCGCACCGGCCGGCGCCCGACTGTTCGATATGCACATCAAAGATCTGAAAGATTTGACCGACAAGGACAGCCAGTGCGACGTGGGCAACGGCGAAATACCCGTCCGTGACATTCTTGAGAAGCTGACGAAAATCCATTACCAGGGGTGCGTGAACCTGGAATACGAAATCAACGCCGACGACCCTCTACCCGGCGTCGTGCGCTCGTTCCGCTACCTGCGCCTGGTGCTGACTGACCTCGCCGCCGCCTGATCCACGCTATGCACAACATCGTAATCGGAACCAAATCGGAAAAACGCGCGCTGGTGACGGCGGAAAACGCCATCAGCTTTCTCGGCGCGGAGGGCCCCCGCGTCTTGGCCACACCCAACATGATCGGCTTGATGGAGCGCGCCTGTCGCGACGCCGTGCTGCCACAACTCGCGCCCGGATACGACACGGTGGGAACCCACGTCGACGTCTACCACCTGGCCGCCGCGCCCATCGGCGCGACGGTGAACATCACCGCGGAAATCACCGCGGTGCTGGAGCGCCGTGTCGAGTTTCGCGTGGAAGCCTGGGACGAGCAGGAAAAGATCGGCGAGGGCACGCACCAGCGCGCCATTGTCAATGTAGCCAAATTCGCCGCACGGATGGCGGAAAAGCAAGCGTCGGGATAGCCCGGCTCCAGTGTGTCACGCAGAACAGAAGAAAGGTCGAGACGACTCTCGACCCAGCAGGCAGGAATGCCCGCGCCACGGTGCTACCAGTTGAAAATCGAAGGCACCGGGCGGAAACTGCCGCTAGCGGATTGCGGCGCCGGCGACACGTCCTTCATGGCACCGGTCTGCTGGTGGTAGAACGCCAGCAAGACGGATTCATCGTAGTCGATGGCGCGGGCATATTGGCGTATGTAGCTGGTGTTGTATATGCCGCCGGGCAGCCTGCGAAAATCTCCTTGCTCAATGGCTTCGAGCGACCTGACGCCGATCTTGGTGACTTCGGCAATCTGCTGGAGCGAAATGCCCCGGTTGCGGCGGATTTCCGCAAGTCCCAGCACGCTATCATCCTTGTTCATCGCGCACGCCTCAGCCGGGCACGCCATAGCCCGGTACTGACCTTAATTCAGTGTCGAAAGAAGGAACACTATAACATCAAGCTCCGGCTCTGATAAACTCTTTTTTCATGGACCTATGCCGGCGGACTTTCACGCTCTCGATGATGGGCGGCATGTCCTTCAAAACCTGGGGTTTAACGCCGCGGCCCAACTTGTTTGTACTGGTTTTGATCGAGCTCCTGCGGCCGGATTTCCTGGAAACCGCATGGGGTAAACTATCCAATGGGGGGTTTCGGAAACTATTAACTTCGGGTGCATATTTTCCCGACTGCCGGCACCTGGCGAGCACATTTCCGTCGACCACGCTGGCGACGCTGGCCACCGGCGCGTGGCCGGCGGAGCACGGCATCGTGGCCGATTCCTGGTGGGATCGCCGCTGGCGGCAAACGGTGAAAGCCTCCGCAGAGGAAATGCTGGCGACCACCGTGGCCAGTCAGATCGCCGCAGAGGCTGGTACGCGAGTCTACGTAGTGGCCCCGGACATGGCGCGCGCCGGTCTGGTGGCTCCGCACCCGGCGGCGCGGCTATTCTGGCAGGATCGGGAGGGCCGCTTCGACACGCTGGGCACGGCGCCGGACTGGCTGGGCCCGTTCAACACCGAACGGCCGATTGAGGCGCTGCACGGCGCCGGGTGGCTGGCGGCCGGGGCGCCGGCGGGCTCTCCGCCGCTGCGCGAACTCACCTGGGACGCGGCCCGCCCACAGGTTTTCGACGAGTTGTACCAGTCTTCGCCGTTCGCGGCGGCGGCGCAATTCGATTTCTTGCGCGAGCTGGCAGCCAACGAGCGGCTCGGGCAGTCGGGCAGCTTCGATTTCGTCTGCCTGGTGGTCTCCGCGCCGGCCCGGCTGGGATTCGAGACCGGCGCCTTCTCGCCGCTGATCGAGCAGATGACGCTGCAACTCGACCTGCAGATGGAATCGCTGCTGACGCAGTTGCGGCGAACCTTGGGCGACAAGGGATTCGATCTCGCCCTGGCCGGCTGCCATGGAGCACCCCCCGCGCCCAGCCCCAGCGCTCGCCCTCGCATGGCCGTGGCGGGCGAGAGCGTGGCGCAGGCCGTGGAGAGCGCCTTGCACGACCGCAATCTCGGACACGTCGAGAAGTATCTCTACCCCTTCCTGTACCTGGACGGCGGAACGGCGCGCGACCTGGAACCGATGTGGCAAACGGCTGCGGCCGCCGCCCTCGAACACCCCGCCGTCGCCGGATACTATACTGCTGGCGGCGCCTGTTCCAGCCGCGACGAATGGGAGCGCCGCTTCCGGAACAGCTTCCACCCCAGGCGCTGCGGCGACGTCATGCTGTCCTACCGGCCGGAATACGTGGAAGACTATGGCCAGGGCCGCGGCATTTCCTACGGCTCGCTGTACAACTATGACACCGGCGTGCCGCTTTGCTTTTATGGCCCGCGCTTTCGCAGCGGGTCGTTCGAATCGCCGGTGGAGGCGGTGGACTTGGCTCCCACGCTGGCTCGCGCCTGCGGCGTCGCCCCGCCTTCTTCATCCACCGGCCGCGTTCTGGCGGAGGCCCTGGCGGAATGAGCGGCGCACGGGATCCTCAGTCTCCCGTCTGCATCGCGCGCGAATTGGCCGGCTTCCTGCGCCGCCAGGGCATCTCCCATGTGTCGCGGATCGTTCGCGCGCTCGAACTGTAGGGGCTGGGCACGCCTCGGCCCGACGCTAAGTCACTTACAAAACCGCAAGTGCGGAATAACCCGCATCAGATTCTTGGATTGAAACCATGGGCGCGGGCGTGGCGTCTTATAGGCAGAAACCGCAACCTACCCTCGGGGTTGGACGCAAGACAAAAACATCTTGTGCGCCAAGGATTATCGAGCCACAGGAATTTCAACTTCAAGGAAACTCTCGGATATGACGAAAAAGTCGCTGTTGTTGGTTGGAATTGTGTCTGCTTGCAGCTTCGCTCTGGCGGGCACCAAGAGTTATGACATTGTTTTCGGTCAGACTGCGGTCGTCGGCACGGTGCAGTTGGCTCCCGGCGAGTACAAACTCAAAGTCGAAAATGGCACTGCAACCTTTACCGATGTCGGCACCAATAAGTCGGTGTCGGCGCCGGCCAAGGTGGAAACTGCCACTCAGAAGTTCGCTCGTACAGTAGTCGATGCCATCCGCGAAGGTAAGACGGATCGCGTCGCTGCCATCGAGTTGGGCGGCTCGACCACCAAGGTCGAGTTCAGCACCGAGACCGCGCAGAGCGGCATGTAGTTACGAGACTCGCGGGGCAGGTCCGCGGCCTGCCTCGCAGTTTTGACGTCCTTCCAGTCCTTCCCTTTTTCCTTCCGACAACGGCTTCGAGCCAGACCGGAATCTCCGAAGAGCGACTTTGACGCGATTCTGTCGCCCTCGCGGGCTGGACTTCCGCCGTCGCGCCATCGGCGCGTTATTCACACCTGTGGCCCGGCCTTCACAAGGCCGGCGCGGGCGAGGGTATGCGCGGCAGCACCCGGTTGAGGCAAAATAGTAGAGCGGCGTCGAAGGCAGACGTTTGGCCTGACCCGTGCAGCAGGGTCTGGCGGCATCCGGGTCCATCCTATAAATCGGAACAAAGAGGAATACGTGAAGAAATCGGCCATAGTGTTGGTTTGTATTTTGTTGTTGGCGTGCTGGGCGCAGGCGCGGCCGTCGGACCCGGACGCTCCGGCGGGCGATACGAGCGCCGCGCCAGCCGATCAGCAGAGCCCGCCGCCAGCCGCGCAACCGCCGGCCGATCAGCAGAGTCCGCCAGCCACGCAACCGGCGAGCCAGGCGCCGGCGCAGACCGGGCAGCCCACCATTCTTGCGCCGCCGGAGCTGCCCAAATACCCGGACGTGCGGATGCCCGGCGAATCCGGCGTCTGGGTTGGCATCAGTGGATCCGAGCCCACCAACAACCCGATCTTCGATAAGGGGCGGGCCTCCGGGATTACCACCAGTTCCCTGATCACTTTCCAGGGCAGGCCGAAACTGGGAGAAAGCGCGGAAATCGGTTTCGCGATGGGCTTGCATAACGCGTTGGTGGTCTCCGGGTTTAGCACGCGCTCAGCGGGCGATTTCACTTCGACGACGGCTCTTACCCTGTGGAGCCAGAGTTACGGCCCGGGCGTACTGATTTCCACCAACTACCAGTTGCAGGAACTCAAGCTTTCGTTCGAATATCTGACCTGGCCGTATCCGGTGGAAAGCCGGCACTTCCGCTTGAAAACGTTATGGCAGGTGCAATACCTCAACATCAATACGGGGTTTGATGCACCGCTGTTGCCGATCACCGGTCCCGGGGGTGGTCCCCTCATTGGCTCCAACGGCTCGCCCGTGAGCTATCAGGCGGCAGGCAGCCGCTGGTTTGTCTCGCCCACGCTGGGATTGGGAGTGGCGGAGTATTTCTCCAAGTTCGTGCGGCTGGAACTGAACGGTTCGGGCTTTGCGTTCCCACGGCGCTGGACGATCTGGGATACGGACGGTTCCATCAACCTCCGTTTCGGACATTTCGAACTGGGCGGCGGAGCGCGCGCCTTCCATTTCAAGACTTCGACCAACGGCCCCTTTTACTTGCGCGGGACCCTGATCGTGCCGCAGGTTTCGCTTCGCTGGTATTCGAAGTAGCCGGCGGGCGCACGCGCCCTCCGAGCGCGCCGATTTCCTCTTCCGTCAGCCGCCGCCACTTGCCGATTGCGAGGTCCCCGATGCGGAGCGGGCCGATCGCGGTGCGAACCAGTTTCAACACGCCGCTGCCGGCGGCTTCGATCATGCGCCGCACCTGGCGGTTGCGGCCTTCCGTGAGGACCATTTCGACAAACGTGTGCTTCGCGCTGTCGCGCAGCCGGCGCACCTCGGCCGGGCGCGTTAGGCCGTCGCTCAGTTCGATACCACGGCGCAGGCGCTCGATTTGCTCCTCGCTGAGCAGCGTCGCGGTTTTCGCCTGGTAGGTCTTGGGCACCAGGTGCGCGGGGCTGGTGACGTGATCGGCGAACGCAGTGTCGTTGGTCATCAGCAAGAGGCCGCTCGTATCCAAATCGAGGCGTCCAACCGGGGCCAGCCAGGCGTCCAGGTCCGCGATCAGGTCGTAAACCGTGGGACGGTTCTCTGGGTCGCGATAGGTGGTCAGATAGCCCTTCGGCTTGTAGAGGACGATGTAGATTCCGCGTGCGGTGGCGATTGGCTTGCCGTCCAGGGTGACCTTGTCGCGCGCGAGATCGATCCACTGGTCGGGATTGCGCGCGGTCACGCCGTTGACCGCGACCCGTCCTTCGCCGATCCATCGCCGGGCCTCGGTGCGAGATCCCCTTCCGGCCTTCGAAAACACGCGTTCCAGCGTTTTGAGAACGCGTTGATTCGGCTGCTGTGCAAATGGCTTCAATACTGACCCTTAGTCCATCATTGCGCAATTGGCGCAGAAGAAAGAAGTCAGGAGTCAGAAGTCAGAAGACCTGAATGGCGCACTTCTGTCTTCCGCCTTCCGCCTTCTGCCCCCTGACTCCTGTCTTCCGACTCCTGACTGCTGTCTTCCGCCTGCTGCTACAGTTAAGTCTGGAGGGGAAAACAAACGCGGGCCATATTGATTCGGGGCGCGCACCACCTGCTTACCATGCGCGGCCCAGCGGAGGCCCGCCGCGGTTCTCTCCTGGACGATCCGGGGCTGATACACGACGGATCGGTGCTGATCCGCGATGGGCTGGTCGAGGAAGTGGGCCTGACGCGCCGGGTGGAGAACCTGAAGTCGGCGCGTGACGCGGTGGAGATCAGCGCGGCCGGGCGCGTGGTGATGCCGGGATTCGTGGACAGCCACACCCATTTGGCTTTTCCGCCGCCAGGCTGGGCGCACACCGACACGGCGTCGGCGCTGAACGCGGTCAAAACATCGAGCGCCAGAAGCATCGCCAGCCAGATGCGGAAATACCTGCAGGCGATGGCGCGGCACGGCACCACCACGGTTGAGGTCAAATCCGGGTGCGGCGGCGGCCCACGCGCCGAGCTGAAGCTGTTACGAGCGTTGTCCCTGGTGAATCGCGACCCAGTCGACGTGGTCGCCACGTTCCTCCTCTGTCTGCCGGCGCCCACCGCGGGGCCGGATCCGGCGGAGGAAGCCGTGGAGTGGGCCTGTGCGGAGTTCCTGCCGCTGCTCCATCGCCAGCGGCTGGCCCAGTTTGCCGATATCGTTTGGAGCCCCAGCGAGAGGCGGCAGCGGCTGATTCGGCTTTACCTGGAGACGGCGGGCCGGCTCGGCTTGGGCTGCCGGGTGCATGCGGATGGCGATGGCTTCGGCGATGGCTCCAAGGAAGCGGCGGCGCTGGCGTGCCATCTCCGGATCGCCGGCATCGACCATCTGGAGCAAATCGCGGTCGCGGAACTGGGAGGGATGGTGGCATCGGGTCCGGTCATCACGCTGCTGCCCGGCCGGGCCTTTCACACAGGCGGCTGCCCGGCCCCAGCGCGGGCTCTGCTCGAGGCTGGCGCCGCAGTGGCGCTGGGCAGCAATTTCAACCGTTCCGATAGTCCGATGCTCAACATGCAGACGGTCGTCTCGCTGGCGTGCCGGGAACTGGGGATGACACCGGCCGAAGCGCTGGTCGCGGCCACCATCAATGGCGCCTATGCGCTGGACCGCGTGGCCACCGCCGGGTCGATCGAACATGGCAAGCCGGCCGACCTGGTCGTGTTCAACGTCTCGGACTATCGGGAACTGGGGTACCATTCCGGCATGAACCTGGTGCATCTCACCATGAAGCGCGGCGAATTCATCTACCAGGAAGGCGCTGTGGCGCCGCTCGCGGCCGAACATCTGCGTCTCGCCTGGTAGATATCCCGGGCGAGATGTGGAAGTGAGGAGCTAGAAGTCAGAAGTCAGAAGTTAGAAGACAGAATTCCCGTTGCAGCCCGCATGACCGTCCAAAATCCTTCCATCAAAAAAGCCGGGCGGCTTGCTTGGGCCGCCCGGCATGACTAGCGCGTTACTGGGTCGCGGGTTACCTGACGAACACCGATATGCTGACGCTGACGTTCTGGCCTCCAGGTCCGTAAGCGGTCAAGGTGTAGGTTTCATTGGTAATCGGGTTGTCGGTGTACGAGCCGTTGACCGGCAGCGTCATCGGCGGTATATCGGCGCCGGTGAGCACCACCGAAGTGGCGTTCGCGGTAGTCCACGACAGCGTTGTCGGGGCTCCGGCAACCTGCGTGCTCACCGGGTTGGCCTGGAACGAAAGGATCTGGACCAGACCGACGTTGACCGTCAAGTTGCCCTGCACCGTGCCCACCGCGTTGGTGGCGGTCAGGGTGTAAGTGGTGGTGGCGCTCGGCGTAACCGTGGCGCATGCGTTGGCATTGAGATTGGTGCCGATGCTGGGTGCGATCGAGATGCTGGTCGCTCCGGTGACCTGCCAGCAGATCTGGGTCGATCCGCCCGGCGCGATACTCTGCGGCGTGGCGACGAAGGTCACAATCTGCGGAATGGCGGATCCGCTCACGGTCACGGTGGTCACGGCGGTGACGGTCTTGCCGTCCGCGCCGGTGGCGCTGAGGGTGTAACTGGTGGTGGTGGCCGGCGAGACGGTTGTGCTTCCGTTGGCGGTCACTGTGCCGACGGTCGGCGAGATGGAGATGGAGGTCGCGTTGGAGGTGCTCCAACTCAGCGTGGTTGACGCGCCGAGGCCGATGGTGTTCGGGCTGGCCGCGAAGCGGAGAATCTGAGCCGTCACGGCGCCCACCGTGACCTGCGCGGTAGCGGTGACGGTCTTGCCATCGGTACCGGTGGCACTGATCGTGTAGACCGTGGTAGCGGCCGGCGAGACGGCTACGCTCCCGTTGGCAGCCACGTTGCCGACGCCCGGCGAAATGGAAACGGTGGTGGCGTTGGAGGTGCTCCAACTCAAGGTAGTTGACGCGCCGGTGGCGATGCTGCCCGGGTTTGCCACAAAGCGGACAATCTGAGCCGTCACGGCGCCTACCGTGACCTGCGCGGCAGCGGTGACGGTCTTGCCATCCGTGCCGGTGGCGCTGATCGTGTAGGTGGTGGTCGTGGCCGGCGAGACGGTTGTACTGCCGTTGGCGGACACAGTGCCGATGCCCGGCGAGATGGAGATGGTCGTGGCGCCGGAGGTAGTCCAGCTCAACGTGCTTTGGCCGCCGGTGGGGATGCTGCTCGGGCTGGCCGCAAAGCGGAGAATTTGAGCGGTGGAGGCGCCCACCGTGACCTGCACGGTCTGCGTGGTGGTGCCGTTGGGACCGGTCGCCGTGAGTGTATAAGTGGTGGTGGCCGTGGGCGACACCGCAACCGAACCGGTGGTGGCGCTGACGGTGCCCACGCCGGGTGTAATGGTGGCCGATGTCGCGTTCTGGATCACCCAGCTCAGCGTTGTGGTCTGGCCGGATGTGATCGCCGCCGGTTGCGCGGTGAACTGCTGGATCTGCGCCTGTACCGGCGCAGCCGTGGTAACCAAGGTGGTGGCTTGGGCCGAGATGCCGTCGGTGTTGGTGACCTTGAGCTGGAACGTATAGCTCTGGCTGGCGGCAGCGGTGAACGTAGCCACCGCCTGGTTGGCGTTGTTAATCGTCACGGTGGGTCCGGCGAGTTGCGACCAGGCATACGTGAGAGCTTCGCCCAGAGGATCGTACGATCCGGAGCCGTTGAGTGTGATGACTCCGGCGGGTACTCCGAACTGGCTGGGCCCGGCGTTGGCGATGGGCGGGCTGGTGCCGACGCGCCGCGTGCCAAACTCGTACCGGATGCGCGGGACATCCATCGGCACCGGCGTCTTTATGCTGCCGTAATCCTTGGGATGGATGTAAGAGCCCATTTCGAGACCGAACATCACCTGGCCGTTGCCCGTCGAGAAGACGCCGGTCTGATTGTAGTCGAGGGCGGCCGTGAAGGCGACGCGCGAGCTGACTGGCTGCGTCAGCTTGATCTCGCCGCCGACCGTGTTGCCGCCGTTCACCTCGCGGCGCAGCAGGCCGAGGTTGCCTTGCAGGTAAGCGTTGCCCCACACGCCGACCAGGGCGTCGGCGCCGTATTGGTTGACCACCTTGGCGTAAGTCTGCATATAAGCGCCGGGCGCCAGCGTCACGCTGTTGACCACCGCGTAATTCTTGAAACCCTGCGTGCCAAAGACGCCGATGCGGCCGCGGCTGAAAATATAATCCAGCAGGAAAGCTCCCTGGCCGAGCGCTCCGCCGTTTTGATACTGCTTGTAGTCCAGGTATTTGAAACTGCTGAATACGCCGGCCTGCACATTACCCCACCGATTGACGAGGCCCAAATCGAATTGCCCTTCCTGGGCCTGCGGGTTGTATATGTACTCGCCTTGCGCCTGTACGGCAGCCGTGCCGTCGCTGCCGAACGGCGAGAAGAAGCGGCCGTTGGCGTCGAAAGTCGCATTGCCGCGGCTGCTCGAACCGAAGGTCGGCCCCACGTTGATTCCGAGCAGGGAAAACTTGTCGTTATGTTTCTTTGCCTCTTGGACCGGCGGAGCGGGCGGCGCCGGTGGGGCTGCCGACTCGGCGGGCTTGGGCGGGTTCTCAATCCGGTCGCGCAGCGTGTTGATCTGGTTGCGCTGGTCAGCGAGTTCGCCCTTGAGCGCCGCGTTTTCTCCCTGGAGGGCCTTGAGCGCGGCCAGTATGTCATCCAGCTTGTCGAGCCGTTTGAGGATGGCATCGCAGCATTCCTGCTGCTTCTTCCCCAGCGTGTCTTGTAAGGCCTGCAACACATCCCGGATGCCGCCATCCTTCACCAACCGGCCCTGTCCATCCGTTACCCGGAGAGTGACGCGGCGATTTATGAAGCGGCCTTCCCTGGATTTGTTGTCGACTTCCGGCTGGCGCTTGCCTTCGCCGGCAACTGTCACCTGATCGGCATTGGCGCCGTACTTGGTGAGAAACTGCTTGACCGTATTGGCGCGCGCGAGCGCCAGTTTGTCGTTGTAACTGTTGGAGCCCATGTAATCGGTGTGTCCTGTGACCGCCACCTTGTAATCACGATGCTGGCTCAACAGATCGGCGAGACGAAGCAGGCTCGGGTAGCCATCCGAAAGAACGGAAGAGTCGAACTCGAAGTTGATCTCTTCCCAATCCTCCTTGGCCTGGCTGCCAGGCGCATCTAGACCCTGAGCAAAGAGTGCGGAGGCCATGACCCCGAGCGCGCTCAACGCTACGATTCTTTTCATTGTCTTTTTGATCTCCTCAACAGAAACAAGTTGGACATGTGAAACGAATAAGGAATCCCTTTCTTCCTTCCTCCGATGCGAGCGAGCCAAGGCCCCACAAGCAGCGCCCAAACTGCAAACGCCGATTCCGGCATTAGCTCGTTCCCAAGACCCGAACCGATAACGATTTATTCTACACCGGAAACGCGGCATATTCGCAACAATTAGACCAAGTTACTTGGAATCTCGCACACTTCGCGCAACCCAATCTACGCAACATGAGATAATCGATTCGGGAGCTGCCGGATGGGCAGTCGCCTCCGGAAACGGAGGAGGAAAGTCCGGTCTCCATAGAGCAGCGTGCCGGCTAACGGCCGGGGTCCCCAAGTGGGAAACGGAAAGTGCCACAGAAAATATACCGCCTTCCGGAGACGGACGGTAAGGGTGAAATGGTGCGGTAAGAGCGCACCGCGGCTGGAGTAATCCCGCCGGCAGGGTAAACCCCACGCGGAGCAAGACCAAATAGGGGAGAAGGGGCGGCTCGTCCCGCTTGACTCCCG
>Ga0187864_10003988_pt1 | contig 11802 bp, 9 predicted proteins | sample June2016WEW_11_4_FD_132985 | JGI IMG/M metagenome (GOLD analysis project Ga0187864, IMG submission 132985) | Peatland microbial communities from SPRUCE experiment site at the Marcell Experimental Forest, Minnesota, USA - June2016WEW_11_40 | ecosystem: Environmental > Terrestrial > Soil >... | reverse complement strand
TCCCACTCTTTGTTGCGGACTCCGATGATGGGCCGTATCTCCAGCGCCCACCGCGTCAAGGAGAACTGCTGCATCTCGTAGCCGAGCTCGAAATTGACCCCATAGAAGAAGCTGCGTTTGGCGGCGTCCGGGACTACGAACAGGCTGCGAATCTTGGCCCCGTCGGAAAGGAACTCGCCTGAGCCGGTGACGGCGAACGGCAGATAGAAGCCGCCCTCCCACCAGTCGGTTATCCCATAGGCAAACTCCGGCGTTCCTTGCAGACTATGGTTCGACGTGAATCCGCCCGGAAATTCCGGCTGGGTCTGGCCTCGCCAGGCATAATTGAAGTGCTGCTCGTAGGTCCATTGCCCAACCTCTGCGATCTCGGCGTTGTAGACCTCGATCTCGTCGTGGACCTGGTCGGCGGCCGAGGCGGGCGGGGTCGTCGCCAAGAAGACCGCGGCGGCGCCAGCGGCGACAAGCCCGGCGGCGCAAAGGCGCAGTTTCAAATCCCCGTGCATTCCTACATAATGCTAAACTCCTGTGACATTTGAAACCTCCAGTGACTGCAAGGGATAGAGAGGGGGGTCTCTGACGCGGGGGAATGATGGAAGTGGGTGCGAGCTTCATCGCTCAGCCGACGCCGCGACGATCGCGTTCATATGCGGCTCATGTCATCGACCGCATTGTCGCCGTCTGCGGCGTCATCCCCTACGCACTGGTGGCGCTTGTTCTGCGCCTGGTCATGGCGCGGGCCTTTTTCCTGTCCGGCCAGGCCATGGTCGTCGGCCCGGATATCCCGCTGTCGATCCGTGGTTTCGAGTTTTCCGTGATCCTGCCCGCACAGGTGCGTGAGGAGGTTCTGAGCGGCTTCACGGCGCAATTCGCGACCGTCCCGGTTTCTCCCGTATTTATCGCCTACGGCTTCGCCTACGCGGAATTTCTGCTGCCGATCTGTCTCGTCGTCGGCTTCGGCACGCGCGTGGCCGCGTTCATTCTCCTGGTGATGACGGCCGTCGTGCAGATTTACGTCGAACCCGACGCGCTCTGGACCACGCATATGTATTGGTTTTCGCTCCTGCTCGTGCTGATGACGTGCGGGGGCGGCGCGATCTCGCTCGACCGGCTCGTTCGCCATCTCTATCAGAACTGAATTTTTGACATCTCTGTGCAAAAATTTCTGGATTGCGCCCAAGCGCCGCCCTAATCTCGATTAAGCTCGTGGCGCCGCGTGCTTGTATTCGGTGCGCTATGGGGCAGGGGATTTCCGTGAGGGTAGGGGCTACTGCGTTTTCTCTGGGTTTCTTGCTGTTGGCCGCCGCGTCAGGCCATGCGCAGGCGCCACCGCCGGTACCACCGCTGCAAGCGCCGCCACCCCTGCCTGGCTTCATGCCGCCTTATGAGATCAGCAGGATCGTGCGTTCGGCCGGTTTCGATCCGCTGGCGCCGCCGCTGCGTCAAGGCACGACCTATGTGCTACGCGCGACCGATTTCCGCGGCATCCTCATGCGCGTGGTCGTCGATGCGCAGAGCGGCGCCATCCGCGCCGTCAATCGGATCGTGCCTGGTCCGGGATCTTCCGCTCCGGTCGGAATGCTGCCGCCGCCCTACGGTGCCCCGCCATCCTACGGCTCGCCGGATTTCGACGGCCCCGAAATGGCGCCAAGTGAGAAGAGCGCGACCCTACCGGTGCCGCCGCCTGCCGCTCGTACCGCCGCCCTCCCGCTCGTCTCGGCACCCCCGCCCCCGCCGCTGCCGCGTCCGCGCCCAGCGGAGCTTGCGTCGCGGAAGGCCGCCGATGATGCCAAGGCTGCGGCCAAGTCCGATGTGAAGTCCGATGCCAAGTCTGGCATCACGCCTGCCGTCAAATCGGACGTAAAGTCGGGCACCGCCATCGGCGGACCTTCGGTCGCGCCCGTTGCGCCGAACAAAGCGCCGCCGGCTCCCATTCCGCTCAACGATTAACGCGTCATTCCGGGGCGCGCCACCGATCTCGGGCAAACCCGAGATCGGTGGCGCCCCGGAATGACTGAGCCCAAACAAAAAGCGCCCCGGAAAACCGGGGCGCTGACTTACAGTCTGACTAAAATCTGGCTAAGTCTGGCCAAGCCGCTTACGCAGCCTGTTTCTGCTCGACGGCCGTGCCGTTGCCGATGGGGATTGTCCGCGGCTTTTTCGCCTCGGGAATCTCACGCACCAGGTCGACATGCAGGAGGCCGTTCTCAAGCTTGGCGCCCTTGACCTGGACGAAGTCGGCAAGCTGGAACACGCGCTCGAACGCGCGGGCGGCAATGCCCTGATAGAGCACGTCGCCGTGCTTCTCTTCCTCCTTGGCGTTTTTCTCGCCGCGGATGGTCAGCGTGTTTTCCTTCGCTACGATCGAAAGCTCGGGCTCGCTGAAGCCGGCGACGGCGACCGTGACGCGGTATTCGTTGTCCCCGGTCCGCTCGATGTTATAGGGCGGATAACCAGGGGCGGCGCCCTCGAGGCCCTGGTCGAGCAACGAGAACAGCCGGTCAAAGCCGACGGTCGAACGATAAAGGGGTGCTAGATCGAAAGTTCGCATGGCATATCCTCCTTGTGAAGCGACATGCGGGAGCCTGCCTTTTGCGGGCCAGGCTGATCGACGATGCGCCGCCGTCTTTGGCCTGCGCCTAGATCAGATGGGGATGCCGCGGGATCGCTGCAAGGGCCGCGCACCCGAGGGCTTGCGACACGCTTGCCGGATAGAAGCCGCGCGCGATTGAGCGACCGGCGCGTGCTGCTATAAGCGATGATTCATCTCGCACTGAACGTTGCCATGAAGCTCGTCTCGATCCCTGCGAATCCGGTTCCGGACAACGTGGTCACGGGCATGCTCAAAACGCCGGACGGCGTTGCGCTGCGGTTTGCGCGCTGGAAGCCGCCGGCGGGCCGCCGCGGCACCGTGTGCATCTTTCCCGGCCGCAGCGAATGGATCGAAAAATATTTCGAGACCGTTCGCGACTTGCGCGCACGTGGGTTCGCGGTCGCCGTCCTTGATTGGCGCGGTCAGGGGCTGTCGGACCGTGCGCTCCACGACCGCCACAAGGGTTATGTGCGGAACTTCTCCGAATACGACCTCGATCTCGAGGCCTTCATGCGCGAGATCGTGCTGCCGGATTGTCCGCCGCCGATCTTTGCCCTCGGCCATTCCATGGGCGCGACCGTGCTCCTCCGCGCGTTCTACCGCGGCCACCGCTGGTTCGATCGCATCGTGCTGAGCGCGCCGATGCTTGCGGTGGCGATGGTGAACTCGATGTCGATCGCCGGTACGCTGGTGCGTGTCATGCGGCTCGGCGGCCTCGGCCACACCTACGTCCCCGGACGCTATGTCGGCGTGCTGGACCTGCGGCCTTTCGCCGGCAATATCCTGACGACGGATCCGGTGCGCTATGCGCGCAACGGCGCCGTTCTGGAGGCGGAGCCAGCGCTCGCACTTGGCGGACCGACGGTGGCCTGGTGCGACGCCGCGTTCCGCGCCATGCGCGCGCTCAGCGAGCCGAGCTACCCCGCGCGCATCCGCCAGCCGATCCTCATCGTCGCGGCCGGGCGCGACGCTATCGTCTCGAATGCGGCGATCGAGGACTTCGCCACGCTGCTGCGCGCCGGCTCGCATCTCGTCGTGGTTGGCGCCCAGCACGAGATTCTCATGGAGCAAGACCGTTTTCGCTCGCAGTTCTGGGCTGCGTTCGATGCGTTTGTCCCGGGTACGCCGCTGTTTTGATGAGGAGTTATTCCGGGCCCGCGGGCTTTGCCCGCGTTCCGGAATGACGAACGATCATCCGCGCAACAGCGCGAGCGCCTGTGCGTGCACGCGGCGGTCGCCGGCGGCGATGATTTGTCCGCCGGCATGCGGCCGGCCATTGTCCCAGGTGGTGATGACGCCGCCGGCGCCTTCGATGATCGGGATCAATGGCAGCACGTCGTACGGTTTGAGCTCGGTCTCGATCACCAGATCGACATGGCCGGCGGCGAGCATGCAATAGGCGTAGCAGTCGCCGCCGTAGCGCGACAGCCGCACCGCCTGCTCGACGCGAGTAAAGCTTCGCCGATCGGCATCGCGCATGAGCAGCGGACTGGTCGTCAGCAGCACCGCATCCTCCAACCGCGCACACGCCCGCGTCCGCAACGCCCGATCGCCGGCCGGGCCGCGATAGCTGGCGGCGCTGCCGTCGCCCGAAAAATGCTCGCGCGTGAACGGCTGGTGCATCATGCCGTAGATCGGTTCGCCGCGCCGCGTCAGTGCAATCAGCGTGCCCCACGCCGACATGCCGCAGATGAACGATTTGGTGCCGTCGATCGGGTCGAGCACCCAGACATATTCGGCGTCGGGGCGTTCCGCCTCGAATTCCTCGCCCAAAATGCCGTGCGCGGGAAACGTCCGCTTGATCAGCGCTCGCATGGCGGCTTCCGCGGCGCGGTCGGCAGCCGTGACCGGATCGAAGCCGCCGGACCGGCTCTTGTTCTCGACGCCGAGCGCGGTGCGAAAGAACGGCCTGATGGTCTCGCCCGAGACGGCGGCAAGCTCGTCCACGAACGCTGTAAAATCGATCGCCGTCATGTATCCCTCCGTTTTCGAGTATCGGAGTTAGGTGACAACGGCAATTCGGGTGTTGCCGATTAGACACCTCAGACGGCAAATGACTTTCTCACCTGACCGAGCAGGCGTCTTCCGCCCTTATTGCCTTAATTTTACGCAGATATACACGGGCCCGCGCGACATGAACTAAGCATTTGGCTACATGATGTTTTTATCCCATCCGCGGCGGCTTCTGCACGCCTTATGTCATATGGAAGACCTGCTCTGCACAATTTGCAGGAGATTTCGGGGGAAAATGGCAGGGGATTAGGTCAACAGGACTTGCGTTTTGTGCGTCGCGGTGTATGTTGTTGCAGTGCGGTAGCGGGAGGTTCTCTCGCGCTACCGTCGCCCTCCTTGGGCGTTTCCTCCCTAGACTTGGGCCGCTTGCGTTGCGAGCGGCCCTTTTTCATCTTCTCGTCTTTTTGTCAGCGAGCTCTTCCGCCCCGAGCGGCCGCGGCCTACTCCGCCGCCGCGCGATAGGGCCGCAATTCTTCGAGCGGGATCGTGGCGAGGCGGTCGGCCAGGAGTTCGAATTCGCCGGCCAGCTTGGCGAACGAGGCCGCGCGCTGGTAGCGCCGCTCGTCCATGTAGAGCGCGCGGTTGATCTCGAGCTGGATCGCGTGCAGGCCGGTGGTCGGATTGCCGTAGTGCTCGGTGATGAAACCGCCCGCATAGGGTTTGTTGCGGCTGACCACATAGCCGAAGTCGCGCATGGTCAATTCGATGGTCTCGGCGACGACGGGGACGCAGCTTGTGCCATAGCGGTCGCCGAGGACCAAGTCGGCGCGCGGGCGCTCATCCTTGGCCCCGGTGGCCGAAGGCATGGAGTGACAGTCGATCAGTATGGCGGCGCCGAAATCCCGGTGCAGTCGCATAAACACGCGCCGCAACGCCCGATGGTAAGGCTTGTACAGATCGTCGATGCGTCGCAGCGCCTCGGCGACGGAGATGCGCCGATCGTAGATTTCCTGGGCGTCGCCGACCACGCGCGCCACCGTGCCGAGGCCGCCAGCGACCCGCATCGAGCGGGTATTGGCGAAGGAGGGAAGCCGGCCGTCGAACATGCGCGGGTCGAGTTCATAGGGCTCGCGATTGACGTCGACATAGCAGCGCGGGAAGTGCGCCCGCACCAGCGGGTGGCCGCGCGCCACCACCCCGGCGATCAATTCGTCGACGAAGGAATCCTCGGAACGGCGCAAGGTTGCGAGATCGAGCCGCGAGGTCAGCAAGAACTCGCGCGGATAGACCCGGCCGCTATGCGGCGAATTGAACAGCAGCGGGCCGCGGCATTGCGCCGGCTCGATGGCCTCGAACGGGGGATCGAATTCGTCCTGGACTTCTTGCATGACGCCTGGCGGCTTCCCGAAACTTAACGATCCGGCAATCGAGCATCGATTCCCTAGCGTGCGCCAACAACCATTGTCCAGGGCGTGGTCGGCTTGCCAAGCAACCTTCACTTCATGTTTACCCGCCATCCGGCTTATGGGATCAAGGGGGCCGGCTTAAAGCCGGGTTTGAGTTGCCATGCCCAAAATCCTGCTTGCGGAAGACGATATCGACATGCGGCGATTCCTGGTCAAGGCGCTGCAGAATGCCGGCTTCGAGGTCATGTCCTACGACAACGGCCTTTCCGCCTATCAACGTCTGCGGGAGGAGCCGTTCGAATTGCTGCTCACCGATATCGTCATGCCGGAGATGGACGGTATCGAACTCGCGCGCCGCGCCGCCGAACTCGATCCCGACATCAAGATCATGTTCATCACCGGCTTTGCCGCGGTCGCGCTCAACTCCGACTCGAACGCTCCCAAGCACGCCAAGGTTCTCTCCAAGCCGATCCACCTGCGCGAACTCGTCAACGAAGTGCAGAAACTGCTCGCGGCTTGAGCGGGCGCCATCCAGCCTGCCCCCATCCGTTCGCCGTGAGTGACGCCGGCGCGCGCGCCAGCGCCACGGTTACTTCCGCGACCGGATCACGATCAACATGGGTGCCCAACGTGATCGCCGGCTCGGCTGCGAGAGTCGCACGGTTGGCACGGCGGAATCATGATCTGCGCGGGGCGGCCGCATCGGGCAATCGGGCGGGGTAGCGTCGCCGTCCAAAGCCCGGTATTGGAATGCGGGGAATATTCGGCAGCACGGTCACAGAATGCTCGGACTGATTACTAGCCCGCGCAGAGCTCTCATCATCGCGCACGATCTGTTCATGACCGCGGCGGCGGTGGTCGCGAGTTTCTATATCCGTTTCGAGGCGATTGGCCTCGCGGAGCGGCGCGATGCGCTTTTCATGTTCCTGCCTGGATTCATCGTCTATGCCGGGATCATTTATTTCCTGTTTCACCTCTATGAGGCAAAGTGGCGGTTTGCCTCGCTTCCCGATCTCGTCAACATCTTTCGCGCGGCGACGGTGCTCGCCGTCTCGCTGCTGGTGCTCGATTATGTGCTGGTGGCGCCCAATGTGCTCGGGCAGTTCTTTTTCGGCAAAATCACGATCGCGCTCTATTGGATCCTGCAGATGGTGTTTCTGGGCGGGTCACGGATCGCGTATCGTTACTTCCGCTATACCCGTACCCGGCAGCACGCGCGGTCGGCCGAGGCGAATCCAACGCTCGTGCTTGGGCGCGCCGCGGACGCCGAGGTCCTGTTGCGGGCCATCGAAAGCGGTGCGGTCAAGAAAACCTGGCCGGTCGGCATTCTTTCACCGTCCGCCGCCGATCAGGGCCAGGCCATCCGCGGCATTCCCGTTCTCGGCGGCTTCGAGGCCCTCGATCGCGTCGTGAGCGACCTTGCGCAGCGCGGCACGATGATTGCCCGTGTGATCTTTACGCCTTCCGCGTTCGACCCCGATGCCAAGCCGGAAGCGACTCTGATGCATGCGCGCCGTCTTGGTCTGACGGTGAGTCGGCTGCCGTCGCTCGACGACGGCGGAGAAATGCCGCGTCTTGCGCCGGTCAATGTCGAGGACCTGCTGCTGCGGCCGAGTGTCAAGATCGACTACGCTCGCTTGGAAAGCTTCTTGAAGGGCCGATCGGTCGTGGTGACGGGAGGCGGCGGCTCGATCGGCGCGGAAATATGCGACCGCGTGATCACGTTCGGCGTGGAGAGATTGCTCATCATCGAAAATTCCGAGCCGGCGCTGCACGCAGTCCTCGAAACTCTCGCTACCAAGCCGGCGCAGCCTGCGATCACCGGACGTATCGCCGACGTTCGCGATCGCACGCGGTTGTTTCGCCTCCTGGCCGAGTTCAAGCCGGATATCATCTTTCACGCCGCGGCGCTCAAGCACGTGCCGCTGCTCGAGCAGAATTGGGAAGAGGGGATCAAGACCAACGTCTTCGGTTCGGTCAATGTCGCCGATGCGGCGGCGGCGGCAGGCGCCTCAGCGATGGTGATGATCTCGACCGACAAGGCGATCGAACCGGTCTCGGTGCTGGGCGCGACCAAGCGCTTTGCTGAAATGTACTGCCAGGCACTCGACGCCGATCTCGCGCGCCGCGCGCATGCCGCACGACGACCGATGCGGCTCATCTCCGTGAGGTTCGGCAACGTGCTCGCCTCCAACGGCTCGGTCGTTCCGAAGTTCAAGGCGCAGATCGACGCCGGCGGTCCGGTGACCGTCACGCATCCCGACATGGTGCGCTATTTCATGACCATTCGCGAAGCCTGCGATCTCGTCGTCACGGCCGCAAGCCATGCGCTTGGACCCGAGCGCTTGGACCTCTCGGTCTATGTGCTCAATATGGGCCAGCCGGTGAAAATCGTCGACCTTGCCGAGCGCATGATCAGGTTAGCCGGCCTCGAGCCGGGCCGCGATATTGACATCGTGTTCACTGGCGTGCGCCCGGGCGAGCGCATGCAAGAAGTCCTCTTCGCACGCGGGGAACCGACGGTGGAAATCGGGTTCGACGGTGTCGTCGCCGCCCGCCCCGCCCGCCCCTCGATCGAAGCGATGCGCGGCTGGCTTGCCATGCTCGATCAGGGGCTCGCGCGCGAGGAGCGCGAAGCCATCTACCGCGTGCTGCGCGACGCAGTGCCGGATTTCCACGGCGCGGCCGCTTGACATGGAAGCCTAGCAGTTGAGCCAGGTTGCGCTCGTCCCGCGAAAGCGGCCGCCGGCGAAACCGCTCCAATCTCACTTCATTGAGCGAACCCGTCGCCGATCGATCGAGACGCCCGATGCAGCGGATCACAGTCTCATGAAAGTTATCGCCCAAAAATTATGGCCCAGGGCACAGGCACGGCAGAGCCCTGAATATCGCGCCAAATACAGCCACATTTGTGTATATTAAGATTTCCCGGCTACGCTGGTACGGCTGTCGGAGGTCGCTGCCAATGTCGGGGATTGCGGGGAATGGATCGTTCGGCCAATTCGTCCGCCTGGCTGTCGTGCTCACGGTCGGGATGTTGACCGGAGCTTGTTTCCAACCGCTCTACAGCAATCAATCGGTTTCAGCAGACGACTCGGTCGGCGGCAAGCTCAGTGCAATTGAAATCCCAGATATCCCGGCGCCGAAAGGTTCGGCAAACGCTCGTCTGGCGGTCGATCTGCGCAACGCGCTTTTGTACAACTTCAATGGCGGCGGCAATCCAATCTCGCCGACGTACCGGCTGCAAGTAAGTATTAGCACAACTACTAATTCCGTCATTATCGACTTAACGAGCGGACGACCGGAGACGCAATTCGAAGGACTCAATGCCTCCTTTACTTTGATCGAAATTGCCACCCAGAAGACCGTTGTGAACGCCTCTACCTTTGCTCGGGCGTCGTACGACATTCCCGGGTCGGAACAGCGATTTGCGCGGCAGCGTGCCTGGCGCGACGCGGAAGATCGCTGTGTAACACTCGTTGCGAAAAACATACGAAATAGGCTGGCATCCTATTTTGTGGCAGGAACTTGAGCGGCGCCGGATCTTCTTCCCTGCTAAGCGTCTTTGACGCGACTTAAATTATTAACCCTTTCTTCGAATTTTTGCCAACGTCCAAGTCCGCACCCTGGCAGACGTCCTGTGGGTTAGTACCGCAATCCAGCGCGTAGATGGCAGACTGCGGTACTAACCGTTTCTCATTCGTTTTCAATGACCTCTGCCTTGGCAAAGCCACTTTTTTCACCCATGAGACAGACATTGGGGGATGCAGCGGGGGATGCAGCTTTGCCGATCGTGCGGTCTGTTCGGGCACTCGATCAGCTGTAAGTGGGGAGAAGAGTTCATGCGGTCCATTGCTCACTGCGCCGTTCGCACCACCTTTTGTGCGATAGCGCGATTTATGTAAGCGCTGCCACTTCCATCGTCGCGCGAGCGAAATTCAAATCCGAGCAAAGAGGCATGTCGCACAATGCGGGCACCTTGTCCTGGCGAGCACCGGGGGCGCGTGGTTCGGGGCACGAAGTTGCCGCTCCTAACTCGAACGCGCTGTCGGCCTGAAGGCGTTGCAATGCGGCTTCTGATGGTTGGCGCTTGCTCGCGCGCGCCGCGGCGACTACCGCGCGAATCGCTGCTGCTGTGCGCTTCAATAAGAGCGACCTGATTCTGTTGCTTGTACAGGAGCACAGTTTGTGGCGCAGCTGATGGGTATTCGTCATCTCAGGTTGCGCCGACAGCACGCGGTAGGAATTCTCCTCATTTTCGCTGCCGCGCTGGTTGGGCTCTGTCTCGGTAGCCCCCCGGCGTACAGCCAGGTCGGGCAGCCAAACGAAATGACATTCCCAACGCGACCGAAGCAGCCACAGCCCCCGCCCCCGCCTGCCGACGCGCCCATGCTCGTACAAGCGACGGAGATCAAATACGATTACACGAACAACACCGTCGCCGCCGTCGGCAATGTGCAAATTTACTACGGCGGATCAACCATTGAGGCGGACCAAGTCATCTACGACCAAAAAACCAAGCGCCTGCGCGCCGAAGGCAATGCCAGGCTCACCGAGCCGGACGGCAAGATTACCTACGGCCAAGTTATCGATCTTACCGATGATTATAGGGACGGATTTGTCGATTCGCTGCGATTGGAAACGCCGGACGATACCCGCATGGCGGCAGTGCGCGCCGACCGCACGCAAGGTAATTACACGGTCTTCAACAACGGCGTTTATACTGCATGCGAACCCTGCAAGGACGATGCAAAAAAGCCGCCGCTGTGGCAGGTCAGGGCGGCTCGGATCATTCATGATCAGGGCGAGAAGATGCTCTATTTCGAGGATGCGACGATCGATTTTTTTGGCCTGCCGCTGGCCTATTTCCCGTTCATGTCGACGCCCGACCCGACAGTCAAACGTAAGAGCGGTTTTCTCTTTCCTATGATCTCAACAAGCACCATATACGGGTTTGGCATCACGACCCCCTATTACCTGGCGCTGGCGCCGAATTACGACTTGACCCTCTATCCAACGTATACGACGCAACAAGGTCTGTTGATGGAGGCTGACTGGGCTCACAGACTGGCCGACGGCTCCTACACAATTAAGGCCGCCGGTATTTTCCAACAGGATCCTGGGTACTTTGCTGTGCGCGACGGTGCGGACGCGCCCTCCACGCAAGGCTTTCGCGGAACCGTGGCGACTGCCGGTCAATTCGATCTTGCCGACAAATGGGCATGGGGCTGGACCGGGGTTCTGGTTACCGACCCGACATTTATAGCCGACTACAGTCTAGGCCGATTTAACGGATACGGTCTTGATCCGTTTAGAACGGGAGCTGTCGAGTCGTTGGTGGGCACCAACCTGCCGAGTACGGAAGGGGTCTCGCAGCTTTACCTGGTAGGGCGCGGCGAGCGCAGTTATTTTGATTTGCGCTCGATTTACTACACCGGCTTTTCGCTGGTTGATCAACAAGGTCAAATCCCGGTGATCCTGCCGGTGCTGGATTATAATAACGTGGTTGGCCAGCCGGTGCTGGGCGGCGAATTAAGCTACAAGATCAATCTGACCAGCTTGACCAGACAGGACGCGAGTTTCGACGCCATCAGCCAATTGGCCGATAACAGCGGCATTTGCGCGAATCCCAACACGGCCGATCCGACCTCGCTCAACAAGTCCAACTGTCTCTTGCGTGGCATACCGGGAGACTATACGCGCGGCTCCGCCGAAATCGACTGGCGGCGCACGCTGACCACGAGTAACGGCATGTTGATCACGCCTTTCTTTCAGCTGCGCGGCGATCTCGCCTCGCTTGACGTCGACAATCAGCCGGGCGTCGCCAACTACATAGCGACCGGCCAAAGCGAG
>Ga0187864_10003987_pt1 | contig 11803 bp, 11 predicted proteins | sample June2016WEW_11_4_FD_132985 | JGI IMG/M metagenome (GOLD analysis project Ga0187864, IMG submission 132985) | Peatland microbial communities from SPRUCE experiment site at the Marcell Experimental Forest, Minnesota, USA - June2016WEW_11_40 | ecosystem: Environmental > Terrestrial > Soil >... | reverse complement strand
TTCTGACATCCGGCGCACACGCGCTTAGTAGACGCTGCTGCCATGGGAAACTGTTTTTTTAAGCGTCCCCGCGATTTCCATTTCAGGACCGACGCTATTTAGTGCTTCAGGTTTCCTTGCACCATGTCCGACAGCTGCGCCGACATCCCTGCTCTCGTAGACGACGATGACGCGGACGACGATCCTGCACCCCCTACGCCCGAGCAGCTCGAAGCCTACAAGGCCTTGCTCGCGATGCCGTTGGCGCGAATGCGCGCCAACCTCCAGAACGGCGACGCCACTCTCAACTAGAGTCTTTACTGGTTCTTGATGAACTCTTTGCGCTTGCGCCACATGTAAGACCGCCAGTAGGTGCAGACGAGGATGATTTCGAATACGTAAATGCAATCCATCCCAAGCATAAGAAGGCCAGAGTCCAGTTGCAGCGAGATGAGCTGGAGGGCGCTCGGGCCGAGGAGCCACATGACCGACTGGCCGGCGAGGAGGATCAGCAGGAGAAGCACGATCACGACCGGGACGCATCCGCGCGGGAGCGCGACGGCCGAGACGAAGAGGAACAGGGCGAGGATCACCCACCAGCCGCCGCTGATGGCCCAGTAGTACCACGTGTCGGGCGTGACGAAGAAAGAGCCGCCGGTGAGGATCGCGAAGGAGAGGAAGGCGAAGATGGAACTCGCGATCCGGACCGGCTGGTAGATGCCGATGTAGACGCTGGTGATGTAGGTGGCGATCGCCGCCGTGAACGGCACGGAGAAGGGCGAGGCGACGTCCGCGCCGTTGAGCCAGATGCCCTGGCCCCAGATCAGGACGACCTTGACGATCACTTCGATGCCGACGGTGATGGCGGCGAGCAGGATCATGGTAGTGAGGCGCTTGTTGTATCCGGCCACGAGCTTCTCTCGCACGGCAGGCGGGCCGCCCTCCTCGGTGACGAGCACGGCGGCCTCGGCCGGCGCGGCGGGCCCGAACAGCGGCCTGAATCCCAGTTTCTGGACGATGGTCGTCCGGCTGACGCTCCGCGCCGTCGACTCGGCCCACAGGATGGGCCACAGCAGCAGCATGACGATCGCCGTCGCTCCGAGGATGGCCACATCTATGTAGTACCTACCGGCTCGGTCAGCTCGCATGGACGAAGAGGGCGGACGCACAAAAGCGGCAGGGTGCTAATATTCCCCATCTCGGACGAAACCTCTGGATCGGGGCTGCGAACCCTGCTGCTTATAGGCGCATGGATCCGAAATTCTACGAACCCGTAAACTGCGCCCGCTGCGGGCGCGAGTACCGCGAGATCGACAACCTCGGGCGCTTCCAGTGCGCGATGCATCCCGCTGAATACAACTTTGGAAACTGCTCCCTGCCGATTTCCAAGCGGATCTACTCGCGCTACCACTGGCTCTGCTGCGGCCGCAGCCAGGACACCGAAGACCCGCACTACGAAGGGATGCGCCCGATCGGATGCCGCCCGAGCGACCACATGATGTTCGTCGGGCGCTACTCGCTCACGGAGCCCGAGGACGAAGAGGCCCCGTTCTTTCCGCTGCTGGAGGCGGTGCCTCTCGACGTGCTCGAGTTTGCTAAGCACAAGCCCAAGCAGAATTCCGTGGTCTGCACCGTTCGGAGCGCGGAGGACGAGGCCAAGACCTACTCGTACACCGACTGGGACGGCAGCGTCTTCACCTTCGTGCCGGCCGCCGTGCCCCGGTTCGCCGAGCTGAACGCGGCGGAGGAAGAGGAGCGCGTCGCGAACGACTACGAAGAAGAGTCCGAGGGGGCGTCCTTCGCGGCCTACGCCGTGATAGCCCGAGCGGCGCCCTCCCTGAACAAGGACAAGGTGGTCGATCCGCGAGACATGCGGCGGTGCGGGGCCACCGTTCAATAAAAATCGATCAGCTTCTCGCTGTCGAACTTCGAACTCTGGTACACCAGCGCGGCGACGTGATTGAGCGGCTTGATGGCGAATCCGGCTTTCGCGAGGAGGATCGCCGCCTCCGAAATCGAATTCGCGGCGATCGGCGGAAGGTCCGTCCCGCGCACCCAGAAGAATCCGGCACCGGCCGGCCGGTGGACGAGGGCGACTTTCGCCAAGTTCAAGAGTAGCGCGCCCACCAGCGAGTATTCGTGTCCGGCGCCGGCGAGGTCGAAGCAGCGCCCTAGCGTCCGCTTCAGGTCTACCCGCGTGGCGATGTCGGTCACCTCCACCGCGCTCCGTGCGGACGCGACGAACACGATCGGGAGGTTGCTCACCCCGAAGGCGGAGAAGGCCGCGTAGAGCGCGTCCTGATCGAATGCGCCCGTCTTCGGAGATGGGTCCACCGTGATAAGCAGCCGCGTCCCGTCCGCCGCTCGAAGCGTGCACTCGGGGGGCAGCCAGAAAGCGCCGTCGACGGCCACGCCGGAGAGCCGAGCGAGAGCGCCGCCCTCGTACCAGGCGCCTCCGACCATCGCGGCGGCGGCCTCGCGCGCCATCTCTCCGATATCCGCGTCTGTAGGCGGATCGCGGAGCGCATAAGAAGCGGCGTCGGAGGCTGGGAAGATCGCCGGATAGAAGAAGGCGTTTCGCGTGGGGTTGACAAACGTGCGGAAGAAGGCGCGCCGAGAGGCCATCCGCCGGGCGTAGACCAGGACGAGCGGCGCGGGGTCGAAGCGCCCCTTCCGGCGCTTCCACTCGCTCTCTGGATTCGCTAGCAGGAAGAGACCGCGCTTGATCCACTCCGTGTCGACCTGTTCGCTGACGCCCGGAGGGTAGAGAGGCGCTAGGGTTCGAGCCGCGATGTCCACGCGCCGCAGCACTTCGGGCGTGTTCGATAGCGCATAGTCCCAGGCCTCGCCGGCCGAGGTGACCGCGACGAGGAGGAGCTCTGCCGCGTTGAACGCGCTGTTCGGGAAGGGCAGCACGGATTTCGTGAGCGCTGCGCTCGCGTCGAAGCTCCGAGGCGGCCGAAGGAGGCGCTGAGGGTATTGCTCGCCCGCGCGCTCGAGCGTGCGGTAGGCCGCGTGGACCTCGCGCACGACAGAGTCCGCTTGCGTGCCGAAAAACTCCTCGACCGAGAGCGCGGATGGCGCTTGCTGCTCTCGAGTGGCGATCCAAAAATCGGCACTCTCGTAGAGCAACAGCGTCGAGTCCATCGGGAGGCGCACTCCCATCTCGTGGCGACCCCCGCCCGGCGGAACTCCCCACGCCGGAGTCTCGGCCTCGAACATGCGGTCGAGTTCGTCTCCGGCGATCAGCTTGGCGCGCCTGTGCTCGTCATCGTGGGCGTCGATGTAGTGCCAATCGCCCGTCTCTCCGTCCGCGACGAACGAGACAAAGTGGCCGCCTCCCTTCGCGACGACGAGCGAGCGCAGCCAGTAGGTCGTGTCGGCGAGCTTGAGTTCGCGCGGTATCGGATAGGGAAGGCGGTCGCGGGGGACCACGTCCCCGCGATCGTAGTTGACGACGAACGCGTGCGGGGGAGCCACGAGGCGAGCGGCTCCATCGTCCGTCCACTCGCCGATCACCCGCGAGGCCAGCGAGAATCCGACGGGCGCTTCCGCGTAGGCGATCACGTGGACCATGAAGCTCGGATAGCGATCGAGCACGGCGAACTTCTCTCCGCGGCGCTCTATCAGCGGGAAGAGCGCCCACGGTTTCTGGAACACCTGATCCATGAGCGCAGAGAACAGCTGATCCGGAGCGCCGTAGTTGCACTTGTCGCGCTCCTTTCCGAACGCGCGCTTTACGTCCAGAGGCAGGTCAGGCGAGTCCTGGAACGCCTTGCGGACGTTGTCATTGAACGACTCGTCGAGCGGCTTTCCCCGCTTGGGACTTGTTCGCAGCGCATTGATGAGCCTGCGCAGCGGCCGCTCGAGCGCCAAGCCGGCCCTTCCTTCCGGAGTGAAGATGCGCGTGGGCAGCGCGAACACCGGGTCGAAGGCGTTGCTCGGCGCGAAGATCGAGACGACGACCGCGTCGAAGAAGCACGAGTTCGCATTCCAGGTCAGCAGAGGCATCTTATCCGGCGAGTGGCCGACCTCCGACATGCTAGTCTGCTCCCAGCTCTCGTTGTCGCAGACGCCCTCCACTTTGATCTTGGCGACGGCCTTTGCGCGCGCGTTGGAGATCGCCTGCGCCACCTGCTTTGAAGTGAAGACGCGGTGCGGTATCCAATAGGGCGCGGGCGTTCTCCATGGCGCCATCGGGCTGCCGTCCTCGTTGAACCACTTTTGAGAGGGCGCGGGCTCCGGAAGCGGCGGTGCCGATGGCACCACTTCTTCTTCTTTGTACGGCGCGGGCACGGGCGCCGGTGGTCCTTCCGCGGCCGGCGGGGCCTCTTCCTCCGGAGTGGTCAAGGGCGGCTGCGGCGGGGCCTCGCCGCCTGCGCTCGCGTCCTCCCAGTCGCCCAGGGCCGCCTCCTCCTTGCGCTCTTCCTCTTCTTCCGTCTGCGGAGGCACGGAGTAGTAGTAGTCGAGAAAGCGCCCGTCGAGAGAGAGCGTGTTGGCGTCGCTCTCGGGCACGCCCGATTCCCAGTATTCCTTGCCATAGTCGGTGAAGAACTCCTCTCCGCGATCGACGGAACGAGTGGTGCTCAGCCTGACGGAGCGCGTGGCGTAGTTCACGACGAATCCGGTGTTCATCGCGGACTTTGGGTGGCCCTGGTTGACGTAGCGGCCCGGCGTCCACGGGTTCGCCCGGGCGTCCACGCTCCACTTCCTGCTGATCATCACCGCGTAGGCAGTCTTGTAGAGCGGGGAGCGGACGTCTTTCGTGGGCAGGACGTCCCCGTCGTAGGCGGCGACCGGGAGCTTGGCCCGATCGTAGCTCCTGCCGGCGAAGATGCCGGTGCCGGCCTCCCGCACCGTGCTGTTCGTCACGAAAGGAGCGTAGAGCGACCCCCGCTCGGCTTCTTCGTCCGTGAGACGCGCAAAGTCGGGCAGCGCACACGCCGACTGGAGCTGGCTAGGCGAATACTCTGCAAACAGCCTCGCGAGGCGGGCGCGCTGCCGGTCCGAAGCGTAGCCCGTCTCGCGAGGCTCCGGCTTGGGCTTCTTGATGTGCTCCCGGAGCCTGGAAAGCGGCTCGTCGCCCTCTTCGATTTCCTGGTGGAGGGTCGGCTCCTCGCACAAAGATCTCTCCTCGCCCAGGTAGATGGAGAGGTCTGCCACGACGGCCGAGGCGACCTCGCGCATGTCTCCCGCGAGCTGCGACAGCTTGAGGCTCCGATAGGCCGGCAGCTCGGCCTCCTGGCGGGCCAGGAACTCGTAGTCGGTCAGGGCATAGCCCCTGACGGGCTTCATCGCCTGCGCGGAGCGCTTGCGAGGTTTCATATAGGCGGAAGCAACTGATGGCGGCGGGGGCGGCGCCAAGTCCACCGCGCTCGAGCACTCCAGTAGAGCGGTTTGGAGGTACCTGCGCGCCTGGCATGGAACAACAGGAAGATTGCGTGGTCTGGTTCAGCTCTGGTCAGATTGAAGAGATGAAAGACCTCTATGACTACCTCGGAGAGGCTTCGTTGCGCCACATCGTGCTGCCGCGCAACTCTTATCTCCGAGGCATGCGCCTGCCCGCAGACGGCGCACCCAAGAAGTTCGAGGGGATCCACGATCAATACCGCAAAGGACTCGCTCTGCTAGTAGACGGAGGGCTGGACCACTTTGAGCTCATCGCGTCGCTCCAGCGCTGGAGCGAGCGCCTGATGGTGCGCAGTAGCACGCAATCGGGAGTGTGTATATCCCAACCGCTAGCCGCAGGCGCAGGCTTCCATCGTATTCGAATCGACTGCCACGCGACGCTACAAGTTGATCGAACGCATGGCCGCAGTCGAAGATCCCGTCAAGGCGCAAGCAGCTCTGCAGGCTGCACAGTTTGCACAGATGAGGCGAGAACTTCAGGAACTCCGCGAGGAGAACAGACAGCTCAAAGAGCTGTTGACTGCCCACGGAATCGCTGTACCGCCGCGCCCCTAGATAAAACAGCGAGGCCGAACATCTTTACTGAAAGATGAAAGGAAAGAGAAAGAGAAAGTTTGCGACGAATGCCAGCGCCACCGCGGCCACGAGCGCTAGCCACCGCTGCGAGCCGGCCGCCGCCGCGTAGTTTTTCCAGAGGACCATCGCGAAGAGGAAGTATGCCTCGGCCGCGAGGGAGACGGTCGCGGAGAGGATGCGGAGCCAGCGCGCTTCTCTCGCGCCGCCGCCGCCGCTGTTGTTGGCGATCGTGACGAGGAACGTGCACGCGATCCACAGCGCCGGCTCGATGCTCGCGATGGCGCTCGCCAGGGCGCCGACCGAGATGGTAGGCTTCTTCTTGACCCCCACCAACACGGGAGGAGCGGAATCTTCTATCGTGATGGCCACCTGGTGCTGCGGGATTTGCTTTGCGCGGAGCGGCGCATCCGTCTTCTTGTCTGTGCTTCCGCCGCCGCCGCCGCCCCCCGCGGTCGCGCCGGCGGGAGGCGGCACCGGTTTTTTCTTGAGCTTCGGCGGTGGCGACGGCGATGACGGCGGCGGCGGCAGAGGCGCTCCGCTCATTCATGAAGCCGGCTTTATTCGCGCCGGCATCCTCATTATAGATGGCCCACTCTATTTGCCCGCCCTTATTACCGTATTTCCTTTTGCGGTAGCACTTTCGTCATTTTGTTTCGGCCATGAAGCGTGCGCCAGCAGCCGAAGCTCGCCCCCCGGCGCCCAAGCGCCGCCAGAACGTCCCGGACGACTCGTCCGACTCGTCCTCGAACGCGGAAACGCAGTCCAAGCCCGCGCACCCGCCCGCGGTGGCCGCGATCGTCGAGTCGCTGAAGCCGGGCATCGAAGAAGACGACATGTTCGGTAACCCGGTGACGCCCAGCGCTCCGCGCTTCCCCAGCGAGCGGGCAGTGTCCGACGAGTACCGCGCGACGGCGGCCTCGGCCGGCAACGGCGGGATCAAGCCGCAGCAGAACAAGACGAGGCGATCGCGCAGCCAGAAGGCGGGCCAGTTCGCCAAGCAGCTCGACCGCCTGTTCCCGGACAGCGCCACCACCTCGAAGGCGCTCGCGGCCTCTCGCAAGATCGAGGACGCGCTCACGCACAGCACCCTGCCCTCGCACGTCCCGCGCGCCCCTCCGCCTCCGAAGGCGAAGGCGGATTTCTCGCGGACCAACGACGCGGACGTGCGGCCGATGGCGCACTACTACTCGACGTTCGAGCCCTCCGTGGTCAAGACCGCCGAGCAGCTCGTCGGAGAGCTGTGCGCGAAGCTCTACTCGCAGCTCGTGGCGCTGCACTCTGACCAGCGCATGAGCGACGTCGTCCCCTACGAGCCGCCCGAGCAGTTCCCCGAGTTCCAGCAGCGCGTCGAGGAGCCGCCCTACCGCCAGCGGATGGCGGCCCTGACCCAGAACCGCGAGCTCAAGGCCCCGCACGTCCCGCTCGTCGCGAGGGCCTACCTCGCAAAGTATCGGAGACCGGCCAACCCGATGCTGCACGAGCGGCCCTGCGCGTCCGCCATGGACTGCATGAGCCTGCGCCTGCCCAACCACCCGCTCGACCTGGCCACCAACTCGCAGCGCTTCGGGGCGAACACCGACCGCCTCTTCTTTGTCCGCCAAGCCCTCTCCGCCCACGCCGTCGCCGACCCGACCTCGATCGCATCCGCGAAGGATGCCTCCGGCCCCGCTCCCATCGCCTTCTCTCCGGAGCGGCTCATCATCTGCCGCGAGTTCCTGCTGCCCGACGAGGAGAACGCCTTCCTCACGCGCGGAGATCTCCCTCCGAGGCACGGCAAGTGCATCGTCTGCACCGTCTTCGACGTCGCCCGCGACTTTTTCGCCTACCGCCAGAAGGGCGCGAGCGAGCGAGCTCCGGAATGTCTGCAGAGTTTCCAAGTGGAAGTCGACTGCCCCGGCGGCTACAGCAAGGACGCCTGCCTTCCGCTCGGAGCCGCGGGGCGATCCACCGGCATCTTCTATCCGTACGAAGGCAGCGCGTGCGATCTCCTCCTCACCAGTAGTGCAGGTTCCCCAAGTTCGAACTCCACCACTACCGGTGGGAGCGGGACAGCTCGGACGTGTACTACGTGGCGGAGCTGAACGTGGATTTTCGGTGAGCCTCAGCAGGAACAGCACGGTCTCCGAGCTGCGCATCTGGCCCACTCGGAGCCCGGACGGGCTGCGCGTCTACCCGGAACGCACGCCCGTTTTCCTGCTGAGGCAACACTACTACACCGATAGCGATACCATCATCCTATGCGACTTTCAGCGCACCGTCGACCTCGTGCGCAAGCGAGGGCCGCGAGACCTCGAAGCGCGGACCTTCCTCCACTGGTTCCCCGACGGCGCCGCGTTCGAGAAAGGGCGGGCCTACTCCATCCTCGAGGCGCTGCTCCTGCGCGTGAACGGCGCCTCGGCCCACCGCACCACCGTGGACCTCAAGCGTGCGGCGCTCTTCAGGCGGCACGGAGCGGCGCTCGCGGCCGAAAAGACGGAGGCGGTGGCGGCGATCCTAGCCGAGAAGCTCCTGCTCGACAAGCTCGACCTCTACTGGAAGATCTACATCTCGCAGCACTACGACCTCATGCTCTGCGTGCAAGACACCCTCGACGACAAGGGACGCCTCTGCATGCTCTCGGACGAAGATCTGTTGCACGACGAGGACGACGTGCCCGAGCAGTCGGCCTTCTACCGCAACCTGCCGCGCGACGAGCTCGCCTTCTGGGCCGGCGATGTGAGGTCCCTCTTGCTCTTCGTCGCTCTCTGATGTCGCCGCAGCTCCCCGACGTCGTCTCCGCGGTGTCTTCCGTCGGCTGGTACTGGGACGATTCGGATAAAGCAACTCTCAAGCTCATACACGTGCTGGAGAAAGCAAAGAACGTCGTCTGCTCTTTCCGCAACTGGCAAACGATCATTGGCGCAGACTGCAGACATGTGCCCGGGCTCTACGAGATGCAAGTGCTCATCCTTCGAGCGTCGCTCTTCCGGGCCTACCCCGGCGCAAACGCATCTCCCTCGCTGGCGAGCTGCGTATCGCTCTCAAAAATGTTCAGAGTCAACTCGCGGGATCCAGACTCGATGCTGCGCTGGATGGACGCCAATCCTCGCATCGTCTGGTTCGCGTGGAAGGAGTTTATCAACTTTGCTCTCTCGTTCGATCCGGCTCTGCACGCAATGCTCTCCGCTACGCCCGGGTGGGCGAAGGTGGCTTCGAGCGTCACACGCGGGCTCGACCTATCGTGCGATCTGTTCAATCGCACCGGAACTTACATCGGCGAGACGGAGGAGCGCGCGCAATTCGACTGCAACGTCATGCTCAAAAAGTTCTACGATAGTGATCAAGTTTTATTCTCTCTCAAGGTCAAGAAGGAGCCGTGCGCATTACAGCTTCTTCATTTTTTTCACTTTTTCGGCGATTTCTTCTAGTTCTTTTTGTTCTTGCGGCGTTGGGAGTCGGCGCTTTCTGGATGCCTGCTTGCTTTGGAATTCGCTGCCCAATTCCATCTGCGCAACTTTGGCTCCAACGAGATGCGGGCGAATCAGCTCATAGAACTTGATGGTATCTCTCGGACCGAATATTATTCTACCTCGGGCGAGCCTTCCGTATCCCAGCACTTGTTGGATGCAACTCACCACCGCTGGGCGCATGCTGCTTATCATGGATTTCAGCTGCAAGCAGCCATCTTTGCCTTTGTAGATGCCAACGCTGCCATCTGCCGCGAACAGACCAGCTAGATAAGCGTCGGTGATTCGGTTCGTTAGCATGATCACGTCGGCGTCGACGCGTTTTTCCTCCTTCAGCTGATCTCGGCACTCGGAGAAGACTTGCCTGCGGTTCTCTGCTTGGTTATAAGCGATAGCGATGGACGCTTGTCTACACTTGAGTGCAGCATGCTCGGCAAGATCCACAAGTAATGCGTCTGCTCCGCGGACTATATCAAGCTTCCAATGTTGGCGTACGTCTTTGCGCTTCGGAGCTGCCGCCGCGGAAATTGTTCCTCCATAGAAAGCTTGGATGTAGGATAATTCTGCTGGAATTCCCGCATCGCGAGATTGCGAGAGTGCGACACAAGGCGGAAACGTTTGTTTCTCCGACGGCGCTCTGATGACGATACATCCGTCTCCGTCTACGAACCCAGCGACGAACTGCTTGACTTCGTCGCTTAACATGGATCTCGCTATTTCGTTCTTTCTTCGATTTCCGATATCAATGTCTCGAGTTTTATCTGACTTTTTTATAGTTTCAGCGACATCCTCACCAAACGACTTAATCAACACTTTTCGAACAAGCACAAGGCGGGCGACCCTTCGGGCTTCCTCGACCGCGACACCGTGACGCTCGCGACCGCGAAGCTCATGGACCGCTACATCGCGCGGATGGCGCCCGACGAGCCGCTGCGCCCCTGCGATCTGTTCATCTGGGGCGTCGACCACGACGTCGTCGACCGCCTCTTTGCTCAAAGGGAACTCTACGAGCGCTCTCCGATGCCGGACAATGCCATCCGCAACAGGCTCGGCGTGCTCATCGACGTGTGCCCGCGCGACTTTCACCTCATGCACATCTACCTGAACAAGCTCGCGGCGCACAAGCTGGTATCGGTGGCGCCTCTCTCGGCGCAAACTGCTCGCAAGCAGATGGAGGCGTTGCGACGCAAGTTCTCGCTCATGCCGTGGGAGGAAGTGCCGAACGAGCTTCTCACGTCGTTCTACTGCGAGGAGTGCATACGGGGCCACTTTCCGATAGTCAAGCCTCCGTGGCTCGGCTTCAAGGGCTCGAACGAGATCCCGTCGTTCGGGCACCGCGAGGTGTGCTACTTTTGGAGCACCGACACGATCCGCTGCACCAAGAGCGTGGCCGTGCCGACACCGACGAGCACCAAGGGCCTCTCGAAGATGGGATACGCGGCGACGGCGGCGTCTGCCAAGCGCACGCCCGCCTCCCAGGCCCGATCGGCGGCGCTCAAGAAGGCGAGGGCGGCGCACGAGAAGCGGATGACGAGCTACCGCGACCCCTCGGACGCGCACTCGCTCGCCTCGGTCTGCTTCGTGGGCCAAGTGGTGACGATACGGAAGCAGCGCTACGTGGCCTGCGAGAACTGCTTCTCGATCTGCCACTACTCGATCGACTGCTTCTCGGCGGGAGCGATCAGCTGCTCGCACCACCGCGAGGATGCGATGTCCCTCTTCCGGCCCCTCGAGCGCGGCGAGGCGATGCAAGTCGATCCCTACACCTTCGCCTCGCCCTTCCTGCCGCTCATGTGCACCGAGCCGGCCCTCGAGGCCGAGGCCGCGTTCGCCTCGGCCACCGGGATCAAAGGAGAAGAAGCGAAGATGGCCCCCTCCACCGACGAGTGCTGCTGGTTCTGCACCGCGCGCCGAAAGAAGGACAGCCAGGCCACTCCCCGCTGGAAGACGATCGCCGTGCTCGACGAGAACAACCGTATCGAGAACATCAGCATCTGCCCAAAGCAATTCTCGCTCTTCAACGGCAAACCGCACTCTCTGTCGGACATCTACGATATACGCAAGCTGCGCGACATCAAGCGCGACTGGGAGCGCGAGTACGGCAAGCGCGCGCTACGCGTCCAGCGCCGCATGGTCCGGAACGAGCAGGTCCAGAAGCGCAACGGCTTTGGGTGAATAAAAAAAGTCCCGGTTATTTTCCGGCTCGACGCCAAAACGTCGAGCGTCGACGTTTTATCGTCGACCCTCGACGATTCGTCGTCGAGGTGTCATTCGGGATAGTGTCGGGAGGGTGAGAAAGTTTAAGGGACCGGATACGCTGTGAGTGACGAGTTCATTCCCCATACGGCGCCCTATGAGCGAAGTTTCGCCATCTGTCCAAATCCGTACAAGAC
>Ga0187864_10003984_pt1 | contig 11804 bp, 8 predicted proteins | sample June2016WEW_11_4_FD_132985 | JGI IMG/M metagenome (GOLD analysis project Ga0187864, IMG submission 132985) | Peatland microbial communities from SPRUCE experiment site at the Marcell Experimental Forest, Minnesota, USA - June2016WEW_11_40 | ecosystem: Environmental > Terrestrial > Soil >... | reverse complement strand
GGGCGGCTGCCAGGTCTGGGTATCGCTTGACAACACTACCTATCAGCAGGCGGGCGTCGTCGCCTCCCCGGCCCGGACCGGCTCGCTTATTAACCCGCTCCTCGCCTCGCCGGATCCCGATACCACCGATGTCCTGGCGGTGGACCTGACTGAGTCCCAGGGCGTGCTGCGCTCCGCCTCCCTGGTGGAGGCGAACGCCCTGGTGACCCTGTGCTACCTGGCCGGGGCTGGGGGCAACCCCCCGGAATACGTCGTCTATGAGAATGCCCAGCTCGTCAGCACCTATAAATACAACCTCAGTTATTTGCGCCGGGGCTGCTATGGGTATGGCGCCGCCGGCGGGACGGCCCACGCGGCCGGCGAGCGCTTCGCCCGCCTGGACGGCGCCGTCTTTAAGCTCCCCTTCAACATCAACCAGATCGGCCAGACCCTCTATCTCAAATTCCTCTCTTACAATCAGGTGGGCGCCGCGGGACAATCTTTGGTCGAGGTGGAACCTTACATCTACACGATCGCCGGGAGCGCCCTCACCTCGCCGCTTCCGAATATCACCGGTCTGATATCGATGTACCAAAGTAACCAGCTCTATCTCGAATGGAACGCCATCGCCCCCTCCCAGGACCCCCGCTACACCGGAATCAATTACGAGATCCGCATGGGCGCCAGTTGGGCCACCGCCCAGGTCCTGGGCTGGGTGAGCGATCCCGAGTTCCCGGTAAGCCAAACCGGGACCTATTGGGTAGCGGCCCATTATTCCGTTAATGGCGTTACCCTGGCTTATTCCGCCGACCCCTCCGATATCCTGGTGGAAGGCATTCCTCTCCCTTTGAATACTTTGGTAAGCGAGGACGAATTTGCCGAAGGCTGGCCCGGCACGCTTACGGACCTCCAGATGAGCGGCGCCGACTTGGCGCTGGGTGTCGGGCAGACCTCCGGCTATTACACCATCCCCGCCGGCGAGATTCCGAATCTGGGCGGGGCCCAATCGGCCATCCTCAGCGGCGCCCTCAGCTTCACCAACGTGGCGCCCGGCGCCTCTTTCGACGCCGCCCCCGACGTGGATGCCGTCCCGGACGTGGATCAATATGGCGCGGCCCCGGGCGGAGATTTTGATTCGGTGCCCGACGTGGACGCCCTCCCCGACTTCGATGTGGCCGGGGGCACGCTGGCCCAAACTGCCCATATCCAGGTGCAGTTCTCCCAGGACGGCGCCACCTGGGGAGCCTGGCAGGATTTTATCCCCGGGACCTACGTTTTTTGGAAGGTGAATTTCCGGCTGGCCCTGACCCAGGGAGTCCAGGGCGGCGTCACCGTGAGCCCCCTGGTCACGGCCTTCACCTGGGGGGTGTCCATGCCGGACCGGATAATCCAGGTCGCCAGCGTCTCTTGCCCCGCCACGGGGCTGGCCATTACTTTCACTCCGGCCTTCCAGACCGCCCCGGCCATCGCGGTGACCGTGCTCAACGCCGAGGCCGGGGATGTGGTGACCTTCCCCACGGCCATCGGGCCGGCCGGGGGCACCATCATGATCATCAACGCCGGCGCCGGCGTGGTGCGGAATATCAGCTATATTGCGAAGGGATATTAATGTTCTCTAATCGGAGTATATCGGCGGCTAATATTTAACCGCAGATTAACGCCGATGAACACAGATAAAAAAGGAGGGAAAGCCATGAAAAAACTATCGATCTTCTTGCTTATTCTCTGCGCCCTCTGCGCCTCTGCGGTGAATTTTGCACTTGCCTCCCAAAACGCCCTGGTGGTTCCCGACGGCACCGGCGCCCAGGTGCGCGCCGGGTTCAACAATGCCATCGACTCCCTGAACACCGTCGAATCCGGACCTTCAGCGCCCACCACCACCGAGGCTTATATGCTGTGGTGCGACACCACCAACGGCCTTTTGAAGCAGCGAGATTCGACCAACAGCACCTGGATCGTACTGGGCACGCTGGGCGCCGCCCAAATGGGCCACGAGCCCGCCATTACCCCTGGCACCACCTCTCAATACTGGCGCGGCGACAAGACCTGGCAGACATTCCCTGCAATCGGCACGGGGGCCAATGACCTGGTTCAGCTTAACAACAGCGGCCAGCTTCCCGCGGTAAGTGGCGCGAACCTGACGAATTTGCCCTCTACCTCGATGCCCATCGCCCAATTAAGCGATACCAAGGCCAGCGGCATTGCCGGGGGCACCTTTACCTCCGGGTCTTGGCAGAACCGCACCATTAACACCATAATGTATGATCCCAGCGGCATAGTAACCCTGATCGGGGATAATGTAAGTTGGTCCCTCCCGGCGGGAACCTACCGCTTCCAGATCAGCGCCCCCGCTTATGCCGTCAATGGCCATCAGATCCAGCTTTATAATGTCACCACTTCCTCTATCTCCTTGCTGGGCACCAGCGAATTTGATGTTTACAGCACAGCCGAGCAAACCAGATCATTCATAGACGGAGTGGTGGCCATCACCGGTACCACCACCTTTGAAGTTCAGCACAGGTGCGTCTCCACCCAAACAACCTATGGATTTGGATACCCTTGCGGCTTCGGCAACAGCGAAATTTATACCATCGTCACTATCACGAAATTGCAATAGGAGTGCAGGGGTTGGGGGCACCACTTCGGCACCGCCAACCCGCCTTACCTGCTGGTTAATTACATCATCTAGCACAGGTTTTAAATCTGTGCTACTGAGCCACCAATTCCTTATGGTTTTGATTTTCCCTTAATATAGCGGTAGCCGCTATCGACCGAAAACTCAAATAGGAGCCGGTTGGTCGATAACCACGGTCGATACTATGCCTGGTAGCCGCAGGCTTGAGCCCTGGTTCTTGCTTCATCAATGTTTGGGTGGGCACTGCCGACCAATTCCTTATTAAGGAGTCCGATATGAATATCTGGCAAAAAATCTGGGCCGATCCCAAGACCACCATCCCCGGGATCATCGCCGCCGGCATGAGCATCCTGGTAGCCTTTGGCATTATCACCCCGGCTGAGTCCAGCCCCCTGCAAACGGCCTTGACCGCCACCCTCGGCGGCATCGTCGCCCTGCTGGGCATCTTCAGCAACTGGCCGCAGGTGTAGGTTGGTGGCACAGGTTTAAAACCTGTGCTACTAGCACACCAATTCCTTATGGCTTTGATTTTATGCCTTTTAATCTCCTCCACCTGAGAGGGGGCGACACCGGGAGGGGGTGGCACTAATGGTCACCGGCGCTGATATACTTGAGAAGGCTAAAACCCGCCTGGGCGATAGCTACAGATTCGGGGCGCTTACTCCGGTAGGCGCTCCGGACCCCCGGGTCTTCGATTGCTCCAAACTCTCTTCCTGGGCCGTCTATCAGGCGGCGCAGATAATTTATGGCGCCGACCGCGACGACGGGAATCCCCTCGAAGTTTACGGAGGCACCATCTATTGGAAGCGGGACGCCCGCAGCGTCGGAAACATCATCTTCCTGGAAGAAGCTGCCGCCTTGCCCGGGGCCGCGGTCCTGAGGCTGGCCACCGCATCCCGGTGCGGCCATATCGTCCTCTCAGACGGCCTGGGAGGGACCGTGGAGGCCCATCCGACCGCGGCCGGGGTCATCGCTTCCACCCTTCACGGCCGCCGCTGGGATCTGGGTATTCTGGTCCCCGGCATTGAATACCAGAGGCAGCAGGAGCCAATCCCGATTACGCCCCCAACCGGACCCATTTATCGCCTCACCTATCCCCGGATACGCGGCCCGATGGTGAGGCGCCTCCAGGAGGCCCTTTTAAAGTGGCACAGGCCTCCGACCTGTGGGTCTTTGGAGGCGGATGGAGTTTATGGACCCGAGACGGAGCTTGCCGTGGCCGCGTTTCAACGTTCCCAGGATTCACTGGTGCCCGATGGTGAGGCCGGCCCGGCCACGCTTAAGGCCCTCGGCATCATTTGAGGTAGGGTGGGCACTGCCCACCAGTCAGTTAATGTGATGTAGGGGCGTCGTGGGGGCGGGTTTTAAACCCGCCCCTACCAGCCGTCCCAGGGCGGAGAAACCCCGCCCCTACAGGAGACCGCCATGAAGAAGACCATCCTGCTTCTGCTCGCTGCCGGCTGCTTCCTGCTGGCCTTAGCCGCCTATGGCGGCCAATGGACCGCCAACGGCTATTTTTATAAACCGGGGCTGGGGGCCTCAGGGCAGACGGAATCTAACCTGTTCAACCAGGGCCTCGACCAGGCCGATGCCCAGCTGGCTTCCCAGGCCTCCCAGGCTAAGATCTCGGCCACCCTGCCCCTCACCTATAATTCCACCACCGGCGTGTTGGCCATCCCCCAGGCCAGCGCCCTCGTCAACGGCTACCTGGCCTCCGGCGACTGGAGCGCCTTCAATGCCAAGCAGCCGGCCATCTCCCTGGGGACCACCTCCCAATACTGGCGGGGCGACAAGACCTGGCAGACGCTCAACCCCGCGGCTGTGGGCGCAGCCCCGGCAACCTCCGGTACGGCTATTTTGAAAGGAAACAATAGCGGAGGATTCGCCAACGCAGCCGCTGGCGCTGACTATCAATCTCCTCTGACCTTCTCCCGGAGCATTACCAATTCCAGCGGAACCGTGACTTTGTCCGGGGATTCCTCTTCGCCCGGTAACTCCATGTTGTATGGGACCAATGGGGCTGGGGTTAAGGGCTGGTACTCCCAACCCGGCGGGGGGAGCGGGATGACCTATCCCGGCGCCGGGGTCCCTCTTTGCACCGGATCGGCCTGGGGAACCTCCTACGCGGTGGGGACTTCCGCTAATGATCTGGTTCGGCTCAACGCCAGCGGCCAGCTTCCCGCGGTCAGCGGGGCAAATTTAACCAACCTGACCGCGGCAATGGTGGGCGCCGCCCCGGCAACCTCCGGCACCTCTATTCTCAAGGGCAATGGAAGTGGTGGCACAACCGCGGCAGTTTCTAATACCGATTATGCTGCGGTTAGGGATAACGGAGATCCCACCTATGTTTGGAATGGCAACTATCTCCTTTCCCGCATCTCGGATATCTGGTCATCCATTACCGGCAACTTAATCGTTTGGGGAAGTAATGTTTATGGCACCAATTTAGCTACCGTTGTTTCCACTATAGGCAGTTCAACCCCGGCCAATCTTATCGTTCCTCCAGGAACCTTTGCGATTTCCGCCAATGTAATCATTACCCCAAATATCCGCCTCCTTCCGCAAAACGGCGCCAATATCAGCGTGCCCACCGGCGACACTCTGACCATTAACGGCCCTTTTGAGGCTGGCCCCTATCAGGTTTTTTCCTGCGCCGGGACCGGCAAAGTAATATTCGGGAATAATGTAGCGGAGGGTTATGCCGAATGGTGGGGCGCTAAAGGCGACGGTTCTACGGACGACACCGCCGCTTGGACTGCTGCCCTCGCTTCCGGCGCTGGCCGGGTCAGGGCAATCCCCGGCCGGAACTATTTTCTCAACGCTGCGCTTCCAGTGCTATCCAATACTGAGTTCGTCGCCACCGGGGCGACCTTCACCAAAGGAACCAACGACACCCAGATTCTCACCCTCACCGGCAGCACCACGGCCACCAGCACCACGCTGACTTCCAACGGCGCCCTCTGGGCCAGTTCCATCTCCGTCACCAGCGCCACCGGGTTTAACCCCGGCGATTATGTCCTGATCTATGACAATACCTATGCGTGGGGAAGTGGGCCTTTGGTCGCCCGCAACCAGGAAATTAACCGGGTTCTCTCCACCTCCACCGGAACCATCAACCTGGGCAACGCCCTGATAGGCAGCTATGCCACCGCCAGCACTGCCACGGTGGTAAAACTGGCCCCCATTCACGATACCCGAATCCAGGGCGGCACTTACATCAACCCTGCCGGTAACAGCGGCGGCAATATCGGACTTACTCTTTGTTTTAATGTTCAGGTAAACGATGTTACCTGCATTGGACCAAATGATTATTATGGATTAAATGTCAGCCAATGCGCCTATGTGGATATTAACCGGATCACTATAAAAGATGGGCAGATCTTGGCTACAGTTGGATATGGAGTAGCTTTTGATGATTGCCACAACTGTTCTCTGAAAAATAGTTATACGGAGAACATTAGGGAAAACAGTTGCACTAATTTTTCTCGGTATATTCTATTTGAAAACAATACAGATAGAAATGCCTATGACGATTCTTTTAACTCACATGGAACTGGCAACCACCACATCTGGTTTGCAAATAATACCTCTATCAATTCTCGGGGTGGAGGTTTACTACAAGGCTATAGTAGTTGCCCCGGAGCTGATTCAGACATATATTTCATCAATAATAAGATCATCAACTGTGGCGCTTATCCTTATGCTGTTGGCACTAACTCTTCTCAAATTGCTAACCGGGTATTTATCAAGGGAGGTTCAATTTATGGTTGTGGCTACAGCACCAGCGCCCAGCCTATCTATGCCGGCTATGTCAACGATCTGGAGATTTCCGGGGTAAGTATAAACGGGGTTACCAATAATGCGTCTGCTGGAATATTACTGGTTGCTGTCACCAAGGGAAGGGTACTGAATAATCTAATCGAGAACTTTCCTAATGGTTATGGGATTGAATTTCAAACCTCTTGCTCTGATCTTGAGATTCGAGGCAACAAATTCGAGTCGGTATCTTCTTATCAAATCTATGACAATGGATTTACTGGCACAAACATAAGGATTCTGGATAACAATTCTGCGGACAGCACTTATGTTTCGATTGCCGCCGCCGATATTCAAAGCAGAAATTCTTGGAATCCGCTACCCAATATAACAACTGCGCTTACCCCTGGTTCCACCGTGGCTATTACTGCTACTGCCGGTGACGTCTACACACTCACCCCAGGCCAAGCAGAATCCATCACCGTCTCGGCAGGTACGGAGGGGCAAGACTTATACCTTAAAATTCTGACTTCAGGGACTTCCAGCTACACCCTGACATTCGGCACCGGCTTCCACTCTGCCGGAACCTTGGCTACCGGAACCAGTTCAGGTGCGGTTTTTATGATGCACTTTAAAAACATTGGCGGAACCTTTTGTGAGGTCAGCCGCACCGGGGCGATGTAGGTTTTGATTTTACTGATCACTGACCACTGATCACTGATTACTTTGGGGCTTTCCAATGTCGGGCCTAATGGGCGACTCCTCCGCTGGCACCTCCGGCCGCTCCCTTGCCAAAACCAGCACCCTCCAGGCCTCCTACCGGGTCACCACCTCAGTGCAGGGCCTGGCGATCCCCATTCTCTATGGCTGCAAGCGCCTGCAACCCAACATCTTCTTCACCTGGGGCTGGGCGTGGCCCAGCCGTCCCCTCCAAGAGCAGGGGAAAGGCGGCGGCCGGCTACCTGGCCGGCGGCTATCGCAATCCTCGCCCCGCTCCAGTTCCACCGGTCACCGGCGCCGACCCGGGGAATGAAGAAGCGGCCCGAGGCCGCGGCGCCACCGGCGCCGCCCTGGGCGCCACCGGACCCGGAGTCCCTCGAGCTTGCTGCCGGATCTGTCGTCGCATCATGGGGGTCAGGGCATGCTCCGATTGCGGGGGCAGGGTCATGCCCTTGGGCAGGGTCGAAGCCTTGCTCCCAAACGCACCTATTCTCGACGCCCGCTGTCGTCCCGGCGCCGTCAAGATTTCGGGAACCTCTTTGGCGACCCGGGGGATCTCCCTGGTGGCTTTGGGGAGATTCGCCGGCGGCACCACCCCAGGGCGAACCAACTGTCCCTGGACTGCGGCCGGATCTGTCACCCGGGTAACTTGAGATCCCGTGCCCCCAAGCACCGCCGCGGGGATGGCAGCCCGGATAAAGGGCTGCTTGGACGTCACCGCCACGGGGGGGAGTACGTTTCGCAACCGGGTGAGGTTGACGTTTTCGGCAAAGTTGCGGAGGGTGGCGATATTAATATTGGTCACCCGAGCGACGAAGGAGAAGGGCGGTCCGAAGGCGAAGAAGGCCCGGGGGGCAAAGACGGGATAGACAAAATTGCTCTCGAATACGGTCCCGGGAAACAGCACCGGCACGAAATTATAGGGCGCCAGAGCGGCGGAGTTGGCAAAGGAAAAGCTCGGGAAGAAGGGCGAGCCGAATCCCCGCAGAAAAGCAGGGGCCCGGGCGAAGACCCAGAAAGGCGGGCACAGGAGATCCTCCAACGGCATGCCGAAGTAATATCCTTCGCTGGGATAGTATGCCGGCTCCGGGGCAAAATCGGGGGGCGGGATGGGGGCCCAGCCTACGTAATCATCACTGGTGCGCCAGGCCGTGGTGGAAGGATACCAGGTGCTGCCCGGGACCCAGACCCAGCCGTATTCAGTGGTGGGAATCCAGTTGCCAAAGTGGTAAGTGGCCCAGCCCCAGGGTTCGGAGGTTTCAAAGATCCAACCCTGTTCAGTGGGCAACCAGCGGCCATCCACATAGGGCCGCCAGTTGGCGGTCACCCCTTGGGTGGGATACCACACCGGCCCGTAGTGGCCGTAGTTCACCCAGGCACCGTAAGGGGCCAGGGCATCGTAAAACAAGGCCAGATCCTCGGCAGCGGCCCGGGCGGGACCGCCCGGGATGGCGATCCAGGCCAGCAGAAGCAGCAGGGCCAGGCCCACCACCTTGCCAGAATTTTTTTCAGCCAGCCTCATCTGCCAACCTCCCTTGGTGCTTCGGCCCCGAAGTCCTTTCTCCGGGTGCGGTTCCCAATGGGCTGGGACAGGGTAGGCTAAAAGTAACCATGCTCTTGGTGGAAACCAAGGAAAGCAGAAGTATCGTCCTTCTATACAGGCAGTGCCTTCCTGCCCGAATCTCCCTTTTGCCCGGGAGGGGGCAGTTACGAAAGGCCCCCGGTCCCCCCGGCAAATTATGGCGATTATGCACTTCTTGACTCAAAGCATAATCACCTGTCGAAAAAAGGGACGATAATGAGAAAAATTTATGCTATCATAGCGCTATGGCGAAAATATTTACCGCAATTAAAATCTTGTTCTTCATTCTTGCTGCGGGGTTTCTTCCCGTGGTAATTAATAAAACTACAGAAAAATATCAACTTGATTGGATAAAAAACCAACTTCGCCCTATTTGGATGGTGATTTTCGCAATATTTACTCTATACTTTATCCATATGATAGGAATAACGGAGGCGGCAATGGTATTTATTAAAAAATGGAACATAATTCCGTTAGCTCAATATTTAATAATTGGGCTTATTGGAGCTATTATTTTTTGTGGTTACTGGTGGTTTACAGGAAAGATATTTAATGAGTCTTTATCCACAACACAAATGCCCTTAATTAGAAATCTAACTTTACAAGCGAGGGTTCCTTTCAATTTAGGAGATGGCATATTAATTCCTGATTATGAGCCTCGTGGTGATGCAGGGCTTTTCTATTCCGAAATATCTTTTCTTTCCAAGATTGCATTTAACCCAATGGCTAAAGGAAGCACTGAAGAAACCCCCGTGCTCCCTGAAACGGCAAAACCAAAAAATGACAAGGATGTCTCCGAATTCTTGGCGGAGTTATCGCAATATACGATTTTATCTTGTATCGACGACTTACAACGTACTAAACATACAGTATTGGGACCGAGTGCTTCCCGGCCAGCGATTGTTCCTCCTGAATTAACCATTTATCCAAAAGGAACGTTAAGCGAAGCTCTGGATAAAAACCGTTTCTCAAGAATTGGACAGGAACCACAGCGTTTTTATGTGGGGTATGGATTCAAGGCTCCAAAAGACACTATAGTCAAATTCACTAAACATGGGGGGGACAGTTTAGTGTCCTCTACTTACGTGGTTGAACTTACTAATCAATCCCTATACAGTCTCAAAATATCAATATATGTTGGCTTAATAGTGGGTCCAATAGTTGGTAAAAATAACTTAGATGGTTACGTGTCAATCGGGTTTCGAATCCCACCAGAAATTGTCCCGAAGACAAAAATATATAACTTGGTAGTCAACTGCCAATTTGAATTTTATCGTAAGGCAGATACCGACGCATTCCAACAACAAGAATACGAAAAATGGGCGTTGGCTCTTTTTTCTGGGTTACAGACTATGTTGGGTGATTAGATGCCATTTGTTACATAACCCTATCGTCGCTCCAAAAGGGAGTATGTAAATGAAACGACAGGCTGGTGATACTCATAAAACATTTAGCCAAACCCTTGCAGAAAAATGGGGTATCAATGAAGATGATGTACCATTATTCCTTGGGGGGTTGCTTTGGATCATCTTTAATCTGATCCTTTTGGGTATCAACTTGAGCGCGCATTAAATATTTTTCTAAAACATCTGACTGGATAGATTGCGTCATTTCCTTACAACTATTTAATATCATATTAAGTTCGGCAAGGTGAGCACTTGTGTTTTCGCCAGAAGCAAAATGTTCAATAATGTATTTTATGTTTTCTGTTAGGCTATGTAAAAAATTATATCTTGCTTTAGTATCTTCAAAATGTGAGCGACTTGCTATTATTTCAGGTTTTAGATGTTAACATTTCAACAGCAGAATCCATTATTTTACCCTGCCATTCTTTTATAGCTTTGGTTATTTCACTAAGGATTTCTCTATTTATTTTTTCAGCCTTGCGTGCAAAGTAGAAAATTACAGTTGATGATATAAAACTAATCAAACCAACAGTAAGAGATACCATAGAGATTGTATGTTCATCCATGTTTGCTCCTTTACAATCTATGGATTAATGTTTTTAACATAACGCTATTGCCGCTCCGAATATATCAGGATTCTTGCGATTATTATAACGGAACTCAAACTCAGCAACATATAGTTGCAGGTACTTTTTCCTAACCTTATGAAATGTGCCGACAATGCCACGCTTAATCATAGACCAAAAGCTATCTATGGTATTAGTATGAACAGCGCCACAGACATATTCTCCGGTGCTATGATGGACCACGCTATGATTGAAGAAGTGATCAAGATAGCGATAAGCGGAGTTATCATCGGTAGAGATCAGGCTGACCTTATGCGACACAGTTTCATTAACGAAATCGTCAAGGGTGTCGGTATCAACATTATCCACCACGCGGGCCACCACCTTACCGCCGCGGCTCACAGCTCCGATAATGGGAGTCTTGCCGCTTGGCCCACGACCGCCGCCCCGTTTATTGCTATGCTTATTCTTGGCCTTGCCGCCAATAAAAGTTTCGTCAACCTCGACAAAGCCTACGAGCTTGCGAAATTCCTCATTATTGAGTCCAGCTCGGATACGGTGACACATAGACCACGCGGTACTATAAGACCCCGTGCCGATCATCCGATGGATTTGCAGGGCGCTTATTCCCTTCTTGCTACTCAGCATAAGGTAGATTACCCTGAACCAAGTTTGCAAGGGATAATTCGTGTTCTCGAAAATAGTTCCCACCAGGACGGAGAAGCGATAACCAGTAGTGGTACACCGGCATTGCCAATGCCAGGAGCGATTAAGTTTATAGACCTTATCGCTACCGCACCTTGGACACCTAACGCCATTTGGCCAGCGCCGGGAGGCAAGATAGGCTTTGCAGGCGTCATCGTCCTGGAACATGGCCTCAAATTCGTCCATCGTCATCTGTCGGACAGTCTTGGTTTTCATCGGGAATCTCCTTCAAACCTTGATGATTACCAAGATAACACATCCAAAAGCGTATGTCAAGAGGTAGATAATCGCCTTACGAAAAGCCCCCGGCCCCCCCTGCCAAAATTATCCATACTTCCACCTCAGCGAAAATGGCAGGCGACCCAGTATTCCGGGGCGGTTTCCCGGTAGGCCGGGACCTGGTCCCGGCAGCGGGGGAACTCGGCCTCGGGACAGCGGGGGTGAAAGGGGCAGCC
>Ga0187864_10003980_pt1 | contig 11808 bp, 7 predicted proteins | sample June2016WEW_11_4_FD_132985 | JGI IMG/M metagenome (GOLD analysis project Ga0187864, IMG submission 132985) | Peatland microbial communities from SPRUCE experiment site at the Marcell Experimental Forest, Minnesota, USA - June2016WEW_11_40 | ecosystem: Environmental > Terrestrial > Soil >... | reverse complement strand
GCCGGAGAACCAATCCAGCATGGCCGGCGAACGCCAGCAGTTGGAGCAAACACGCCAGGACGTCCAGCGGGCGGCCGAAGCCGCCGGCCAAGGCGAAGCTTCGCGGGCAGTGGCGGCCGGCACGCGCGCCCAGGAACAGTTGCAGCAACTCCGCGACAATCTGCGGAAGGAGAACGCGAGCGAGTTTGCCGAGGACCTGCGCCAGATGCGCGCCCAGGCCCGCGACCTGGCCCGCCAACAGGAAGAACTTCGCCAGCAGATGCAAACCGAAGCCGCCGGCGCCCGCAAGAGCTTGTCCGACTCTCCCGAACACCGCCAGATGCTCGAGCAACTGGAACGTCAAAAGGAGCGCCTCACCAACCTCGTCGACCGGGCCTCGCAGGTCTCCCAACAAGCCGAAGCCCCGGAGCCTTTGCTTTCCAGGCAGCTCTACGATACGGTGCGCCGCTTTAGCCAGGACAGCGCCAAGGACGTGAAAGAACTCCAGGACCAGCTCTTCACTCGACGCCTGATGACCCGCAGCCTGCTCGACCGGCTCAACAGTCCGGAGCCCGACGGCGCCAAGCTGCTTGACGCCGCTTCCGAGTTGCTGCGGCAGGACTTTCTACCCGAGGCAGGCGAAGCCGCCCAGCGCTCCGCCCCGCGCCTCGAGGAACTCAAACGCGGCGTCGAACGCGCCGCCGAGAGCGTCTTGGGCGACGACACCGAAGCGCTCCGCTTGGCCCAGCAGGAATTGAATCGGTTGACCGATCAATTGCAGCAGGAAATCCAGAGGACCCAGGCCGAAGCTGGGGCGGGCCGGGCCAATCAGTCCTCCTTGACCAACGCCGCCGGCCGCCCCACCACCGCATCGGCAAACGGTGCCGGCGGCGATGCGGAGCGCCGGCTTCAGCCGGCAGCCGGGGGCGGCGCCGGCACCAACGGGCCTGGCGACTTGAGCCGCGATGCGGAGCGCCGGCCCCAGTCGGCAGCCGGCGGTCGCGGCGATGCGGAGCGCCGGCTTCAGCCGGCAGCCGGCGGCGGCGCCGACGCCAACGCGGCTCGCGATCTAAACCGGCTCATGGACGAGCGCGGGTGGCGGCGGGACGGGCCGCTGACTGGGGACGATTTCCTCTCCTGGTCCGGCCGGCTGCGGGACGTCGAGGAGATGATTGAAGAGCCCGCCTTAAGAAACCAAGTGGCGGCAGCCCGCGAGCGGGCGCGGGTGCTGCGCCAGGACCTCAAGCGCGACCACAAGAGACCGGACTGGGACGTGGTCCGTTTGCAAGTCGTGAACCCGCTGACCGAGGTGCGGGACCGGATAGCCGACGAGCTGGCCCGGCGCCAATCGCGCGAGGCCCTCGTCCCGATCGACCGCGACCCGGTGCCCAGCCGCTACTCGGAACTGGTCCGCCGGTACTATGAAGAATTGGGAAAGGATAAATGAACCTGAAAACACGCATTTCCTTATCCGTGTTCATCCGTGTTCATCCGTGGTTGAAAAACCTCAACTGCCGGATTTAAGATGAAAGGGATGCTCTCGGCAACTCTCATCATCCCTGATTCCGTCTGGTTCTGGCCCGCCGCCGGTGTCGTGGGTTTGGCGGCGCTGTTGTTGTTTTGGGGTTACCGGGCAGCGCCGCCGGGGCCGGCGCGCTGGGTCTGCCCGGGGCTCAAGGTGCTCGGTTTGGCGGCGCTGGCCTGCTGCCTGCTCGAACCGCTCTGGTCGGGTCAGCGGGCCCGGCCCGGAGCCAACCTTTTTGCCATCGTTGCCGATAACAGCCAGAGCCTCCAGATCAAAGACCGCGGCGCCAGCCGGAGCCGGGGCGAATCTCTTCGGGACCTGCTGGATTCCCGGCGCGCCGGCTGGCTGGGCGCGCTCGAGGAGAACTTTGAGGTCCGCCGTTATTTCTTCGATGCCCGCCTGCAAACGACCCGGGACTTCGGGGAGCTGACCTTCAACGGGCGGGCCTCGGCGCTCGGCGCGGCCTTGCGCAGCCTGGGCGAGCGGTTCCAGGGCCGGCCGCTGGCAGGGATTTTGTTGTTGACCGACGGCAACGCCACCGACCTGCGGGACGCGCCGGAGTTGGCGGGCCTGCCGCCCATTTACCCGGTCGTCATCGGCAGCTTGGAACCCGTCAAGGACTTGGCCGTTCAACAGGTCCGCGCCACACAGACCGACTTCGAAGACGCTCCCGTCTCCGTGCAGGCCGATGTCTCAGCCAGCGGGTATGCCGGGCAAACCATTGTCGGGCAGGTGCTCGATCCCTCCGGCCGGCTCCTGGCCCAACAATCGCTGCGCGCCCGCGGGGACAGCGACCCGCTCGCATTTCGTTTTCAGTTGCGGCCCGAAAAACCGGGGCTTTCCTTTTACCGCATCAGCGTCCGCTCCAAAGGGGAGACGGGCGCGGCCGGCCCGGCCGGCGATTCGGAGGAAGCCACGCTGGCAAATAACAGCTCGGTCGTGGCCGCCGACCGGGGACGCGGGCCGTATCGCATCCTCTATGTCGCCGGGCGGCCCAACTGGGAGTTCAAGTTTTTGAACCGGGCAGTGCAGGAAGACGACCAACTCGAGCTGGTGGGCCTCATCCGGGTCGCCCGCCGCGAGCCCAAGTTCAGTTTTCTCGGCCGGGCCGGCGAGGCCAGCAACCCCCTGTTCCGCGGCTTTGCCAATCAGTCGGCCGAAGAGGTCGAGCGCTATGACCAGCCGGTGCTTGTGCGGCTCAACACCCGTGACCAGTTCGAGTTGCGCGGCGGCTTCCCAAAGACCGCCGAGGAATTGTATGCCTACCAGGCGGTCGTCGTGAGCGATCTCGAGGCGGAGTTTTTCACGCCGGACCAGGCCGTGCTCGTGCAGAAATTTGTTTCCGAGCGCGGGGGGGGCTTTCTCATGCTCGGCGGCATGGAGTCATTCCAGGAGGGCAAGTATCAGCGCACGCCTATCGGGGACATGCTGCCGGTGTACCTGGATCGCGCGGAGCAACCCAAGGCCCACGGCCCGGTGCGGCTGGCGCTCACACGCGAGGGCCTCCTGCAGTCCTGGGCGCGGCTGCGCGATAACGAGGCCGATGAGAACGCGCGTCTGCAAGGCATGGTTCCTTTCCAAGTGCTCAATCGCATCCATGGCGTGAAGCCCGGCGCAAGCGTCATTGCCACCGCCCAGGACGATGCGGGCAAGTCTTTCCCGGCCCTGGTCGCCCAGCGCTTTGGCCGCGGCCGCACCGTGGCGCTCACCGTGGGCGATGTCTGGCGGTGGGGCCTGCACGACGCCGACGCGCATCGGGACATGGACAAGGCCTGGCGCCAACTGATGCGCTGGCTGGTGACCGACGTGCCCAACCGCGTGGACCTGGCCGCCGAGCGCCAACCGGAGGACCCGGCCGGGACGGTGTCGCTCCGGGTGCGGGTGCGCGATCCCAAGTTCCAGCCGCTCGATAACGCCGGCGTCACCCTCGAGGTCCAGCCTGTCATGGCCGAAACCGCGGCCGAACCGATGACCAACTCGATCCGTCTCCGCGCCGAGCCTTCGGCCGCCGAACCGGGCCTCTACGAAGCCGCTTACCTTCCGCGCGCCACCGGAGGCTACAAGGTCACTGCCTGTGTGACAAATTCGGCCGGCCTCGAGGTGGGCCGCGCCGAGGCGGGCTGGAGTACCGACCTGGCGGCCGAGGAATTTCGCTGCCTGACTCCCAACGTTGCGCTCTTGGAGTCTCTCGCCCGCAAGACTGGCGGCGAGGTGGTCCGCGCCGACGCCCTGAATCAATTTGCGCGCCGCGTGCCACAACGGCCTGCGCCCGTCATGGATGCCTGGACCTATCCCCTCTGGCACACGCCGGCCATTTTCGGCTTCGCCCTGGCCTGCCTCCTTGGCGAATGGGGCCTGCGCCGCTGGAAAGGATGGCCGTGAGAAATCCGAAATCCGAAGCCCCGAAATCCGAAGGAAATCCGAAATCCGAAATCCGAAATCCCCATCCGGTCCCTCATTCGATACGCTCGCCGCGTGACACGGAATCGCCTGTGGCCTCAGTATTGAGTGCGGAGCCAATGCCCGAACGCTTTGCGACCTCCGCCTTCGGATTTCGCTTCGTCCTGCCGAAATTGAATCCAGAATGGGTGCAATTTCGATGGACGTTGTCGGTCGGCAGCTCCAAAATCGCCGCGTCGAAGGCCCTCTTCTCTGCGTTCTTCGCGTCTCTGCGTTTGAATACGCCTTCCGCCAACCGTGCGGCCAAAGCCAAGTCTCTGCGATTTAGTTCACGCGGGGCGACTGGTACCGGCGATTCAAGAGCGGTTCTAAAACGGGGCCTGTTCAAATGGCGTGGGAGCAGAGAAAACGAAGAGACGCGAAGAACGCAGAGAGAGATTTATCTTCATCGTTTGCGCGCTTTGCGTGAGGCACTCCACGGTCTGAGGCCCCGCCTTGCCAGCTTAGGAGGATTTATTTGGTTCTGGCTGCGCCAGCTTGGAATTTCGGATTTCATTCGGGCCTTCGGATTTCGGATTTCGGATTTCCTTCGGATTTCGGCCTTCGGATTTCGGATTTCCGCGCTCCTCCTGTTACCCCTCCTCTCCCTTGGCGCCGCCGAGCGCGGCACCGTCATCCTGGCCGTGGGCGCCGCCGGCGAGGATGAGTTCGGCACAAACTTCCTCCGCCAGGCAGGCCTGTGGGAAAGGGCCTGCGCCCAGGGAGAATGCCGCTGCATTACCCTTGGCCTGGCGCCCTCCCCCAAGTCCAGCGATTACGACGCGCTCAAGGAAACGCTCGCCGCCCAGCCTAAAGAGGGCCTCCTTCCGTTGTGGTTGGTCCTGATCGGCCACGGCACTTTCGACGGCAAGGAAGCCAAGTTCAACCTCCGCGGGCCGGATGTCTCGGCCGGGGAACTGGCGCTCTGGCTCAGGCCCTTCCGCCGTCCCCTGGCCGTCATTAACACCGCCTCTTGCAGCGCCCCGTTTCTCAACCTGCTCTCTGCCACCAACCGGGTCATCATCACCGCCACCCGCAGCGGCCACGAACAGAACTACACCCGCTTCGGACAATACCTGGCCGAAGCGCTCACTGACCCGGGAGCGGACCTCGACAAAGACGGCCAGGTCTCTCTCCTGGAGGCCTTCTTGACCGCCTCGCACCAGGCCGCCGAGTTCTACAAACTCCAGGGCCGCCTCGTGACCGAGCACGCCTTGCTCGACGACAACGGCGACGGTTTGGGCACGCCGGCCGATTGGTTCCGCGGCCTGCGCGCCATCAAAAAGCCCAAAGACAACGCCGGCCTCGACGGCCTCCTGGCGCAGCGATTTTGCCTCGTGCCCAGCCCGTCCGAACGCAAGCTCACCCCCGAACAACGCTCCCGCCGCGACACCCTCGAACGGGCCGTTCTCCTGCATCGTGAAAAAAAGGGCCAAATGAAAGACGAAGACTACTACCGCCAACTCGAGAACCTCCTCCTGCCACTGGCCCGCTTCTACCAAGAAAACGGGTGAGCCGCCAACTCGCGCGCAACGGGCCCCATCCGGCTTCCAACCCGCCGTACAGTGGTGCAGGCTTCCAGCCTGCCGTCCTGGAGTTTGGATTGGTTTGCATCTGGAGAAGCCCGAATTCCGCCACCGGCAAGTCAGCGAAATTAAGACCGCCCTCGAAACTCTCGGCGCCGGCCCCTCCGCGGCTCCCGCGTCGAGCGAGCGCGCCACGGAACCTGCGCCCAGCGCGGGCGCATCCCAGCCTTGTCGATGTTCCCCAAGTCACACATGTTAATCCCGATTCGGAATGGGGACTGCCGTATCTGCCGCCCTCGACAAGGCCGGGATGCGCCCAGCCAGCGCCAGCCTCGCCTCGCGCGCTTGTCAACCGGGCGTGATCACGGTAGCTTCCCAGGCATGAGCACGACTTTGACGGTCGATTTGGATTCGGGAGTTCTCGAACTCGCCGAGCAGGCAGCCCGAGCGCGCCATACGACGCTGCCAGAGGTGGTCGCTCACCAGTTGCGCGTGATGGCCCTTAATTGGCAAGACAGCCTGGCGGGCAGGACCCCCATCACCGATTCTCTGCGCGGGGCGGTGAAACTCCCGCCCGATTTCGACGAACGAGCCGCCCTGACGCAAGAACTGCACAAGAAGCATGGCCTCAGAGGATAAAATCTTCCTGGACACCAATGTTGCGCTGGATCATCTCGCCGATCGCCAGCCGTTTGCGGAATATGCCCACCGGCTCTTCGCGCTGGCAGAAACCGGCGAACTCGCCCTCTGCCTTTCGTCACTCTCGTTCAGTAACCTTTACTATATCCTGCGCAAACTGAAAGGGCACGATGAGGCCCTGGCTCTGCTCCGCAAGCTCAAGCGCCTCGTCGGTGTCGCCGGGGTGGCGGAGGCGGAGATCCAGCCGGCCCTTTCGTCAAACTTCAAAGATTTCGAGGATGCGATCCAGCATTTCGCGGCTAAGGCGGACGGCGGTGTGGGCGCCATCGTCACCCGCAATCAGGCCGATTTTGCTGCCAGCGCAATCCCAGTATGGTCACCCGCAGACTTTCTCGCCAGGAGGGACATCGCACCGCAGTGACTGCACCCTAATCTCTTCCCGACTGATAGATGGTTTTTTTGCAGCGCCGCCGGCTTGACGCTTCGCGGGTGAGCACATGTTATGGGCTGGCCCCTTCCCCGTCGAAACCCCCGGCGCGGGCCCCTCCGCGGCTCCCGCGCCGAGCGAGCGCGCCACGGAACCTGGTAGGGCCGGAGGGCGGATACGCGGTGTCAGGCCGCCGATCCCGCTACCGGCCCACTGTCCGGCTCTCATTGACACCCCGCTTCAGCGGGGTGTTATGCGCCGAACGGTTCACCGGGCTGGCGGTGTGATGGTCAGTTCTCCTTTGGTGAACGAATAAACCGTCGCGTGTTTGGGCCCGATATGGAACGTGAGGACGACCTTGTTGGTGTCGTCCGGAAAACCGAAGGGCACAAACTGCGTGGCTTGGGCCAGGACCCAGGCGCTGGGTTGCGGCGCCAAATGGCACTTATCGACGAAGTCGGACTTGCTGGGGAAGAGGTATTGTGGATGCGTGGCGCAGTACTGCCGCGTCTCGGTGGTCAGCAAAGAGAAAACCGGCCCCTCGTCCCATTCCTGCGCAAAGTCCTTGACCCGGCTGTAGGCGCGCATGACCGCCGGCAGCAATAGCGAGGCCAGGATGGAGATGATGCCCATGACGCAAAGCAACTCGATCAGGCTGTGCCCCGCGAGCGCGCCGCGGCCCGCCGCCATTCCGTTCCGTCTTGTCTGAGCCGTGTACATGCTGATTTGACCGAAGACTTTCAGATTCCTCACGCGGGGAGTAGCCCAAGTTTCGCGCTTTCGGGGCATGACCCGCATTTCTCTTCGGAAAGTCGAAGACAAAGCCGCACAGGTCCGCCACACAAAAGTAAACCCGGGCCAGGTTCAGATCATCGGACTCACCTCCTTGAACCGGAGCAATCCGAAGAAAGAAACCAAGAGGAATTGCCCTGGACTTTGAGGACCCCAGGAAACTCAGCGCCAGGGAGTTCATCCCAGTGCTGGCACGGGTCCTCTTGCCCTGTTCACCGGGTTCACTCGCCCCGCAGTTCGACTCCCAGTGCCATTCTCTCCAACCCCTATTCTGAGCCGGAAAGAACGCTCAAAAATGCTTCGCCCGAGCCGCCCGGAACCGTTAAACGAAAAGGCTCGACGGACGACTGAAAAATGGACAATGAACGATTGCCAAGGAGTATGCCTCGTGGCATAAATGCCGGTGAAGATCACGCGTTTTCGAGATCAGCAAATGAATTATGTCGCTTGAATTGGCCCATCAGAAGCTAGGCTGGCCGTCGCGCGACGAGATCTTGAAGCCCCGAGGGCAAGGCGCTCAAGTTTTTGCGAGTCTTGCCCAGGAAAAAATTGGCAATGCTCTAGCCCGCCAACCTGACGGGACTGGTTCTCGCGTAGGAGTCCTTTGTCCAGATCCAGGCACAGCAGCTACCGAACCACCCCTGGCCGTGGTTTGCGAATTCAAGAAGAGTCCAACCGACCAAACGCTTCGTGAGATGCTGAGGCTCGCCTGGAACTTTTCTCGCTGCCCAATGCTGGTGACCGTCGAGCCGCACCTTCTGCGACTATGGACTTCTTGCGAGCCCCCAAACGAAGAGTTGCTGCCCCCGGTCGTTGTGCGAGAGGTTACAACTTCTGACCTTGCCAAACGGGACGCACTTTCGCTGCGGGCAGCTCAAGCGATCCACTGGGTGAACCTCGTTTCCGGACAATTCTTCAAAGATAACGCCCCTCGTTTCCGCCGCGACAGACGCGCAGACCAACTTCTTTTGGAGAATCTCCGCTTCGTGAGACAGACGTTGCGCGATAAGGGATTGGAGAACGATGACGTCTGCCACGACCTCCTTGCTCGTGTCATCTTTATTCAATTCCTCATTGACCGAAAGGACTCGACGGGAAAGGCCGCCTTGAATGCCGGCACGCTGGAACGATTGCATGACGAAGATGTTCTCAAGGCAAATCACACCACTTTTGCGAGCATCCTTGCCGACTACCACGAGACCTACCGCCTGTTCTATTGGCTTAATAAACGGTTCAACGGCGACCTGTTCCCCGGCAATGGCAACACTGAGACGGAACGCGAGGAGGCGTGGCAGGCGGAAAAGCGCCAGGTACAACCGCCTCACCTGGCCGTGCTAGAGGAGTTCGTCAACGGCAGGCTGGAAATGCCCAGTGCTCAGTTCAGGCTATGGCGTGCATATTCCTTTGACACAATTCCGCTCGAATTCATCAGCAGCATTTACGAGGCCTTCGTGAGCGAACGCGCCCGCACAGAAGGCATCTACTACACTCCACCGCACCTTGTAGACTTCACGCTGGATCGCGTGCTCCCTTGGGATGGAGATCGCTGGGACCTTAAGATACTCGACCCTGCCTGCGGATCAGGGGTATTCCTCGTGAAAGCGTACCAGCGGTTGATCCATCGCTGGAAGCGGAGCAATCCACATCAGGACGTGCGGGCGGAAACATTGCGGGGATTGCTCGAGCATAACCTTTTCGGTATAGACAAAGACCCTCACGCAGCCCGCGTTGCGTCCTTCAGCCTTTATCTCGCAATGTGCGATGAGATAGACCCCAAGCACTATTGGACTCAGGTGCGCTTCCCAAGGATGCGAGAACGCCGCATCGTCGCTGCCGATTTCTTCCGGGAGGATTGTGTTGGATTCCGCACAAAGGAGGATGCCCTCACGTATGACTTGGTCGTCGGCAATGCCCCATGGGGCGAGGAATCGCTCACAAGGGAGGCGGAGGCGTGGGCGAGCAACCAAAACCACCAGTGGCCCGTTGCGAACAAAGGAATCGGAACGCTTTTCTTGCCGAAGGCCGCTGCGCTTACAAAGCCTAATGGCAGCGTGGCCATGATTCAGTCAGCGAGTGCCTTGTTGTTTAATCGCGGCGGCCCATTTGGGGCTTTTCGACAGAGGTTCTTTGCCACATTCCACGTCGAGCAGGTTGTCAATCTCTCCGCTCTTCGATTCGAACTATTCAACCGGAAGACAGGTGCGGCTCAGAAAGCTGTTTCGCCACCCTGTGTAGTCATATTTCGACCTACGGCACCAACTGGTGATCGACTGCTGTACCTCAACCCAAAGTCAACCGAAGGCGACAGAGATGATTTCGATATCATCGTTGAACCAGAGGATGAAAAAGCGATCTTCCCGGATGAGGCAGGCGGGGTTCCTGAGATCTGGACAGCGTTCCTGTGGGGCAACGGACGAGATTGGGCATTGATTCGGCGTCTTTGCAAGCTGCGGAGCATTGCCACGGATGTTGCCCCGGAGAACTTTCGGCGAGGGATCGTCTTTGGCGACCGCAAGAGACGAGTTCCGGATCTAAAGGCACGCCACATTCTGCTTGCGGGGGATTTCCCGGACCAAGGCTTAGCCAGTCTGAATGCTGAAAGTCTTCCCACCTTTGATGAGCCCTGCATCGATTTCGACGACTCAACGGACTTCAGCGCTTTCTCGCTGCCGCAGCTGCTGCTCAAAAAAAGCTGGCTTACCAGCCGAAACCGGTTCCAGGCTCGCATCGTACGTTCCCGCGGCCCCACTGGTGTGCTATGCACCCAGAGTTACGTCACGGTCCACCTTCCGGAGGATAAGACGGGCTTTCTTGAGGCCGCTTGCATAAGCTACAATAGTATCCTCGCCGTTTACTTCCTGCTGCTCACCAGCGGTCGTTTTGCATCGTATCGTCCTGAACCCTTGGTGGAAGAGCTTCTCCGCGTACCAGTGCCCGACCCTCAGCCCGGCTGTTTAGGATGCGCGAGAAGCCTGGGTGACTTCGATGAACAGGTCCGCCGAGCGTTTGGTTTTAAAGACTCCGAATGGGTTCTGGTCGAGGATCTTTTCAACGTTACCCTCCCTGATTTTAAGGGTGACGCAGCCTCTCCCGGCCGTTCGCGCACAATGAGGCAGGAGAACTCTGTAGAAGAGCCGCAGCTTCGACAATACTGCGAATATTTCATTCGAGTCCTAAAGGCAGGTTTTGGCCGCGACAAGCAAATCGCGGCCACCGTATTTCAGGAGAAGGGGCCGGACCACCTTCCATTCCGGCTCGTCGCGTTCCAGCTTGACCGAGCAGTGACGGCCTCGGTCCAGGTTGAACCGCTGACAAATTCCAAATTGCTGTCCGAGTTGGAATCGCTCAACAAGAAATGGCTGAAACCCCGAAGTTCCAAAACTGGGGACGTCTATCATCAGCGGGTCGCTCGGGTTTACGATCACCGAGGCGGATCCCCCACGGTTTTCGTCCTGAAACCCGATGCTTGCCGGTACTGGACGCGAAGCATGGGTTTGCATGATGCAGATGCTGTTGCTGCCGATCTCCTGAGCTGGCGTACCACCAAATCGCGTAATGGAACACGCCGAAAGTGAAGGCACGACTGCTCAAGTTCACTGGTGTGGTCAGATGCCTTGGCTCCTGGCTTGCATCACTCCTTCGCGCTCGTGTCTCAGGAGCACCATTACATCTGCCAGCACAAGAGTTTATGTCTGACCCAGTTCCACGCGACTTTGTGTTCCTCGCAAGTGAGTGGTGCGAGGACCAGTCGGCCATTCTCTTGGCCTTTGTCTGGCAAGGCTACGATTTGCTGAGCACCGAACTCCCGGCAGGCATCAACCTGAAGGATCTGGAACGGAGCATTACTCAGTCCCTTGAATTGCGGATTCGACGAGTCATGACGGGCGACGAACCGTTTGACATGCAGCACAGCCCTCGTGAGCGCGAAACGATGAAGCCGTCCCCGGCGCAGCCGCCCGAGTACGACTTGGCCTTCGTCCTTCGGGCTGAAGAGCGAGTAATGTGGCCACTCGAAGCGAAGGTATTAGAGACAGATGGTGCCGTTCGAGACTACGTCGAAGACATTAGGAACGAATTTCTCACGTGTCGTTACGCGCCGTTTTCCAGCGAAAGCGCCATGCTCGCGTACTTATTGTCTGGCACGCCAGAGAACGTCTTTCGCAATGTAACTGCGAAACTTCCGTGCTCCTTGGAGGGGCACCCACGCTTTCCACGTCGGCCGCACAGAGTGTCCAAGCATCAACGACCGACAAAAGCGGGCAAGGTGTATCCACGTGATTTCCGGTGCCACCATCTCGTTTTGGAATTCCCGGGCCTGACTCGTGGGAGCGATGGGGCGATCTAGCGGGCTAACCCCACGCCGCAACAGGAACGGGCAATCGGGATCGAAAAGCTTGCCCGGCGCCCCGGGCCGACAGCCGCTGGGTGAACACAATCCGTGCCCTGGACCAGCGCCGCCCTGGATGGGGCCTTTCTCGGTG
>Ga0187864_10003979_pt1 | contig 11810 bp, 6 predicted proteins | sample June2016WEW_11_4_FD_132985 | JGI IMG/M metagenome (GOLD analysis project Ga0187864, IMG submission 132985) | Peatland microbial communities from SPRUCE experiment site at the Marcell Experimental Forest, Minnesota, USA - June2016WEW_11_40 | ecosystem: Environmental > Terrestrial > Soil >... | reverse complement strand
GCAATACAATCGAAAAGACTGGGGCATTACCTGATGGGCGACCGTACATAGCCGAGCGGATGCGAAGTGATGGCGAGTTGAATGAATGCGATGTCATGGCCGCCGTGGACGCATCGACGCTTTAGTGCTGTGAGTGGGTATGGCTCGGTGCGCTCGCGCGTTCAGATCTAAGCGTCAACTGTGATCGCTCTCGGTCTCGAGGGCTTCAACCGAGATCTGGTCTCGGCAGCCGAGGCGAGCTTCGCGCGCTTGGCCGAGCAAGTAACGCAATTTCCAAAGGTTTTGAAATACTCCTATTGAATTACCTCCCAATGCAGCAGTCCCCAGTAGTAGGCTTCCTCTTACGATGGCCTTGATTAGTTGCCACGGAATGCCGAGGTAGAATTGGTCCTTCGCGTGCTCATACCGACCCCTAAGACAGTATTGTTCACGGCCGAATTTAGAAGCCCGGGCGAGGATCCAGCTTCGGTGCATTCTGAACTTCGGGATGAAATGTTCGACCACCGCCTGTTTGCTGTGCCAGACTTTGAAGCCAGCTTTTACCAACCGCAAATTCAGCTCAGTTTCCGAGCCCATCGCGCAATCTCGGCCCGGTCCGATGTCGACATTGAATCGATAACCAGCCTCAAAAATCTCCGCGCGGATCCCCATGTTGACTCCGAAAGCGAACCCCGGCTCGATGGGGCCTTCTTCCCAAGACGGGTCGGTAACAGCGAAAACTGGACCGAAGGGCACGCACTGGAAGATCCAATCCTGCGGATAAATTTCCCAATGCGCGACCACAGTACCTCCAAAAATAGAAAACGAACGGTGAGAATCCGCAGCGCGACGCATTTCAATCAGCCAATCCGGTCTTGGAAAGGCATCATCATCTGAAAATACAATCAAGTCACCTTCGGCACTCGCCAAGCCTAAATTCAGCGCTGCGTTTTTCCCCCGAAAAGACTCGAAAGCATAGGTGAGTGGCAGGCGACTCATGAATGAACAGATGATCTCCTTTGTTGCATCCGTGCTTCCGTTATCCACGATCACCAACTTCCACCCTCCCACGGGTGGCTTGAGGTGACAATATGAACTCAAAACCCTCCGGAGAGTTCGTTGCCCGTTATAAGTTGCAATCAAAACAGTTAGCATAGAGAGAATTCTGGGCGCCGGAAATTACCCCGTTTCCGCACGCTTCGGTCGCAGTGCAGATATCCGCAGGAGGCAATTTGGAAATTCGTTCCTTAACACGATGAGTCCACGTATTTTGAGCTGCAAAAAAGTTTGACGCGCGCCGATTTCGTCTGGAGTCGGACGTTTTTTTGTGACTTGTTCGAGTAGCCGGAAGAAATGCTCGTGATCTCAATACGTTGCGATCAAGCCGCGCTCGGCTAGCGGACGGCAACAGACGGTATTCGGAAACTGCGCTGCACTCATTAGCTTCAGAGTTGGCGGCGAGGATTTGAACCTCTTGCGCCAGAATTCGCAAACCGCATTTCCGCTTCGTAGCTACAGGAGCTCCGGAGTTCAAGGAACTTCCATGCTTGTTCAGGTTCTAGGAGCGTTTCCTAATCGTGCAAGAACGAGCATCCTACGAACGAAGAATCAACAACTTTATAATGCATAAATCATTGAGAAGCAGATTTCTTGGACTCGCTCCTAGAGAGGCTGGCAGGGTTCTTGATCCGAAACAGGTGGCAGGCCGCGATCAGTACCGTCAACACTTCCAGCCTCGTTTCCGGGCGCCTTCCGACACATCCCCACACGCCTCATGACGGCATCGAGTCCATCAAGGACCCGGTCCTCCACGTTATCTGCGTAAGGTCCGGGTAGGCCGTAGAAAATCATGCTGTCGACGGCTTCATAACCTCCTTCCTGAAGAACGCGTCGCGAAGGGATGTAACTCATCACATCGTTGGAGTATGCTGCCACAACCAGGTTGCCCGGGTACTCTTTCTTCACTCGCAGAGAGTAAGCCACCACGACTTCCCCGCCGAGTGCCAGGATCGTGAAATCGGAGCCGAAACGGAGGGCCTGGATGGGGTATCGGATCTGATGGACGGGACGGAATTCATCATAAGCCCTGAGCATCGCATTTGCGCGGCGGACACGTGCCGGATCGGCGTCCTCGAGCTCGTTCTCGAACGTTTGGCGCTTGTGCGGCGCGAAGTTCAACTGAATATTCTCGAACGCCGTTTGGATGGGCGAGCTGACTGGCGAGAGCACTGTCCCCAGGACGCGGTTGACTTCGGCCGCTAGTGTTTTCCCATGGCTCCACGCCAACTCGATCGAACCACGGGGATTCGGGTTTTGATCTCCGCCGCACAACATTATGAACATCGCAGTCGCTCCGGGATGGCGTTTCTCCAGTTCAATCTGGGCGAAGCCGGCGTAGTCCCCGCTCAATTGATAAGACCGGCCGGTCGATGCCGTGTTGTGGCAGGCGTAACCAAAGACCACGGCGCGCAGGCGCCCAGCTTCCGATAGAATCCGCAATATGGGCACCTGAGAATCAACCGGCCCGATAGGGTTTATGCCGATGCGCACGCCCTCGGGCGTACGCTCACGGCGGTTCACTGCGAAGTGCGCCTTCCCGAAGCCATGGGACAGCTGCGCGGGGGCAAGGTCCGCCAGCGCTGCACCAATTACGGAAAAAAGATCTTCGCCTAACCGGCGACTGTACTCGACGACCACCCGTTCATCCCTTCGTCGGAGATTGAACATGGTCATGAGGTTTGGCCAAACGATCGGACCTGAGTGGGTGTGTGTGGAATTGAACATGATCCGCGAGCGCTCGATCCCGTACTCCTGCTGCACTCGCGTCGAAACAAGATCCGTAATCTCCCGCGGCAGCCCGATCAGATCTGTGGTGACGATGACGATCCGCGTTTTGTTGCGGTCCTCGATTGCGAGGGCCTTGGCCCACAGCGGGTGCACAGCGGCTTCGGAGGGACGGTCACGATACGAGTAACCCGACATCCAGATGGATGTCTCGGGAGTAATATTTATCCGCGCCACGCCGGCGCAAAACTCCATCGTGTTCATGTGTGGCTCAGATCAAATCTTCTTCGTTGAAGGCGCTTCGTTGTAATCCGGCATCGGAGTTGGTGAGGCACAGAATCGCCCTTGTCTCCTACGATGTTCAGACCTTGGACGAGCGCAGGGGTGATGCCGGAGCATTCGTAACCCAGCTCGCGAGTTGCTGAAAGGCACCAGAACCGTGTTGTTCCTCGGTACACTGGATTATTTCCCGAACATCGACTGGGCGCTTTACCTCCAGAGCGCTCCCGGAACTCGCGTTGAGCCCTGGATGGCTGAGCGCGGAGAACGCAGCAATCAGCTCATCCACGCGTTTCGCCCACGTATTCTGGGCGGCGAAGGCCAGACGCACAGCGGTCTGGTCGGGAGTAGGGGGAGTTTGGGTGGCTTGTTCGAGCAGGTGAAAGGAATGCTCGTAATCGCGATACATCGCGATCAGACCACGCTCTGCCAACGGCCGCAATTCGGCGAGGTCCGGCATCACGACAGGTTTGCCCGCCGCAAGATACTCGTAGATCTTGACGGCATTCATGATCCGCGTCATGGGAAGATCCCGAAACGGCATCGTGCACACGTCGAATTCGGCTAAGTAAGCGGCGAGCCTTGCGGGGTCCGCTTGCGGAAATACATGAATGTTTGCGGCCGATGCCAGGGTTCTCCAACGTTCGCGTGTCGCTGCGCTGGCAAAACTCGGACGGCCGATGTAAACGAACGACCAGCGGGGGAAGCGCCGCGCCGCCTCGGCTATCCAGTCCAAATCCAGCCAGTCAGAGAAGGCACCAAAAAATCCCACGATCGGGCGAGGCAGATGATTGAGGAGACCGGCCGACGCCGCGGAGTGAAACAGGTTGTAGTCCCCGGCGTTGAGAATCTGGATCGTCTTAGGATTATGTCTGCACCGGTCTTCATAGAGCAGGCGACTACAGGCGACTAGTAAGTCGCAACGTTGCGCCAATTCATCTTCGAAGTCCCCGCCGTCGTGGTGATTCAAGGCGGCAAACGCCTTCGTGTCATCCACGCAGTCATAGACGATCGGCCAACCGAAGCGATCTCGAAGGCGGAAGACGAGTGGTCCCCACTTCGGGCGGTTAACCAGTTGTATCGCGTTGCGGATGCCACAAATAGCGCGGATGTGGGCAACGGCCATCTCCATGGCGGCCAGAACCGCGGCGTCCCACTTGAGTTGATAGAGTGCACCGACGGTGCCAGGCAACTCGACGTAGAACACCCCGGGTTCGAGTTCCCGCGGGAGAGATGCGGGATCAACCAACTCCGGCGGCTTGAGCCGTAAATCCACCCAATAGACGCGATGGCCCCGCAAGGCCAGTTCCCTCGCGAAGTGGTGGGGGCGTTGCACGAGATGGTCCCATGGGACCACGCTGAATAGAAGAACGTCCGGCGGGCCCGGCGGCCGGGGAAGCCACTGGGTATCGAGTATCGCTTTGGCCAACGCGTCGCGTGCGGACTGGAGTTTCTGGATATCGGTTCGCGGGCTGGGTGGCAAGCCGAGCAACTGCCGCGTCCGCCGTTCTATCTCATACCGGGTTTGAAGCGGCACCAGCGCGCGATACGTTCCTCGGACGGCGCGATCGGCAAGCCTTCGTGCGCGGCCAAGCCAGCCTCCTGTTGGCCACGCCCCGCCAGACTCCCTTCCGATCGGGAGTGGTGATGAGTCTGGCATTAGGAGCGGGAATTCCTCCGAGGTTCCTGTTTCGACCGCTTCCAGGAATTGAACCCGGTTCTCCTGCTGCCAGGGCTCCGCGGCCGGGAAGGTTTGCATCAAACGCTGGGCTTCCGCCACGCTTAATGGATCCGGTGCAGTACGCTCGGGACCAATACGATGCTCGCAGGTCACCCGCGGCACGTACTGAACCTTCGCCCGTTTGCTCATGCGCAGAACGAATTCCCACTCGGCGAACGCTCGAAACGATTCGTCGAAACCCATGCCCGGAACGCCTGCGCGGGAGTGCATCCAGCATGGGAGCGGCGGGTAGTTGTCCAAGCCAAGCTGGCCGGGCGTCGGCCGGTGCGTCGCCACCACTCCACGGCGCTCGCGCCCGTTTCCCGGGTCGATTACTCGATCCACTACGCTCCAAGCCGCGTAAACAGCTTCCACGTGCGAGTGGCGCAACACTGCGGCGAGGAGCTCGATATGAAATGGGTAGTAGATGTCTCCGGCGGGAAGATAAGCGACCCACTGGCGATTCGCTGCCGCCAGACCCGCATTGAGCAGCGCGGCCGGTTGATCGCGACGCGCTTCATCAATCACGATGCTCGAGATTCGCAGCCGACCGTCGAACGCTTGCACGACATTCGATAACTCCGCCCCGGGAGGTGAGACTACGATCGTCTCGAACCCGCGCGCGGTCTGGTTTGCCAAGCTGGTCAACGAATCCCGCAGGCCCACGGCTTGACCGTCTTTGACGGGAACGATGACGCTCAAGCCTGGAAGCGATTGTTTCCCAAGGCGATCGGAAAATTCGAGCGACCTGGCCCAGCGGCTAGCGCGGTCGCAATAAAGCAATTGATTGCGCGCCATCGACGCGTCGCGATCCAGGGCGTTGGCGCGAAAGGTCGGATGGCCTTGATGATGGAACACGAACACATTCCGTGCTACCGCCAGGCGGTATCCCGCTAATCGTGCCCGCAGACAAAAATCGTTATCCTCGCCGGTGCCGACGCGGTAGCCTTCCTCCAAGCCAGCCAGCAACTCCCATAATGCGCGCCGGATCATTACGCAGAAAAAACCGACCCGCTCGGGTTCGGAAATCAGTTCCTTGCGATCGCGCATCCTTGCGGCGTAACGGCGGGCCTGGCGCAGGTGAAGGGATTCCGCTTCCGGATCCACCTGGAGTGGGTTCCCGGCGCAATTGGTCAACGGACTGACCACGCCTAACTGCGAATCGCTCAGAAGTGCGTCCCTCAAACCATCCAGCCAGCCGTCAGTGACGAGCGTGTCGCTGTTCAGCAGAACCAGAATATCGCGCCTCGCCCGGCGGGCTCCCTCGTTGACGGCTCGTGCGAAGCCGAGCGGCTGGGCGAAACGCACAACGACAAGGTGCTGGCACAGCTCTTGTTCTCGCGCGAGCCACACCGCGACCTCGGGAGTGGAACCGTTGTCCACCACAATGACTTCGAACGGCACACTGGTCCGCGCTTGATAAACACTCTCGACGCAAGCCCGCGCGAATTCAAGCGCGTTGTAGACAGGGATGATTATGCTAGCGCCGGTCATCGGGATCAGCGGACTCTACAATTGCTGCGGGAACGTCGGGTCTCAGCCGGCAGTCACGCTCACAGGACCCCGCACCATGATAGCTACTTTTTGCGGGTGAAATTTCGAGAGAGAATGGAAGTCTTGAATCTCGCTCTTTCTCCCCTGAGAGAATCGTCAACAACAGGCGATATCCACCCGCGTTCGCTTACGCGGCATTACGACGAAGATGTTCCTACATGGGATTTGGGATCTGCGGCTGCCGAGCGAAAAGGGGCCTGCAATATTTCAGCGGCACAGCAGAATGTGAACACGCTTCCACTATAGAAGAGGTAAAACCAGTGAACCAAAACTGCCCGTGCGACGAATATCGTTCCTCGCTTCCGCCAAAAGAATCGATACAGTTCCCGATTTAAGCACAGCAGTAACATTATAGAGGCGAATAAACCGCTCGCGAGGACTCGCGGAGACCAACCTGAGGGTCTTATCAAATTTGAAACTGCCCCTGCGGTGAGCACGGCCGCTGCAGCAACGAGAACCGCACTGACCCGTGATGCCAAAGTAAGGTTGAGATCTCGCGGCATCGAACGCGTCCGCAGGATCAGCTGCGTCCAGGGAATGGCACGGCGGAATATATCAGTCCGAACCATTGAACCCAGCGTCCACTTTTTCAAGTGTTTCACGCGCAGCCGTTTAACCAATCGAATCTTTTGCTGCTGTTGTATCAATCGAATCCCCAGTTCGATGTCTTCAATCGATGCATTCCGGTATCGGGTCGCGTCGAATCCTCCAGCAGTCTGGAAAGCTCGCTTGCGAATCGCGCCACAGCCAGTCCAAAACGTGACGGCGTCGGGGCTTGAAACTTGGTGTACATGGTGGTGCAACAGATTCTTGAACGACGAGCAAAAATCAGTGCAGGCGGGATCATCGTCGTAAGAGCCGAACAGGGCGGTTAACTCAGGATTGTTTTCGAACTCTTCTCGAATGACGCGCAATGCATCCGGGGCTACTATCACGTCGGCGTCGACGAACACTAGGATATCCCCCGTGGCATGCTGTGCGCCAAGATTTCGAGCGGCCGCAGGCCCCCCGTGCCGCGGCATACAAAAATAGCGGGCTCCGTATCGCTCAACAATATCGCGAATGTTTACCTTCGATTGATCGTCAACGACGATTAATTCTCCGCCCTCGCCAGAACCTCGCAGCGCTTCCATACACTGCTGTAGTTCTGGCGCGCAGTTGTAGACAGCCACGATCACGGAGAGCTGAGGGCACACGACTCCAATGCCGGCCTGCGGTACAGCTGGAGCGTAAATCTGCGAACGCGGTTCGCCAGAACAGCATTGAGCTTTCGGTCGAGCTCCTGCAACTTCTGCTAAAGTCTTCTGTAATTGGAAGGGCAAGGTCGCGACCACGCAGCTAGTAAATGCCAAGTTCCTTCAGTGGAACGTCGATGTCATGCGGTAACGTCATCATCTTCAACTTCAGGTAGGTCGCTTGCGGCCTGGAGCCTGCCCGTTTTTCGTACAAGAGCAAGTTGTGCACCCGAGGATTGCGGGAGTCTGTTACGATGGGAACTGTTGCCACCAGGCTGAATTGCGGACCCTTTAGAAAGTCGCGCAGAGTTCGCTGAACGGGGAACATAAAGTCAGTTTGATCGGTGACGACGATGTGCTGAATCCCGTAAGCGGCAAACAAGTCCTGCAAGCCTTTGGTGTCGTGCACAAGCTCTACCGCCCCCATTTGCTCCATAATGCGGGTCGCGTACAGTCCCTTCGTCAGCACGACGAAGCGGCGGCGGGGGTCCGAAGCTCTCATGTTAAAGATAAAATTTCCCGCCCCATGACCATCGAACAGGATAATCTCTCCGTTTCCTTTCATCTGAACTAGTTGTCGCGCCATAGTGGAATACCCCGATAAATATGGGTAGCGTTGCGCGGCCCCCACCCAACTGCAGGCCAATGTTCCTACTACTAACAAAATCGCCCCGACGCGCAACCAGACCTGACGTCGAGCGATTGCGAGCGGCCAGGATGCAAAGTAGACGAAAGGCGGAATCCAGTTCAAGATGTAGCGACCTGCTCTCGCGCTCAAAAAAGAAAACGTTAAGTAACAGGCCAGAATCCAGAGGAGCATCAACGTGTTGTTTCGCGGTTGACCCCACCAATAGCAAGTGACCACTCCGACCGCACTTAGGATCAACAGTGGCCAGCCAAGCTGTACCGGTAGCAGCCGGATGTAGAAAAGCAGATCCGATAACCCATATGCATGAGTGGGCACCACCTCTTCCTTGATCGTGGCCAAATCGGGGCCAAAGAGCAGCACATAACAAAAGGCGACGAGAATGACGGATGACACTGCATAAATGAGCCGCTTGCCGTTCCATAGCGATGATGACCGTCGCTCACTCAGAAGTGTGAGGCCGCAGAACGGCAAGAGGTACAGGCTTTGTTGTTTTGTCAGCAGAGCCAGAGCAGCAAATGTTACGAAACCGATGCCTGCTGTACCACTGTTGGAACGTAGGAATCGAACCCAATAGAACGTCGCGGCGATGCAAAGTGCGAGAGATGGTATTTCCAGCATTACTGCCTGCTCATATCGGACCACGAAGGGCAGGAATCCGAGCGCCAGAGCGCTAAAGGCCGCTGCCCATTGGTTCAGAAGTTCACGGATGAGCAAGAACCAGTAGCTGAGTCCAAGCAACGTGAACACCAGGACTGTGAGCCTTGCAGTTGTCGCAGAACGGCCGCCAATAAGGAACATGAGTCCTTCGCATATATGAAAGAAAGGAGGCCAGTGGATCACTCCAAGCGCCGGATAGCGCGCGTAGTATCGATACGTATAGTCAACAGGGTGGGATATCGGAAAGTCGGTTATCAAATCTGCGAAGTAGAGTCCAGTGACTGCGTGACGGGACTCATCTTCTATGAGCTGCCCGAGTTCGCCGGCTCTGTGGATCCGGTATGCGAGAAAGATCGTGACCAGGCACAGCACCGCCCCGAGTAGCCAAATGTGGGATCCGAAGCGGTAACCTGCGGACAATTGCGTCGGTGCGGAGCTCTCCACTCCGTGAAAATTAGAAACGGACTCTACGCACGGAGCTATCGGTGCCCCCATTAAGCCTTACCCTCCCGGAACAGACAAGAGAAGTGCGTGTCTTGCACGATGGTAGGAATAGCCAAGCTAGCTCGCGAGAGTCGCTCGGCATGCGGTAGCGGTGTGCTTTCCCCTCTCACGAATTGCGCGCGGACCGCTCAGTCGCCTAGCATCCTGAATTCCAGTGCCTTAACTATACGTAGCGATAGATGGCGCCCGAGTTCCTGTAGGGAACGTCAATGTCAAGAGATGACGTCAGTCAGCATCTCCAGCTGCAGGTAGGCCATGGAGTCCCTTTCGAATTGTGGGCGGAGAGTAGCTCGGAGCCTGCCACCGGAGGCCTTCGACATGCCTGGCTGGAGCGCCGGCCCTGAAAAGCTCCGGCTCTGTTTTTTGTTCGTGGTATTCGGGCTCGGTGTTGACAGCCCACAGATCGTAGCTCGCACCGAGAATATTTCTCGCAGCATATATTGCCGTCATCATTGAGTGATCCTGATTGTTGTACTTGTGCATCCCATTCCGGCCGACCAGCTGCAGATTGGGTAGGCGATCCTCAAGATAGTTGCGGATTTTGCGCAAGCTCTCTGCCCAGCCGTTGTCGTACACCGGATAAGCTTTGGGCATGCGCACGACTGTGCCATCCTCGACCTCTTCGCGGCGAGCCAAACCCAGGTATTCCAGTTCATTCTTGGCCAACTCGATCAGTTCTTGATCGGTTCGCATCCAGTGCTTGTCATTCTTGGTAACAAAGTACTCCATTCCAAGGCAGGTCTTGGCCGGGTCGGGTACCATCGCGGGTGACCAATTCTTGAAATTCTGAATGCGTCCTACCCCAACTGCAGGATCGTGAATGTAAATCCAGTTATCCGACATTACGTGCTTCCGGTTGACAATCAAGCTGACGATAAGAAAGTCTCGATAATGTAACGAGTTCGCGGCGCGTTGGATCCCTTCAGGGGGCGCAGGCTCCAATGCGTTAATCAGGTCGCGGATAGGCATTGAGCTAATGAAGTGCGTGCCCAAATGGCGCTCCATACCTTTACTACCTTGGACCACGATGTGGTTTAGTTTGCGGCCATCATGGCAGATACGTACTACTGGTGAACCAAGTAAAACTCGGCAACCGTTTCCGCTCAGGCGTTGTGCTAGAGTTTCCCACATCTGTCCGGGTCCTCGCTCAGGATAATGAAAACGTTCCACTAGGCTTTTTATCTGCACTGTCTTCGTTCTAAACATTGCATTTTGGAGAGCAGTGCCCAGCGATAAACTCTTGATGCGCTGCGCGGCCCATTCCGAACCGATTTCGGCGCAGGGCACTCCCCAGACCTTTTCTGTGTAGGTTTTGAAGAATGTCTCGTACAGTCGTCTGCCAAAACGATTCGAGACCCACCGCTCAAGATTGTCTTCGGGTGAGAATGGTTTTAGCTGCGCGCGCAGGTAACTTATAAGGATGCGCGCCGATTCACACCAGCCGAGTCCAGATAATGCATTGAAAGGCTTCAAGGGATACGAGAAGAAACGGTTTCGGTAGTAGATCCTGGATAGGCGATTTCTCTCAACAAATGCATCTCCGAGAATCTCGTGCCATAGCCGATTGACTTCATCCCACCTCGTGAAGAACCGGTGTCCTCCGATGTCGAACAGGTAATCTTTGTAATTCACTGTACGAGCAAGGCCGCCCACCGTGTCGTCGGCCTCCACAATTGTGGCCGGAACGTGATGTTTCGACAGCTCGTAACCAGCAGTCAGGCCCGCAGGACCTGCACCAATGATAACTACTTCCTTGTGATCCATTTTTCGACAGCCCTGGACACCGCTTTCGGCAGCTCGTCGACCAGCCTCGATCCGACTTGCACTGCGTAGTTTCTTATCGCGACTGTGCAAACTACCGTCCGTCACAGGAATGGTTCGTTCCTGCACTGGCGCCCGGCCCGTGTTTGCGCGTCAGACGCGGCATGATGGGTTTAACAGGAATGGTTTACAAGTGCCCAGACAGGTCCACCAGGTCGCTGTAGGCGAGATGAACTGATTCTCTTGGTCTACTTCGTTCGGGAATCGCGTTAAGTACGGGCAGGTTCGAACCCAGAAATTGGGCTTAACCGGCTATGCCGTAAGCAATTACTTATTCAGAATTTACGGGAAACTTGGAATTGCGAGCCGCGTGGAGCCGCTATTGTACTCCCTCGCAGACCATCGTTAATTGGCACGGTCGTCCAAAGGGAAATCCGTATGACGATTTATGGAAGAGCTGATGGTTTCGGTCGTGTTGTCTGGAGCGCAACCCGACGCACGCGCTCCGTAGAGGCCAATCCCTCTTAGTTGTCAGACGAGATATCATTTTCTTCAAACAGACAACCCATTCTTTGGCGCCATGCTTCGGCCCCCATAATATCTCCACTTGGGTACACCGTTGCATAGGGCGACATCGCCTCCCATCCTTGCCCAGAACGTAAGATGAAGTGGAGGGACACGCCTTCTC
>Ga0187864_10003971_pt1 | contig 11829 bp, 9 predicted proteins | sample June2016WEW_11_4_FD_132985 | JGI IMG/M metagenome (GOLD analysis project Ga0187864, IMG submission 132985) | Peatland microbial communities from SPRUCE experiment site at the Marcell Experimental Forest, Minnesota, USA - June2016WEW_11_40 | ecosystem: Environmental > Terrestrial > Soil >... | reverse complement strand
TGGGTGACGTGCTCGGAAGTGGGCTTGAGGCTCTCGGTCAGGATGAAAAAGGCGAGCAGAAAATTTGCCGCGCACATTCCCGCCGCCATCCAGCCCGGGCCGGTATTGCCCAGATATCTGAGGCTGAGCCCGCCAATGGCCGGTCCGAAGATGAACCCGAGCCCGAAGGCCATGCCGATGAGGCCCATTTTTTTGGATCGCTCCGCGGGCGGGCTGATATCGGCGATGTAGGCCTGGGCCACGGTGATGTTGCCGCCGAACAGGCCGGCGAGCATGCGCGAGAGGATCATCAGCAGGAGGGCGGCCAAGGGCCGGGCCAATGTGGCGCTCAGGGCGAAGAGCACATAAGAGGCGGCGGCCCCGGCGGTGCTCAACAGGAGAATGGGGCGCCGGCCATGACGGTCGGAGAGCCTCCCCCACACGGGCGAGAACAGGAATTGCATGGCCGAGAAGGCGGCGACGATGACGCCGATGACGAGGCCCTGGGCCCAAAGGGCCTGGACGCAATGCGGCACCAGGTGCTTGCCATAGAGCGGCACCAGCGGCACGACGATCCCGAAACCGACCAGGTCGATGAAGACCGTCAGAAAGATAACCAGCAACGAGGGCCTTTTCATAGGCAACGGGCCCAGAGCACCCCCGCGCTGCCAAGCTGCGCTTCGATTGACATAGCCAGGAGTCTATTTGCCCTTTGGCCGGCGTCAAGGCACGGGGCGCGATTTCGTAATGGGTCAGTGATGGCGGGGCTTGGATTTGGTTCAACCACGGATGGACACGGATAAACACGGATTTGGGCCTTATCTGTGTTCATCCGTGTTCATCCGTGGTTGGAACTCCCGCCGTCACTGAGGCCCTATGCGATTTCCGGCTTTGAGATTGCATCGCATCTGCGAATGGTGCAGCATCGGGTGGATGTCAGGACTCGGGGTTTTGGCGCCCCGTGCCGGAACGTTCATAAACAACTTAATTCAAACGACCATGGCCCCGGCCCAACAAAGTCAGGCGCGGAGTAATGCAACGCGGATTCTGCTGGTCGATGATCATGCCGTCATGCGTTACGGGATGGCCCAGATCATCAACCGGGAAAAGGATCTGGTGGTGTGCGGCGAAGAAGAGGATGCGGGCAAGGCGCTGAGCGCCATCGAGCGGCTCAAGCCCGACCTTGTCATTGCGGACATTTCCCTCAAGGACAGCAGCGGATTGGAGTTGATGCGCAACATCAAGGCGCAGTGTAAGAAGCTGCCGGTCCTGGTGGTCAGCGTCCATGACGAAACGGTCTATGCCGAGGTGGCGTTTCGGGCCGGCGCCATGGGCTACCTCATGAAAGGCGAACCGCTCGAGAAAGTCGTTACCGCCATTCGCAGGGTGTTGAGCGGCAACATCTACGTGAGCGAGGCCCTGGGCGCGCGGATGCTCCAACAGCAGTTTCGCGGCAAGACCGACCCGCAGCAATCGCCCGTTGAAGGCCTCAGCGACCGGGAACTGGAGGTGTTCCAGTTGCTTGGCGAATGGAAAAAGACCGGCGAGATTGCCCAGGAGCTTCATCTGAGCATCAAGACCATCGAGTACTACCGCGAGCAGATTAAACGGAAGCTCAATCTCAAGAACTCTGCCGAATTGACCCAGCGCGCCACCGCCTGGGTCCAGGGTGAAAACCCCGCCTGAGGGCCCGCCCCAACATAAGACCTCCTCTCCAAATAACCTGATACCATGAAACTCACAAAAACCCTGCTTTGGGCCGCGCTTGTCCTGGGCGCTATGGTTATCCGCGCCAGGTCAGCTACGATCGCCTGGACCAACACCGGCGGCGGGACCTGGAGTGCCGCCGCCAACTGGACGCCCCGGCAAGTTCCCGGTCCGGGAGATGAGGCAATCATCACCTCGAACGGCACCTACACGGTGACCCTTAACGCCGCGGTCAGCATCGGCGCCCTCAGCCTGGGCGGAACCGCCGGAAATCAAACCTTGGCCACCAGCGGCAATAACCTGACGTTGACCCTCGCAAGTGCCGTGAACGCCAACGGCATTCTCGCCCTCGCCGGTGGCACTTTGGGCGGCGCGGGTTCACTGGCGCTCAATGGCCTGTTGAATTGGTCCGCCGGAAGTATCGTCAGCACGGTGAACGTTGCCACCAACGGGCTCCTGGTGTTGGCGGGCGCCAGCGGTTCCGATTACCTGCTTGCCGGCCTGATCAATAACACGGGTAAGGTGCAGTTGGCCAGCGGCAACCTCCAGAGCTTTGGCTCGGCCAGTGGCACTGCCGGCTCACTGCTCAACCTGCCCGCCGGGTTGGTCGACTTTCAATCGGACGTCTCGATTGACTGGAACGGCTCCGGGAACCCGCTGGTCTCAAATCAAGGGACCTTCCGGAAGTCGGGTGGCACGGGCACCTCTTCGGTCAATCTGCCATTTAGCAGCACCGGCGTCCTGGACGTGAAAAGCGGGACCTTTAACCTGAGCGACGGCGGCAGCGGGGGGGTCTTCACCGTTGAAAGCGGAGCGACGCTGGCCTTTGGCGGGGGTAGCTTTACCTTGGCCAATGGGGCTCTGATCTCAGGCGCGGGGACTAATCTGCTGACCGCCGGTTCTTTGACCCTCGACGGCCCCATGACCGTCCCGAACTGCGCGCTCAACGGAGGCACCCTGGCTGTCAATGGCAGTATCACCCTCTCCAATGGCCTGCTCGCCGGGGCCACGATTACCGGATCGAGTGTGCTATTGGATGGAGTATGGACCTGGGCCAATGGCAGTCTCGCCGGAACTGTGACTGTCGCCACCAACGGAGTGTTGGTGCTCGCGGGGGCAAGCGGCACGGATTATGCCCTCTCCGGCGCGCTTACCAATGCGGGGATACTGCGCTTGGTGAGCGGCAATCTCCAGAGTCTCGCCGCCGCAGCCGGCGGCGGCTTGTTGATTAATCTGCCGGGTGCTCTGGTCGACGCCCAGGCGGACGTCTCCATTGACTGGAACGGTTCAGGCAGCCCGCAGTTCCTTAACCTGGGGACCTTCCGCAAGTCCGGCGGAACCGGCACGACTGCGCTGAATCTCACCTTCAACAACGCCGGCGCACTCCAGGTGCAATCCGGCACCGTGAGTGTGAACAATGGCGGCGCTGGCGGCGGGTCGTTCACCGCGGCAGCCGGAGCCGCGCTCGACTTTGCTTCCTCCTACACCGTCAAGGCCGGCGGGATCCTCACCGGCGCCGGTACCAATCTCCTGAGCAACGGCACCTTCACGTTGAATGGCAGCCTTACCGATACTCATGCCCTCCTGGCCGGGGCGACGCTGGCAGGCACCAACGCTGTCCTCGACGGACCGTTGAGCTGGACCAGCGGCAACATCTCGGCCACGTTGACCGTGACGACCAACGGGGTGCTCGTCTTAGGCGGCGCCGCGGGCGCCGATTATAGCCTCTCAGGGGTGTTGACCAATGCCGGAACCGTGCAGTTGGCCAGCGGGAACCTCCTGAGTTCCGGTGGCGCAGGAAGCGGCGGGCTGCTGGTCAACCTCCCCGGCGCGCTCGTGGACGTGCAGGCGGATGTGTCCGTTGATTGGAATGGCCGCGCCAGCCCGCAGATCCTCAACGAGGGGACTTTCCGCAAGTCCGGCGGCACTGGCACGACCGTCATCAGTCCCATGTTCAGCAACGCCGGCACCCTGGACGTGCAGAGCGGCACGGTGAGCTTGAACCATGGCGGCTCCGCCAACGGCTTGTTTAGTGTCCAACCCGGGACGACGCTCGCTTTCGGTGGCGGAAACTACACCCTCAACAACGGGACCTCAATCGTCGGCGGAGGCACGAACCTCTTGACTGCGGGGTCGTTGACCCTCAATGGCGCCATGACCGTTCCCAACTGGGTCCTCAATGGCGGGGTCCTGGCTGTGAATGGCAGCATCACCCTCTCCAACGGCGTGCTGGCCGGGGCCACTCTGAGCGGAACCAGTTTGGTGCTCCAGGGAATGTGGACCTGGGCCAATGGCGGTATCGCCGGTACGGTGACCGTGGCCACCAACGGAGTGTTGGTCCTGGCGGGGATCAACGGCGGCGACTATCCCCTCTCCGGCCTGCTCACCAATGCAGGAATCCTGCGGTTGGTCAGCGGCAACCTTCAGTGTTTTCCCTCGACGGCTGGCCTCGGCGGACTCTTGGTCAATCTGCCCGGCGGCCTGATCGATGTCCAGGCGGATGTCTCGATTGACTGGAATGGCTTTGGCAGCCCTCAACTTCTCAATCAAGGTGCTTTCCGCAAGTCCGGCGGCACGGGCGCCACTGCCATCAATCTGCCCTTCAGTAACTCCGGCACCCTCGACGTCCAGACCGGCACAGTCATTTTAGAGCGCGGGGGCAGTGGCGCCGGGTCCTTCAGCGCCGATGCCGGAGCGACTTTGGACTTCGGCCCCTCATTTACAGTCAATGCCGGCGGCGTGATTGGCGGCGACGGGACGAATCTCCTGGCCAGCGGCCTTTTCACGCTCAATGGAAGCGCTCTCGGTTCCCGGCTGGTATTGGCAGGAGCCACCCTGGCGGGCGCCGGCACGGTGACGGGCGGCGCCTTGACCTGGATCAGTGGCACGATCGCCGGCACGCTGACCGTCGCGACCAACGGCCTGTTGGTGGTCGCAGGCGTGAACGGAACGGATTGTATTCTCTCTGGAACCCTGATCAATGCCGGCACGGTGCGTTTGGTGAGTGGGAACCTGGAAAGCTTCGGCCCTGCCTCCGGCTCCGGCGGGGTCCTCATCAACCAGCCGGGTGGGCTGGTGGATGTCCAGGCAGACGTCTCGATCGACTCCAACGGTTCACCCGGTTCGCTGATATCCAATCAAGGCACCTTCCGCAAGTCCGGCGGGACCGGCGTCACCAGCCTCAGTGCCGCATTCAATAATCCCGGCACACTGGACGTGCAAACCGGCACGGTCAGCCTGAACGGCAACTACTCTCTCACCAACGGCACCTTAAACGTCGGCATCAACAGCCTGACTAATTTCGGTTGCATTGGTTTCCCGGGCAATGCCGCCCTGAGCGGCACTTTGAGTGCCAACTTCAATAACGGCTATCTGCCTGCCTTAGGCGACTCTTTTGCGGTCGTCACTTATGATTCCGAAACGGGGACCTTCAGCAACTTCGGCCTCCCGCCCGGCCTGGTCTGGCAAACGAATTATGGCGCCGGGGCCTTTACCATCACAGCCTTCAACTCGAGCCCCGTCATTGCGCCAGTTCCCAATCAGGCGCTCGAGGCGCTCAGCACCCTTACCCTGACCAATAGCGCCAGTGATCCCTACGATCCGGCCGCGGTGCTCACCTTCGGCCTGGTCTCCCCCCCAGCCGGCATGACCATCGCCACCAACACCGGCCTGCTCACTTGGACGCCCGCCTCGAATCAACGCGGATCCAACTATACCATCGTCGTGAGTGTCACCGACAATAACACTCCGCCGGCCAGCGACACTACTTCCTTTACCGTCACCGTCTATGGACCGGCCCTTGGCTCGATTCAGAATTACACCGTCAATGCGGGCCAGACGGTTGCTTTCACCGCCACCGCCTCCGGCGACCCCAGCACCAACACCTACACCTTCAGCCTCGGCGCCGCCCCTGCCGGGGCCGGCATTAACACAAACACCGGCGCCTTCGCCTGGCGGCCGCCGGTGGCCGCGGCTGGCACTTCCAACTACGTTCAGGTGACGGTCACTGACAATAATGTCCCCCCGCTTAGCGCCACAAGGTCATTCGCCATTATCGTCAACCGGCTCACGGCGACGGTGCTGTCGCAAAAAGGGTTCACTACCAACGGCCTGTTTCGCCTGAACGTGACGGGTCCAACGGGACCCGATTACATCCTCCTGGCCGGCACCAATCTGACACAATGGATCGCTCTCTCGACAAACCTTTCTCCCGCCACACCGTTTCTTTTCACCGACCCGGCTGCGAGCGCCTTCCCCCATCGGTTTTATCGTCTCCTGCTGGGGCCTTAGGAGGCTATTCAAAAGTATGGTGAGCGGTGCAATCATGGTCGTTGATTCCTCTTTGCGGATGCCGCCGGGCGTGTTAGACTGCGCACCAAGATGAGAACAGTCGAAGCAGTGATCCAGCCTGGCGGTGAGGTGCGCTTGGTCGAACCGGTGCATGTGGCCTCTCCCAGGCGCGCGCTCGTGACCATCCTGGAGGAGTCTCCGCGGGCACATGACGCTGCGCTCCTGAGCGAGGCGGCATTGGCCGAGGACTGGAACCGCCCGGAGGAGGATGCCGCATGGGACCACTTGCAGCCAGGCAAGTCGTCATAGTTCACTTCCCTTTCTCCGATCTGACTGCGTCCAAGCTGCGCCCAGCGGCAGTGCTGGCGGAGGCCGGGGGCGGAGACTGGGTTCTCTGTCAGATCACCAGCAAGCCCTACGGCGACCCGCGCGCCATTCAGTTGGACCCCGGCGATTTTGCCCACGGCTCGTTGCGTCTCACCAGTTATGCGCGTCCCGGCAAGCTGTTCACCGCTCATGCCAGCTTGGTGGCGGGACAGGTAGGGGAGTTGAGGAGCGACAAGTTCGCCGCCATTCGCGATGCCGTGGTGCAGATGATTCAAAGGGGCTGAAGCGGAACTACCGAAGGTCCTTTTACAGCTCGTTGGCCATCCGAAGGTCCGCGGCGGGCACGGCAAGCCAGTTGGCGCATGCAGGCTGGGCGGCAAAAGAGCAAGGCAGGTTGCTACCTTTACTTATTACCGCCGCCTTAGTTCACCGAATCCCGTGACCGCGGTCCCTCCGCCGCCCCGCGTTTGCAACCCGGCAAACCTGCGCTACAATTATCGTAACGAATGAAAACTATGAGAAAACTGCCTGTCCTGGTTGCGGCCGCCTGCTTCGCAGTCTTGCCTTTGCGGGCCCAGGAATGGGCCAAGGCCCGCCTCGAAAAATCCCCGCGCCACGGCGAGTGGGTCAAAGTCAAGCATGGTGGGCGCGAGGTCAATTGTTTCATCACCTATCCCGAACCGTTTACGGCTTCTACGCCGGCAACGATGCGCGCGTGACCCAAACGGTCCCCCAAGCGGCCGGGCAGATGAAAGCGGCGGAGAAGAATTACGAACCGCTCACCTACGAAGGCGCAGGCCACGGCTTCATGCGCGCCGGCGAAGCCCCGGACGCCAGCGGCGCCAACAAAAAGGCCCGCGACCAGGCCTGGCAGCGCTGGAAGGAACTGCTGCAAAAAATCTGACCCTCAGTTTTGAGTAGCCATCCCCGGCGGCTTGTGCTAAACCCACGGGCATTTATGAACAGACGCCTTCAATTCACCCGCCGCGACTTCCTCAAGACCTCGTTTGCCGCCGTCACCACCTTGAGCCTTGTGCCCCGCCATGTCCTGGGCGGACCCGGGGTCACCTCCCCCAACGAAACCCTGACCAAGGCCGTCATCGGCGTCGGCGGCATGGGCCAGGGGCACCTCAAGTCCATTAACCCGACCTCGAAACTCCTGGCCGTATGCGATGTCGATGAAAAGCACCTGGAAGACGGCCTCAGAATCGGCGGGCCGGATGTCAAAGGCTACAGGGACTTTCGCGAAGTCCTCGAACGCAAGGACATCGACATTGTCCATATTCCCACTCCGCCACACTGGCACGCGCTGATTTCCATTGCCGCAGCCAAGGCCGGCAAAGATATCTGGTGCGAAAAACCGATGTCCCGCACCGTCGCCGAAGGCGAAGCGGTCAAGGCCGCGGTCGCCAAATACAACCGCATTTTCAGGCTCAACACGTGGTTCCGGTTCCAAGACACCTTTTACGGCATGGGAGTCCGGGTCAAACAGATCAAGAAAGTGGTCCAAAGCGGCCTCTTGGGCTGGCCGCTCAAGGTCACGGTTGGCGGCCCGACCGGCTTCGACTGGAAGCAAGATCAATGGTGTGGCCGCCTCCACCTCGTCGAGCAACCTGTGCCTCCCGAGTTGGATTACGATTTCTGGCTCGGCCCCGCCCCCAAGAAACCCTACAACTCGCACCGCGTCCACCAGACCTTCCGCGGCTACTGGGATTATGACGGCGGCGGCTTGGGCGACATGGGCCAGCATTACCTGGACCCCGTCCAATACTTCCTCGATAAGGACAACGAAAGCCCGGTGCGAATCGAAGCCGACACCGACCCGCAGGATGCGGATGCCGTCCTGCCCTGGCGTCGCATCTCGCTGAAATACGCCGATGGCTGCGAGTTGGTCCTGGACGGCGAAAACAAAGAAAAGGATGCCGCTTATATCGTCGGGCCCAAAGGCAAACTCTCGAAAAACCTCGAGAGCGACATTCCGGGCCTCGAAGAAAAGATCAACGCCCTCCCCGACCCCGACCCTCAGCTCACCGACTTCATCAAAGCGGTCAGGACTCGCCAGAAATTCGCCCTCAACGAAATCAACGGCCACCGCTCCTGCACCCTGGTCAACCTGGCCAAAATGGCCGCTCAAACCGGCCGCCCGCTCCGCTTCGATTCCGCCACCCAACGCTTCATCGACGACGACCAGGCCAACGCCCTCATCCGCCAGCCCATGAGAGCGCCGTGGAAAATTGAGGTGTAAACGGCATCCCCAGCGCCAACGGCGCGATTCATGAGCCTGGACCCCAAGACCTCGGATGAGGAGGCCGGTGGCCTCATTCATGCCAGCCCGAGGCAACGGCCCACGATTCTCGAACTCCTCCCGCTGGGCAAATCCATCCCGGTTGAGCCGGGCGCATCCTTGCAGGACGTGCTCTTCGCCCACGGCGTCGAGTTCCCCTGCGGCGGACGCGGCCGGTGCAAAGGATGCAGGATCAAGGTCCTGGCCGGCTCTTTGGCCGTCACCGAAGAAGATCGCCGCCGGCTCTCGGCGGCCGAGCTGGCCCAAGGCTGGCGCCTGGCCTGCCAGGCCCGCGCCGAGGGCGATTTGAAGATCGAGCTGGCCCAATGGGAAGCGCCCATCCTCACCGACGACTCGAGCTTCGCCTTCACGCCGCAGCCGGGCCTGGGCATCGCTGTGGATGTGGGCACAACCACCGTTGTGGCTCAATTGCTCGACCTGGCCACAGGCCGTGTCCTGGCCGTGCGCGCCGAGCTGAATGCCCAGGCCAGGCACGGCGCAGACATCATGAGCCGCGTCGAATTCGCCGTCGCCGGCCGCTCCCATAGCGTCCTCGAGACACAGATCCGGGAACAGATTGGCCGCCTCATCCGCGAACTCCTGCTCGAGGCCGCCGGCAGTGCCGGCCCCTCTTCCCCCGGAACGCCGCCTTCGGGCGGCTCCCCTAACGGTGCCGGCCCCCCGTCTGCCAGCCCCTCTGCCCCCGGAGCGCCGCCTTCAGGCGGCTCCCTCGGCGGTGCCGGCCCCTCTGCCCCTTCTTCCTGCCAGGTCCCTGAAACCCGCCGCCTCAACCGCGTCCTGCTCGTCGGCAACACGGTCATGCACCACCTCTTCTGCGGCATCGACCTCGAGCCCCTTTCGCATTATCCCTTCGAGCCTCTGTTCCCCGGACTGCGCGTGTTCCAGGCCGAAGAACTGGGCTGGATTTTGCCTGGCAACCCGGTCGTCTGTTTTCTTCCCTGCCTCGGCGGATTTGTCGGCAGCGATATCCTGGCCGGGCTGCTGGCGACCCGCCTGCATGAGGCGGACCTGCCGGCGGCGCTCATTGATCTGGGAACCAACGGGGAGATCGTCGTGGGCAATCGCCAGCGCCTCCTGTGCGCTTCCACCGCCGCCGGACCCGCCTTCGAAGGCGCCCGCATCTCAAGAGGCATGCGCGCCGCCACCGGCGCAATCTCCGAGGTCTGGCTCGAATCCGGCCAACTCCGCTGCCGTGTCCTTGGCCGCGGCGAGGCGCGCGGCATCTGCGGCAGCGGCCTGGTGGACGCCGTGGCCGCGGGCCTTGACCTCGGCTCGATTCGAGCCTCCGGCCGGCTCGCCAGCGGCGACAGCTTCCCGCTGACGCCCCTCGTTTCCCTCACCCAGCAGGACATCCGCGAACTGCAACTGGCCAAAGGCGCCATCGCCGCCGGCCTGCGCCTTCTGCTCGAACAGTGGGGCGTCGCCCCGGACCAACTCGACCGCGTCTATGTGGCCGGGGCCTTCGGCAATTACATCAATTACACCAGCGCCCGCCGCATCGGCCTCCTCAAGTTTCCCCCCGAAAAGGTCCAACCCGCAGGCAATACCGCCCTGCTCGGGGCCAAGCTCGCCCTCTTCGACGCCCCCCAACACCACGGCGCCTATCCCCTTCTCCTGGCCAAAATAAAGCATGTCGCCCTCAACGAAGACCCCAACTTCCACGATGCCTTCGTCCAGGAAATGACATTCCCCTGAACCGTTTTGAATCGGTCCTGCAGGTTCACGGGCCTTTGGTTTCCGGCTCGTTATTGGCGAGCACGGCGTGGTCTCCGATTTCATTGCGGATTTCCACCCCGCGGACGCCGTTGTTCTCCGTCACGATGGCGTGCTGGAGGCCCGCTTGCAGGGCGATGGACGGTTCATCGGAGCCGAAGCTGCAGCCCCGCACCTGGAGCTTGCCGCCGTCCGCCTCGACCAGCGAAACGCCCGGGTTGTCCTTGCGGCCCGAACTGCTCAGGTAGCAGTCGGAGAGGGAAACGAAAGAACTGCTGTGTGAGACCAGGCAATGGCGGGCCGGGCCCCAGAAGGCGCAGTTGACCAGCCGCACCGAGCCGGCGCAGGTTTTCTCGACCAGCACCTCGATGCGTTGCTCGCCATGCACGCAGACGAACTGGCCGTTGGAGATGAGCAGGCCCATCGGCTGGATTTGGTCCACCTTCACGCAGACCTGCGACTCATCGGCGCCGATGCCGGAGAATTGCCCGTTGGCGGCTCCGGACTTGGTGGCCACAAAGTGGTAGCCGTACTTGACGGGGAACACGAAGGTGTTGTTGACGTATTCCCAGTCCGTGCGCCCAAAGATGAAGGCCTCGCAGTTCTTCCACATGAACTCATGCACCGGTTTCCAATCGCCGCCGACTTCCGCCGCCGACCACCAATGGCAATGAAACTGCACGTTCTCGATGCGGCCGATGTCCGAACAGCAATCCACGAAGATGCCCCGCCGCAGAACACAGCCGCACACACTCCGGATGCGGTGCCGCACGTTGCCTTCGGGTCCGATACGGATGCCGTTGTAGGAGTTGATGAGCACCACGTTCTCGACCGTGTTGTCGTGGCCCTGGAGGTGGAAGGTCCACGAATACGGGGTGATATTGGTGGTCTGCTGCTCCGGATACCATACCGTCAACCCGCGCGCGGCCGACGAATGGTTCATCTCGAACAACGCCGGCCCATCCTCCTGGCCGCGCCCGCCCGTGGCCAGGATGACCGTATCCTTGAGCGGCTCGCTCCAGACGGGTGATTCCATCACCCCTTGCAACGTCACCCCCGGAGGGATGCGCAAGCTGCCTCTGACCAGATACCGGCCGGGCGGGAGCGCGACGCTACCCCCGCTCTGCGCGGCCGAATCCAGGGACTTTTGGATCGCGGCTGTGGCGTCGGCGCTGCCATCGCGCCGGGCATCGGCGCCCGGCTCATCGGCCCCCCGGCTGCTCAAGACGAATGCCGCGGCCAGTGCCGCCGCGAGACCGGCCCCAAAAAAAGGGGGCGAGGCTTGTAAGGAAGGGGTCGAGGGCCTATGGCTCGTTCCTGTTGCAGCGGTTCCTGCCGGCGTCCATTTCATATATGTGTGGTCCAGTGATCGTGTCCCCAGATGAAAGTCCGTTCTCGTGCCCCCCGCAACACAAAATATGACCAATACACCCAAAGACGCCTTCATTAGCTTACATTCCGCAGTCAGAATGTGTAAATCTCCGATCTGCAAGTAGCTTTACTACAAT
>Ga0187864_10003970_pt1 | contig 11837 bp, 10 predicted proteins | sample June2016WEW_11_4_FD_132985 | JGI IMG/M metagenome (GOLD analysis project Ga0187864, IMG submission 132985) | Peatland microbial communities from SPRUCE experiment site at the Marcell Experimental Forest, Minnesota, USA - June2016WEW_11_40 | ecosystem: Environmental > Terrestrial > Soil >... | reverse complement strand
GAAGGTGTCGTCGTAGGCTTTGATCAGAATCATAATTTCGGGCTGGAGGCGCGCGATTTCCTCGGGAGTTTTGCCCCAGAGCGGACTGCCGCTATCGATGGGATGGACCACGGTCCAAGTCAGCGCCAGGAACATAACCCCGGTGCGTTCCAGATTCAGCAGGTCGTAGCGGCGCTGTAACTGGCCGTTGCCAGGCTCGACGGTCATGAGCATCACGCGAGCTTCCAGGTCCATGAGGGAATTGGCGCGGCGATTGACCACCCGAAACTGGAGGCTCTGGCCCTCCTGGTAAGGCGCAACCAGAAGGTTGCGGCTGAAGCCGATGCGGGCCGAGGGCCGCGAGATGCGCCCGAACAACAGGCCGGTGGCGACGGCAAACCCGAGCACGCCGATCAGAGCTTCGCCCGCGGCGACGAAATTGCCGGGCAGCCCCTTGGGCGCGATGTTGCCGTAGCCGACGGTGCTGAGGGTGTGCGAGCTGAAAAAGAAATCGTTGAGGAAGCGGCCGAAGGCGGTGGCAGCATCGGCGCCCTGCAACTGATCGGGGCCGAGAAGAAAATAGACGGCGGCAAAGAGCAGGTTGGCCACAGTGTACCCGGCCACCAGAGTGGCGAAGAAGGCCGTCCAACCCATATTGATGAGGTGCAGGTAGGGATGGAAGTCGCGCCAGGTGGTGCCCTGGCGGCGCACGTTGAAGCTGCCGTCGGGATTGATGGCGCGGCTGATGGGCGAAATGAATTTTTCGGTCAGGCCGGGATCGAAGCTGGGTTTGCGCATAGGTCGGTTATCCGTTCCATCCAGTTTGCCATTGGGAGGGGGGCAAGTGGGCGAGGGGCTGCTAGGATAGAGAGGGACAAATCGATGGCCGACCCCGCCCCACAGCGCCTCACCACACTGCGCAACGGTCTGCTCCGGCTGCACAAAAATCTTCTCGACTTGGAACGGGCCGCCTACGAGCGGGACGTGGCGCGGATTCAAGGGCCCGGACAGTTTCTGGACTTGGTGTTGAACGATCCGTGGTTCCAGTGGCTGCGGGAGTTGTCGCAGTTCATAGTGATGATGGATGAGACTCTGGATTTGGACGAGCCGGCGAGGGATGCCGACGCGGACCGATTGATCCAAGAGGCCCGGCGGCTGATCTCACCCGGAGAGAATGCCGACGGATTCGCGCGCCGGTATCGGGAGGCCATGCAGCGGGACGCGGGCGCGGTGCTGGCGCACCGGGACATGATGAGCGTATTTGCCGGGCTCGCCAAGCATGGCGATTGAGCTGGCGGCGTACCTAGCGCTGGCGATCTGGGTGTATCTGGTGGCGGGTCGCGGCGGCTTCTGGCTGGAGAAGGCGACCACGCCGCCGCGGTTGGGAGCTTCCCTGAATTACCCTTCGGTAGTGGCCGTGGTTCCGGCACGGAACGAAGCCCTGGTGGTGGAGAAGGCCATCGGGTCTTTGGCCGGACAGCATTATCCAGGCGCGTTTCACATCGTACTGGTCGACGACTCGAGCAGCGACGAAACGGTGGAAGCGGCGCGCGCCGCGGCTGGGGCCGAGCGTCTGAGCACGATCCGCGCCGAGCCGCCGGAAGCCGGTTGGACCGGCAAAATGTGGGCGGTGGCGCAAGGGGTGCGCTACGCGGAACGGTTTCGACCGGACTACTTCTGGCTGACCGACGCCGATATCGTACACGCCCCCGAAAACCTGGCCGGCCTCGTGGCGCGGGCGGAGGGCTCGGGCTATCGACTGGTTTCTTATATGGCGACGCTCGCGTGCCGGACGCTGGCGGAGCAGGCGCTGATTCCGGCGTTCGTGTTCTTTTTCTTCCTGTTGTACCCTCCGCGTTGGATTCGCGACGCGCGGCGGCGCACGGCGGGAGCGGCCGGCGGCTCGATGCTGGTGGAGCGGAAAGCGCTGGAATCGAGCGGGGGTATCGAAGCGATTGGCGGGGCGCTGATCGACGATTGCGCGCTGGCCGCGCAAATCAAGAAGGCCGGAGGCAAGGTGTGGCTGGGGCTGAGCTCGGCTACTCAGAGCATCCGGCCATATGGCAGCTTGGCGGAGATCGGCGCCATGATTTCGCGCAGCGCGTTTACCCAGCTCCGGCATTCCGCGCTGCTGTTGCTGGGAACCACGGCGGGCCTAGCGCTGACGTATCTGGCGCCGCCGGTGGCGGCGATAGCGGCGCCGCGAGGCGCGCGGCTGGCAGGGGCTCTGGCTTGGGGACTGATGAGCTTGGCATATGCGCCGATGCTGCGCTTCTACCGGAAATCGGTGCTTTGGGCCCCCCTGTTGCCGCTGATCGCATGCTTCTATCTGGGCGCCACGGTCCATTCCGCGGCGGTGTACTGGCGGGGGCAAGGCGGGCAGTGGAAAGGGCGCGTGCAGGACAGGTGAGCGAAGCAATCAGCGATCAGCGGTCAGCTAGCTGAAAGCTGACCGCCGATGGCTGAGAGCTCAGTTCAGCGTAGTGGTTCGCTCTCCGTTGTGCTCGAGAATGGTCGATTGCAGGGATTCCAACGCTTCGACCACGCGTTCCACCAGGTCGTCGGTTTGAGACATGGCGGTACGCAGCGAGTCCACGGACGCGGCTTGCTGCTTGATGCTGGTTTCGAGGTTCTGCACGTCCTCCGCGACTAGCTTGTGGAGATCGGCAATGCGTTGATCGACGTCGGCGATCAGGCTGCCGGTGTGGCCGGAAACCGTCTTCTCGACTGCGTCCAAGCGGGCGGTGTGGCTCTCGACGTGTTGGACGAGCTGCGCCACTTGATCGTGGCTGGCGCCGGTGTTCCTGCCGCGCTCGAAGGCGGCCTGCAAGGCGACTACCGCCGCCTCGATTTTGTCGGTGCGCGCCTGGTGTTTTCCGAAGCCTTGCGCGAGCTGGTCCAGGTGTTCGCGGCTGGCGCCGTTGCGATCGATCGCTTCCAGAGTGCCACGGATGGCGGCGAGGCTGGCCTCGATTTGTTGCATGCGGCCGGCGTGCGCTTCCAGGTTGAGCCCGATCTTCTCCAGGTGTTGATAGTTCAGCCCGGTGTCCGCCAGTTTCTGCACGCGCTCCTGGGCCGCCGCGAGATTCTGCTCCAGGCGCTGGATCCGCTCGGCGCTGGCATCCAGGTGTTGCTGGACGTGCCCAACGATCTTTTCGCCGGCGGCGTGAATTTCCTGCTGGGACTGCGCCGAATGTTGTTGCGCGGCATCCAGTTGGGAAGCGATTCTGCCCAGTTCGCCGCGCAGGCTCGACAGAGTCTCGGCAGTATCGCGGTGCGCCCCGGCGATGTCCTGCCGATGGCTTTCCAGGCGGCGGTCGATGCGGGCCTCGAGTTGCGCCATTTCGGATCGCAGCGCGGTTTCGAGCGCGGCGTCGCGGCGCGGCGCCGGCGGTTCGGCGCGGCGCGCGACCATGGTCAACATCTTCAGTTCCAGGATGACCTTTTGCATGCGCGGCGGCCGCGCCATGGGGTCCTTGGCCAGGCAAGCGGCCATGAGGCGATCCACCACCGGGCTGCCGGTAGGCGCGGGCGTGGCTTCGGTCACTGCGGCGGCGATGGCCGCGGCATCGCCGCCATCGAAAGCGCGGCGCCCGGTCAACATTTCGTACAGCACCGTGCCGTAGGAGAAAATATCGCTGGCCACGTCAGCCGGCTTTCCGGCCACCACTTCCGGCGCGGTGTAAGGCGTAGGCGTCAAAGGGGGAAGCGCGGGAATCAGCTCCACGCCATCCGTGCCCAGCGTCACGCTGGCGGGCGACACGGCTCCGTGTACGCGTCCGGAATCGTGCAACTTGCGCAATGCTTCCGCTAATTGGGTTGCGATTCGAAGCGATTCGGAAACCGGCAGCTTTCCCTCAGCCAGGCGGTGCGCCAAGGTCTGCGGAAGAGTGGAAGCGGGGGACATGGATTACCTCCAAAATATTGAGCGGGAATCTCTCGCCTTTTCTGAGTAAACCAGTTCTCTACTGGCGGTGGCAAGTTGCTAACGGTTACCACGCTTAGATAACCATGGCTAAAGTACTGTTGGTACTTGGTGCGGCAGCTTCGATTTGCAAGTTAGCCCCGCTTATGTCATTTTGCAAAGTCGGGTCCCGAGTTTTTCGCCACCTGAATTATGCCGGTTCCGAATGGATCGACTCGATCTTCCAGGCCAGGAGCCGCAGGCCCAATTCGCCGTACAAAGGAGCGTGGCGCCAGCGGCTGGCGTGGATCTCAAACGGAACCGGGCCACCGCGGCTTCGCGGTTCGAAAGCTACTTCGAAATTTCCAGGGCCGACCGGCCAGCGCGCCAGTTCGCGGCCTTCGGTTCGGATGGCGAGGGTCTGCCCGCGCAGGGAGGAACGGTCGGGCACGTGTCCGCGGATCGTCACTTTCGCCTGAGCTTCGGGTATCATCCAGCGGAGGAGCGGCCCCACCCAGCCATCGGGAAAGCAACCCTGGGACCGCCGCGCCACCCAGGCGATGGGCGCGGCCGTGGCTGCGTAGACAAGCAAGCTCAGGAATTGGGCGGGTGGAGCGAGCCAGCGGGATCTCGGCTGGGAGAGCGCGGCCATCGTACTGCGTTGCCACTGGTCGAGAGCGTGGGTCCAGTAGCCGGGCGCGCGCCGCAATCCGGTGTGGCGCTCGAGAACACGGCGAATCTCGGCGATGCGGGCGCTTCCGCCGGAGAAACTTTTCGCTTCGGGATACTCGCGCAGGGCCGCCAGACATTCGGGGGTGTAGGCCAGGCCGAACTTTTTCCCGAGGCGGATGAGCAGGTCCCAATCCATGGCGTAGTGGAGCGACTCGTCGAGCCAGCCAACCGCCTCCACGGCGCGGCGGCGGAAGAACGCGGCCGGCTGCAGGATGTAGTCGGACAGATAGGTCAGCTTCCAGAGATTAAAGCGTTCGGTGGCGGGAAAGCGGCGGCGCGAGAGGCCGGAACGGTCCATCAAGCAGCCTTCGCCATAAACGCCGCCGGCGGACCCGGCTTGCCCGAGGGCGGCGACGGCGGCGGCCACCGCGCCGGGCAGGAGCAGGTCGTCGGAATTCAGCCAGGCCACAATGTCGCCGCGGGCGCGCAGAAAACCCTTATTGATGGCGTCGGACTGGCCCCGGTCCTTGGCGCTGGTCCAGACCAAGCGCGTGGCATATTCGGCGGCAATGGAGGCGGTCCGATCGGTCGAGCCGCCGTCCATAATCAGGTATTCGATCGAGGGATAGTCCTGCGACAGCACGCTTTCGATGGCGCCGCGAATGAACTCGCCCTGATTGAGAGAAGGGGTGACGATAGTGACCAGGGGTTGACTCAAGCGATGCCTTCGCGGGCGGTAGCGAGCACATCCATCACAAAGCGAAAGGGGTGGCACCAGTTGTAGCGGACGCCCATAGCCAGAGAGCGGAACGCGCTCGGGAGCGAAGCCGCGGGCGCGGCAGAGGCGAGCGCCTGGCGGGTGCGGAGGCGATGGGCATAGCCGTAGAGCCAGTTATAAGGCACGTAGCCGTAGTGGCGGCGAAGCAGTTCGATGGTTTCGCGCATCGCGGCGGGCATTTCGGCCAGCGTTTTGCTGGCGGGGTGCAGGCGCGAATCGGCCAGCTCTCTGTCGATTTCGAGCATGGAATAAGAGGCGGACAACCGAATCCACAGGTCGTAGTCCATGGCGTAGCGGATGCCGGCGTCGAGCCCCCCGCAGGCCGCGAATGCGTCCCTGCGGATGAAGGCTGCGGGCTGACAGATATAACAGCGCCGCGCCAGGCGGGCGCGATCGAAGGGTTCCACCGGATACTTGCCCACGGGCCGGCCGGATTCATCGATGAAGCGCGCCTGGCCGTAAACGGCAGCGGCTTCGGGGTGGGCGGCAAAGGCCTCCACGGCGGCACGGATAGCGCCGGGGCGGTAGCGGTCGTCGGCATTCAGAAAGGCGAAGATGGCGCCGTGGGTTTGGGCAAATCCACGGTTGACGGCGTCGGCTTGGCCGTGGTCGGGAGCGCTGATCGCGCGCAGACGGCCAAGGTAAGGAGCAAGGACGTCGAGCGTGCCGTCGGTCGAGGCGCCATCCATGACCAGGTATTCGAGTTCCGGGTAGTCCTGATCGAGCACGCTGCGCACCGTCTCGCCGATGAACCGGGCCGCGTTACGGCATGGCGTGACGATCGAAACCAGCGGCATGATGAGATTCTAGCAAGGCGTGGCAGCAGCCGATTGCAGGCGCTTAGCCGATCCGGAGAAATCCGTCCCGCCGACCGTTACGGAGCGGTTGGCGTGCCTAATTGCGAAATACCCAGATCGGTTAAACACCCACCGATTGCAGGCGAAAACGCCTGCTCCACAAGGGCCAGGTGCGCCATTTGCCCCAGACCCGGACATCAAATGTAGAGTTTTGCATCCTGTTTTCTGTAACTTGGCCCTGACGAACCGTTGGCCCAACGATTGCATTCCTGTGGGCATGGCCTACGTAATCACCGATACCTGCACCAAAGATGAACTTTGCGTCCAGGCTTGCCCCGTCGATTGCATTCATCCCAAGCAAGATGAGCCGGGGTTTGCCGATGCGCCGCAGCTCTACGTCAATCCAGCGGACTGCATCGATTGTGGCGCGTGCATCCCGGTTTGCCCAACCAATTCGATCTACACTTTGGAAGATCTGCCTCCGGAGCAGGCAGCTTTCACCGAACTCAACGCCAACCACTACAACTGAGCACGGAGTTACCGAAGCCGTTACGGTAGCCGCCGCGACCGCCGCGATCGCGGTGGTAGCTCAGGGCGTTCCGGTTTCGCCCAGTACTATAGAGTTCTACACTCTATAGTACTTTCATGGCGCTATATATCGCTGGGGCGCTATCCAAGTTGTGTCTTGTTCGCGCCGAACGATTCTGAGTAAGATTCCCATTACCAGCGCATCCGATTCCGGTAACGGATCGCGATCCGCTGTCAAAGGAGTTGATTGGATGAGTTCATCTGTCTTGGCGCATGGGCAAACCTTCGTGCCCGAACTGAACGACCTGGTCCGAAATCAAACGTCGGCGCTTGGCCGGCTGGTTGCGATATGTACTTTTCGGGATTTCCGTCTAATGGGAACGGCGCACGAGAGTGGCAGTCAGGCAATCGAATGGGCGACGCGGCGCCTACACCAAGAAATTCTGAATAGCTGGCTGAGCTTGTCGCTGCTCGAACAGAAATGCGACGTGGCCGACTATCTCATGCAAATTAATGAAGACCCGGCGTCGCTGGTCAGCCTGGTGGCCAGGGCCGAAGAATTAATGCCGGAAGGCTCGATTCGCGCCCAGCAGGATCAGTTCGCTCATAATCTGGCGACTGTATACGCGTTGCTGACGCATGAATGGAATCGCGAGCCGGCCAACCGAGTCTGGCCGATCGCCGCCAAGAAACGCGAGGAGTCCGTCGAACCACCGGCCACAAACGTGATCGCTGCCTGAGTGCGGTTGCCTCGTCGGCGTGCAAGCGCAAGGCACGCCCAGGGGGAGGAACGCCAGCAAGTGTTAAGGTATCTCGATCGTCGCTGCCGCGGCTCATGTCAGAGGGAGAGCAACGACTCGCGGTTTGATCGTTAGCTCATTCATTCCCGGCCTTACCGCATCGATATTCCATCGATGCGGTAAGGCTTTTTCATTTCTGGGGCGCCTTTCCTACGCCTTCGGCCGCGCGCGAAACCAGGTGGGACAGATGATCGTTTTCTGTCGTCTGTCGAGCGGCTGGCCTGGCGAGGGCCTGACAGACCGCGAAATACTCGCGGCCTGTCCCACTTCTGACCGCGCGGGCACAGGTGGACCAGACTCGAGCTCTGGCTCAATCTATTGAGGCTCGCATAATAGAGTGACGGCAAGCGGCGCCTGTGGGGCAGGATGGTATCCTGCCGCCGATTGTGAATCGGCGTTTCGCGGTCCGCCGAGAAACTGCCGAAAGCGGGTTACCAACCCGCTGCAGGTTGCCAACCTGCCCCACAATTTCTTTCCATCCGTAACTGTAATTTGCGAGCCTCGGTAAATTCCACTGGGCCACGATACTGTCGATCGGTACCGATAGGACTGCGCGCTCTTTAGATTCAGTGGATCGGTGCATGAGGCGACCAGCTTCGGTACTGGTGAAGAGTTCCATTTCCACGAAATTGTGGCAACCGTACCTGGCCGGTACGCGCATGACTCGGAAAGGGATTTGGCTTCCAAGAGAATGAAATTGTACCGGGACCTCAGGGGCCGGGAAAGCAATCGGAAAGAAGCCAAAAATGACCGGAACGAAGTGGATGCTCGCGGCAGTGCTGTTGGGAGCCGCTACCGTGCCCTCGAATGCGACGACGGTTTATACGTACACCTTCCAGACGTCGAATGCCAACCTGGGCACCAGCCACAACTACGGCACGGCGCCTTACAACGTTACGGTATACGGCTTCGATGGGACGTCGACAAATTCGCAGAATCGGGCGGCCGATCTCTCCGAGACGCCGAGCGGCCTGGGGTTGGCGGGAACCAGCCAGATTACGACGAGCGATTTCGTGACCATCGATTTCGCCGATCCGGAGACGGTACACGGCGCCACAGCAGCGTTTGAAGTAGGGAATTTGTCCAGCGGGGAAGGGTGGGCACTGTACGGGTCGGACACGCTGGGCGAATTGGGGACGGCGATCACTTCGAATACGGCGGGTTGGGGCACGGCGGCCAACACCTGGGAAACGATTCCCAACCTGGCGGACTACACCTACTATTCGCTGGTGGAGGTGAACGAAACGGGCCACGGCCAGATCGTCACCGAGTGCGGGCACTCGTCGCCGGGCATCACGCTGGCGGGTGTTCAGGTCACGGGCGGAGCGAGCACGCCGGAACCGGGGACCTGCGTGCTGGTCGGCCTTGCGCTGATCGGGCTGAGCGTGGGCACGCGCCGGCTGCGGTATTGATGGGGCGGCCGCTTAGCACACGGTTTCGCAAGAACGGTGGGTCTTCGGCAACCGTTCCTTGCAGTCCCGGCTCTGACCCGAACATTCGATCCTGATGCCAATGTGCTTCGTAGGGCGGACCCCCTGGTCCGCTCGGGACGCCCTCGTCCCGCACCGCTTCCCAAGAATCAAATCTGCGATACCGGCGAAGAGCCGGCCAGGGGGCCGGCTGCGGACCAGGGGGTCCGCCCTACAACTGTTGCCACGGCGAATTCCGCCGGCTATGGGTAGTCGGAGGCCCTTTTTGCCGGACGTTTTTCGATCAAAAAAGGGAACTTTTGGGAGCGGTTCGCGCAATCACTTGTTGAACGGAGGTTTCGGACCGAATGAGAAGACTGGTAGGGATCGGGTTACTGGCGGGAGCGGTGCTTCTGGCGCAGGGACCGCCGCCGCGGGGACCGCGCGGGGGGTTCGGTGGCTCGGGGTTTGAATTTATGGGCCCGCGCGGCGAGATGGGAGCGAACGTGACCGGAGCGCCTTTCTCCGGCACACAGGTGACCGTGCATACCCAGACGTTGGCCAACGGCAACGTGATCCAACGGCAAGAGCAGACCGCCCTCTATCGCGATAGCCAGGGCAGAGTTCGCGCGGAAATCACCCGTACCGGACCGAACGGCGGCAGCCACACGACGGTCGAAATCGTCGATCCGGTGGCGGGAGTCAGGCATACGCTCAATGCGCAGAACAAGACCGATTTCCAGACTACGCTGCCGAACCGCCAGAACCGCAATGCCAGCGGGACGGCGCGGCCCAATCCGGCCGGGCGCAGGAACCAGGACGCAGCCAATATTGTTCGGGAAGAGCTGGGCACGCAGACCGTCAATGGCGTCACCGCCGCGGGCACGCGCGTGACGCACACCATTCCAGCCAATACGATCGGCAACGCGCAAGCGATTCAGATTGTGCGCGAGGTTTGGAGGTCGGCGGACCTGAAGGTCCCGGTGATGGTAAAGACCAGCGATCCGCGCTTCGGCAGCGAGGTGACGCAGCTAACCAATGTGAACCGCGCGGAGCCGGACGCTTCGTTGTTCCAGACGCCGGCCGACTATGCGGTCACCAAGGGACACGGTCCGGGAGGGCGCAACGGACGCCCGCCCATTCAATAGTTTCCCAGCAAGCAGCATTCAGTTTTTTCCCCGTTGGCCGCGGCGCTCGATGCGCCGCGGCGTTTTTTCGTTTGGAGGGAAAGCGGGCCGCATCAGGAGACGGATCGCAGTCGAAAACGCCTACTCCACGAAGGACCCCCGTCAACGGCCGGTCGTAAGGAGCTTGAGGTCGCGCATCATCATGATGAAAGCGGGGGCCAGGGTGATGATGAAGATGACGGGGAGGATGAAGATGACGATGGGGAAGATCATCTTCACGCCGGCCTTGCCGATGGCGGCTTCGGCGCGGAGGCGGCGGCGGGTGCGCAGGGCTTCGGCGTAGACGTTGAGAGCGCTGGAGAGGCTGGTGCCGAACTTTTCGCTCTGGACAATCATGGCGGCGAGGGATTTAATGTCGTCGATGCCGGTGCGGCGGACCAGTTGGTCGAAGGCCTTGGCGCGCTCCTGGCCGGCGCGGACCTGCATGACGACGGTGGCGAATTCGTTGGCCAGTTCGGGGTAGATGAACTGCATTTCGTCGCTGACGCGGTTCATGGCCTGGTCGAGGGCGAGGCCGGTGCCGAGCACGATACCGAGCAGGTCGACGGTATCGGGGAGGGCCTCCTGCAGCTTGCGGCGGTAGCGCTTGACCATGCGCTGCAGCACCATGCGGGGCAGCATGAAGCCGATGATGACGACGGCGGCCATGGCGCCAATCCAGGAACTGGGCGGGTTGTTGCGCTGCACGGCGGCCATGGCGCCGGCGAGGGCGAGGATCAGCAGGACGGTGATGAGGACATAGATGGCGAGGGCATGCTTGCGGCGCTGGCCCGCCTGGCGCAGCAGCTTTTCGCTGCCGCGCAGCCAGTCTTCGCCGGCGGGAACCAGGCTGACAAGGTAGAGCAGGTGATCGAAGAACGTGCCGCCGCTTTTGCGCCGCGAGACGCGGGCGGTCGAGACCAGAGCGTGGGACTGGAGCTCTTCCAGGCGATCGCCGAGCGGGTCTTCCTGGTTGTGAAGGAGCTCGAAGCCGGTCCAGAAAAGGAGCGAGAGCGTGGCGCCGGTGATGAGGAAAAGGAAGAGAGAGGTCAGCATGGAGTGCTCATACGCGGATGTTGGCGAGGCGGCGGATGACCAGGATTCCGACGATCTCTAGGACGATGGCAGCGGTGAGGCACTTGGTGCCAATGGGGTCGGTCCAGAGCAGGCGGGTGTATTCGGGTTTGAGGAAGTAACTGGCAATGCCGAAGACCACGGGCAAAGCGCAGAGCAGGCCGGCGGAGAAGCGCTGCTGGGCGGTATGGGCCTTCAACTTGGCCGCCATATTGAGGCGCTCGCGGACCAACTGGGAAAGGTTGTCGAGCACACTGACCATATTGGCGCCGGTCTGGCGCTGGAGGATGAGGCTGGTGATGAAAAATTTGAGATCGATGAGGGGGACGCGCTGGCCGAGCAGGTGGAGGGCGGGCTCGAGCTGGGAGCCGAGGGCGAGCTCCTCCATGAGCTTGCGGAATTCCATGCGAACCGGGTCGGCGGTTTCGTTGGCGACGGTTTCGAGGCCGGAATGGATATTGTGGCCGGCGCGCATGGTGCGGGTGAATAGATCGATGGCGTCGGGCAACATTTCCTCGAACTGGCGCAGGCGGCGGGCGCGGACGCGGACGATGTAGAAGATGGGGGCGCAGGCCAGGAGCAGAGACACGACGAGTTGGAGGAGAAGATTGGCCACGCCGAACAGGCTCAGGACGGCGAAAGAAGCGCCGGCGATCAGCACGCTGAGGCCGAAGATATCGGCGGCGCGGTAGCGGAGGTTGGCCTGGTCGATGATGTCCTGCAGGCGGCG
>Ga0187864_10003969_pt1 | contig 11840 bp, 7 predicted proteins | sample June2016WEW_11_4_FD_132985 | JGI IMG/M metagenome (GOLD analysis project Ga0187864, IMG submission 132985) | Peatland microbial communities from SPRUCE experiment site at the Marcell Experimental Forest, Minnesota, USA - June2016WEW_11_40 | ecosystem: Environmental > Terrestrial > Soil >... | reverse complement strand
GTGCGCATCCGTATGCCGCCAAACCTTCCGGTCGCTGCGTTATTTAGCGGTGGCATCGATAGCACGCTCATCATGCATTATGCGCGGCGATTCTGCCCTGCCATTCCAGGCTACATTGCTGTTGGGTGCAACGCGCCCGATCACGTATATGCCAAGCGCTATGCCGAGGAGACCGGCGTCGATCTGCGCGAGGTGACCGTTGAAGCGCATTGCGCCAAGACGCTTTCCCTCATCGAGACGGTCGTCGACGCTGTTGAAACATTCGAACCGGCGGTGATTCGTCCAAGCCTTCACACCTATCTCCTCTCGCAGCGTATTCATCAAGATGGCTTCCGCGTCGCGTTGTGCGGCGAAGGCGCCGACGAATTGTTCGCGGGTTACTCACCGCTCGAATATGCTTTCATGCAACCAAACGGCGTGGGCCGTAATATGCAGCAGCAATGTTTGGGCATGATGCATCGCGCGAATCTTCAAAGGGTCGACCGTTGCTCAATGCAATTCCAACTCGAAATACGCGAGCCGTTCCTGGATCAAACGATCGTCAGTTATGCCAGCGAGCTCGATGGATCGGCTTTGGTGAAACAAACGGGCGATGCGCCGGTCGGCAAGGCGCCGTTACGCGCTCTGTATGACTTGTATCCTTCAGAGCTACCGACTTGCATTCGCGATCGGCAAAAAATGCTTTTTAATGAGGGTGCGGACGGCGACGTGGAAGGATCAGGCTGGCTTGATCTGTTCGAAGCGGCGCTATCGGACGCCGACTTCCACGACGGACAACGCCAATTTGCCGATTTTGGAATCGCCACCAAAGAAGAGCTGTTTTTTATGCGGATACTTGCCATCAAGATGAACGTGAAACGCATACCGCACCTGCGCGGGCGGCTCCGATTGGATATGCCGCTCGCCGCCTGACATCATTTGGGGTGCAAGGCGGGCTAAGTTCGGCAACGTCTGCTCGTGGATTTATCCATCGACCCGATCGCACTGGCTAAACTCAAGCCTTGCTACGCAGGCCGGCGGCAATGCCGCGATTGACCTTGATGATCGAGGTCAAATGGTCCGGCTTCGGGTTGGTCATCAGTGAAAAAACCTCGCCCATGACGAACGCGCCGAGATTCGCGATGTTCTGGCGGACCGGGACCGGCAGCTTGTTACCGTCGCTCATCACTGCGTCGATGAACACCGTCCAGAGCCGGCGATTGTACAACACCGCGTCGTTGAGGTTGGGCGGCTTGTCCCGCCAGGAATCATACGCCGCCTGCAATTTCGCGGCGCCTTGCAGGAGCAGGCTCGCTTCCAGTTCGCGCGGCGGCGCTGTTTCATTGGCAACCTTCGCATAAGCCTTGCTGGCGTAGTTCATGGTCGACGAGTTCCTCTTTTCGTAGGCAATCAGTTTGCGCGCTTCCTTGAGGGCCTTGTACAGCTCGCCTGTTAAGATTCGATTATTGATGCTGTCAATGAAAGGCCGCATGCCGGGTGCGCCCTTCACGGTCTCACGCGCCAGCCGTAAGTAGATCGCATGGTGCTCCTGCGGCACCTTCGCCGTGTACATGAACTGCACGGCAAGATAGATGCGCCTTGCCGGGCTATCCGCGCGGCGGAGCGACATGATGTCCTTTTCGCGCAGGATCGGAACCGCGCCGTCGATGACAAGCCGCGTGCGCTGGCCGGTGTTGGTGACGACGCAGTCGCCGAGGATCACCCGCTCGTTTGGCTTGAGTTCGATCTTCAGGGCCACGTTTGAATCCTTGCTAAAGCCAAGCCATCGTTGCGGATGCGGGTTAAGGTCCAACTAAGCGTGCTGAAGACAGCGAGTAGCGAGTAGCTTTTTCACAATTCGCTACTCGCTACTCGCCACTCGCTATTCCCCAAACGAAAAACGGCGGGGCTTTCGCCCCGCCGCTTCACCAGAAGCCTGTACCGGAAGAGTTTTAGCCGAACAGCTTGAGCACCGACTGGTTCGCCTCATTGGCGATGGACAGTGCGGAGATTTCCAGCTGCTGCTGCGTCTGCTCGGTCAGCAAGTTGGCGCTGGCCTGGTTCTGATCCGCCAGCACGAGATTGCTGGCGCCCGTCTGCAGGGTGTTGATCATGTTGGTCTCGAACGTCTGCCGGGTCGAGATGGTCGACGAGTTGGTGCCGAACGTCTCGGTTTGGGCACGTACGGAGGTGATCGCGTTATTGATCGCCGCTTCCGTGTTCGCGATGTTGGTGTTGTCCTGGAACCCGTTGCCGCTGATCGTCGACAGTCCAAGTCCCGATGAGCTGAAGTTGACGCCGGCGATGGTCAGACCGCTGGTGCCGTTCTCGTTGAAGTTGACCGTCAGGTTATTGCTGTTGAGCAGGTTGACGCCATTGTAGGACGAGTCGCCGGCGAGCTGATTGATCTGCGTCAAGAGCGCGTTGTAGTTGCTCTGCAGGGTAGCGCGGGTAGAGCTCGGGGTGACGACCGTCGCAGTCGGCGTGGTGACGCCGCTGGAAAAGCCGAGGGTGGTCACTGTCCCCGCGGTGCCACCGATGGTGACAAGGTTTGTGCTCGTCGGCGTCAACACGATCTTGTTCTGCGAGTTTACCGTTGCGGTTATATCGCCGATGGCCGCAAGCGCGGTATTGAGCCCCGCCAATGTCGAGATCTGGCCGTTGCCGCTGCCGAACGTGAGGGTATTCACCGCGTCCGAGCCGACCTGGACCGTCAGCGTGCTGTCGGCGGCAAGTCCCGCCAATGTCGAGTTGTAGTTGTTTTTGTAAGCTGTGGCGAAGAGGCCCAGATCGGTGTTGCCAAAAGCTCCACCGACCGTGACCGCACCATCCGGGCTGCTGAGCACGAGGTTGCCGCTGCCGTTGATGGTCGGGGTGATCGTGCCACCCAGGTTAGAGCCGCCGATAGCGCTGATGAGGTTGGCCGAGCTGGTGAAGGTATTGTCTGCAGCAACGGCGTTGTGGGCAACGTAGTAGAAGGACGACGAGTGACCTTCACCGTCGGTAATGGTCAGCGCATCGCCCAGGCTGGCGGCAGTAGTGTTATTCGTGAAATTAGCGGCAGCGAGGTTGGTGCTGGTGGCGGTGGTCGTGAGGTTGTGGGTGAGATCGTTGCCGATCACTTGTACGCCGCCGCTGCCATCCGATTGGACCAACGCCACGGTGCTCAAGTTGCCGCCGGAGCCCGCATCGGTGCCGTTGTTCAGAACGTTGATCAGGTCGGCGGCATTGGTGAAGGTGTTGGTGGCGAGGCTGAGCGCTGCGCCGAACGTAGCAGTGACGGCCTTGCCGGCGAGCGAGTAGGTCAGCGTATCGCCGGTCTGCAGCTGGGCGATACCGCCGCTCTTGAAATCGGACGTCGTCTGCACCGAAGGCGTTGACGCAGTGACCGCGTTGGCGAAGGTCGCCGTGCTGACGGCTTGCGTCGTGTCGGCAGCGATGGCGCTGCCGGTTTGACTCCCGCTATAGTTCACGGTGCCCGTCGTCGCCTGCTGCGCCTGCTGCGCCGTCGACAGCGCCTGTTCGAGCAGGCTGGTCAACCCGGTGAGGCCGTTGTTGGCCGCATCGAGCGTCTGCTGCGCCTGACCGATCTGGTCGAGGAGCGCGCTCAGATCGTTGGAGCGGTTGGTCAGCGATTGCGAGGTGAAGTAGGAGGTCGGATTGTCGAACGCCGTGTTGACCTTCTTGCCGGTCGAAAGCTGTTCCTGCGTGGTGTTCAGGTCGTTGGACGTGTTCTGCAGCGCCAGCAAGTTCTGCCGGATGCCGCTGCTCAAGGTAATGTCAGACATAGTGAGTACCCTTCTGGTTACAGGCCGTACTGGCTTGCACTTGCTGTACGTCCGTACCGGCGAGTGCATATTCCGATCGCAACGATCGGCTGCCGAAGGTTTGACGCAATTCGTTTAAAGACGCGTAAATCTACCTACTTTTCACCTCTGCGGTGACCTTGGCTGCAGCCTCGCGCCTTATCTCCATTGCCGGGCATGCACCTGCGTTTTCCTATATTTCGCGGCTTTTACGCAGCCGGTTAAAGCGCCGTTAACCATTACCTTTGCTATTGGTTAACCATAATTCGAGAGTCGGAACCGCGCTCCAACGAACAGGCCTTCGGGATGCCAACCGCCTCTGAGCCGAATACCGGTGCGCCCACGGCCGCAACCTCACCCCGTGTCAATCTCGTGATCGCGACGCCGTGCTTTGGCGGGCAGATATCCGTCCTTTACGCGGCGTCGCTGTTCAAGCTGCAAAAGCTGATCCGCACCTATAGCGACCTCAATCTCAAGGTCCTGTTCAAGGACGGCGACGCGCTCATCACGCGGGCACGGGCAAGCCTGATTTCGCAATTCCTGGACGATCTCGACGCAACCCACTTGTTGTTTATCGACGCCGACATCGGTTTCGAACCGGATCAGGTTCTGCGCCTGATCGAGTGCGGCGCCGATATGTGTGCCGCGATCTATCCGATCAAGCGGATCGACTGGGACAAGGTGAGGATGACGATCGAGGCCACTCGTCCCAATCCGGCCGCGGCGGCGTTAAAATATGTGTTCGAGGTCGATGATCCCGGCGCCGTGGTTGAGAGGGTCGGATACGTCAAGGTCCGCTATGCTGGCACCGGTTTTCTCATGATCCGGCGCCAGGCGCTGGCAAAAATGTGTGCCCACTATCCGCAGCTACGATACAAGCGGGATCATTCCATCGATGCCGCGACCGTAAGCGACAACCGCTTCGCTCTGTTCGAATGCATGATCGCCGAGGATGGCACCTACCTGAGTGAGGATTTTGCTTTCTGCAAGCGCTGGATCGATATAGGCGGAGAGATCTGGGCGGATCTTAAAAGCAAGCTCAACCACGTCGGTCCAATGACGTTTTGCGGCGATCTATCTTCGCAGTTCGCTGGCGCTTAGGCGTGCGCCTGCCGAGAAGGAAGTCCCGTGACGACCGAGGCAAGCTTGATTTCCGGCGATGCCTTGAAGTCGACTGCGCTCAACTTTTTGAGCGAAATGCGGGCAAGAGTCGAGCGCGAGCAAAACGGCCTGCACAGCATCTTCGACAGCTGGTTCACGCGCGTTCTCGCCCGTTTGATCGCTTTCGATCCGAGCCGCTCGTGGGAGGACAGCGTTCGCGAAAATGCCCTTCGGGCGCCTGCGCAGGACCAGAGCCTCCAATGGGACCTGATGCGACTGCGTCTCTTCCTCGATCGCTGGCAACAGGGGCGTTTCGTGGAATTCTTCCGGCGCGAGCAATCGGGCGCGCACTATCATCCGCGGTTCGGCACCGAGTTCGGCGTCGACGTGCTACTGACCTGCCAGGGCGCTCCATCGCTAATGCGCTGGCGCGGCACGCCCTTGATGAAGAACGTTTTCGACTTCGCGATGTACCCGGCGCTGATCGCCGAGCTGCGCCCACGAACCGTGTTCGAAATCGGGTCCGGTTTAGGAGCCAGTGCGGTCTGGTTCGCCGATAACCTGACGCTCTGCGGCATCGAAGGCCGTATCCATTCGGTCGATCTGGTCAAGGCCGAGACGAAACATCCGGGAGTCTATTTCTATCAAGGCGACTGCTCTGATCCCGAGCGGCTTTTCGATCCCGATCTGCTGCAGTCGGAGCCCCATCCCTGGCTGGTCGTCGAAGATGCCCACCAGAACGTGCTTGCGGTGATGGAGCAAATTCACAAGTTTCTATCGCCCGGCGATTATCTGGTGGTCGAAGACAGTGACGTGAAGCGCGATGCGCTTCGACAATTTATCGGCGCGCATCCCGGCGATTACCTGGTGGACACGCGCTTCACCGACTATTTCGGCCGGAACGCGACTTGCGCCGCCGATTCGATATTCGTCAGGACGAAATCTTCAGCGAGTAACGAAGTAGCGAGCGGCGAATAAAAGTAGGTATCGCTACGGGCCACCTTCGTTATCCGGCCACGGGCCCGAGATAGCTGACCAAACTTAGCTGCGCTAGTCGCGCCGTGACCGCCATCGACGCCGAAAGATTGTTCTGCAGCGTCAAGATATCCTCGCCGATCTGATTCTGATTGACGCCTTCGATTCCTTGCAACATGTCCTGCAAGGTGCTCTGCGTCTGCGTGTTGACCGTGGTCGCATTGCTCACCGCCGTCTGGGCGTTGGCCAGGTTGGCTTCGATATCGGTAATCGACTGCGTGCCCGGCTGCCCGGCAAGATTTGCCGTAACGCTTTGGCTAAGCGCCTGATAGCTCGCCTGCGCATTCGGATCGCTCGCCGAGTAGGTTGTCGCTGCCAGCACGGCGACATTAGCAACCAGCGTACTGATGGCCTGCTCGTTGGCGCGCATCCCGTAAGCGATCGTCATCGAAGGACCGACCTGGGCGGTCGCGGTCTGCAGCGCCGGTGTACTGCCGTTTTCGCCGGTGTACCAAAAGACCGTGTTGGCGGTCGTGCCATTAACGAGCGATGTCGCCGTGTTGAAAGGCGGGCCGTTGACCCGCTGCGGCGGATCCGAGCTGAAGAAGTTGTTGCCGGCCGCGATGGCGGAAGCGGCCGGCAGCGCGGTCTGCGCCAGGTTCGAGACGGCGGTGGTCAGCGCAGCCTGCATGTTGGTCGCGGTGGCAACCGCGTCGGCGCCGATGGTGAATTGGTTCGCGCCGGGCGGCGATGCAGTGGTTGCTTGCAGCGTCACGGTCTGGCTGGAGCCGTCGGGAAGCGTCAGGTTGAACTGGATTTTGTCGCCGGAATTCGGATTGGAGCCGAGATCGACCGAGATCGACGGCGGTGAGCCTGAAGGACCGGTCGTGGTCGCGCCGGTGAGGCTCGAATTCACGCCGGCGAGCTTGAAGCCGAATGGCGAGCCTGCGACATCCTCACTGACCGAAACGGTCGACCCGGATGCCGCCGGAATGACCAAGCGGCCGAGCCCGCTGGCGCCTTGATCCGCCTGCAGGCGTTCCGCGATCACCTGCGTCAGGCCTGCTTGTGCGCCATTTCCATTGAGAATTTCACTGGTACCGGCGACGGACGGCTGATTCACCGCACTTCCCGAAAACATGTAATTGTCGCCCGCCTGGGTGTTAAGCAGGGAAAGAATTTGATCGAGGTAGCTCGCAGCGGATCCTTGCGTCGCCGTTTGTCCGTTGTTGTCGAGCGCAAACGCACCTTGCTGATTGACCGATTGCTGAACCGCGCTGCCGGCATTGCCGAGCTGGGTCAATACTGATTGAGCCAGCGTCAGCGTCGTTCCGACGGATGTGGAGGTGCTGCTGTAGCCGCCGAGCGCCGAGAGTTGCGTTTCCAAAGACATCGCCACGCCGGCCTGAGATCCAAGTCCTGAATAGGTTTGCGCCGCCTGCCCGGTGCCAAGCTCCTGGCTCAGCGTGTCGAGCTGGGTGAACATATTGGTCTGGGCCGTGAGATTGGCCGCAGTAAGCGAGCCGGGACCGGTAATACTCATCAGGACACCGCTTGTAACAACGTCGACATCATCTGCTGGATCGTCGTCATCACGCGTGCGTTGGCGCCATACGCGTTCTGCAGCGCGATGAGGTTCGACATTTCGGTATCAATGTTGACGCCGGATTGGTCGTTGAAACGCTGCTGCAAGGCGCTGACGACGGTGTCCTGTCCCTGCTGCAAATTGGTGGCCGCATTCGCCGCCTGGCTCTGCTGGCTCACAATCTGGCTCATATAGTCCGGCAGGGTCGCGCTATAGGGCGCGGCCGCGGTGCCGACGCCGGTGGTCGGAGAATAGGTCAGCGAGACGTTGGTCGCTTGATTGAGAATGAAATTCGGCCGTGTCGGATCGCCGGATGCGGTGCCGGACGCATAAACGACGAGGCTCGACGGCGAAGCGACGAGTGCGGAATTGACGGTGATTCGGCCGGCGAGGCCCGTCGTTTGCGAGCCGCCCGCGGTGAGCGCGCCGGTGATCGCAGCAGTGCCGTCGAGGAACAACGGAAGCTGGGGACTTCCGCTGGTGAGCGAGGTCCCGGTCGACGTCGCCGTCAGCGAATTGACGACGTTGCCGCTGCCGCTATTGAGCGCCTGTAACACGGTGCCGGAAGGATTCGAGAATTGAAGATTGGAACCGAGCGCGGAATTGAGTTGCGCCACGACCGAGCTCATGCCGCCGGAAAAGTCGATGCCGATCACCTGGCTATTCGGATTGGCGGACGCGCTCGGCGGCGGAAGCGTGCCGCCCTGACCGAGCGCGACGACCGTGACGGTATGCTGCGTATTGCCGGAATCGGTATAGGTGAGCTGCAGCGTGTTACCCGGCAAAACCCCACCAACGTCGACGTTAAATCCCGAATATCCACCGGAGGTTACCGCCGTTCCGCCTGTGGTCTGGTTCGACAGCGCCTGCGACATTTGGTTCGCCAGCTCGTCGAGCTGATTTTGCGCTTGCGGCAGGATAGTATCGCGCATCTGCAGGTAGGCGCCGATCTCGCCCGACTGGATGGCGTTCCCCGCAACCAGATCGGTGCTGGTGCCACTCGGCGAGACCAGCGTGATCGTCCCTGCTCCGTCCTGGCTCGGATTGGCGCTCCATAGCGAGGTAGCAGACAGCGTTCCCACATTGCCGAATGTGAGCTGCGAGGCCTGGACGCCGGACACGAGCTGCTGGCCGGTCGCCGTGAAAACCGAGATTTGGTTGTTGGAATTCTGAACCACATTGACGTTCATCAGCTGGGAAAGCTGCGTGATGTCCTGGCCGCGCTGGTCCTCCAGCGTTGCCGTGGCGCTGTCCTGCGGCGCCGCTTCCAGCTTCTCATTGATTTGGGCGATCTGCTGCAGCGCGGTGTTGGCGGTCTGCACATCGCTGGCGATGCCCTGCTCCGCTTGGGTGCGCAGTTCCTGGACGGTCCCCGTCATCGAGTTGAGATTTTGAGTCACGGCCTGCGCCGCACCGACCACCTGAGTTTGCGCCGAATATGAGCCGGGATTACTCGAGAGCGATTGCAGCGCCGTGGTGAAATTGTTGTAGATAGCGCTGAACGAGCTCGACGATCCGGGCGACCCGTAGATTTGCTGTAGCTGCTGGTAAAGCTGCGCAGTCGTGTCCGCGTAGGACCCGCCGGAAGTTTCCGTCCACAACTGGCTCTGCAGCAGCGTGTTGAGATTGCGATTGATGCCGGTCGTATCAACGCTGACGCCGGGTTGGCCGGCCGTTGAGGTCGCGATTTGATTGACGCTCTCGTCGACATAGCCGGGCGTATTGGCGTTCGCCACATTGCCGGCGATCACCGAGAGGCTTTGTTGGGTCGCATTCACGCCGGCCACAGCGGCAGACAACGCCTGAGAAAGGCCCATGGCTCTAGTCGTCCACGCGGCTTACCGCTTGCTACCTAAAGAGCCGATCGTCACTGGACGACCTGGAGCAGGCTTTGGATCATCTGGTCGGCGGTCGACATGACCTTGGCGTTGGCCGAATAGGCCTGCTGCGCCACGATCAATTGGCTGAACTGGGTAGCGATATCGACATTCGAAGCTTCGAGCGAGCTGCCGACAATGCTGCCGGTCGCGCCGTAGATCGGCGGACCAGATTCGGCCGTGGCCGCGTAGGCGGCTCCGTTGAGCGACTGCAGGGAATCCTGACCATTGAAGCTCGCCAGTGTGATTTGCGCCAAGGAAACGGTCTGGCCGTTGGAAAACGTACCGACGATTTGGTTCTGGGTGTCGACCGAGACCGATTCCAGCTGGCCGGCGGCGTAGCCATTCTGCTGCAGTTGGCTCACCTGCGACGTGCCGCTTGTATCGGCGAATTGGGTGAGGCCGTTGGTGCCGAAATTGAGCTGAACATTGCCGAGCGAGTCGCCATTCACAGTGAGGTTTTGCAGGGTCAAGCTCGAGAGCGGCGGGGTCAATTCGCCGCTCGAGTTGAACGTGAAAGTCGTGCCGACGTTTTGCCACGCAGTTTGGGTGCCGGTTGCGCTCGAATTGCTTTGGTAGAACAGTTGCCAGGTGCCGCTCGCGGTCTGGGCCCAGCGGAACTGGACGTTGACCGGGTTGCCCTCGGAGTCATAAGCGGTGAGGGAGCCGCCGTCGGTGGACTGGCCGGTGAAGGTTGATACGTCGTTGCCGATCACGGTGCCGTTGGCCGGCAGGGCGGTCAAATTTTCGATGCCGAATTTTGTGGCCGAGGCGGTGCCGCCGACGGTGAGGCTCGCGGTCGGGTCGGTTGCCGTTAGCGTGATGTCGCCATTAGCGGTGTTAACCGTCCCGGTCACGCCGCTCAGGCCTTGGATTGCCGTCTGCAACTCGGCGAGCGTCGCGACCTGATTGGTGCCGGTGCCGAACGTGATGGTCTGCATCGTGCCGTTACTCGCAGTGACGGTCAAGGTTTGCCCCTGCGCCACGGCGCTCTGCGTCAGCAGATTGGTCGGTTCGAACGAGTTGACCCCGGCGCCGAACCCGATCAAGGCAGCACCGGTACCGCCGACTGTGACCGACGCAACGTCGTTGTTGCCGGTAAGAACCAGGTTGCCGCTGGAATTGAGCGAGGCGGTCACGGCTGCACTGCCGCCATTGATGGCGCTCAACAGATCGGCCACCGTCGAATTGGCCCCGGCCGTGAAACTCGTCGTGTTGGTGCCGTCGCTCACCGTGTAGGTATTCCCGTTGATGAGCGCGGTGCTAGTGGTGAGCGAGCCTGCCGTGCCCGTCCCGACCGCGACGACATCGGGCTCGAGAGTCGCGCCGCTACCGGCGATTTGGGCCGCGACCGGAGCTCCGGCGAGCGGATCGGCCTCGAAGGCGCTTGCATCCAGCATCCCCGTGGTCGGCGAGCTCGGCAGGTTTGCCTGATACTGTATTGCCGTCGTCGCTTGCGCCGGCACAAAATCGTTGTTGAATTGTAGAACCTGAGGCGAACTACCGACCGGATTTCCGGTACTTGAATTGATCGGGATACCCATGAGGTAGTAGCCCGCGCCATTAACGAGATAGCCACTTGAGTTCAGCTGGAAGTCGCCTGCGCGCGTGTAGTCATCGACGCCGCTGAAAGTCGGCTGATTGTCGGCTTGCCCGGTCGGCTGAGCCACCACGAAATATCCGTCACCGTTGATGGCCATGTCGGTCGAGATCGACGTGCTTTGGATCGTCCCCTGCACCGAATTTGTGGCCACCGAACTGGCGATCACGCCGCTCGACGTCTGCTGGTTCGCGGTAGCCGCGGAGACCAGATCCGCGAAGCTCGTGTCCGTTTCTTTGTAGCCCGTCGTCTGAGAGTTGGCGATATTGCCGGAAATGTTCTGTAACGCAAACGCCTGCGCCTGCAGACCAGCCACCGCGGTGGTCAATGCATCGAAAATGCCCATGACATTACCTCCAACTCGATCCAAGTCGACAAGCGGCGAGGCATGACTCACAGCCCGCAGCGCGTACGCGCTCCCCGCAGCAAGCCTCGTGCCATGCGATTTACCAATGCATTTCAAATATTTACGACCAAACAAGAAATCCCGCCTGGTCCGGATATGCCGGGCAACCGGCAGAAATTGCCGAGCCGCCGCTGCGCTTCTGCGTCACGTAATGGCGCCGCGAGCGGGTTCGTAAAGCGCTTGTGAGCGCCAAGTCGGTATGTTTAATCTCGCGCCGAGCCTCATAATTTCAAGCGAGCCGATATTCATGCGTTTCGAAGGCACCAGTGCTTACGTCGCCACGGACGACCTCAAGATCGCGGTCAACGCCGCGATTGCATTAGAGCGGCCATTACTAGTTAAGGGCGAGCCCGGGACCGGCAAGACCGTGCTCGCGATCGAAATCGCCAAAGCTCTCGGCGCTCCGCTGCTCGAGTGGCACATCAAGTCGACCACCAAGGCGCAGCAAGGACTCTACGAATACGACGCCGTGACGCGGCTGCGCGACAGCCAATTGGGCGATGCCCGCGTC
>Ga0187864_10003963_pt1 | contig 11852 bp, 5 predicted proteins | sample June2016WEW_11_4_FD_132985 | JGI IMG/M metagenome (GOLD analysis project Ga0187864, IMG submission 132985) | Peatland microbial communities from SPRUCE experiment site at the Marcell Experimental Forest, Minnesota, USA - June2016WEW_11_40 | ecosystem: Environmental > Terrestrial > Soil >... | reverse complement strand
AGGGCGTTGAGTTTTGCCTCGATCTTGCGCCAGTCGTACTCTGTCGCCCAATAGCGAGCGAGTGCTTGAGTCGTCGCGAGCTGCACGCCTTGGGTTGCATCTGTGACCGTTTCTCGTTCCGGCCACCGTGTGTTGTTGATGCGCCTGCGCAATTCGGTGAGTTCGGCCTCTGGAATATTTATTTTCTGAAACGGACGAATCGCACTGTTGCCAGTTGCGAGCGTGCTGCTATCTCGTACAGCGATAGTTGCGGTCATAGATTCCTCCTCTGCATTGATTTTGGAATTTTGCAAACACTGTGCGGATTGTTCCTGGGTTGACGCGGCTGCCACACCCAATTTGAGTTCGCCCTTGAGAAAGCGGCGCCGCGACCGAATGTCAGTCCGTTTCATGACGTTCCCTATTGCCCCATGGTGAGACACCCGATTTATGCCGAAGCCAAGCCCGATTCCAGGTCCGGTCCACTTCCGACGATTCTGCGTGCTAACTGCTCCTTCGCTCGTTCGTGATCCACTCGCGGATGTAGGCCGGGCAACTCCTCAGTTCGATGCCTTCCGCTTGCGCCTGTGCCAGAAGCTTAACCGCGTCACGGCTGACCAGCTCTACCTCTGCGAGTTCGACGGCGACGACTCGGCGTGGGTCGAGCGTAGTGCGAATGACCTCCAGATCTTCCGTCGCGATCTGACCGCTGATGTAAAGGACCAGACCGTGTTCCGTCGAAAGTCGGTCGATTCGGCACGTCATTGGCTCGCGTCGCCCGCCGTCCACTGATTTCAATGGCAAATGGCGTGCCACTCGAACGTAACTGAAAGCGCTAGAGATCCAGGCGCTTGCCGACCGGCGAATTTGGCAGATCGGGTGAATGTGGTGAATTGGGAGAAAGTGGTGGGGACTTCAGCGAAACTTAAACTGCGTCTTGTCGATACCCAACGCCTTGATGCGATGGTCAAGCGTAGATGGTGGAACGCCAAGCTTCCCGGCGGCGCCTGAGCGGCCAGCGACACGGCCCCGGGATGCGGCGAGCGCCGCTTCAATGAGCTCCCGTTCGCTTCGAGGGTTGCCTTGAGACGGCGCCGGTGAAGCAACTTGAGGTCGTCCTCGGGTGGGTTGTTTTGCGAGCCACGACTCGTCGACGGCAAAACTCTCGCCGGAGTTCAGGATCACGGACCGCTCAATCACGTTCTGCAGCTCACGGATGTTGCCTGGCCAATCGTAGTTCTGCAACAACCCCAACGTCTTCTTGTCGATCGAGCGGAAGTTCTTGCCCGCTCGCTTGGCATAGCGTCGCACGAAGTATTCGACGAGCATCAGGATGTCCTCAGTCCGGTCTCTGAGCGGTGGCACTTCGATGGGAAACACGTTGAGTCGATAAAAAAGATCTTGACGAAAGCTTCCATTGGCCACAGCGGCTGTTAGGTCGCGGTTGGTCGCCGTGATGACTCGAACGTCGACTCGGATCGTCTGTGCTCCGCCGACGCGCTCGAACTCTCGCTCTTGTAAGACTCTCAAGAGTGCGACTTGCGTGTCGGACGGAAGTTCGCCTACTTCATCCAGGAAGATCGTGCCCCCGTTGGCCTGTTCAAAGCGCCCGAGCCTCCGCTGTGTTGCTCCTGTGAAGGCGCCTTTTTCGTGACCGAACAACTCGGAGGAGATCAGAGTGGGCGCCAATGCGGCACAGTTCACACTGACAAATACGCGTCCAGCCCTCTGCGATCGTTTGTGGACGGCGCGCGCGATGAGCTCCTTTCCGGTACCAGTCTCTCCCGTGATGAACACCGTGGAATCGGTCGGCGCCACTTTGGCAATCCTCGAGAGAACCGTATTCAATGGCTTGGAGCAACCGACAATCTCTTCAAACATCTGAGCACGGTCGACCTCGTCTCGCAGCGCCAAGTTTTCCCGATAGAGTTGATCCTTGAGTGCCCTGATCTCTGCTTCAGCCTGTTTCTGTTTACTCAAATCGAGGGCGAAAGCAACGCCGTCTTTCCCGCCCTCTTGGAACAAGGTGGCTCCAATCAGCACAGGAACCCGGCTGCCATCTTTCCGGACAAATTCTGACTCGAAAGGTTGTACGGTCCCGGTCTCGATTACTTCTGCCAAAGCGCGTTCAGCGCGCTCGCGCCAGTCCGCAGGTGTCATGTCCCACCATCGCACGCGACCCGCAGCGACATCTCCATGATCGTATTGCACCATGCGAAGAAAGGCTTCATTGGACGACAGAATGGCGCCCTCGACATTCCAAGTCGTGATTCCCAGAATGTTGGCGTCCACCAGACGCCGAATCTTCGCTTCACGATCCTCGAGATCGCTGTAGAGGCGCGTGTTCTCGATGGAGATCGCCGCCGCCGAAGCAATCAACTTAAGAACGGCCATTCGCGCGGGGTTAAAGGCGTCAGGTGTGAGACTGTTTTCGAGGTACAGCAGTCCCACCAGTCGGGTTTGCTTAAGCAGCGGGAGGCAGAGCACAGACCGTGCGTGGTGCCCGCGAATATACTCGTCGGCGGCGAATGGATTCTGACCGGATGCGTCGTGTAAGAGAATTCCTTCTTTGGTCCGAAGGACATAGTGGAGAACCGAACTGGGTAGATCCGCGACGGTGACGCTTGCCTGTCGAAGGACCACTGTTACCTGATCGCTGCTGGTTGTGGCTTCCGCTTCGATGCGATAGCCGTGTTCTCGGGAAAGAATCAGCAGACCTCTCTCTGCGCCTGCGTGCTCGAGTGCTGTGCGCATGATCGTGTCGATGAGCTTGCTCAGCACGATCTCGCCCGATACGGCTTCTGACACCTTAATCACAGTCGCCAGCTCGAGTTGCCCGACCGGAGTGTTTATCGTCGCCGTCGCATCCGAGATACCCGTCTCGGGCCTGATCTGCGGGTAAAGCTGCTCCAGTTGCTGGACCTTGGCATCCGCTCCCCAACGCAGATAGCAGTCGTGCGCTTCCTGTAGATAAGTCGTCGCGATTTTCTCGTAGCTGCGCGCGGCATAGAACAGCCCTGCCAGTTCATTCGCCAAAGCCTCATTGTGGACAAAGCCGTGCACATGCGCGGATCGAATCGCCTTCTCATAGAGATCCTGCGCGTTCAGAACACGTCCCTCGATCCGTGCGATCTCCGCCGCAACCAGGGTGGCGCGGTTTTCAAAAGTCTGAGGTGAATGCACAGCCCAGACTTCGAGCTGCTTGTGATGGTCCGACAAGGCCTCGAAGTGTTTCGGTCGGTCTTCAGGCGACGCAATATTCCAGGCGCCCGCGTGAGCAAGAGCAGCATAGAGACGAAATTCTGCGGTTTCGAACATCGCCGCTGATGTCCAATAAAACTGTTGTCCTTTGAACGCGGCCTCAGCCGCTGAAGTATAGTCTCCGGCAAAAACGCGAGCCTGCACTTTGCGGGTCCAATAGTAAAACTCGGCGAATACCAAATTCGGATTGCTGGCGAGATCGCGCTCGACTTCCGCCTCGATGTAATCGTCGTGATCCAGACACCCAAGCGTGGGAGTCACTCCACGTAGCGTCTGAATCAGGCCCAGCTGCGCTCCGCACAGGTGGATGACCAAACCGAAGCGGACCCTTTTCGCAAAGGCCAGACCGTTTTCGCACTCGGTCTGCACTTCTGCGAGCGGATCTCCGACTGCCAGACAAATCGTAATAAGTTGGTCCCAGCTATAGGACGCGAAAGTTAGATCGCCGATACGATATGCGAGATCGAAGGCGCGACGCACCAGTTCACGTCCGCTAGCGACGTGCTGCGCCCATGGCATGACCATGGCGCCCACAGACATGTAGGTTCGCGCTTGGTACCGCGTCAGGCCGCGCTTCTCGACCAGGTCATAGCCCAGTTGACCGAAACGGAATCCGTCTTTGTAGTTACCAAGACGCGGACCGGCAAACATGGCAAGCCAAACGTAGGCGAAGCACGCGGCGTCGCTGTTTCCATGCTCGAGGCTGATTGTCACCAGGCGACAGACGACCAATGTGGACAGGTGCTCGTCAAAGAGAATCGACGGCGTGACAATCTCTGTGAAAACATCGAGCGTGTCGAGCACCTCCGGATCTACAACGAGCGGCAGGTCCATCAGTTCTTCAATTTGCCGGTTGCCGAGCAAAGCCCAGATTCGGTTGTACTCGCTTAAGACGTCATCGCGTGTCGGACGGTTCGACCACGCCGTGTCCTGGCTGCGGAGCCACTCTAGAAACACATCCACGGCACGGTCACACCGGTCCAACGTGGTGTACAGGGTGAGTCGTAAGCGTGTGGCTATGCAGAAATCGTGCCGATTGTTCGCGCGTTGCGGCAGTTGCGCGAGTCGATTTTCGGCAGCAACCTTGTCTGCGGTCAGCAGCTCGCACTCAGCCATCAGATACTCGGTCCAGAAAATGAGAGGATAGTTTCGCTCCCACGTCTCTTCCGTCAGCAATGCTCGGCCTGCCCCGAGATATTTGAGTGCCGAAGCGTACGCGGTCGATACCTTGGCGCGCCGCCCTGCAATCAGATTTAAGTCTGCGACGCGCTCGCGGTCCTCCACCGAGGTGAGCAGGTGAGACCCGCGGTTGAGCTGGTTGACAATCTCGAATATCGCCTCGTCGCGTTTCGCCGCCGGAGTGTGCGCAGCCAAGAGCATCCCAATGCGCAGATGCGCCGCGGACCGCAGTTGTTGCGGAATTAGGGAATAGGCTGCTTCCTGCACACGATCGTGCAGGAAGCGATAAGAATCGTCGGAGCGGAAGATAAGTCCGGCTCGTACTGCTTCCCAAAGGTGTTGGTGAAGTTCCTCGATCGACTTTTCGTAAGCCATCGCCAGCATGTCGAACTCGGCGCTGTTCCCCATGCAAGCAAACAGCTTGAGCGCCTCCTGTGTCTCGACTGGCAGGCGGTTCAACTTCCCAACCATAAGCTGCACGACGTTGTCGGTGTAGCCTTTGGCGTAAATTCGGTTCAGGTCCCATGCCCAGCAGCCTTCACCGTAGTCGAAACTGAGCAAGCCTTCCTCTGCCAGCGTGGAAATGAACTGGATGGCGAAGAAGGGATTACCTGTGGTCTTCTCATGAATCAATTTGGCGAGCGGAGCGGCGCGCCCCGGCTCGCAGTGCAGGGAGTCCGCCAGCATTTGTCGCAGATCGTCCTGACCGAGCGGTGCCAGAACGATGTCCTCCAGTGCCGCTCCGGCCTGACGGATCGCATCGACTTTGCGCATCAAGGGGTGCGTCGCGCTTACCTCATTATCCCGATAGGCACCGATGAGCAATAAGTGCCGCAGATCGTCGCGGGTTAACAGGTCTTCGAGTAAATCGAGCGTCGCAGCATCCAGCCACTGGAGGTCGTCGAGAAAGAGTGCCAGCGGATGCTCCGGTCGTGCGAATACGCCAATGAACCGGCGAAAGACCAGCTGAAAGCGTCGTTGCGCTTCCGACGGCGGGAGCTCAGGAACGGGTGGTTGTTCGCCAATGACATGCTTCAATTCGGGAACAAGATCGACGATCAACAGCCCGTTCGGATCCAATGCCTCCCGAAGTGCGTCACGCCACTTGCGTAACTCGTCTTCGCCCTCACTGAGAAGCGGCCGGACAAGGCTTTGGAACGCCTGCGCCAACGTCGCATACGGAATGTCACGCTTGTACTGGTCGAACTTGCCAGACGCAAACAGGCCGCGCGGTGGTACGAGCGGCTTGTGAAGTTCGTTCACGACGGCGGACTTGCCGATACCGGAGTATCCAGAGACGAGCACCATTTCTGGCCGGCCGCCCGCGACAATGCGATCAAACGCCGTGAGAATGGCGTCCACTTCACGGTCTCGCCCGTACAGCCTCTCGGGGATCATGAGGCAGTCCGGAGTGTCCTGTGCGCCGAGAGCGAAAACGTCGATGGATCCTCGTGATTCCCATTGCGACAGGCAACGCATTAGATCGCGTTCAACTCCTGCGGCCGTCTGATATCGCTCCTCGACTGTTTTCGAGAGCAGTTTCATCGTGATAGCGGAGAGAGCCGCTGGAACGTTCGGTAGCCGCTCGCATGGAGCAAGGGGTCGTCTCGCAATATGGCAATGCACCCATTCCATCGGATCGGATGCCGTGAAAGGAAGGCTGCCGGTTAACATCTCGTAGAGCGTGACGCCAAGTGAGTACAGGTCACTGCGGGAATCAATAGAGCGGTTCACTCGTCCGGTCTGCTCTGGCGCCATGTACGCGAGTGTTCCAGCGATAAACTCTGGAGGTTCGGGCGCTTGGCGCTCGCGCGGAAGGCGCGATGCGATGCCGAAGCCCGTGAGACGGACTCGCCCAGTTGTAGAGTCCACCAGCACGTTTGCGGGTTTGATGTCCTTGTGGATCAACCCTCGCCCGTGCAGCTGACCGACTGCGCCAGACAACGCGACCGAGAGTCGGAGGAACTGTCCGATCTCCATCGGCTCCCGGACGAGGCGATCGAGCGGCTCGCCTCCTGTGTAATCGACCACGAGCATTGTCTGCCCCCGCTCGCGTACCAATTCCAGCGGACGCAACGCCCAAGCACTGTCGAGGTAGCTCTTAAGGCCGTGCTCGTGCGTCAGGCGATTGACACTATCCAGAGTCGGATGCTCAACACGGGCCGGGATGGGTATGAATGCGTGCTTCTCGACCTCGGCGTCACTGCGCCACAGTTTGCAGAAGGCACGTCCGGAATCTTGCCACAGCACCTCTACGGAATGGTTCTCCCAGCCGGTCCCGAACAAGACGGATGCTTTCATCTGTCCGCTCTCCTTCTGCGCCTGGGTTCAAGCCCTCGTTCTACTTTGGTTTTTGCTATAGACGACGATCTGCTGGTCCTTGCGCGCAGCAACATGAGGAACTCTCTGCGAAACGGAATCATCCGTTGCGGACGTTACTCAGGGGCACCCAATGGAAAAAACTGACGTGTTCATGCACTGTCAGTTCAGAAATACATACCCCACAGAGAAGAAAACGAATATGTGCTGATTTTACACTCGACACCGGAGCTTCGCAGCTTTGAAGCTGGCTGAAACCCTCTGGTCGCACGAAACACCTTAAGACACAATCAGCTTGGTGAAACTGGGTGGCTGAAAAGCAGGTCGACGTCGCTCTCGCGATCTTAACCACAGACAGGGTAGAAATATTCAGGATTGAAGGACAAATAAAGGTTAGTGAAACGGCGGCCTCTGCCCTGACAGGGAACTCATGGTCCGTAAACTAATTGAAAGCAAAGGGTACGGATGGCTCCCTGAGCCCCCTTAAACACCCTCGGGAACATTTATCGAACCCTCATCGAACCCCCAACGCTGCCGTAGTGGCCAGTGCCGCGACGGGCCAGCGTTGGCAAGTCTTACGGACACGTTAGGACTCGACAGACATATAAGCCACTCGGCTGGGTTGCCGCAGCGTCAATCGCGGCAGCAGCGCGCGGCTCATCGATGACAACCGTCCCGATCTTTTACCGTGTTCTGGTTTGCGGTTTCGGCGAGCATGGTGACGTAGTCAGAAAATCATTGCCGTAGGGACGTCGCGGGCAGCATGATGGCTGGCGTCGCAGTCTGGACCGCATTTTCTTGAACCGACGATCCCTGGGCCCTAGTCCTGATGGCCGCAGTGGGCGTTGCGCTCGCTATGCTCGGGCCTGGTGCCTGGTCGATTGATGCCATCCCGTTCGGAAGAAGACGCATGATTCTCTGATTGAAGAAGCTGCATCCCACGCCCGTTTGCAGGGGAACGACGTGTACGCGAGCTATAGAAAGCGGGGGGTATGTCTACGGCAACGATAATCGGCTCAGGACCGAATGGACTCTCAGCCGCAATTGTCCTTGCAGCATCGGGCGTAAGGACGACCGTACTAGAACGTAATGGGCAGATTGGTGGTGGCTGTTCGACCGCCGAGATCACACAGCCTGGTTTTCTTCACGACCTGGGCTCTTCGACATACCCCCTGGGCGCTGCAAGCCCTTTCTATGGTTCTCTTCCCTTCACCATTCCTTGGATTCAACCGCACGCGGCATTCGCTCACCCGTTGGATGACGGGACCGCGGTCGTGCTTGAACACTCGATTGAAGAAACAATCGACCAACTGGATGCATGTGACCGCAAAGCATACCGATCACTGATAGAACCCGTAGTTTCTAACTTCGCTGCTTTGGTCGAAGAAATTCTCGGCCCCATCCTACATATCCCCAGAAGTCCGTTCGTGCTGGCGCGTTTTGGCCTATCCGCTCTGTTGCCGGCGCTGTCGTTGGCTCGTTCCCATTTTGCTGGAGAACGGGCTCGATCCCTCTTTGCTGGCGTCTCAACCCATTCCATCCTCCCCTTAGAAACTACCGCTTCAGCTGCTGTTGGCTTGACGATGATAGCCGCTGGACACACGAGAGGTTGGCCGATCCTGCGTGGCGGTGCGCAGTCTCTCACGGATGCCCTGGTCCGACATTTAGAGGATCTCGGAGGCCGAGTTGAAACCGGTCGTGAAGTAACCGAGCTACCTTTGTCCGACCTCGTCCTCGCAGACATCACCCCGCGCCAACTCCTTCGCATCGCCGGTTCCCATCTATCCACTGATTATCGAAAGCAACTGGAGCGATTTCGGTATGGACCCGGTGCTTTCAAGATTGACTACGCACTGAATGCACCGATTCCGTGGACCGCTCGCGAATGTCTGCGGGCCGCCACCGTACACATCGGAGGCTCTCTCGAAGAGATTGCTCAGGCTGAAAGGACCCTTTCACCCAACAAACCATTCGTTCTGCTCGGCCAGCCATCGCTCTTCGACTCCAGTCGAGCTCCTTCTGGTCGACATACTGCTTGGGCCTACTGTCATGTTCCTAACGGCAGCACCGAAGACTACACCGAATCCATTGAGCGCCAAATCCTACGCTTCGCTCCCGAATTCCGCGATTGCATCCTGTCCCGTTCCGTCTCTACACCCAAAGATCTGGAGAGTTGGAATTCCAATCTAGTCGGCGGCGATATCTTGGGGGGAGCAATGAATGTCCGCCAGCTACTGTTTCGTCCTACACGGTCGTTGTATCGCACCTCGCGTTCGGGACTCTATCTTTGCGGAGCATCAACGCCCCCAGGTGGCGGCGTTCATGGAATGTGTGGATTTCATGCAGCCAAGATGGCCCTCAAGGATCTCAACATTTAATTCGATTTTCTGTCGGTCATTTCGCTTTGGCACAGGGGAATCCGGGGGGATATCGTACGAGAGTCTGGCTCCGGAAAACATAGTGACCAGAGGTGTCAGGCCTGAATCGCCTTCCCCTGTTCGCGCGCCGCGGCGGCCAACTGCAGCGGACTTACGCTCCGAGACCTTGAATCTAGCAATGTCCTAGTCGCGCGGAGAGCGATACAGAACCCGTCGCATAAGTTGACCCTTCAGTGTTATACCCACAGTGTCAGCGAGAATCGCATGGCTGCGGCAGTGGCAATGCCGACTGCGATTTTCAGCCACGCCGCAGACAGAAGCGGACTGAAAGCGGACTGAGCGAACGGCAATGCGAGTTTAAGTCCTTCACCATCATCATAGCCGGAAACCGAACCGGATCTCGCCGAAAAACAGCGGACTGAGAGCGGACTGGGAGGGCAAGACGTGATTCCGCTAACTTCTTTGGAATGATGGTGGCCAGGGACGGAGTTGAACCGCCGACGCCAGCCTTTTCAGCCAAAATTAACAGTGATTGCAAGTACTTAGAGGTGCCTCCCGGCGCTGTAAGTTACTGAAAGTCATTGCAGGAAAGGTCGACTGCCGGTAAAACTGCCGGTAAGTTTTGTTCGCCTTGTGTTCTTCTTGGAAAGCAGTCCGCGCCCGATTGCATTTCAGGCGTGCGAAGGTGGGTTTTTGGGAGTGGACTTCAGGAAGCTTCGGTAGCGCTCGCTGGGACTCTACTTCGCCCAAAGTCTTCAGCTTTACTGGCCTCGAGTCCTGGTACTCCACGGGCCTACCTCCAACGACTCCTAAGTAGACAGAAGCTGTTAGTGCTTTGGAACAATGGACCGGCTGGACCGCTTGGAGACTGCGCTCTTCGGCAATCGCGGAACAACCTGAACGCCCGCCCAAAGCGTTGCGATCGTTTGCTCGAACACCAGAGTCTGGTCAGGCAAGTCAGGCACAACCCCTTGGATGACCATGAGTGTGGCGAGGCCAAAAATATTAAACCACCAGGTGTAGGCTACCACTATGTCGTCCCTATTTGGCAATCCTTCAGCCTTGGCAACATCGAAAAAGAGTTGCACGAAACGTCTGAACAAAGGCGTGCCAATGTCGTGGATATATTGTCCAGCGCGGATGCCGTTGCGGTTCTCCGGCCCGAAGAAGACGTTGCGGAACTGCTGTGGATGGGCAGTGCAGAACTGAATCAAGCCGCGTGAAGTCGCAAAAAGACGCTCTTTCGGTGCAGGATGTTTAGCGGCAATCGCGTCGAAGTTCTGAATCAGCAGCCCGATCGTCTCGCGGCTCAACTCGGCAAGAATGTGCCCTTTGTCGGGAAAATGCTGATAAATCACGGCATGCGTATAGCCGATCTCTTTAGCGATCGCGCGAAGCGTCACGGCTTCGTAGCCGCGATCGGCAAACATTTTGCTTGCAACCGCAAGGATTTCGCCCCGCAGCCTTTCCTTGCGCTCTACCCGGCGACTTGGTGATGTGGATGTCACTTCAATAGCTTAGTCCCTTTTGACGATTTCTGCGACCAATTGTTTATTTATAACCACTGAATAATTTGCGACCAATGGTTTTATCCGGCCTCTAATAGTCAGATCGCTCATTTGGATGGGCGGCCAAACACAAGGCAAACAGGAGAATGTGATGAAAGTTCTAGTGATTGGAGCAGCGGGCAAGAGCGGAGAAGCGCTGGTAAATGAGGCGCTGGCGGCCGGACATAAGGTGACAGCTTTCGTGCGCGGTGCCGCGCAGTACAAGAAGGCGAACGTCAGAGTTGTTGCGGGCGACGTGCTGGACGCGGCCGCGGTCGACGTTGCGGTCGCCGGACAGGATGCGGTGATCGACGCGCTGGGCGGCAAGACGCCGTGGAAAGTGACGACCATGGAAACGAGCGCGGCACACAATATTGTGGACGCGATGCGGCGCAATGGCGTGCGGCGATTGCTGAAGATTTCGGTGGTGGGTGCGGGCGAGAGCGTCAAGAACGCCGGCTTTTTCAACGAGCACCTGCTCATGAGGACGTTTCTGCGGGGTCTGCTGGTAGACAAGGCGGGCATGGAGGCCGAGATCGAAGGCAGCAACTTGGACTGGACGCTGGTGCGGCCGCCGATGTTGACCGACGGCGAGAAGACCGGCGTTACCAGGGTCCTGAGCACGGAGGGCGGCGAGAAGGCGCACAAGATCGGGAGGGCCGATCTGGCAGCCTTCATGGTGCAGCAACTGGAAAGCAGCCGGTATGTGCGTCAGGCCGTGACAGTGACGACCACATAGCAAGGCCTCCGCGAGGATCAACCACCTCTCTCATCGAGGCGATCCGATCGGCTGTGTAAAGGCCTGTAACTATTCATGCGACAGATAACTGTGGAAACTCACGGGACTAGCGGAGTGCTAGCTGCGCAACTCACAAGCTCTGGCGTTCGCATCAGAGCATCACTTTCGTTCTAACAAGGAGAAAACGAGTATGTATTTAGTCATGGGCATTACTGGAAAAGTTGGGGGCGCCACCGCGCGGCATCTGCTGAAGCAAGGCAAACAGGTGCGGGCGCTTGTGCGCAGTCGCGAGAAAGCGGCGAAGTGGGCAGACCAAGGCGTGGAGTTGGTGGATGGAGACTGGAACGATGCGACAGCCATAGCGGCGGCGCTCAAAGGTGTTGAGGGCGCGTTTGTTATGTTGCCGGGTGGATGGGCACCCTCGCCTGATTACAGAGAAGCAAAGGGCGT
>Ga0187864_10003962_pt1 | contig 11855 bp, 11 predicted proteins | sample June2016WEW_11_4_FD_132985 | JGI IMG/M metagenome (GOLD analysis project Ga0187864, IMG submission 132985) | Peatland microbial communities from SPRUCE experiment site at the Marcell Experimental Forest, Minnesota, USA - June2016WEW_11_40 | ecosystem: Environmental > Terrestrial > Soil >... | reverse complement strand
TGGCAAAGACCGAATCGAAAAGCTTCAAATGATCTGCGACTTGCCGTGCGATTTGCATGTCGCAACCGGTTGCCAGGACAATAGTGCGCCCCTGAGCGCGCTGGACTTTCAGGTAGTCCACCAAATCTTGCCGATACGGAAGAGTGCCGACATCCAATGAAACGCGACGTGCAATTTGTCGTTTGAAATAGGCCTTGCCCTTCAGCAACCACAGCGGCAGAATGAAGACGCACAGTGGTTTCTGCTTGAGCAAGGCCAGCAGGGACTCCAACAGGAGATCCGTTCTCACGAGAGTGCCGTCAAGGTCCACTGCTAACGCGGGCGAGGCAATCGATTGCTCAACTGAGCTGACAACCCGGGGTTCGACCACCGCTTTCATGGCGCCACTACTTCAAGGACGAGTGAGCATGTTTCGCGCCAGCGAAGGAGCGTATCATCACAGGCGCAAAGCGACGGCTCAACTAATGCCACTGCGCTACTACACCCATCCTGAGGAAAATAGCGCGTCAAAGGCTGATTGCTGAGGACCTCCGATTGGATCAACTGAAGAAGCGATCCGTCCTTGTTCGCATCTCCAGATTCAGGACATGCGAGTTGCATGGCTCGCTGTCGCGGCCATCCAGACACGCCGGTGCTTCTTCAACAGAAACCTCAACCGGCTTGGACTGGAACGGCCCACGTTGGATCGTGCATACGAACGTGCCGTCATGTTCCGTTAGCCGGATATAAACTTCCTTCGCGAACAACGTCCGTAAAGTCATGGCAATTCTCTCTTGCCCGAGGAACCAGCAAATGACGTTCCATTTTGAATTCCACCCCGGCACTATTGGAAGGTTGCTTGCCCGCTTAAATGTTGGCGGAAGCGCTATGAAACGATGCATCCTTGTTCTTGCGCTGTTTCCTATTTGGGTCCGCGGAAGTGATGCCGATGTCGAGGAAATCGTTCGCCGCGCGGCAAACGCGATGCAAGCGGACTGGTCCGCGGCGCCCGGCTTCGCCTTTGTTCAGCGCGATGTAACAACTTCAAAAGGGATCATCACCACGAAAACACATCAGGTGTTCATGATCCAGGGGTCCGACTACTACATGCCCATCGCCGTCGACGATAAGCCTCTTTCCGCGGACCAGCAGAAACTGGAGTTGCAACGCTTGAGGGGGGAAGTCGCCCGTAGAAGTCACGAAACTCCGCAGGAAGCTCGGCAACGAGCCGAACAGTATCGCAAGATGCGCGAGCAGAACGGAATCCTTCTGGAGGAGTTCATCAGGGCATTCGACTTTACGATTGCAGGAGATGAGACGATCGATGGCCACGCTTGCTACGTTTTCGAGGCGAAGCCGAAGGCCGGCTACCGGCCTCCGAACCGGACGGCGAAGGTTCTCGCGGGTATGCAGGGCCGCCTGTGGATCGATAAAGAGAGCTTCCATTGGGTGAAGGCTGAAGCTCAGGCGCTTAAGCCTGTTTCAGTTTTCGGACTCTTTGCCAGAGTGTTACCTGGGACGAGAATGGGTTTGGAAATGACGCCGGTGACCGATTCGATCTGGTTGATAAGCCGGTTTGCCGTGGATATGCGACTCTCGATTCTTTGGCGAAAGTCGACCAAAGCCACCGAAACGACCTTCAACGGCTATCGACCAGCAGCCGCCGCATTGGCGGAGGCATTGGGAATCGAGCAGAATCCGTATTAGATCGCGCCTTAACTCTCAAAGCCGGCCCTCGGACGTTCTAATTTCACGCGCCGCAATGCGTCCTTGAGGCTCCGGCCTCGATGAAGTCGCTGATTGCCATCATGCATCCGTGGCCCAGCACGTTCTCGAGCTCTCGAATGTTGCCGGGCCAGGAATGCCGTGCCAGCGAGATCTGCGCCGGGTGCGTCAGCCCACGAATATCTTTCTTGAATTAACTGGCAAACTTGTCCACGAGGAATCTCTCAAGGAGCGGGAAGATCCTCTCGGCGATCCGCCAACGCAGGAGTTCGCAGTTCCACCGACGCGAGTCACTTCCTGAATCTGCAAAGCTCGCAGCAGCTTGGCCTCCGTGCTCAGCGGCATGTCCCCGATCTCATCTAGGAACAGTGTGCCGCCGTGCGCATACTCCATCAGACCCATCTTGTCGGCTGTCGCATCGGTGAACGCGCCTTTCACATACCCAAACAGCTCGCTTTCAAACAACGTTTCTACCACGGCCGAACAGTTGGAGGTAACGAATCAGCCTGAGCGCTTAGGAGGCGACCGCTCTATCCATCTGAGCTACGTCCCCGTCAGGGTACACTCCGATTCTATCAACCGAGACCGCTTCATTACCGCGCAGTGGTGAGCGCTTTCAAATAGCGGTAATAAAATTCCACACCGTCGAAAAACGAACTGACGCGAACGCGCTCATCCTTGCCATGCGCCCGCACATCATCTTGGTCCAGCGCGACGCCTGAAACGCCATAGGTCGGTATGCCCGCCGCAATCGTATAGACGCTGTCCGACGCGCCGGTTTCCATTTCCGGAATCACCGGCGCGCTGGGCCACATTGCATCCGTCACGCGCTCCAGCGGCTGGATCACTTCAGAGGGAGGCATCAAGGCCGCGAAGGCCTTCGTGGCGGGGGCACGATCAAAGACATTCCCTGCATTGTCCACGTACTTCACCGTAATTTTCGGATCAGCGAAGATTCGGATCAATTCCTGGCGCACCTCTTCCATTGCATGACCGGGCAATATCCGGCAGTTCACGATGGCTTGCGCCTGCTGCGGCAGTGCGTTGTTGGCATGGCCCGCGTTCAAGCGTGTGGCCACGCAGGTAGTGCGCAGAAGTGAATTGAATCGAGCGTCCCTAGAAAGGCGGGCGATGGCTTGTTGATCCGGCGGGGTTCGCAGGATCGCTCTCATGTCGGCTGCGGTTTGTCCGGTTTCGAGCGCAGCTCGCCGCTCGAAATAGGTACGCGTAATCGCATTCAGTTCGAAAGGAAACGGTGCGTGCTCCAAACGCGATAGAGCGTCCGCGATATGGTAAATCGCATTGTCCGGAACAGGGAGTGAACTGTGGCCGCCTGCATTCATCGCGTCAAGCTCAAAGTCCGCGTAGAGCTTTTCGTTGGCCTCCACATCCACATTCAACGGCTTTCCCTTCACCGTGGTCACGCCGCCCGAATCCGGGTTCAGCGCAAAAGACGCGTCCACCAGATCCCGATGATTCCTCAACAGCCAGTCGACGCCGTTCGATTTGCCGCCCTCTTCGTCGGCAGTCAGGGCCAGGATTACGTCCCGATCCGGCTGGTAACCTTCGCGCTTGAAACGAATGAACGTGGTCACCAGGATGGCGTCGCTGACTTTCATATCCTGGGTGCCGCGGCCGTAGAAGTAGCCGTCCTTTTCGATGAACTGGAATGGATCGGTGGTCCAGTCCTCGCGTCGCGCTTCCACGACATCTAAATGCGCGATAATGAGGATCGGCTTCATCCCCGAAGAAGACCTCCCGCGATATCTCGCTATCAGATTTCCCTTGCGATCATTGGGTCCCAAAACTTTGACATCTTCGTCGGTAAAGCCGGCTGCTAGCAGACGATTGGCCATCGCTTGGGCGGCGATGGTAGTGCTTCCAACCGAATCGGTGGTATTGATCTCAATAAGCTGCTGAAAGATGTCATGGGCTAGTTTGCGCGTTGCCTCATCCAGCGATGCGCCGACGTGGGGCCTAGTAGCAGTAATACTACGGCTACGCTTACGAAACAGCGGTTCATGCCCGATCTTACCAACGCAACGTTACCAGCGCTTCAGGCCCTTCTGCCCGATATCCGTGCGATGGTGCATACCATCGAAATGAATCTTGCGCACATTTTCGTAAGCGTTGTTCATCGCCAGCGCGAGAGTCGCCCCGCTCGCGGTCACGCCCAGAACTCGGCCCCCAGAGGTGACCACAGCATTTTTATCCAATCTTGTCCCGGCGTGAAATACCGTCGCGCGATCCACGTGGTCCAGGCCCGTGATGGCGTCGCCGGTCCGCACTGAAGCGGGATAGCCGGCTGCCGCCAGTACCACGCATACCGATGGATCCGCGTTCCAGTCCAAAGGCGTTTCATCGAGCGCTCCCTGCGCCGCCGCGAACAGGGGCTCGACAAAGTCGGACGCCATGCGGTGCATCAACACCTGCGTCTCCGGATCACCCAAGCGCGCATTGAACTCCACCACCTTGGGCCCCTGAGCGGTCATCATCAGGCCGGCGTACAGAAAGCCGGTGAATGGCGTGCCATCGGCGCGCATTTGGGCGATTGCAGGCCGAATCACTTGGGCCATCACCAGCTCTTGGCGAAATGCATCCAGAATCCGCCCGTCACAATACGCGCCCATGCCGCCGGTGTTCGGACCCAGGTCGCCATCATTCACCGTTTTGTGATCCTGCGTCGGCTCGAGCGCCAGCACGTTGACGCCATCACTCAGCACGATAAAACTGACCTCTTCGCCCGCCAGGAATTCTTCGATCACTAGGCCCGATCCAGGCGATGATCCGAGTTTCATCAATTGATCGATAGCGCGGTGCGCTTCTTGATGTGTGTTCGCGATGATGACGCCTTTGCCCGCCGCGAGGCCATCAGCCTTGATCACGATGGGCAGATCGAACTCGAGCAGGGCGTCGCGCGCTTCCTCTATGCTGGTCGCCGTGGCAAACCGAGCCGTTGGAATGCCGGCGCGCAACATCAATTCTTTAGCGAACGTCTTGCTTGCTTCCAGCCGGGCCGCGGCAGCCGTGGGCCCCACGATCCGCCGGCCTTTCGCGCGAAACTGATCCACGATGCCGGCAGCCAATGGAGTCTCCGGGCCAACCACTGTCAGATCGGCATCGATGGACTCGGCCGCCGCAAGATAGTCCGTAGTCGCAAGGCAAGTCGCCACCTGTGCCATTCCCGGATTTCCGGGCGCGGCATACAAGGCAGACGTCTTGGGGCTCTGCGCCAGTTTCCAACACAATGCGTGTTCGCGACCGCCGGAGCCCACTACCAGGATGTTCATCGGAGTAAATCGAAAGCTACCATAGGCGAGAAGCCGTGTGCCACACTAAAGGCGGTACCGCATGAAGTCGCGATATGAAGTCGTTGTCGTGGGCGCCGGCCACGCCGGTTGCGAAGCCGCGCGCGCATGCGCTCGCATGGGCTTACGTACGGCAATGATCACGATGAACCTGGATCTGATCGCGCAGATGTCCTGTAATCCGGCGATCGGCGGCACCGCAAAAGGCCATTTGGTTCGCGAAATCGACGCCCTGGGCGGCGTGATGGGCGAAGTGACCGACGCAGTGGGCATCCAATTTCGCCTGTTGAATACCAGCCGAGGGCCGGCCGTTTGGTCGCCGCGGGCGCAATGCGACAAGAAGCAGTACCGCATCAAAATGCGCGAAGTGCTGGAGCGCGAACCAAACCTTCGCATCCTGCAGGCCGAGGTCGCACAGTTGGCGATCGAAAATGCTCGAGTCACGGGAGTCTTGCTTCGCGACGGCAGAACAATCTCGAGCGATTGCGTTGTGGTTACCACTGGGACATTCTTGAACGGCTTGGCGCACGTCGGAGAAATGAAATATAGTTGCGGCCGCAACGGCGAGGCCCCATCGAACCTGCTCGGCGATCAATTACGAACGCTCGGCCTGGCTTGGACACGTTTGAAAACCGGTACGCCACCGCGCCTGGATGGTCGGACCATTGATTGGTCACGCTTTGAAGCCCAAAGTGGTGATGCGGAACCGACCCCGTTTTCATTTCTAACCGACAAGATTGACCGGGAACAAATTAACTGTTATTTATCGTACACTTCTGAAAAAACACTCCAGATTCTACGAGATAGCATAGCGCGTTCACCGCTGTATAGTGGTCAGATCGAAGGGGTTGGCCCTCGCTATTGCCCATCGATCGAAGACAAAGTTGTTAAGTTTCCGGACAAGGATCGCCATCAAATCTTCCTGGAGCCAGAGGGCCTGGATACTAACGAAGTCTACGTCAACGGGATGTCCACGAGCATGCCAATTGACGTGCAGTCGGCAATGATTGCATCGATTCCCGGGCTTGAGGACGCAGAGATGATCCGGCCGGGCTATGCGATTGAGTATGACGCCATAGATCCACGGGAGTTGAAGCACAGTTTAGAAGTGAAGGCGATTCAAGGATTGTTCCTGGCTGGCCAGATAAACGGGACGTCTGGATATGAAGAGGCGGGTTGCCAGGGCCTGATCGCGGGCATCAACGCTGCACGAAAGACTGGCGCGCTTGATCCGATGATTGTCGGACGAACGCAGGGCTACACTGGCATTTTGATCGACGACTTAATCAGCAAAGGTGCCGATGAGCCGTATCGGATGTTCACATCCCGGGCTGAGTTTCGGCTACACCTGCGCATTGATAATGCGGACGAGCGCCTGACGCCAGTGGGTCGAGAGGTGGGATTAGTAGGCAGTGATCGTTGGAATCTCTATTCGCGCAAGCAGGATCAGAAGGCCCGAGTCAGAGGACTGCTGGATACGAACCGATATACCGATGGTTCCGCTCAGGACCGGCCGACGCTCTTGCAATGGCTGCGACGCCCAGAAGCGAAGATCGGTACGCTGTCGTCTTGGATCAGAGAGGCTCTTGGGGAAGAATTGATCCATGGGCTGCTCCTGACGATTGAGACCGAGGCGAAATACGCCGGTTACATTTCCCAGCAGCGGCGACAGATTGATCGGCTGCGGGAATCCGAGCTTCGTCGTATCCCTTCGGGATTCGAGTTTGCGGGCATCCCGGGCCTGTCCGCTGAAGCTAGGCAGAAGCTCGAACGAGTCCGCCCCGATACCCTGGGGCAAGCTGGACGCATCCCGGGGATTACACCCGCAGCGATTGCTGTTCTGGACGTTTACTTGAGCCTCGGTGCCCACGCCTGACGTTCCGGTTTGGTTCGCCGCCCTTCTGGATCGGGAGCTAGTTCGCTGGGTACTTCTGTCTCAACTGCAAATCGCTCAGTTGTACCAACACTACGACATACTCCTTCGCTGGAACCGGCGCATGAACCTGACAACGGTGAAACCCGGGCCTGAGACCGTAATCCGGCACTACTGCGAGTCGCTATTCTTCGCCGCTCATCTCCCTGCGGCTCACGACAAGATTTCGGTGCTTGACTTGGGGTCCGGGGCTGGATTCCCAGGGATTCCAACCGCGATATTGATGCCCAACTGGCAGATCACGCTCGTTGAGTCAAGTCAAAGAAAGGCGGTATTCCTGCGTGAATCCAGCAGACATCTACCGAATGTCTCGACTCGAGCACAGCGGATGGAGAGTATTTCCGACCAAAGCGATTGGATAGTCGCACGGGCGGTAGACCCTTCGGAAATTCTGCTCAATGTGCCCCGAATTGGCGCACATGTAGGTCTAATGATAGGCGAAAAAGATTTTTTGGCGATCAAGCATGATTCTCGCATTGCGTGGGCTGATCCAGTTCGGTTACCTTGGGGAGACCGAAGACTCTGCATTTACGGCAATGTTTCACGTGAAACATAGAGGCTTCGTTCCACGTGGAACTTGTGGGAAAAGTAATAGCCATTGCGAATCAGAAGGGCGGTGTTGGCAAAACGACAACCGCAGTCAATCTAGCTGCGTCCCTAGCAGCCAACGATCTTCGCGTTCTGTTGATTGATTCCGATCCCCAGGGAAATGCGACTACCGGCCTTGGAATCACGAAGGGTGAGGGCCGTCCCACACTCTACGAGGTCCTCCTGGGGGAGGCGGAGATCTCGTCGGCTATTATTCAGTCTGAGTTTGAAGGCCTTGACATCTTGGGATCGGATAGTAACCTGGTGGCCGCAAATCTTGAGCTGGTTGACCTGGAAAACCGCGAGTTTAGGCTCCGTGAGAAACTTGAGCCTCTTCGAGCACGATACAACTTCATCTTAATCGATTGTCCCCCGGCGCTCGATTTGCTAACTCTAAACGCCATGATCGCTGCCGACTCGATCCTCATACCGATTCAATGCGAGTTCTTCGCGTTGGAGGGTATCTCACAACTGATGGAAACTATCGAACGCGTACGGGGATCGTTCGGAAGTTCTCTTAAAATCGAAGGCGTCTTGCTTACGATGTACGATGATCGCACAAACCTAACCCGCCAAGTGGAATCGGATCTCCGAGGCTTCTTTGAAAAATCGGTATTCGAAACCGTCATACCACGGAGCATCCGCTTGGCTGAGGCCCCTAGCTACGGAAAGCCTATCATCGCCTACGATGTGCGTTCGCGCGGTGCCGAAAGCTATATACAACTCGCAAAGGAGGTTTTGGCTCGCGAACATGACGCCGGACAAGCAACGCAAAGCCTTGGGTAGAGGGCTCTCCGCTCTTCTCCCTCAGAGACCGATCATCCCCGCAGTGCAAGCGGCTGAGAGCGCCAACTCCGGACCTCAAGTTGCCTTGCTAGCGATCAGCGAGATCAAGCCCAATCCGTTGCAACCGCGCTCGGTTTTCGATGCCACGCGTCTGGATGAACTCGCTAACTCCATAAAAATACATGGGATAATTCAGCCAATTCTGGTTCGTCACCATGGCTCTCATTACGAGCTGATTGCGGGCGAGCGCCGTCTCAGGGCAGCCAAATTAGCAGGGCTACTCGAAGTGCCGGCCCTTGTTCAGGACTACACGGACGGGCGTGTTCTTGAGATCGCTCTCATCGAGAATATCCAGCGCGAAGACCTAAACCCTATGGAGACTGCACAGGCGCTGGAACGACTACATACGGAGATGAATCTCAGTCACGAAGAGATCGCGACCCGAACCGGCAAGGACCGTACCACGATCACGAATATGATCCGACTTCTGCGCCTTCCGCGCGAAGTCCAACTTCTCGTCGCTGAGCGCCGCCTATCCATGGGTCACGCCCGGGCAATCCTCGGATTGGTTACTCCCGAACTTCAGACCCAGGTTGCAGAGAAGGCGGCGGCGCAAGGCTTCTCGGTACGGCAAGTCGAGCGGCTGGTCAAGAAGGTGAATGAGCCGAGGGTGCCATCCGAAGATCCTTTGCAAGATCCCAATATCAAAGCAGCGGTCGGAGACTTGGAAGCGGCGTTGGGTACCCGCGTTCGGATCGTCGAGAAGTCAGATCAGCGTGGCCGGATCGAAATCGAATACTATTCGCAAGAAGAGCTTCAAAGAATTTACGAGTCAATCGTGTCCACCAATTCAGGCGGGGAATCGGTGTCGGTATCCGAGACGTGATGGTGCCGGCGGCAGGAGTCGAACCTGCGACCTACGGATTATGAGACCGTCGCTCTAACCACCTGAGCTACACCGGCAGGGCTTTTTCAAGCGTAGGCGGAGCCGCATTAGCCTGTCAACCCGCATAGGCTAAATGATTAAAATCCTTGACAAAACAGCCAGATTAGAGTTACTTAATAATTGAAGGTTGGAGGAAGCTAGATCCAGCCAGTTCATGAGTCCAGGAGGTACCTATCGACTGCGATTACCTAGCAGGGCGGCTACCGGCTTCCTCGACGTGCTCGGTCTAAGATGAAAACGCAGGGTGAGAGAATTCGCCTCACCAATTTGCGGCGAGTCCACCGCATTAACAGCGTCTAGACCAGGCAAGCGGGGGTTGGCGGTCGCCCTGAAACATTTGACACATCCTTTTTCCCTCCAGTAGATTCGATTTAGTGCCGCAACCGATTGTCGAGTTTCGGAGTGTCTCGAAGAACTATCCGATCTACTCCTCTGCCAGCTCCCGTCTCAAAGAACTGCTCTGTCTGAATCGGGTTTCGTTCCACCACGACTTCGCGGCACTCGATGACGTAAGTTTCCAGATTCACCGCGGCGAGACATTCTGTATCGTTGGCGAGAACGGATCCGGCAAAAGCACGCTGCTGCAGATTGTCGCGGGCATACTGTATCCGTCGAAAGGCGATGTTGTCGTCAACGGCCGCGTGGCGGCTCTGCTTGAACTAGGCACGGGCTTCAATCCGGAGTTCACCGGCCGGCAAAATGTGTACATGAATGCGGCCATATTGGGTCTGTCTCGGCGCGAGATCGACGCGAAGTTTTCGCAGATCGAGGAGTTCGCCGAAATTGGCGAGTTCATCGATCAGCCGGTGAAAACCTACTCCAGCGGCATGGGTGTGCGCTTGGCCTTTGCTGTCGCGATCCATGTCGAGCCTGAAATCCTGTTGGTGGATGAGGCTCTGTCGGTAGGCGACATCTATTTCCGGCAGCGCTGCATGCGCAAGGTACATGAGATGCGAGACGCTGGCGTTACCATTCTGTTCGTCTCGCACGCCATCGCTGAGGTCAAGGCCCTGGGCGACCGCGCTATGTGGCTGAATGCCGGCCGTATCAAAGAGATTGGCAATACGGACGCGGTTGTAACGCGGTATATGGCGGCGATGGTCGAGAAAGACAACGTCTACCTGGCGACCACGCACCGCAAGGTGCAAGACGCTCCGCATGAACCTGTGAAGGCGCCCGAGATTGTGGACACCATCCCGAATATCGATCATCGCTTCGGCGATGGCCGCGCGGAGGTTATCGGCATAACGATCCTGGATGGCGCAGGACAACCGCTCTACGTTCTGGAACCGTCGTCCAGTATCGTGGTGCGCATCAGTGTTCGCGCTATCGAAGATATTACGCTGCCGATCGTGGGTTTCATGATACGCAATCATATTGGGCTGGATTTCGCAGGTACGAACACCGCGCGCGAGGCATTCGACCTGCCTCCCATGGCGGCAGGCGATATTTATACGGTCGACTTTCACGTGCAACTTCCTGAACTCTACCCGTCGGCCTTTTCTTTCTCCCCCGCCATCGCCGATGGGACGCTGCATTCCTATCGCACCTGCGATTGGGTGGACAATGCGATCGTCTTGCAGATGAGCCCGGCCGACGGCGAGGTCTATGGACATATTCATTTGCCGTGCAAAGTAGAGCTGAACCGTTGTCTCAATGCTCACCCGCCAGCTTTGTTTCACGTGGAGCCTGCCGTTGGTTGAATTCACCGGAGAGCGGGTAGTTCCGGGCCAAGTGAACGACGACCTTTGGAGCGAGCACATTGCCCGCTATGCGTTCGCGCGCCGCTACGCTCAAGGCAAACGGGTACTCGATGCCGGTTGCGGCACAGGCTATGGATCGGCCGAACTTGCGCAAGCTGCCGCTGAAGTAACGGGCGTAGATATAGCGGCGGACGCAATCGAATATGCCAGCGCGAATTATCCGATAGCCGGTCTGCGCTTCCTGGAATCGTCGTGCATGGCCGTTCCCTTCCCGCCGGACTCCTTCGATCTGCTCGTCGCATTTGAAGTAATCGAACATCTGGTGGACTATCGTTCTTTTCTCGACGAGTGCGCCCGTGTACTTACGCGCGACGGCCTGTTCATTGTTTCGTCGCCGAACAAGCGTTACTACGGCGAGACGCGCGCGGCTACGGGACCCAATCCGTATCACGAGCACGAGTTTGAAGCCGAAGAGTTCGTGCGGGAACTGGAACGCGTTTTTCCCTCTGTTCGATTGCTGCTGCAGAATCGAGTGGAATCCTTCGCGTTTCATCCGCCTGTCAGCTTTTGGCCGGCCGAAGCGCGCATTGATGGCGGAGGTGGAACCGCTGAAGACGCGCATTTTTTTATAGCCCTCTGTTCTCGTGCCCAATTGCCCGAGCCAAGGTCGTTCGTGTATGTTCCGAAAGCTGCCAATATGCTGCGTGAACGCGAACTCCATGTGGAGGCCCTGCAGCGGCAACTCGCCGATATCAAAGCGGACCGTCAGGCTCTCCTTGACATGTTCCGGCAACAAACACGAGACCTCGAAGAGCGCAATGAGTGGGCGCAAAGGCTGAACGCGGATCTGACGGCTGCGGGAGAACGGATACTTGCTTTGCAGAGCG
>Ga0187864_10003961_pt1 | contig 11858 bp, 7 predicted proteins | sample June2016WEW_11_4_FD_132985 | JGI IMG/M metagenome (GOLD analysis project Ga0187864, IMG submission 132985) | Peatland microbial communities from SPRUCE experiment site at the Marcell Experimental Forest, Minnesota, USA - June2016WEW_11_40 | ecosystem: Environmental > Terrestrial > Soil >... | reverse complement strand
TTGAATGTTCGTGTTCACGGTGACCGTGGCGTCAGAAGTCACCACGCCGCCCGGCCCGGTGGCGGTTAACTTGTAGTCGGTGGTCTGCTTGGGTTGGACCGTTTGCCCACCGGAGGCGGCCACTGGTCCGACTCCGCTGAGCTCGACGCGCGGAGCGTCGGTCGAGGACCACGTGAGTTGAGTCGAGCCCCCACATTCAACTTGGGCTGAGGCGCTCGATAACTGCGCGGTGGGCTTGGCCACGGCCACGGTGATGCTGCCAGCTTCTGCCTGAAAGCGTGGCAGGGAACCCAGAGACTTGCCCTCTGACCAGTCAACGGTCTTTTTCTCTCCTGGGTTGACCAGGGGGATAATCGTTCGCTGGTTTCCGCCCACGGTAATCGGCCCGGAATAGACTGTCCCCCAGCAACAGCCAAGAACGGTGAGCTGATAATCTCCGGGGGGCGCCAGCAGTCGTCGCTTCCCGCCGCTGGACTCACCCACGTTGCCGACAAAGAAGTCCGGCGTATCCCCGTTCAAGAGCACTGCGGCCCCCTCCGGACCCTTAAGCTCTATCCGCCCCCAAGGGCCTGGTACGGTCCCGGGAATAGCCTCCAGCGCCACAGACAGGCTGCTGGTCTTTCCGCTCTCCGCCGTGAACTTCCACGTATACGGTTTGTAACCATAGTTGTAAACAGCTAGCGTATGTTCGCCTGGGTCGGCACAGAAAAGGCCGCTTCCCCATCCTAGCGGCACGTCATCAATAAAAACGTACGCTTGCTTGGGGGTTACGTGTAACTTGAGATGTCCACATTTTGCCAGGAGAGGTGTGGCTCCCAGCAGTAGAACCGCAAGGCACAACACAAAGCCTAACAGCACTCGACGCAATGTTCTCATAGGGTTTCCTCCCCGCAGTTTACGGTACTTTCCCACCAACGCTCTTTGGTAGAGAGAACGTCCTTCTCTTTTCTCATTTGTCTGCCATGGTAGTCAAAATTTTCCTTATGACTTCCCGTTCGACTGGTAATATACCCCTACCCGCTTCTCAATGCAATGGCTAGTCGAGTTTTCGTTCGGTGCCGCCGGCCCCCACGGAAGGGGCCAGTTTTGCCACTCCTGAGAATACCTAAGCCCGGAACGACTTCTCTTCCGACCGATTCCTCCGAGACTTTTGCTTCACCTGCCGCGAGGGAGCGATGACCCTGCCTCGAAGAACACTCTTGACAAGCTATGCTTAACATGATAGCCTAGGGAAATGATGCCCGGCTGTTCTGCCATGATCCGAGAAACCTCACGGATGACTCCCCCGCCCTTCTCTCCGAACCGACAGCATGTCACTGCCTCCCTGTGCCACGACGAGCGCAGTAACTTCAAAAAGTGAACGGACGACGCGGGAATGTCTATGAAAACAAAGGATCGCTGTGGAAAACTCGGGGGCAAAGCGGGAATATGTATGAAAACAAAGGCACTTAGCCCTATAAAGCTGGAATGTCGCTGAAAACAAAGGGCGTAGACGGTATGTGGTAGGTGGTAGGTGGCAGCTGGGGGAACCCGAACGTACAACCTACTACTTACCACAACAGGTAGGGGCTAGGTGGCGAAGAGCAGGTTCCAGGTGTCAGGGGACAGGCAAGAGGTGCGCGATAGGACTAATCGATTGATGATGACATGATCTGGCGATGCCTCGGGGGTGGCGCCGACATCTGGAGACGATCGCGGGGACAAAGACTGCGGCCGAGGCTGTTGCTACGTAAGAGGAATCCCCGCATAGCTGTCGCGCCTCCAAATTCTGTCACCCTCAGTTCGGCGGTCCCGGAGGATCACCGTAAACGATTCCACGTCCGTGTGTGCCGACGTAGACGCGGCCGTACTGCTTGGGATCGCCCGTGATGTGCAGCAGCAGACCCCACTGGTGCTGGTCGTCATTGATGCGAACCCAGGTCGCGCCAATATTGTCGGAACGGAAAATCCCGCGCACGCCGCCGACCACACCGACCAGATAGAGCGCGGGGAAGTCGGCCCCGGGCGCGGCTTTCCCGAAACCGAAAGCATGAATCTCCTCGACGCCCTCGAGCCGGATGAATGTCTTGCCGGTGTCAGTGGAACGGTACAGCCCGTCGAAGGCGGCGAGCCACAGATCGCCCTCCCTGCCCGGAGTGGCATAAACGCGATCCTGTCCGCCGCGGTCGTCGCCGCGGTTTCGACCGCGTTTCGGCAATCCTCCGGGGAGCGCGAGCGGCTGCGCAGCGAACGTCGCCGCTCCATCCGTACTGACGAACAGCTCGCCATCGAAGAGCGCGAGCGCATAAAACTCCTTCGGATTCACACGGTCCGCAATCACCCGTGTATTGGCCGGAACGCCTTGTGACTCGATCCAGGTAGCGCCACGGTCGCGTGTGAAATAAGCGGGGCTCCGTTCCGGCGTCCACACCCAGGTGCTGCCATCGGAAGAAACCGCGATATGGCCCAGACTGCTGTCAGGCTGCGGCGTCGCTGCGGCCGGCTGCCACGACTTGCCGCCGTCCAGGGAGTAACCGATATTGCGGCCAGGGTGATGGCCGGAAGCTCGACCTACGCGGACAATCACCTCCGGATTCCTCTCGGCACACGCCACACCATTGGTGTTGCCAAAGAGGGGAGGTTGAGAACTGCGCTGCGGCGCAGGCTTGTCGAGGTCCCAGTGGACGAATCCACCGTAGTCGCCGATGGCAGAAATCAGGTGCGCGCCTTGCGGCGGGCTGAGCAACTCCAGCGCCACCGTCTCTTCGATCCCTGTGCTCATCACGCTCCATCGAGTCGGTTGGCCGGCATCCAGGGCGGTGAGATTGAACGTCTCCCACCCACCGTAGCCGGTGGTAAAGATAGCGTGATCGGGATTGAAGGGATCAATCTCGATGTCGAAGAGCCAGTGAATCGGCGTGTCGGCCACATAGGGCGCCAGGGAGTAGTCGAAAGTACCGCCATTCGCGAAAACCGCTTTCCAGGTCTTGCCGCCGTCGGTGCTGCGAAAGATATCGTCGTTCCCCCTGCCGCTGTGCCAGCGATCGAACGAACTGGCGATCACGACCTCCGGATGGTGAGCATCCACCGCGACCCCGACGTAACCGAAGCCGGCGTCTCCAGGGACAGGTCTATCGGGCGTGACATCGGTCCACTGGCCTGATCTGGTGCTGAACTTCCAGACGCCGCCATCCGCCATTCTCCAAGGCCCCGGGATGGCGCCGTAGGCCACGTAGAGTGTGCCGTCAGAACCCAGCGCGGCGCGGTGTGGACGATACTGAGTCGGCTGGCCGGGAACTGGACGCCAGCTCCTGCCCCGTCGGTGGAGCGGAAAAGGTTGTCTCTCCCCAGGAGCGAAACGCCAACGTAAACAATGGAGCTGGCCTTCCCCTTGGATCCGCTCCTCGGATCGAAGATGACAAACACGATTCCGGCGCCGCGGCGGGCAGCCGCTACCCAAGGGTTCGGGTCAGGCGAAGCATCAGGCGGTTCGGTGACATCGGGAAAACTCGCCACGCGGCTCCATGTCGCTCCGGCGTCAATGCTCTTCCACAGTCCGTCGTGACGCGTGCCCAGAAATAGGATGTTCCCTTCATGGGGATCGACCGCCAGACGTTCGCCGTTGCCGCGACCGTTCTCGTTGCCGCCGAACTTGCACGGGACGTCGGTGCGCTGGAAGGTCTTGCCACGGTCATGGGAACGCAAAATCGCGCCATTCGGTGTAGCCGGGTTGGTGTAAGTGCCGCAGGCGAGATAGACCCGATTGGGATCGGAGGGATCAACGGCAATGCTTTCCACGCCCATCAAGTTCAGGTCGGGGTAGGAAACCCAGTCCAACAGCGGCTCCCATCGTTTGGTCCCGTCATTCCAGCGATAAGCGCCGCCGATATCCGTGCGCGCGTAGCGGAGGCCTTTCTCGGTGGGATGAAAGATGATCCCGTCGACGAACCCGCCACCCACAATTTGCACACTCTTCCATGTGTACGGCACGGACCCAGGCCGGCCCTGGGGAGGTTGAGCGGCTGCCCTGGGGCGCAGAGCGAACGCCGACAGTAGGAGTGCCAGAATTACTCCTGGATTTCGCTTCATATAGGTTCCTTTGCCGGAGAGGCGGTAGTGTCTCAGTTTGTAAAGAATCCCCCGATGAACGTCGCCACCGCACTGATGAACACTATGGCCAGCTCGACTGCGCCCATGATGCGCATCCTGTGTAAGCGTTTCGTCGTGGGCCCCTGACGGGAAATCCGGCAGACGACGCTGGGATAGTTAAAGAACAGAAAGCCCCAGCCTCCTACCCAAACAACCCCGAGTGCGAAGAATTGCTCGTGGGAAATCATCTCACTTTGCCGGAAAGGCCGCTTATTGGAGCTTCACGACGACCTTGTCTCCGCTGTAATGCACCGTGCGATCGACCTGGGGGCTGAACGAAAATGCGACAGGTTTCTGTTTCGAGACAAGCACGAGATTGAAAGTACGCTCGGACAACGCGCCCTCGAACGAGCCCTGCCGTTTGCCGATCGAGAGCGTCCGCGCGGCGTCGTCCCAGTGGAGCGGGATGCGGCTGAACATGCCTTTCTCGTAATTGTACGTAAGCCCGTCATCCTCGTAGAGAGTGAAGGCGCCGTCCGACCCCTGGTAAATGAACAAAGTGATGGGGTCCGATTTTTTCTCGGTGGTGTACTGAATCTCCGGGCCAAAAGGAACCATCGAACCTGCCCGGATGTAGAGCGGCATGGAGTCGTAAGGCGCAGGCGCTTCGATCGTCTGACCTCCCGAATGTAAAGTGCCACTCCAGAAGTCATACCAGTCCGCTCCGGCGGGCAGGTAAACCGCCCGGCTCCGAGCTTTGTAGGTGGCGACCGGGCTCACCAGAAACGCCGGCCCGAACATGTACTCGTCGGCCGTCTCGCGGGCCTTTCGATCGGCGCGGAAATCCATCACCAGCGCGCGCATCAGGGTGCCGGCGTTTTGCGTCACATCTCCGGCGAGGGAGTAAACATAAGGGAGCAGCCGATACCGCAACCGGTCGAACTTGAGCTGAGCCTGATAGGCGGGATCCGATTCGCTTCCAAAAAACCACATTTCGCGGTTCGGGTATTCGCCATGGGAGCGCAGCAGCGGCGTAAACGCGCCGAACTCGAACCAGCGTGTGTACAGTTCGCGCCATTCTTCCACATCCTCGGGTTTCGGATGTTCGGCCGAGAAACGCGCGGGCACGGAGAACCCTCCCACGTCCATCGTCCAATACGGAATTCCCGAGAGGCAAAAGCCCAATCCGGCGGGAATCTGCGCCCGCATGGCGGTCCAAGTGGAAGAGCTGTCACCCGACCAGGTGGCCGCCGCGTAGCGCTGCGCGCCGGCAAACGCCGACCGAGTGAGTATGAACACACGCTGCTGCGGCGCTGCTTCACGCTGCCCATTGTAGACGCCCTCGCTGTTCATCAAGGGATAGGCGTTCAGCACGCGTGCGCCCGTGCCGAGAGCGGTGGGATTCATGTGGGTCTGCTGGCCCTCGAGGGTGGGCGTTGGAAGCATGTCCGGCTCTGTCGCATCCATCCACCAAGCGTCGACGTTCTTGCCGAACAGTTCGCGATTGATCTGGGACCAGAACAACTTGCGGGCCTCCGGATTGAAGGCATCGTAAAACGTATCCGGATAGCCGACCCAGTCGCGTATTCCCTCGCGCAAGTTCGGTTCGTAAAGAAAGCCGCGCGAGTGCATGGCGTCAAAGTTCTCGGTGCCGGGATAGAACTTTCCCCAAACGGAAATCATCAAACGCGCATGCTTCTGGTGAATGCTGCGAATCCAGCCTTCCGGATCAGGAAAGCGGGCGGGATCGAACTGGTGCGAGCCCCAGGCATTCTCTTTCCAATAAAACCAGTCCTGCACAATGTTGTCGAAAGGAATTGAGCGCGATCGGAAGCCGTCGATGACGTCCAAGCTTTCCTGCGCCGTCTTGTACCTTTGCCGGCTCTGCCACAGGCCGAAAGCCCACACCGGCATCATGGGCGCCGCTCCCGTGATTTGCCGATATCCTGCGATCACTTGGTCGACTTCCGGCCCGTACACGAAGTAATAGTCGACGCCGTCGCCCACCTCGGCCCATAGCGAGGTTGCGGCTTCAGGCGCGGGAGTTTTCCACGCTAGATTCACCGCGGTCAGTGCGCCCTGGTCCTTTGTCCACTCGAGGCGGACGTGGTAGCGGCGCTTGGCCTGCAAGCGGACTCGCGCCAAATCCTTCCAAGGCAGCCAGAACTGGCGCCAGTGGTTGACGACAAGCTGATCGCCGATCCAAAGTTTGATGCCGTTGTTCGAGAAAGTCTGGAAGAGATAGTCCCCCGTGACCGCAGGCTCGAGCTCGCCGTCCCATCGGACGCTGACGTCATCGTCAGGCAGGTCGGGGTGGATGATCCGATTGGGGTGCGGATTGCCGTCGGGAATGTAGACGTCGATTTTGGCGTCACTCCGCAGAGCGATGAGCCGGTCGAAGTGCGCTCCAGCGTAATAGGAACCGGTCAGGCCCCCGGGTTTGCCTGCGCCATCGAAAAGCTGAGCGGCGGGAATTGCCTCAAACGGGCGCAAATCGCCAAAGCGCGTAAGCGAGGTATTGTCCCACAGGATGCCGTAACCGCGGCTCGAAACCAACAATGGGACAACGGCCGTTCCATTGTGTTGCCACAAATCGAGATCGTAGCCCTTGATGTCCACAAGCCCGAGCTGGTTCTCGCCCAGGCCGTAAAGCGACTCGTCCGCGTTGGGCTCCCATTGCTGCTGCACATGGTTGGTTTTTTCTCCCAGCACCTCAGCGGGGGTGATAGAACGGCCAGCATTCTTTTCAGCCAGAATGGGCTTAGCCCATGCATCCAGGAACGTCACCGCGCCCGAGGCGAGATTCAGGCGCACGGTGAGTTTCGCTGTGGTTATGGTTGCCAGACTCCCCGTGTTGTACAGGCGCCAAGCAGGGATCGGAGCTTGGCGCGGCAAGACAGCCAGGCTCTGGCGGTCGAAGAAGGACCGGTCGTTAGAGTATGCCACTCGAATGATGTTGTCCGCGCGGACCTGCAATTTGAGGAACCCCTTACCGATAGGAAGCAAGATCCCGTCAAGTTGCTTTTCCGGGACTGCCGCTCGAACCAACGCCGCACAGACGAAAATCAACACCCCAGCGCCCAGCAGAACACTGCGAAAGTATCGACTCATGTTTTCTCCTAGAAGTTACAGAGCATGGTACCTCATTGGTTGCGCGCGATCAATGCTGTTGTTCGAGGGGAGGGGCTGGCGCCCATTTCTCACCGATGGTCTGGAAGGGCGGGGCTTCACAGGGTGCGAAAAACCCCTCCAAGCTGTCATTCCGAGCGGAGCGAGGAATCTCGCTCTGAGTATTTTCAACGCAGTGCGAGATTCCTCGTCGTCCCGATCAGATCGGGACTCCTCGGAATGACAGGCCAAACGGGTTTTTCCGCAGCCTGTTCAGACCCGCCGTTACAAGGCCTTCCTGATTATTCCTGGGTCCCGCACGTCGCGCAGTCCCGCGCCTGCGGGACTGCGCAGGGCGCAACCCAGGCTGTTCTGACATAATCCACCCTGAAAATGGAGAAAAGTCGCTGTCGCAACCTGCCTGTTTCGGTATATGCTGGCTCTCCACCCAGGGCCACCGGGTTAGAAATCGAGTGGTTCCGAACGGGGTGGCTGCGGGGAGATAGAGATTCCGCCCTGTTCCGAACGACTGATCGTGCGTCCAAAGGAAGGAGGATAAGGCGATGATGGGTAGGCTTTGGTTTGCCGCTGTGGTGATTCTGCTCATGGCTGTTTCCTCGGCCGGAGCTGAGCCGCAACCGTACCAGAATTTCAAAGTCACGGTCTTTATTCCCGTACAGGTCGTCGAGCGGATGGACCACGATCCAGCCTGGATGGAATCGAGCTGGGAGACCGTCAGCACCCGCCTGCATGTGGACAAAGTCTTCATTGAAAATTATCGCAGCGGCACAAGCGCCGATGACGCCACGCTCTCCCACGTGAAGAGCTTCTTCCAGTCGCACGGCGTGGCGGTGGCCGGCGGCATGGCCTTGCTGGGACCAGGCGTTCAAGGGCAGTTTCGCACTCTGGACTATACCGATCCCCAGGACCGGGCGCTCGTCGAGCGCATATCCGCTCAGGCGGCGCGGCATTTCGATGAGTTCATTCTCGACGACCTTTTCTTTACCAACACCAAGAGTGACTCCGATATCGCGGCCAAGGGCACCCGCACCTGGGACCAGTTCCGGATGCAGATGATGGACGAGGTGTCCCGCGATCTGATTCTGAAGCCGGCGAAGGCCGCCAATCCCAAGGTGCACATCATCATCAAATTCCCCAACTTTTATCCGTCGTTTCAGGGAATGGGATTCGATCTGGAGCGCCAACCGCAAATCTTTCCCGAGATCTGGACCGGCGATGAAACCCGCGATCCCGAGACCACGGACCAGCAATTGCAACAGTACGAGAGCTATGAGATTTTCCGCTACTTCGAAAACATCGCTCCGGGACGCAACGGCGGCGGGTGGGTGGATCCCATTGCCATGCGCTCCCTGGATCGGTACGCCGAGCAACTCTGGGACACGATTCTGGCCAAGGCGCCCGCCATCAACCTGTTTGAGTACGCGGACCTGTTGCGCTTGGCAGAGCCAGGTGATCGCACCGCCTGGCAGAGGCGGCCCACGTCTTTCGATTTCTTTGAGATGGTGCGTGAATGTTGCGGCTTACCCGGCAGCCCGGGGGCGAAAGATCCGCGGCTGGCTGATGCGGCTGCTTACGCCCTGCGTCGGGTGGACCAGGTGGCGGGCGCGCTGGGTACGCCCGTTGGCTTGAGCAGCTACCGGCCGTATCACTCAAGCGGCGAGGACTTTGTGCACGACGTAGTGGGCATGATCGGAATTCCGGTCGAGATGTATCCGGAATGGCCGCAAGCGAAGACCGTGCTGCTGACGGAGACGGCCAAGCAGGATCCCGACATCGTCACGAAAATCGAGCAACACCTGCGTGCGGGAGACAACGTGGTCATTACCTCCGGCCTTCTGAGCGCGCTCCAGGACCGAGGTATGGACCAGATTACAGATATGCGCGTCACCGGCCGCGTCCTCGCGGCCACCTCTTATGTGGAGGGCTCCGGCTTCGGAGCCGGCGCCGAAGTCGGCACCTCGAGTCCCATTCTCTTTCCCGAAATCCGTTTCTACACGAATGAGGATTGGGCGGTCGTGCGCGGTCTGGCCAACGGGCGTGGCGTGCCGCTGTTGCTGATGGATCATTACGGGAAGGGAGAGCTCTACGTCTTGACCGTTCCGGAGAGCATGTATGATTTCTATCGCCTGCCTTCCGGCGTGCTGGACGCCATTCGGAGATATCTCGGGCGCGAATTGCCCGTGAGGCTCGAAGGCCCGGCGAAAGTGAGCCTGTTTGAATACAACAACGGCTCCTTTGTCGTTGAGTCTTACCTGGATTACCCGGTCGCGGTAAGGATCACCGGCAGCTTCGATCACATTGAGAACTTGATCACCGGAGTGACGTTGACCGGCGATCCGCTTGCCCCAGCGGGATGGGCACTGCCTCGCCCACATACCTCCGAGACCACCCAGGTGGCTCGCCAGTATGGCTATCAATTGCAGATCGAACCCCACAGCTTTCTAGCCTTCCGCGAACGACCGTAGACTGCGGCCCGACTTCTCCAGCGGACTCCTCCGGCGATCCGCCCAGAACTCGCTCAGGGTAGGTCTACACTACGACGACATGAAAGAAGTGCGCATTCATCGCCAAGTACTTATCCGGCAGGGAAGCCAAAAGTCAGATGAAAATCGCTCCGAACTGCGAAAGTCGGGCTAACTGGAGGATTTGGTAGCGCTACCGGGAATCGAACCCGGGTTTTCAGATTGAGAATCTGACGTCCTAACCCCTAGACGATAGCGCCAAAGAGGCCACTCAAGTTTTCTAGCATCGGCTCAGAAGCCTTGTCAAGCGCTCAGCGGTAGACATCCTTCGTTGAGTTCATTGAGTGCGGCTTCCCAAGGAATCGGAGGGAGATTTTCTTCCAGTCGCTGGAGTGCGATCAAGTAGTCTTCCTGCTCATCAAGGTACTCTTCAAGCGCACGCCGAACGTACAGGGACTTTGACCTGCCCGTGCGCTTGGCTAACCTTTCCAGCCGCTCCTCCAGATTAGAACTGAGACGCACTGCCATGGACATAGCTGCTTTCTCGGCTTAAACCTCGAAACCCATCTTACGCATTTCGTCTCGGTTCTTGCCGGCGCTGGCATCCGGGCCGCCTAGCGTTGAATTCCCGCCATCCAGTTCAACCACCACCCAGCCAGCGAATCGGACCGCGCGCAATGCCTGCACCACCGCAGCGAAATTCACGATGCCCAGGCCGATTTCACAAAAGGGAGGGCCCTTCCCGCCGACCAAATTGCGGTCTTGCCGGGCAACGGCCGCTATTTCTTTGCGCAAGTCCTTGAGGTGGAGAAAGCACAACCGTTCCCCGTAAGTACGTATGACCTCGGCAGGGTCCGAACCGCCAAGCGCCAGATGGGCGATATCGGGAATCAGCTTCACCCATCGCGGGTCGGTGGCTTCCAGCACGCGCCCTAATCCCTGGCGAGTCTCTCCAATAGTTCCGAAGTGCGGGTGGTAGCCCAGGGTCAATCCGAAGTCTTGCGCCACCTTCCCGAGTGTATTCATTCGTGACCCGAGGTTCTTTATATCCTGCGCTGAATACTCTTTGGAGGGATTACCCCGGTCGGTTACCTGGAGGAAGGTCCCGCCGAGGCGAGAGAAAAACTCCGCATAGCTGCGTACCTCGGCATTCTCATTTCCTTGCTGCTCCGGAGCCAATTGTACGGCCGAACAGGAGAGAGCTACGGCTTTCAACTTCAAAGAGGCTAGATGTTCCCCGAGTTGCTGCGCTTTTGTTGCCGGGTAAGCCTCGCGAACCCAGCCCAACAACTGCACACCCCGGTAGCCCAAACCCGAGATGGTGTCGAGCGCATGGGTGAACTCCTCGCGAGGCCACGCGATGGTGGCGTACCCGACAGGATTCGCCAAGACGTCCCTGGCGCCGGCTCGCAGCGTCGCCAGCGCCCCCGGCGCGACACTCAGACCTGCCAGGGTTCGCAGGAATTCCCTGCGCCCGCAGGAACCCCTCGGAGTTTCTGTTGCAAAGAGTCCGGTCATAGCGCCTATCCTCCTCCCCTGTCGCCTTCGTAGCGCCGGTCCCGCGTCTGCGGAACCGGCACATGCCGACCCCGCGCTTGCGGGGTCGGCGCTACTTTCTTGACTTTCGCCCTTCGACTCTCGACTTGTCAGGGAGGTGCGGATATCGAATATCTTCCGCTAGTACTTGGTCAATGACGAAAAATTGAACTCGCGAATCTTCATGGCCGGTACTACCATTTCGAAGGACTCTTCCCCCGCCGTCCTCTGCGGCTGGCCCATCATTTCCACCTGACGGAGCATTTCTACGACGCTCTGATTGAATCGCAGGTTCTTGATTCCGTGCCGCACCTGGCCATCCTCGATCCAGAAGGTTCCGTCACGCGTCATGCCCGTCAGTATTTTTTGATACGGGTCCACCTCGCGGATATACCAGAAGCGCGTGACGAGCAAACCCTTTGGAGTGGACCTCACCATGTCCTCGAGGCTGGAGCGCTCGCCCTCCATGACAATGTTTAACGGAGCTTCGCCAAGCTCGTTGGGAAGGGGGAAACCATGACCGGTGGGCTGCGTCTCCATGGTGTGGGCAGTCTGGCGCGCGTAAACCAGATTTTTCACCACGCCGTGTTCCAGGATGGTCACGCGCTGGCGTGGAACGCCCTCGCCGTCAAACGGAGCTCCCGTTTGGGAGGGGTGAAAGAC
>Ga0187864_10003960_pt1 | contig 11860 bp, 10 predicted proteins | sample June2016WEW_11_4_FD_132985 | JGI IMG/M metagenome (GOLD analysis project Ga0187864, IMG submission 132985) | Peatland microbial communities from SPRUCE experiment site at the Marcell Experimental Forest, Minnesota, USA - June2016WEW_11_40 | ecosystem: Environmental > Terrestrial > Soil >... | reverse complement strand
CGTCCTGATACCCGTACGCCAGGGCCTCGTGGCTTGCGGCATACTCCTCCTCCGCCATCTCTTCGGCATGGTGAAGGTCGTGATACATCGTCGCCGCCTGGGTCACCTCCTCCTGCGGCATCAGCGCAGTCATGCCGCTCTGCTGGGCCGTCTCCCAGGCCCCATAGCGGTACCGGTTGTCGCCGTGGATCCACGCCAGGATGCCGGGCAGCTTTTGCTGCACAGTGCCGGGATGCTTCTCGAGATACTCGAAGACCAGCAGGTTGTTCTGGTACTCGGCCGTCTCCACCCGGATGTCCCGGCTGGTTTGTTGGAACAGCTTGGTGTTGTAGTCGAACTCCTTGTTCAGCGCCTCGCGCGTCTCTCGAACCTGGCGCATGTGGTGGAAGTGTTCCGCCGCCTCGTCCAGACCGACCGCAATCAGCAACCCAACAACGATAATCGCAATGTGGATGAACGCATCCTTCCAGCTATGGACAGCTTCATGCGGCTCGTGGACCTCAATCATGGGCTCGATCTCCTTCGGTATCTCCGCAACCTCTTCCGTCGCGGCAATCTTCAGCGCGTCGCCTTCAGGCAGCGACGGCGGCGCCTCCGCCACTTCGGCAAGCGGAGGCTCTTCCGGGATTTCCGGGTTCTCTGGCATAGGTTTTCCTACAGGGCCGTAGTCAGCTAGAGGTTCAACTGATTGCCCCATTCATCGCGGCCCGATCGTGATGTGTAGGATGCGGGTGCCCAATCTCTCGATTCTGAGAGATGGGTTCTTTCTTCGATTGAGGCCTTAGAGAATCTCTGCCGCCATCAACTCCCGCAGCGTCTCCCTCCGCCGGATTAGCCGCGCCCCGTCCCCATCCACCAGCACCTCCGCCGCCCGCGCGCGCGTGTTGTAGTTCGAGCTCTCGCTCATCCCGTACGCCCCCGCGTCCAGCAGCAGCACCAGCTCGTCTGCCTTCACGCGCGGCATCTCCCGGTCGTGAGCAAAAAAATCTCCCGACTCGCACACCGGCCCCACCACATCCACCTTCACGCTCGCTCCGCGCCCCTGCTTCACCGGCAGAATCTCGTGGTGCGCTTGGTACAGCGCCGGCCGGATCAGGTCGTTCATCGCCGCGTCCGTAATCACAAACGTCTTCGCCCCATTCCTCTTCACCACGACCACGCGAGTCAGCAACCCGCCTGCCTGCGCCACCACAAACCGTCCCGGCTCCACCAGCAGATGCACCGCGCCCAGTCCCGCCGCGGCCTTCGCCAGCGCCGCCGCGTACTCCGCTACTTTGCGCGCCGCATCGAACCTTGGTTGCATCGGCGAATCGTTATAGTTGATCCCCAACCCTCCGCCCACATCCACATACCGAATCTCGTGCCCATCGCTTCGCAGTTCGCCCACCAGCCCCGCCACGCGCGCCAGCGCCGCGGCAAACGGCCCCACCGCGCGTATCTGCGACCCAATATGAACGCTCACTCCCGCCGCATCCAGCCACTTCGACCGCGCCGCCCGGCGATAGATCGCCCGCGCCAGCCCAATCTCAACGCCGAACTTGTGCTCGCGCAGCCCGGTCGAAATGTACGGATGCGTCTCGGCGAATACGTCCGGATTCACCCGCAGCGCAAACCGAGCCCGCACCCCCAACGCCTCGGCCCGCGCCGCCAGCAATCCCAGCTCCGCCTCCGACTCCACGTTGAACAGCAGAATCCCCGCCTTCAGCGCCGCGTCAATCTCCCAAACCTGCTTGCCCGCGCCGGAAAACACCACCCGCCCCAGCGCCGCCTTGTTCTTCTGTCCGCTCGCCCGCCGCACCCGCTCCAGTTCGCCGCCACTGACAATGTCAAACCCCGCGCCCAACTCCGCCAGCATCCGCAGAATCGCCAGTGAAGAGTTCGCCTTCACCGCATAGCAGACGGTCGCCTCACGCCCCACGAACGCCTCCTGAAACAACCCGAACCGATACCGAATCTGTCCCGCCGAGTAGACATACAGCGGCGTGCCGTGCGCCTCCGCAAGTTCCGCCAGCGAGACCCCATCGCAACGCAATCCTCTCCCGCGATAGTGGAACGGCCGCGCCGCAACCGTCAGCGCCGCAGCGCCTTTGCCCGTGGCCCTCCGCGTGCGTGGGCTCAAACCCCGCTCCCTGTGCTGCTCTCAGGCAACACATACGGCGCCTCGGGAATCACAATCCACGCAATGATGTACGCCAGAATCCCAGTCCCCAGGAACAGTACGCACAGCACCCACAGCAGCCGCACCGTAGTGATGTCCCACCCATAGTGCATCGCCAGCCCGGAGCAGACTCCGCCGAAGACGCGCGGATAGCGTGGCCGCACAAGCTGCCCATACACCGGCACGCGCACATAGCCCACCGGCTGCACGGCCGCTCCGCAGGCGGGACAGAATCGCGCCGCCGCATCCACCTGTCTTCCACAATGAGAGCAATACATCGAACGCCTCCGGGAGTCTCTTATTTTGCCACATCCCACCCTTCTATACGCACGCGCCGTCTCCCAGGTTCCGCTATCCCCCCTACTTCCCCGCATACGGCGTTTTCATCAATCGCCGCGCCATCTCGGCCTGAGACTGGTCTCCGCCGCCCGACGACGCCATCTGGTAGAGCCCGACCGCCTTCGCCCGCTGGTGCAGCAGATCGTACATCTCGCCCGCGTTCAACTGCGCGCGTTTGCGCAGCCAGTCGCTGCACTCGGGCTGCTCGGCAGCCTTCAGGTAGTTCTCCGCTGCGCCGGCAATGTTGTTCCATCCGCGCTGGGTATCGGCCAACCCGAACCACGCCATCTGCAGGCGCGGGTCGATAAAGTATCCCGGCTTGGCCGCATCCGCCAGCACCTCCTTGTACAGCGCAATCGCGCCCGGCCCATTGCCCTCGTCCTTGGTCAGGTTGGCCTCTTCCAGCCGAAATAAATAGTTGTGCGGAAACTCGATCGCCAGTCCATGCTGCACCGCCACCGCCTCCGGGTAGCGCGCGTCGTGGCGCAGAAACAGCGACAGCACGGTGCGCGATTCCACCTTCGTCACCACGCCGTGCTCCGCGCTCTCGCGCAGCAGCGCCAGCCCCCGCTCCCGGTTCCCTCCCACGCCCATCACCCCCACCAGTATGCGCACCCAGCGCGGCAGGCTGGCCACCGCAAACTGCTGGATGCCGATCGCCATCTTCGCGTCCGCGTACTGCGGGTCCAGCTTCAACACTGCTTCGGAGTCGTTGCGCGCCGCATATCCCTGCCGCGCCGCCGCCACATAGCTGTGGTCCACCAGCGTGATGAACACCGCGTGCATCCCGCGAATGTACCCGCGCGCAAAGTACGCGTTCTTGTCATTCGCGTTGGCCTTGATGTGTTCGTCGCAGAGCTTGATGCCCGTGTCCGTGAGCCACTCGATGCGCTGCCGCGTGGCTGCGGGCACAGGCACGTCCCGCTTCGAGGTAAGAAAATTGTTGTGCGCGTAGTACGTCGTGTCCAGCAGGTCCTGGTGGTAGAGCTCGCGGAAGACAGTCACCATCAGCATATAACCGTAGGCCATCGGCTCCTGCGGATGCGCCTTCAGCACCGCCTCCGTGCGGCCCAGCGCGCCATCGAAATCGAGAATATAAAAGTGTTCGTAGGCCTCGCGCACCGCGGGATCGAAGTTCAACGGATCGCTGTGCTGCGCCGCCGCCTCCGCCTTCAACTGCGGTGTGCCAGAAGCGGCAGGCGCGGCAGAAGCGGCCAAGGCAGGCGCTTCACCGGCAAGCAGCATCAGCGCAACCACGCCAGCCAGTCCGGCCTTACCCACGCTGCGTGCGAGGCTCCAACCAGAGCGCCCGGGGCAGTCGTCTGCCGCGAACGAAGAAGCCACTGGACGCATCGGTTCACTTGGGCGCAACGACTTGGTCTCCCGTTCCTGCGGCCCGCTCAACCCGCGAAACCCACCCCATGGACGGTATCTTGGACCTTGCACTCGTCGGCAGTTGGACTGGCTTCCCGGCATCTCAAGCGGGCCACCGTTCGGCCCAACGCATCCTGCGCCGCCCCCCTCACCCAGGCCCAGAACAGGCAGCGGAAAAGAGATGCCCAACGGGAGCGGTTCAGGTTCGCAGGCTTCGGCGGAACCGGTAGAAGCGATGTTCGCAGAGGTTGCAGCGCAAAGGCACCATGCCGATGCAGCGAAACAGGATGTCGAACAGTCGGCGATGCGACCTCCGGATGTCGGGTTCATGGCACTTTGGACATCTAATAGCCATAGCTGGCAATCTCCTGAAAACCTAAGGCCCGGCGAAGTAGGTCTTCCAAGGCGGCTTCCGCTGCATTCAGAACTGCAAGGCGCCCCTCTCCTCACAGACACGAAGCAGCCGGAGCAGTGTATCACTATGATGCACTCACCACGATCAAATCGCAATCAGATCTTCACCCGGGCAGCAGCCACATCGCTGACGTTGACCCGGCAGAAAACAATGAGATGTATAACCGGAGCGAATCATGCACTAAGGCTTCTGCGAAACCGGAAGAAGCGATGTGCGCAGAGGTTGCAGCGCAAGGGCACCATGCCGACGATGCGCAACAGGATATCGAACAGTCGGCGATGCGACCTCCGGATACTGCACTCACGGCACTTTGGACATGATATAGCCATAGCCAGCAATCTCCTGAAGGAACTATGACCTGGCGAGGCAAGTGTTTCAATGGCGCTTTCAACGCATCAACAACTGCAAGACGGCGTAATCCCCAGTTCGTCAGTTCTCCTGGGGGATACCGATACGATGCTCCAGCCACGACAAAGTCGCGTTCATGCGGGATAATTCATATTAATTTCCAATGCGCCCTGTGGCGCATTCTTCCGCGCCGGAAGGTTGGCCTTTACCCCAGGAATCTGCCCTTATGACCCGGTATGAACTGCTTCATCTGCTCATCGCGCAGGCCCGAACCAACGGCTTCGACTTCCGCAAGTGGTACACCGCCAGGCTCGGCTTGCCCTGGGAGTCCACACGCCAGTCGCTCGAAACCCTCTGTGCCCAGCGCCGCTACTACGCCCTCCTCTTCTCCCACGAGTTCGCCTCCAGCTTCTGGAAGGCCGGAGAACGCATCACCTTCCAGGTGCCCAATCAGACCTTCACCCGGCGCAAGGCGGATGGCACCATCGCCACCGTGAGCCGCAAGGCATACACCCGGCGCAGCGCCCGCCCCGATGCCTGGCGCTATCACCTGCGCGAGCTCGCCCTGGCCGAGGAGCCCCTGCGCACCATGCGCAAATACCTGCGCGTCAACGAAGACCTCAACCCAGACGACCAGCCAGAGCCATCCATCCCCGCCGGCCAGCCTTCCCCGCCCACGCCCGTCGACAAACCAGCTCCCGCGAAAATTTCCCTCGTGCGCCGCCGCCCCACTTGAAGCCCTACGGCTTCAGCCCCGCCAGCGCCTTGCGCGCCTGCTTGGCCTCTTTGTCCACCGGATCCAGCTTCAGGCACGCGTTGAACTCCGCTATCGCTTCATCCCGTTTCTTCAATCGCAGCGCCGCCTCGGCCAGCGCAAAGTGCGCGTCCGGGTCGTCGGGTGCCGTCTTCACCGCATCCTGGCTGCGCAGATACGCCCCTTGCAGGTCGCCCGTATCGGTGTAGAACTTGGCCACGCTCAGGTCCTCGGCCTCGCGCTCCTCAGGGGTCTGCAGCTTCGTCCCCACGGGATTCACCCGGTGCAGCAGGTGCCTGCCCGTAGTGCCTTCACTTCCCTTGTCCGTCAGCCCTGCCGCATCCGGAGACCCCGCCGCCTTTGCATCGGGATCGGTCGTCTTTGCATCCGGATCGTCCGTAGCCGCATCGTTGCCAGAGTTGGAACTGGAGCTGCTGCTCGAAGAACTGGAGCTGTCGCTCGCCCCACTCTCGCTCGCCCCACTCGCACCCGCACCACTCGCACCAGGACTGCCGTTCCCGGCGCCCGTTACGTCCTCAGGAAATGGAAACTGAGCAGCCGTCTTCCCCGCCGATGCCGCGCCGGATGCGTCAGGCGTCTGCGGAAGGCCGCTGAGGTTCGGCGCAGCTGTCCCCGGAGTCAGTGGTACACCGCCTCCGCTCCCCTCCTCGGGGAACGGAAACGTCTCCGCCGCGTTCGTCTTGCCCGAGGCCGCAGGCGCCGTGCCGCACGGCACAGGCTGCGGCGTCACTGAACACGGCGCGGGGTTGGCCGCTGGCGTTGGCGCGGGACCCGTCGCTGGCGTACTCTGCGCGCTGCAGGCAGCCGCAGCCCACGCCATCCACGCACCCGCAACCACTGCAATCCCGAAGTGTCTCCCCATCTCGGCCCGCTCCGACTCCAGTTTAGACGATTCCCCCCGCGTAAACGTCTTTCTCCCACCCCCACCGGCAGGGTTCGCCTCGTGCGTCTGGTATCGTCTGCCCACCACCTCTACTCGTCGCACAGAATATCGGCGTTGTAATTCAGCAGCATCGCCTTGGCCGGCGATGGCAGTTTGCCCAGCGTTATCGTCTGATCGATTGCTCCGTCTCCGTGTATGACCACGTTGAACATCCGCTTGACCTCGCCGTCCTTCAGCTCCATATACACCGGGACCAGCATCACAAAGCTCGGCGACACGTTGCTCTGTGAAATCTTCAGATGCACGCTCGTAATGCCCTTGGCAACGGTGAAATCCGAGCTGATCGTATAGTGCGGCAGCTCCCTTCCGTACACCCACTCGTCGAAGAACCAGTCCAGCTTTCCGTTGCCCTTCAGGTCCATCCAATGCGGCATGGAGCGCTCCATCGCCGTTTTCCAGTCCTCGGTGCGCGCCAGCTTGCCCGCGTAATCCCGCACAAACTTCTGCATCTCCTGGTGGAACTGCTTGTCTTTAAAGGCCGGGGACCAGAACAGCATCTCCAGCATGTGGACCACGTACGCGCCCTTGCTGGCCATCAGCACCTGGTACAAGTCTTCGCCGGACTCGGAGTTCGAGGTCCGTTCTCCCATGGTCAGCGTCCCTGCGTCGAACGCTCTCACACCCTGACTGTTCTTCTGCAGCAGGTTCTTCTGCTGCTCCTTCCAGAACTCCCGGTAGTCCTCAGGCTTCGTCGACGTGCTCTGGATGAACACGCCCGCCGAATAGTTGGCAAAGCCCTCGTTCATCCATTGGTCGCGATAGTTGTAAAACTGCACCAGCCCCCCCCACCATTGGTGCGACACCTCGTGCGGCGTCACCTCCTTCCAATAAGTGCTGTCGAATAGCCCCAACTGGTCCTGCACCGTCGGGTCCAAAAAGCCGCAGATGGGCAGCGATACCAGCATCGGCCAGTTCTGCCCGTTGTTGCAGGCGCTCTGCTCGGCCAGCGCCACATGGTCGTAGGGCAGCTTGCCGAAGTTGTCCGAATAGATCTGCATGGCCGCCTTGCCCTGTGCCAGCTCACTCTTGAGCGCCTGCACGCTCGTCAAGTTGCCTGCGGCAGCGTTCTGCAGCAGAGGCTTGTACGCATCCGGCATGCCCACGTCGGCGTATGCGTCCACGCCGACGCCATCCGTCGTCTTGTCCCCTTGCGTTTTAAAGTTCCCCAGGTTGAATCCCGCCGCTGCTATCGGCGCGTCCGTCTTCCACTCCGCCTCCATCCTTGCATCGCCCTCCGGAGCCAGGCTCACCTGCTTTCCCGTGGCAACCAGCTGTAGGTTCTTGGGCAGATGGAAGGTCATGTGGAAGTTAACCGCCTCGGCCACCCCTCCCTCCCCGCAGGGATACCAGCGGTTCTGCGCGCCCGCAACCAGGTGGTATGTATCGTTGCCGTCCGCGTGCAGCGCGTCCCCGCCGCTGTAGACCGTCAGCAGCCGCAGCCTATCGCCCTCCTTTATCGCCTGCGGCAGCACCACCGCAAAGTCCGTATCGCCGTCCTTGTCCTCCTGCACAAAGTCCAGCGGCGCTCCGCTCTCGCTGTACACCCCCGAGACGCGCAGCGTCGGGTACAGGTTCAGCCGCACCACGCGCACCCCATCCCACAGCGCCGTCATCGTTGTCTCCGCCGAGGCCTTCATCGTTCCCGTCAGGTCCAACGTCACGTCCAGCCGCTCGTCCGTCACCTGCACGCGATTGCCGAAATAGTCCCCCTCTGAGTTCTGCATCAGGGACGACACCCAGGGCTGCAACCCGGCGTCGTTCCAGGTGGATAGCTCCACCTCATCGGGCGCGGCGTGGAACGTCCCTTGGGGATCGACGATAAACAGCATGTTGTGTCCGCTCAGCGCTCCACTCATGCGGTAGGACGCCAGAAAGAACTCGCCCTTGCCACTGCCTCCGATCACATCCGCCAATATCCGCAGGTCCAGGTTCTCGCGCAAATGCTTGCGAAATCCGTTCGCCAGCTCCGCGGCCGCCCCACCCACTTCTCCCGTCGGCGCGCCCGCTGCTCCTGCCGACGCCTTGCGTATCTCCTCCGCCGTCCCGTCGGTAAAGCGCATCGCCAGCGTAGTAAAGTTCTGCTCCATCGCCTTGCCCTTGGTCAGCAGGGCAAGTGAACGCTGTTCGGTTGCGTTCCTCACCGTCAGATTGAACTGTCCCTTGCCAACAAAGACCGCGCCCGTCACCTGTCCCTCCACCGGCGCGTAGAAATAAAAACTGCCCTGGTCGAAGTAGAAGCTGCCGCCCTCGCGCTCCAGCGTAAAGTCCTTCACCGTTACGCCATCGGCCCCAGGCAGGTCGGCCCGCAACGCCGCATAGACGCTCTGCGAATTGGGCGCCTTCGCCGGTCCGTTCGGCTCAATCGGCCGTGACGCGTTCTGCGCGCACGCACTCGCCGCCATTAACAGCACGGGAAGATAAATTGCCCTGCAATCCATGCCTGCCAAGTTACAGCCGACACAACGTCATGCGCAATCAATACATGAGCGGCTTGTGCAAATACCGCCTGGGAAATCTCTGCACAAGTCCGTGTCCTGATAGGGCGGGACTTTAGTCCCGCCGCAAGCGGTCTATTGCCAGCGCGGCTTTAGCCGCCGAGGGAATCTCGATCACTTGTGCAGACCTTACCTGGATTGCACAAATGTCGCACACCACCCTCATCCGCACCACTCCCGCTAGTTGTCGCTCAGCACATCCGCGTTGTAGTTCACCAGGAACGCCTTGGCCGGCGAAGACAGCTTGGGCAGCGTAAACACATGGTCGATCGTGGTGTCGCCCGACATCGGCGCTTTAATAAACATGATTGTCGTCCCGTCCTGCATTTGCAGATACACAGGCACCAGCATGATGAAGTCCTTGGACACGTTGCTCTGTTCCAGCTTCAAGTGCGCGCTGGTGGTTCCATCGGCGTTCACCTTGAAATCCGATGTCACCGTGTAATGCGGCAGCTCCGTCCCGTAGACATACTCGTTGAAGAACCAGTCCAGCTTGCCGTCGCCCTTCAGGTCCAGCGTCTTGGGCATCGTCTTCTCCAGCGACGCCTTCCACTCCTCGGTCGTCGCCGCCTTGCCCGAGTACTCCTTCACAAACTGCTGCATCGAGTTCTTGAACGCCGCCTCCTGGCCCTGCGGCGTCCAGTACATCATCTCCAGCATGTGCAGCACGTACGCGCCCTTGCTGTAGATCAGCAACTGGTAGACGTTCCCGTTCTTCTCATTCGACACCCGTTCGCCCATCGTCAGCGCCCCAACGTCGATCGGACGCTTGCCCTCGGCGTTCCTCTGCAGCAGGTTCTTCTGCTGCTCCTTCCAGTAGGCGCGGTACAGGTCCATGTTCGGCGAGGTGTACAGCAGGAAGATTCCAGCCGAGAAGTTGGCGAATCCCTCGCTCATCCACTGGTCGCGGTAGCTGTTGAACCCCACCAGTTGTCCCCACCACTGGTGCGACACCTCGTGCGGTGTCACCTCCCTCCAGTAGCCCGCGTTTTCGTCCAACAGTCCCAGCTGGTGCCGCACTGTATTGTCCCAGAAGCCGCAGATCGGCAGATACACCAGCATCGGCCAGCTCTGCCCGTAGTTGCACGCCGTCTGCTCAGTCAGCGCCACATGGTCGTACGGCAGCTTGCCGAAGAAATCCGAGTAGATCTGGATCGCCGCAACCCCCTGCGAGACCTCGTTCGGCAGCGCCGTCACGGCCGATAGGTTGCCCACTGCCATCTGGCCCGTATCCTCCGCCAGATCAGACAGATTCTTGTAATCGTCCGGCAGGTTGACATCGGCGTACGCCGTCACATCGAACCCCTGCTGCGTCTTGGCTTCCTTCGTCTTGAAGTCACCCAGGTTGAACCCCGCCACCACAATCGGCGCGTCGGTCTCCCACACCGCCTTCATCATTCCTCCACTCTCCGGCGTCAGGCTCACCTGCTTGCCGGTGGCCACAATCTGCAGGTTCTTGGGAATGTGAAACGTCATATGGTAGCTGGCGAAGTCGCCCATCCCGCCTGTGCCCGCCGGGTACCAGCTCTCGCGCGCGCCGGGAATCAGGTAGTACGTCTCGTTGCCGTCGGCGCGCAGGGCATCATGTCCGCTGTACACCGTCAGCAGCCGCAGCGTATCGCCCGCCTTGGCCACCGCCGGCAGAATCACCCCAAACTCCGGATCCAGCTTCTTGTCCTCCTGCACAAAGTCCAGCGGCGCCCCGCTCTCGCTGTACACCCCGGTGACGCGCAGCGTCGGGTACAGGTTCAGCTGAACTACGCGCACCCCGTCCAGCAGGACCTTCACCGTCGTCTCCGCCGACACCTTCATCATGGCGCCGCGGTCGATCGTCGCGTCCACCCGCTCGTCGGTCACCTGCACCCGCCTGCCGCTGTTCTTGTCCGGGTGCTGCATCTTGTAGGCCACCCACGTCTGCAGCTCCACGTCGCTCCACGACGTCAGCTCCACCTGGTCGGGCGAGACATGCGCCGCACCATCGGGATCCACAATAAACAGAACATTCCTCCCCGTCAGCAGGTTGCCCATATGGAACGACGCCAGGAAATACTGACCCTGCCCGCCGCTGAGCAGATCGGACAGCATCCTCAGTTCCACGTTGTCGCTCAGGTCCTTGCGATAGTCCCTGGCCAGGTCCTCGGCCGCGCTCCGCACATGCCTCTCCGGCGCGCCCGCTGCCCCCGCAGACGCCTTGCGGATCTCCTCCGCCGTCCCGTCCGTGAAGCGCAGCACCAGCGTCGTGAACTCCTGTGTCATCGTGTCGCTCTTGGTCAGCAGCGCCAGCGAGCGCCTCTCGCCCGCATCCCGCGGCGTCAACTCGAACCGCCCCGTCCCCACAAACACCGCGCCCGTCACGCGTCCCTCCACCGGCGTGTAGAAATAGACGCTTCCCTGGTCGAGGTGGAACTTCCCGCCCTCGCGCTCCAGCGTAAGGTCCTTCACCGTCACGCCATCGGCCCCGGGCAGGTCGGCGCGCAACGCCGCATAGACGCTCTGCGAATTGGGGGCCTTCGCCGGTCCGTTCGGCTCAATCGGCCGTGCCGCACTCTGCGCGCACGCACTCGCCGCCATTAACAGCACGGGGAAGAAAAAAGCTCTAGTAAACATGCCAGCCAACTTACACCCGCACCAGGCACGGTTCAATGAAGAAGTAATGGAGAATCAGTGATCTACGTGCGAATATCGCACAATCTGTGCTAACACCGTCTATCCACCACATCCTCGCCGCATTTGGGGTGCCCCATTCATGCCGGAGCCCCATCAAGGCATGAGTGGGTTGCAGCACAGCCATCCACAACGCCATCCGTTCGGGCGGTACAATCAATCTCGTCCATGGCCTACCAGGTTCTAGCCCGCAAATACCGCCCTCAGCGCTTCGCCGACGTCGTCGGCCAGGACCACGTCACCGTCACCCTCGCCAACGCCCTCGCCCAGGACCGCATCGCCCACGGCTACATCTTCAGCGGCCATCGCGGCATCGGCAAGACCACCATCGCCCGCATCCTGGCAATGT
>Ga0187864_10003953_pt1 | contig 11882 bp, 8 predicted proteins | sample June2016WEW_11_4_FD_132985 | JGI IMG/M metagenome (GOLD analysis project Ga0187864, IMG submission 132985) | Peatland microbial communities from SPRUCE experiment site at the Marcell Experimental Forest, Minnesota, USA - June2016WEW_11_40 | ecosystem: Environmental > Terrestrial > Soil >... | reverse complement strand
GCCGCGGAAAGGGTTTCACCAGATCGAGCGCCTGTTTTTCCCGGGCCGGTTGCGGCGGCGGCCGGCACACACCACCATTGAGCGCGATGCTCAATCCGAGATCGCCGGTAAACATCATCATGTCCGTAACAAGCGATTCGCCGATGATCAGGAATGAGAAGCACAAATACAAATAATGGACCCACATGAAGGTGTTGATGGTTCGCAGTGCCGGATCGCCGTAACGGAAGTTGCGATACATCACCGGGAAACCGGCGGACACAAACCAAAGCAAGGCGATGACACCCCAAATGCCAAACGGCAGAACCACTGAGATCGGGCCATTGTGATAATCGTGCGCAAGCGCCAGCCCTTGCTGGCTCGCGTCAATCGGGCGAAAGGCCACGTCTCTTCCTAGCATTTGAACGTCTTCCATGGAAATGGCGTAACCTTCGCCCAGCAGCAGATGTTGTGATATTTGCGGCAGCAGCGCTTCCCACATCTCGATGCGCCACTTCGTACTGTCCTCGGCCGACTGTCTGGCTTCGGCGCTGATATTCAGCGGCAAAAACGCCAGCGTCCGTTGAAACGTAAAGGGCAAACGGGAGGAGAACGGGATGATTAGGACAATGCCCAGCATCCCTATCATCACAAAAATCAGCAGCGCCCGTGTCCGGTGCAATCCTTCCGCCAAGAACAGCATTGTGAAAACCACCGCAAAGGACATAAGCTGGTAACGGAATCCGCCCAGGAAGAGGGTCACAAAAGCGAGGAAAAACAGTGCCTTTTGCCATACTTTGCCGGAAAACAAAACGCCGCCAAGCCCATACTTGGCCATCAGCCAGCATGTGATTCCAAAACCAGCAGCGCTAATATTGCCGAGCCGGGTCACCCCCAATTCGAAAGAATTGTCCATGATGCTGAAGTTGCCGCTCGGCGGAACGAACCAAAAAATCGGGCGAAGCCACGAAGGTGCCACGAGATAAAAATCACCGATTGCGCCCACCGTTGTACCAAGGAAATACAACGCCATATACAGCCGGGCCTTCTCCAGCGGGATGCGCCGTGCCGTCAAGGCGAAGTAACCCAAAATGCCGGCGATTAAAAAAATATATTTCCTGCCGCCATAGACTTCTCCGCCATATGACCGCAAACCAAATCCCTCCGTCAGCCTGGCGGTAATCACCACCACGGCCAGCATGAAAATCAGGGGCCACGTCAGTTGCGGCACGCGGATAAAGTGTTTTTCAGGATTCAGGATGCCTTCCAGCACCGAAATGCCCAGACTCAATGCCACCAGCGCCAACCACAAACTGGGCGAACCTTTCAAAAAAAACAGCACTATGCCTGCATACCAACTGAACACCAGCCACGGATAATGATAACGCAGCAACAGCGGGAACATCAATACCAGCGCCAGCACACCGAAGGTGGCAAACGTCGAATAATCCAACGGGTTGGTAAGCAAATAACCAATAAAGAACGCCAGCGGCACGCACACCACGTAGATGATGAGCGACCTCAGAATGGCCGGAACATTATTCATTTATTGACTCAACACAACCGCAGACACGCATCTGCAATGGCGCTCATCTTACCTGAATTTGCAAATCATCGGCAACCCGTTTATGCTAAATTCCGCAGTTGATATAGCCGCAAGAGAACACCGCGCGGCGTAGCCGCAACCAAATCTTTTTGGACTGCGGCGGGAACCCCGAAAGCATTCGGGGCACGCCGCTTTGGAAGCTCTGTCCGCAGTCGAAAAGCGGTGTCGCCGCTGCGCTCCAGTCTTCGCTGCGCTTCGCCTCGGCAGACTGCCACCGCACTCCAAAATTCTCGCGGCGCACTTCTTGCTTCTCATCTCGTATTCCCCGCTCAACATTCAACCCTTCCGCCTCTGGCGAGACCTCGCTACGCGGGCAACCCTCAACTCTTTAATCCCAGCAGTTCCTGGTAAATTTTCACATGCTGCCGCGCCAGGGCCACCGGGTGATAGCGTTCCCGGACGATGGCAGCCGCGCCGGCCGGCCGGGGATGTCCTTGGGTGATCCAGCGGGCGATGGCGGCGGTCAATCCCGGCCAATCGTCCCAGGCAAAAAGTTCCGCGGCCGGCATGTCCTTCACAATGTCCACAATTCCTCCCACCCGCGCCCCGAAAAACTTCAAGTCCCGCGCCAACCCCTCGAGCACGACATTGCCGAAGGATTCTTCGGTGGGAAAATGCACCAGGGCCGACGCCGAGTCATAGCATTGAGGCAATTCATCGTCCGGCGGCGTGCCCAGAAAACGCGCATATCCTGCCGACTCCATCGGTTTGATCCGCTTAAGAAACGCCTCCGTGTAGGCAGCGGCTCCGGGGTGGGTAAAGCCGACAAAACGGAACTCGAACTTCAATCCTTGCCGATGAAGCGCCTCGGCCACGTCCAACAACTCCAACTGGCGTTTCCGCGGAGAGATGACCCCCACATTCAGCAAAATACAGGGACGCGGACCGGCGTTCGGGGCAGGATCGAGAAAGGCCAGTCGCACCGGATGCGGCACCCGCCAGATTCTCCGGGCGCGAGGCCTGACCAATTCCTCGGTGTAGGACGAATTGCAGAACACACCGGTCGTTCGAGGCAGGATGAAGTTTTCGAGCCGGGCCGTCAGCCATCCGTAACTCCCAATGCGCGCCCGGGTAAGACGTCCCAGCTCCGTCATGTTCCCCTGGATCGTCACCAGGTTTCGAAAGCCTGAAAACACGGCGCTGATGGCACATTCCCGCTCCGTTCCGATTCCCTGCACAATGTCCGGTTGAATCTCGCACAGTTTCCGGCGGACAGCGCGAATGCAACCTTGATAACCGGTGCGCAGCCAGCCGATTTTCGGAACGTGCAACCCGTGATACCAGATGTTCCCGGCCAGTTTTTCCGGCGACCGCACGGGTTGTTGGATGCAGGAGATGAGATGCACTTCCACTTCCGGCAGGGACGCGAAACCTTCGAACAAGGAAGCGTTGCCTCCGGAAAAACGAGGCGTTACTTCAGCGTAACTGCGATCATTTTCACGGAGGTCTATGACCAGGAAGGCAATCTTCATTTTGTAAAAGAACTATCAGAATGCGCAGCCGGGCGCAATGGAATCCAGCCTGGCTCTATGGTTCGAGGTTGGTTGAGAGTTGAGGGTTGAGAGTTCCAAAAGAATAGCGCCGACCGGTCTTGACGCCGAACGCCATGACCCGGCAGTCCTCGGGTGCTGCATGGACGTTCGACGAACACGCCATGCCTCGCAACCTTTATGCCGCAATTGACATCGCCAACCGCGCCTGCCAATGATACGCCCGCACTGCTGCGCCGGCAGCGCGATCCGCCACCGGACCGGTGGCAAGTATTGATGAAAATCGCACCGAGTCTCCTATCTTTGCCCGGGCGGCTGGCACCGAGCAGCCTAAGAGCGTGTCTGGAAAATCGTGTCGCCATCGTGTCTCTCGAGGCCACAGCCGTTGGGTGTCCATGCTTTAGCGTGTTCGAGCGACTTGGCACCCTGAAGGGTGGACACCAAACGCGACTTTTCGGACACGCTCCAAGCTTGAAAGCCCGGCCATAATTTCAATCCAAGATGGACGCGGCGCAACAAAACAGCATGCTGAAGAAGCTTCTGGGCTGGCTTTGGCAACGGCGGGATTCTGCGCGCGTCGGTTTTCTGCTCCGGCTCGTGACCCTCGGCGGCGGCATGGTGTTCTCCCTCGGCTGGACGCGATTGCTGACCCACTCCATGGGCAAGGAGCTTTACGGCCTGTTTATCGCGTTCATGGCTTTGACTCGCTTCGCCGGCTTGGGGGAGGCGGGCATTGGCGGCGCCGTGTCCATGTTGCTGCTGCCCTATCGCGCCCAGCAGCGCTTTGATGACATGGGCCGGTTTCTCGACTCGGCGCGCACCCTGATGCTGGGGCTGGCCGTTAGTTTTGGCGTGGTGGTGATGCTGCTCAGCCCGTGGCTGCCGGGCTGGCTGCATTTCCAGGCCGCACCCGGCAGCGGCTCGCTGACGCTCCTGTTCATCATGGGTGGCGTGGGCATCGCGTTCACCATCGCCGCCAGTTATTTCGGCAACGTCAGCTATGGCGTTGGCAATGTTTGCTGGCCCATCCTGCCCGCCTTCGTTGCCACCCAGGTTGCCTTTTTGTGCCAGTGGCTGCTGGCCCGGACTGGCAGCCCGTTATGGTGCCAATATCTTCCCCAGGCGGGGAGTCTGTTGTTTTGCATCTGGTTTATCCGGCTAGGGTTGACCTGGACCGACCGGCGCGTGGGCGCGTTGTTGCCGCTGGCCGCAGACCGGGCGGTTTTTGCGCGGCTGTTTTCCACGGGCATCTGGGCCTATCTCGCCAATCTCGGAAACATGGTCTTTACGACCATGGGGCAATTGCTGGTCAACGCCGGCTTTGGCGCGATGGAAGTACCGGCCTTTGTGGTGAACGGCAGATTGCCGGAGCTGGCTTTTAGTCTCATTAATGCCGCCAGTTTCGTCGCCTCGTTCAAGATCGTCACCCTGCTCCAGTCCAAACATGACCCGGTGCTGCGTGAGCAAGGTGTCAATTTGTTCCACTATCTGCACCGCGTTCAAATCCTGATGGGCCTGTCGGCGGCGGCGGGTTACGTGCTCTTCAACGACACCTTCGTGGCGTGGTGGCTGGGCAGGGATTACCAGATCGCTCACGCGGTGCAGTTCGCGTTTGCCGCCAATCTGGTGCTGGCGGCGGGTGCCGATGCCTTACAACGTGTGGTATCCTTGCGCTCGCCAGAGGACTTGCGCTATTACTCGCGCACTGTGATTTTGACGGCCGGATTATACCTGATTGTGGCGTTTGCCTCCATGAAGGCGGGGTTCATACTCGGTATTGCCAGCGCCGCGGCCTTGGCGCAATTGGTGTTCAGTTGCCTCAATGCGCGCCGCCTCTGTTCCGAGCCGGGCTGGTCCTTGTGGGTGATTATGCAACGCGCGGTTTTGTTGCCGCTCGGCGTGCTGGCGATCTTGATTGCGCTGAAATTGGCAGTGCCTGGAACATCACCCGCATCGTGGGCTGTTCTGATCATTGCGTATGTTGTCACCCTCGCCTTCACCAATCGATTGCTGGGTTTTCGCCTGGCCGACATTCCCCGCGAGATCAAAACCTTCATGGGATTACTGCGGCGGAATACCAATCCCGAACCGTGAGCAGCAGGCGGGTTGCTGACGAGACACACGCTTGCCACTCAAGGCCATGACGGCAACTTCATTGGCTGGGTGGTGTGGAATCTTCCCGATGGAAATTTTTCCGGCTCAACCGGCGGAAGTGCCGGGGATTGTTTAGCGATGGCGGGCCAACTCGCCGGCGTTCAATCATCTGCCCTTTCCAGAACAAGAGCCGACCCGGCCAGTAAGGGTTCAGAGCTGCGCGCAACCGCCAGAGCCATCCCGAACGCGCCGCCACCGCTTGGGCGGGAGATTTCCGGTGCTTCTCCCAAAGTGCCGCATAATCACTTTCCTGCGGTGGCCGTGCCAGCACGGGCACTTCTGCGGTCCGTTGTGCCAGCACAGCCAGGAGCATGGGCTTGCCCGAAAACAACTCGGTCCGATACCCCGACACCGCGGGATCTTTGACTTCGAAAAAGGTGGCGTCTTCAGCCGGCCACTTGAAAAGGACCATTTTGCGCAACTCAAAACCGTTTTCCTTCTGAAAAACCCGGAAAAACAGTTCCGGACTGAACTGGTAAAAACCGTGTCCCATGAAATTGTGGGCCGGGGTGATCGTGATAAAGTGGCCCCCCGGACGCAGCAATTCCATGCAATGCCGCAAGGCTGCCGGGTAGTTAAAAATGTGCTCAAGTGTGCCACCATCCAGCACCATGTCAAAACGTCCCCGCATATCTTCGGGATATCGTTCATTGAGATCGTGCAGGTAGTTGGCTCCCTCAAAATCGCTGTAATCGGACGAGACGATCTCCCTGGCTCCGAGAAACCGAAACAATTCGTCCGCGTACAGGCCGGTCATGGGAACGCGATACAAACAGCGATCAATTTCTTTCGAGGTCCCCGGGAGACCAAAATCATGCACGGCCTGATGCAGCTTCCGGCGTGAACACGTAAAACCCAAGTGTCCCAAGGTCAGGGTTCGTTCATACGAAGCTCCCAGCTTCCTGGCCCAGAACAAAAACTTCACCGTGTTGAAATCCACAGCCATAATTTTGATTGTAAAACCGATCTCATCTCAGTGGCTTGTCCCTATCCCCTGACAGGGATTGTTTCCAAATTTGAGGTATCCGGAGAATTGATCTCCATGCCGGTTGACTGGAACAAAGCCTATTCCGCGATTTCGCAGCGTCAAGCCCTTCTTCGGATGCGAATACCGGCCATTTGGGAACAGCAGGATGTCTAACCAGACAAACCGATTGCCCCCGTTACCGCTGGGAGGAAATTCCCAATCTGGTGAGATGACCGATGAAGGTTTCCTCAAACTTTTGGAAACTCAGACGATCCTTCAACTCATCGAAACGACCGATGCGTTCTCCCGCACGGATGCGCTCCCACCACTTCAAAGCCGCCTCGGCCAAAGCTTTTGGGTCGCAGATGGGCACGATTTCGCCATTCTCCCCGGGACGAATCAGGTCTGACGCGCCGGTATTGGGGGTGGTGATGACGGGCAGACCACAGGCCAGCGCCTCGGCCACCACGAGCGCAAATCCGTCCTCCACCGAAGGAAAGAGCATCAAATCCGAAGTCTGATAGCGTCGCACATGTCCGGCGAAATCAACATAGCCCGACCATTCCAGCGGCAAATCGGCATTACGCCGCAAAACATGCACGACGTCATTCCGGATGTGGCGTTTCACACGCAATACGGCGTTGGGCACCTCTTTGCGAATCAGTCGAAAGGCCTCCAACAGATAGGGTGTGCCTTTGCGCAGACTCAGCCCGCCCGTATGAATGATGGTGAAAGGCCGGTTGGCCGGCCGCGCCTCCGGCGCCGGTTGAAATGAACTCAGATCCACCGGATACGGACAAAGCAGCAGCCGCAGGGGATCAAAACCCCGTTTCAAAAACGATTGACGCACAAAGGTGCTCGAAGTGAAGATGTAATCGGCTGCCGCCACCGATTCGACCGACCGATCCTGATAATAGCGTGAGGCCGGCGGACAACGCGATCCCCAACGTTTTTGCTCTTCGGCGACCAGGTTCCAGTGATCCTCCGGGTGCGACGTCCATGCATCCAAAAACGCCAGCCCTCCGTCCTGTTTCGCGCGGCGCATCGCTCCGTTGGCGAAAGCGTAGCCCGTGAAGAAATGCTGGCCGGGACGCAATAATGATTGTGCCCACCAATCAAATAGGCCGAACAACCTGAAGCGGAATGATTCTGCCTGGAAAACGGGCAGGGTTACCGCGGCCATGTAATTGAGCAACCCGAAGATGGGCTGCAGCCGCGTGTGTTCGGGGGGAACCCCTTTCACTCCCCGCCTTGTGCCCAAGGCGTAAAAGTTCAGCAAACCGTGATTCTCCAGGGCGCGGGCGAAATTATCGTCGCCGGACCGCATAAAACAGGCCATGGCAAAACGGTGGTTCGAGGTCATCATGATGCTCACATTCGAAAGCGGACGATCCGACCGGCGGCACACGTTACAGGCGTGCGCGGTTCATGCACAAGCCCGCGGAGCTTGGGGTTTCGTGAAAAATACTTCAAGTTGTTTCGCCTGGGCCGGTTTACTGTTGCAACTCAATGGTGGGAAACTGCCATTGTGCGACTTCAAAATCAAGGAGTGACGCACCATATCCAAACTTGGGGATGGGGCATTTGGCTTGCAACCCGATGGAATGACTGATAAATGAACATGAACAATTGATGGCATTCTTAAACCACACCGGTCGTGACGGATTGGCGGATTAAACATCTCCTTGAGTTTACGTTATGCCGGCAATGTTGTTGCAACCAGTGCAGGCAAGTCAACCAGAGTCAAAGTCAGCGTTGCCAGCCAAGTCGCGCCTGCCATCTTTGGATGGATGGAGGGCTTTGAGCATTTTGCTGGTTCTGGGCGGGCACAGCGAGCGCGTCTATCATTACTCTCCCAAATGGATGCCGGTTTTCCACTGGTTTGACGGAGGGCTGGGCGTGCTTTGTTTTTTCGTCATCAGCGGATTTCTGATCACCTGGCTGATGCTGGTGGAAAACGACCGCCTCGGACGGATCAGCCTCAAACATTTTTATATCCGGAGGGCCTTGCGCATCCTGCCGGTGTTTTACACGTTTCTGCTGACCGTCGCGGCCCTGCAATATTTCACCCCGTACTCACAAAACTGGGTGGAATGGATTGGGAACCTCACGTTCACCCAGAATTTTATAGACAGCCCGCACACCACAGGACACCTCTGGTCGCTGTCCGTGGAGGAACAGTTCTATTTGCTTTGGCCGGTTACCCTTGTCTGTTTGATTAAATGCGGCGCCAACAACCGCCATATTTTAGGTTTTCTGGCTCTTCCCATTTTGGCGGCGCCATTCTGCCGCGTGTTGGGCCACAATCCCTCTTCCGCCATGTTTGTCCCCTTTTTGGCCGGGCGTTCTTTTTTCAGTTATTTCGACCTCCTGGCCGTGGGCTGCGCGTGTGCCGTCTATCTGGCGAATGTCCGGAGGACGGACTGCCAGAAAACCATTTTCCACACCCACCGGCGCGCAATTTTGCTTGCGGGACTGGTGCTCGTTCTCATTCCCTATGTGCTCGACAACATTAACGACTCGCACTTGATCCTGCGAATTCTGAGGGTGACAGTAATTCCCAGTTTTGAAGCCTTGGGTTTTGCCCTGTTGATGTTGCAAAGTGTTTTCCTGCCCGATTTGGGAATTTATCGCATTCTGAACTGGCGTTGGGTCTGCCAGATCGGCGTTTTGTCCTATTCGATCTACATCTGGCAGCAGATTTTTTGCAACAAACCGGGGGTGTTGGGCCTGGGGCCGGTTTGGTGGATGTCCTTCCCCGGCTGGTTGGTCCCGGTGTTTGTCGTTTCGTTCATTTCTTATTATGGACTGGAGCGGCCGATTCTCAAACTTCGTGTTCTTTTTCGGGATGACCGGGGTTAGCTTTTGGTTGTCTCAAATTCATGTCCGCTGGCTGCGGTGCAGACAACGCGCCCGCTTCGCGATCCAGCGGACAATTTGTCCCGATTTTGGATGCCACTGGATAGGGTTTCGTCTTGAAACAAGATTTTCCGGCTCGAACCGGCTCGTACAGGTGTCCGTTGTCCGGTATTTCTTTTTTTAACTTTGCAGTGCTATCTCGCAACCTCGTCACATTCCGCGAAGCTTTTTTTATAAGGAAGCCAGGAAACCAGGAACTCTCGGAAAGAATTCCTGTTTTCCTGGCTTCCTATGGAATTGTGTTTGGTTGCGGCACCGCCGCGCTGCGTCTTTGTTACCTCGTTGTTCAACCGTTTTCAGCTTTCTGTTTTCTGCCTTTGCTTTCCGTCGTCCACCCTTCGCCCCCCTGCCTTCCTTTTCTCCCGGCTGGCGCGCAGTTGCAATGTGAGGGTTTCCGCCTCCTCCAGCCATTCCAGCTTTTCGCGAAAGGTCAGACTGCGGTCGAGCAACCGGTCAAATTCACGGCTGCCTTCCGGCGTGCCCCAGCGCCAGTCTGGCTCAATGTGGAACGGTTGTTTCATCGCATCCGTTTCAATTCCTCGATGTCAATTTGATCCTGCGGCCGGCCGGCTTCCCGCTTCATTTTCAGAAGCGTTTCCAGCGTCACCACTGGCGCCAAAACGCCGGGGCAAACCTCAAGTCGTTCCGCCTGCACGAATTCAGCGGCAAAATCAAACGGCTCGTAAACGAAGATGTCAACGGGCGTCCGCCGGTGTTCATCGCTCCACAACTTCAGCACGATCATGTTTTTTCGACCCGCCAGCGTTCGCGCGTCGCCGCGTCGGCAAAGGCCTCCGGCTTTTCGGGGATGGCCAGCCGCCAACCCGCTTGCAACAATGATTCCAGCCCGCGCGCGGCGTTGGCCGGCTCCAGACCCAAGACCGGCCCACATCACGGGTCAGCCGGACGAAACCGTGGGCGTTCACCGCCAAGCCGCCGACGATGAGATATTTCACCTTCGCGTCGTTCAGCATCCGGACAATGGTTTCAATGCTGTGGACTTCCATGATCCAAGGACAAGGTTGGCGGAATTTCGCCCACCAGCAAGCTTGTTGAAAAAAACGGGGGTGTCATTTCAAATGGTAGGGACGCCGCTGCGGCGTCCGGACAGCGCGCTGCGCTGTCCCAACCTCTAAATTGATACACCACAAAAAAGTTGAAGTTGAGCGTCCGCCGTCGCTGTGCTTCCATTGTCCGGCATGCAGGGCATCATCGGTTCCGGTCACAGGACGGATTGAGGCAAACACCGGCCGGTTTGACGGATGCGGGTTTTCCGGTTCATTGCAATTTGACCAAATACCAATCAAGCGCGCCACGGGACGCGCGAAGATTGAGCGGCATTGTCTGAATGACCTGCGCATTCATCCGCTTCAACCAGTCATTCAGCGGGCATTTGAAAAATTGCTCCAATACGTCCTCCTTTACCAGAATGTATTCAATGCCCCGTTGTTTCAATTCCACCGCCGTGTCCCCGGAACAAACGTGCTCAATGCGCCGCGAACCGAATGGCCGCCAAAGGGAGGTTTCCGGGTCATCGAACGTGACCATTCCCAAAACTTTCAGGTCCGGCGGCAGCAGGGCGCGAGCGGGCGCAAAACCGTCGTTCCGGCCACCATAAACGGAATAAACCTCCCGCAGACGCGCCAGCCCGCGTGAATCCGGCCGCCGCGCCTGAAGCTTTTCCACAAGGGTCAGCGCCGGAAACAAGGGCCGGGGCGGGGAAACCACCAGCAATCCCGCCGCCATGATGAAAACGGCAAACGCCGAAATCCTCCACCAGCGCCGGGTCACCACCCATTCGTGTCCGGCGCACACCAGCACCGGCGGCAACAGGAAAGCATAATAGGCGATAACCAGACGGCTGGAGTCGCCCATGTGGGATTGGGTCAGCAGCGCAACCAGCGAAACAATGGGTGCGAGCCGCACGCAAGTTTGCCACTTCCGGTCACGGTCCACTGGCCGGGTGTCGCCTGGATGGTTTCGCCCCGTGAACATCGCCGCCACCATGCTGGCCAGCAGCAAAACGCAAACGCCAAAGCCGAGTCCCGCGTTTTCCTCGATTTGCATTTCAGGCAATTGCTCCGGCCACGGGATGGTTTGTTGCAGCCGCTCGCCCAGCCCCGCCGGCATCGCCCGGTCCGCGAATTGATTCCATCGGCCGGCCAGCGGGAAAACCGGCGGCACAAAATTTTCCATGGCCAGCAGCACCGTATTTGCCCCCGCCATAAATACCGGGTCCTTTTTCAGTCCGCTGGTTTCCAGCACCAGGCCGGACCAGTCGCCGCAATATTTGAAGTTCAGAACCAGGGTGGGTAGCGCCGAAGCCAGCAGCGCCCAGGCGCCGACGGCCAGAACCATCAACGTCCGGCGGCGCATCCAGCCCAGCGCCGGGAGGATGGCCACCGCCCAGGGCAGCAGCAGCGGGAGGTTGTTCGTCTTGGCGCTGGTCATCAGCGCCGCCGCCAGCAGTGACACGAAGAAATCACGTGGCCGCCGGGAACGGTTTGCCCGCAGCGCAAAGTCCACCGCCACCAGCGCAAACGTCGCGCCAAAAAGGTCGTTGCCAATGCTCCCCGCCTGCAACAAATAGCCGTAGCCGGTCGGCACAATCCACATCCAAGGCCACGCCACACGCCGTCGTACCCCGAGCCGCGTGAACATGCTGAACACCAGTCCTGGCAGCAGCAGAAACGAAATGAAGTTGATGAGGAACAACCACCGGTCGGTTCCCAGCAACGCAATGACCGGCGCGGAAACCCATTCGATG